>WPCJ01239991.1_pt1 | contig 11754 bp, 11 predicted proteins | sample 5399831 | NCBI WGS metagenome assembly WPCJ01 (sample SAMN12869470, study PRJNA574797) | sludge metagenome | isolation source: wastewater treatment of pH10 | place: China:Beijing | collected 2019-05-20 | reverse complement strand
CTTTCGCATAGCGGTGTACTGCACCAAGGACGAAGCTGGCGACGGCGATCCGACACGCGCTGCCAAAAAATCTCTCATCCACCTGTCGTTGTTGTGACGCGCGCCCCGATGCCGTTACGTGCGGACGGTTTGTCGCATGCGCGATGGTCCATCGGAATTGCGGCTGCGGGCAAATCGTCGTTCATTGCCAGAGCGGCAGCGTTACGACGGAAGACGCACTTTGCGGCGTTGATTTCCGCGTTACACTGCCGTCACAACAAAAAGGTCCGGACACGAGCCGCGGCCCAAAGAACTAAAATGAGGGAGGGATCAAGATGCTGCAACGCAATCGCTTTGCGTTTTCATTTGGCTTTTCAGTTGCCTTGGGGGCTGCCGCCATTGCCACGCTTGGCACAGCGACCATTGTCCGCGCGCAGGAATATCCGACCAAGCCGATCACGCTGATCGTGCCGTGGCCCGCCGGCGGCTCCACCGACATCTCGATGCGCGCGATTGCCGATGCAGCGTCGAAACATCTCGGCCAGCCCATCGCCATCGATAACAAGGGTGGCGGCGGCGGCACGGTCGGTCCTGCGACCATGGCGGCGGCCGCGAAGCCGGACGGCTACACGATCTCGCAGATTCCGATCACGGTGTTCCGCCTGCCCTTGATGCAGGACGTGTCGTGGAATCCGGACAAGGATTTCTCCTACATCATCCATCTCACGGGCTACACGTTCGGCATCACCACCAATGCCGAGTCGCAGTTCAAGACCTGGAAGGACGTGGTCGATTTCGCCAAGGCCAATCCCGGCAAGGTGACCTATGCGACGCCGGGCGCCGGCACCTCGCTGCATGTGGGCATGGAGCAGATCGCCGCCATGGCCGGCATCAAGCTCACGCAGGTGCCGTTCAAGGGTGGTGCCGAGACCAACGCTGCGGTGCTTGGCAATCACACCATGTTGCAGGCGGACTCCACCGGCTGGCGGCCTCTGGTCGATGCAGGCAAGCTGCGGCTTCTGATGGTGTGGACCGACAAGCGTTCGCCGAATTTCCCGGATGCGCCGACGCTGAAGGAAAGCGGCTATCCGATGGTGTATGACTCGCCATTCGGTATCGCGGGTCCCAAGGGCATGGATCCGAAGATCGTTGCCAAGCTGCACGATGCGTTCAAGAAGGCGATCGAGGATCCCGCTGTGGTCGCCACGCTGGCGAAATACGACATGGTGCCGAACTACAAGAACACCGAGGACTACAAGAAGTTCGTGGTGGAGGTCACCAATTCGGAGCGCAAGGTGATCGAGAGCATCGGGCTCGCGAAGAAGTAGCAGGTGTAGGGTGGGCAAAGCGAAGCGTGCCCACCATCACATGTTCGGTCCGAATGGTGGGCACGGCGCAAGCGCGCCTTTGCCCACCCTACATGGCGTTTGCCCGAAAGCCTCCCTATGCCCACCCGTCCTGCCTTCCGTCTGAACAATTCTGAATTCTGGACCGGCGCGATCGGCCTCGCGCTCGGCGCTTTCGTGATCCGCTCCGGCCTCAAGCTGAAGCTCGGCACCATCAACGATCCCGGGTCGGGCTTCATGCTGTTCTATATCGGCATTCTGATGTGCGCCTTCGCCGTCACCATCATCCTTGCTTCCATCACCGAAGGCGGACCGACCTTCGGCTCGCGCTGGGAGGATGCGCGCTGGAGCAAGCCGGTGCTGATCATCGCCGTTCTGGTCGCCTACGCCTTTGCGCTCGAACCGCTCGGCTTCCTGATCGCAACGATGCCGCTGATGTTGCTGCTGCTGCGCATTGTCGATCCCGTGCGCTGGACGCTGGCGATCCCGCTCGCCATCGCCGCGCCGCTCGGCGTGTGGTGGGTGCTAAAGCACGGCCTCGCGATCATGCTGCCGTCCGGCGTGTTCGAGATCGGTTGAGGAGCGCGGCATCATGGACGTTCTCGTCAATGTATTTCATGGCTTCGGCGTCGCGCTGCAGCCGGTCAATCTGATCTACTGCTTTATCGGTGTCTTCATCGGGACGCTGGTCGGCGTGTTGCCCGGCATCGGCCCGATCTCGGCGATGTCGCTGCTGCTGCCGGTGACGCTGTCCGGCACGCCGGAGTCCGGCATCATCATGATGGCCGGCATCTATTACGGCTCCATGTATGGCGGCTCGACCACCTCGATCCTCGTCAACATTCCCGGCGAGGCGGCGTCGGTCGTCACCTGTATCGACGGTCACCAGATGGCCAAGAAAGGCCGCGCCGGTCCCGCGCTCGGCATCTCCGCGCTCGGCTCCTTCATCGCCGGCACCTTTGCGCTCGTTGCCTTGATGCTCGTCGCGCCGTCGCTGGCCGCCGTCGCGATTGCTTTCGGTCCGGCCGAATATGCCAGCCTGATGGTGCTCGGCCTCGTGGTGCTCACCTTCCTCACGCAAGGCTCGATGGCCAAGGCGCTGCTGATGGCCTGTATCGGCATCGTGCTCGGCCTTGTCGGTCTCGACAGCATCACGGCGCAGCCGCGGCTCACTTTCGGCCGTATCGAACTGATCGACGGAATCGGTCTCGTGCCTGTGGTGATGGGCCTGTTCGGTCTGGCTGAAGTGCTGCTCAACACCGAGCAGGCGATCAAGCGCGACATCATCAATGCGAAGATCACGCAATTGCTGCCGAACAAGGAGGACTGGAAGCGCAGCGCCGGCCCGATCGGCCGCGGCACCATTCTCGGCTTCTTCCTCGGCATCCTGCCGGGCGGCGGCGCCGTCGTGGCGTCCTTCGCGTCCTATGCGTTGGAGAAACGCCTGTCGAAAAGGCCGCAGGAATTCGGCCATGGCGCGATCGAAGGCGTTGCAGGGCCGGAAGCCGCGAACAACTCCGCGGCGGGCGGCGCCTTCATCCCGCTGATGACGCTGGGCATCCCGCCGAATGTCGTGATGGCGCTGCTGCTTGGCGCCTTCGTCATTCACGGATTGCAGCCGGGGCCGCTGCTCATCACCCAGAACGCCGGCCTGTTCTGGGGCATCGTCGCCAGCATGTATATCGGCAATGCGATGCTGCTGGTGCTGAACCTGCCGCTGATCGGCATGTGGGTGCGGCTGCTGAAGCTGCCCTATAATGTGCTGTTCCCGCTGATCGTGCTGTTCACCATCATCGGTGTCTATTGCAGCAGCAACAATGTGTTCGACGTGCATGTGATGATCGCCTTCGGCATCATCGGCTATTTCATGCGCAAGTTCGGCTATGAGCCCGCACCATTGGTGCTGGCCTTCGTGCTCGGGCCGCTGCTGGAGAACAATCTGCGCAAGTCGCTGATCCTGTCGCAGGGGAGCCTGACGACATTCATCGAGCGTCCGATCTCGGCGGCATGTTTGGCACTCGCCGTGATCCTGCTGATCGCGCCGTTGCTGCCGTCGTTGCGGCGCAAGCGCGAGATGGTGGCGCTGGACGAGGGGGCATAGCCACCGGCTTGCCTTGGGCGCGGAACCCGCTAGAACATCCGCATGCTTGCTTGTCTGCGAGCCACACCGCCCGCGATGCCGCGGGCTGGTTCATTGTGGTCAACGGTGATCGCGCTTCCATCTCTGCCTGCGCGCTTCCGGTCCACATCGATGTCGAAATCCAAAAGTCCCAGGGATGCCTTGGCGCGGCCGCGCCATGGCCTCCGGCTGTTTGCCCCGATCCTCGCCGGCGCCAGCCTGCGCGAGCGCATGGTGGCGTGCGTCGGTGCGCTGGTGGGCATCGCTCTGACGGGGATGATCTGCCGTTTCGTGCTTGGCGACCATACCAGCCTGCCGCTGATCGTGGCGCCGCTTGGCGCCTCTGCGGTGTTACTATTTGCCGTGCCGGCCAGTCCGCTGGCGCAGCCATGGTCGATCATCGGTGGCAATACAATCTCGGCCTTGATCGGCGTCATCGTCGCACATCTGGTGCATGACCAGATCCTTGCGATCGGCTTTGGCGTGTCCATCGCCATCGCGGCCATGTCCTTTGCGCGCTGCCTTCATCCGCCCGGTGGCGCGACGGCGCTCACGGCGATTATCGGCGGCCCGGCGGTGACATCGGCGGGCTTCCTGTTTCCCTTCGTGCCTGTCGGTCTGAACTCGCTGCTGCTGGTGGCGCTCGGCCTGCTGTTTCACAAGGTGTCACGGCACACCTATCCGCATCGGGCGATCGCGCCTGCGCCGAATACGCATCAGACTGCCGATATCAGCTCCGCGCTGCGCGGTGGCTTCACATCGGGAGATATCGACAAGGCGCTGGAGACTTTGAAGGAGACGTTCGACATCAGCCCGGAGGATATCGACAGCCTGCTCAGGCAGGTCGAATTGCAGGCGATGCTGCGAACCCATGGCGACATCCTGTGCGAGGATATCATGTCACGCGATGTGGTGACTGTCGGCATATGGGACGATGTCGAACTCGCACGCACGCGATTGTTGAAGCACAATGTGCGCGCCTTGCCGGTGATCGATCGGCAGGGGCATCTCGTCGGCACCGTCGGCCTGCGCGAGATCCTGAGTAAGACGGGCGACATCGGCGTTCGGATGTCGCCGGCCGCTGCCGTTCCGGAGCGCACGCCGGCCTTGGCTCTGCTGCCGACTTTGACCGATGGGCGGACCCATGCGGTCATCATCGTCGATCATGACCGGACGATTGCCGGTCTGATCACGCAGACCGATCTTCTCAGTGCGATCGCGAAGCTGGTGCCAACTGCGGCGTGAGCGAGGTCAGATCCCCGTGCTCGATTCCAGTCGCTCGTTGAGCTTCTGATCGACCACATCGACGGTGCGATCGATATTGGGATTGGTCATGCCGAGTTGATGCGAGATCAGTTTCACCAGCAAATCGACGCGCTCGATGAACGGCGCGCCAGCGGCTACCGCACGCGCGGCCGATGATGGCTTCAGCAGGCTCTCCGCAGCCTTGGCATATTTTGCGAACGGCACCTGATCCTCGGGATCGGCACCGAGTTTTCGCGCGATGGCGTCAACATGATCATAGATCGATTGCGACACCGCGAGATTGCCATGCACGGCCTCGCGGATCGATTGCGGCTCTTCCGGCGTGATGCAGCGATAATTGCCGGTCAGCAGCATCGACCACTTTGCCAGTGGCACGAACAGAGAGTCGAAGACCTTCAGTTTCACCGGAACGTCGTGGCCGTCGAGCCTCACGGCATCGATATCCGCTTCCAGCTCGCGCAGGATCTTGTTGTGGGCTTCGTCCGCAAAGGCAGAGGCCTTGAAATTGGTGGGCAGGCCGACATGCAGCACATTGGCTGCTTCCTCCGGCGGACGGAAGGCTTGCGGATCGGGCGAGCACAGTGTCACCAGACCGGGCTCGAAACGCTCCCACACGGAGGCGTTCGTATAGGCTTCCTCGAGATCCATGCCTTTCAGCGCCGGGATGCGCTTCAGATAGGGCAGCGGCGGCATGTTCATGATCGACAGGCACGGCAGCTTGGCCGCAGCGATCTTGATCATCAGCACGCGAATGGTGTGATTGGTGTATTGCGGCTCCTGCATCGCCAGACCAACGAGGTCGTAGCGCTTCAGGTCCACCTGATCGGGCGAGGTCGCATCGAGCTTGCCTGGCAGATCGCGCGAGAAGATCGAGCGGTGATCCTTTTCGTCACGCAGCTTGATGCGGACTTCGGTCCCGTCACGATTGATCAGTTCGGCGGTCTTCTTGCGGCAGACCAGGGTCACGTTGTGACCGGCCATCAGCAGCTTGGTTGCCAGCAGCGAGCCGTAGGAGGCTCCGAGAATGAGGATATTGCGCGCCACGATGTTTCCGTCCCTTGGGATTGTGATAACGCCGGTTCCAAGCGGTCCGGCGCCTTTTGTGGATTATGTATACCAGAGTATCGCATTGCAGCGCGCTGTCCAGCCACGTCAGGCCGGTAATCCGAATGCGCGCATGGTCTCAAGCCGCGGTGGACGTTTTCGCAGGCGTTTGTCCGCTCAGCTCGAACGGCCGCTCAATCGTGATGGTGGGGCAACCAAGATCGCTTGCGATGTACCCGGTCGAGGCCACCACGGCCTGGTCGATCTGGGAGCCCGGGATCTGGGCCACAATGAGCTGGGCGATGCACAGCTGGCGCTGGCCCTTGATGTCGAGATCGACCCGATAGGCGAACAGCGCGTGGACGATATTGGCGCGGTCGCGGATCACGATCAGGCCGGTTTCACCACTGGCCTCGGTGCGGCGCCGGACGAAGTCGAGCCATGCGTCCAGCGTGACGCTGGCATCGTGCAGATAGACCAGCGGATAGGCGAGAGGAGCATCCGCCCAGGTCATGGGTAGTGCCTGATATTCCTCATCTTTCATGGCCGTTTCCCGCATGGGGCGCTAGACTGACCGGGGCAGGCCAGGTCGGCATTGATCTGCATCAAGGCGGCGTCGATTGATCAATGTCAAAAGGTACGAAGATATTTCAGGACCTGGCTGATATGACCCTTGCGAGCTTCGAAATGACCACGGACCACGCCATGACCTTCGCGGAACTCTCCGCTGACACCTGCGGCACGGCCGATTGCAAGCATGCCCGCGGCGCCTGCGACGACTGCAAGGTTCGCCTGTTCAGCGTCTGCGCGGCACTGGAGCCCGACGAGCTGGACGAGCTCGATCGCCTCAGCCAGGTCAAAAGCTATCCCGCCAAGACCATGCTGTTCGATCAGGGCGCGCAGGCCGGCGCCGTGTTCAATGTCACCGAAGGCGTCGTCCGCCTCTACAAGTCGCTGCCGGATGGCCGCCGCCAGATCGTCGGTTTCGCGCTCCCCGGCGACTTCCTCGGTCTCGCGATGATGGACCGCTACGGCGTCGCCGCCGAGGCGGTGAGCCCGGCGCGGGTGTGCCGCTTCTCCCGCGCGGCCTTCCTCAGTTATGTCGACGGCAAGCCGCATCTGCTGCGCCGGATGCACGAATTCGCCGGCCATGAGTTGAGCCTCGCCCAGGATCAGATGTTGCTGCTCGGTCGCCGCAATGCCGACGAGAAGGTCGCGGCCTTCCTGCTCAACCTGCAGGCCCGCTATGCCCGCATCGGCCAGAAGTCGGTGACCGTTCCGCTGCCGATGAGCCGGCAGGACATCGCCGATTATCTCGGCCTGACCATCGAGACCGTGAGCCGCACGCTGACCAAGCTCGCCAAGGAGAAGGCCCTTGTGGTGGTGCCGGATGGTGTCCGGTTGCTGTCGATGGACAAGCTGGACGCGCTGGCGGCGGCGTAGGCGTTTTAGCCCGGATGGAGCGCAGCGAAATCCGGGGACGTCGAGCCAGCTGAAGCGCCGGTCCCCGGGTTGCGCTCGCTCCACCCGGGTTACGGCCTTCGGCTGAAACAGCTGCTTTATCCCCCGAAACATGCCATGACTCCCGCCCGGGCTTCGGCCCGCCGCTTTAAGGAGACTTCATGGCTGCTCACGTCCATCCGCTGGCCGGTAAAACGATCGATCCCTCCCAGCTCGTGAACGTGCCCCGGCTCGTCTCGGCCTATTTCGCCGGCAAGCCAGATCCCGCCATCGCCACCCAGCGCGTGGCCTTCGGCACCTCCGGCCATCGCGGCTCGGCGCTGCATAATTCTTTCAACGAGAACCACATTCTGGCGGTCAGCCAGGCGATCTGCGACTACCGCAAGAGCGCCGGCATCGACGGCCCGCTGTTTCTGGGCATCGACACTCATGCACTGGCCGAGCCGGCGCTGGTGTCGGCGCTGGAAGTGTTCGCGGCCAATGGCGTTCATGTGATGGCCGACAAGGACGGCGGCTATACGCCGACCCCGGTGATCTCCCACGCCATCCTCACTTACAACAAGGGCCGCAGCTCGGGCCTCGCCGACGGCGTCGTCGTCACGCCTTCGCACAATCCGCCTGAAGACGGCGGCTTCAAATACAATCCGCCGAATGGCGGTCCGGCCGATACGGATATCACCGGGCTGATGGAGAAAGCCGCCAACGGTTTCCTCGAAGCCAACATGGCCGGCGTGAAGCGTATCCCGCTGGCGCGCGCGCGGGCCTCCGAATTCGTCAAGCCCTACGACTACATCACGCCCTATGTCAGCGACCTCGCCGATGTTGTGGACATGGAGGCGATCCGCAGCTCCGGCGTAAAGATCGGCATCGATCCGCTCGGCGGCGCCGGCGTGCATTACTGGCAGCCAGTGATCGAGCGCTACAAGCTCGACGCCACCATTGTAAACACGGCGATCGATCCGACCTTCCGCTTCATGACGCTGGACTGGGACGGCAAGATCCGCATGGACTGCTCGTCGCCTTACGCGATGGCGCAGCTCATCAACATGCGCGACAGGTTCGACGTCGCTTTCGCCAACGATACCGATGCCGACCGCCATGGTATCGTCACCCGCACCGGCGGGCTGATGAATCCGAACCACTATCTGGCGACGGCCATCGACTATCTGTTCGCGCATCGCCCGAACTGGCGCGAGAATGCTGCGGTGGGTAAGACCATCGTCTCCAGCGCGATCATCGACCGTGTGGTGAAGAAACTCGGCCGCAAACTGGTGGAGACGCCGGTGGGGTTCAAGTGGTTCGTGAACGGCCTCGTCGACGGCTCGTTCGGTTTCGGCGGCGAGGAGAGCGCCGGCGCCTCGTTCCTGCGCAAGGACGGAACGGTGTGGACCACCGACAAGGACGGTCTGATCCTCGGTCTGCTTGCTGCGGAAATCACCGCGGTGACCAAGGAAAATCCAAGCCAGCGTTTCGAGAAACTGACGCAGGAATTCGGCACGCCCTATTATGAGCGCATCGACGCTGCGGCGACGCCGGAACAGAAGAACGTGCTCAAGAAGGTGACGCCCGAGCAGATCGGTATGACGGAGCTTGCCGGCGATCCCGTCACGGTGACCGAGAGCAAGGCATCGGGCAATGATCAGAGCTTTGGCGGCATCAAGGTGAGCACTGCCAATGGCTGGTTTGCCGCGCGCCCGTCCGGCACAGAGGACGTCTACAAGATTTATGCGGAGAGCTTCCGCAGCGAGGTGCATCTGAAGCAGATCCAAAGTGACGCCCAGGCGGCGATTGCGAAGGTGTTTGCGAAGTAACCAGCGCTGGGATTCCGGGGGCGGTTCCGCCGCCCTCAGCGTCGGGCGCTGACAAACAAAATAAGAAACCCGAGGAAATCCCATGCCCCGTCGCCTGATCGACATCTCCGTTCCCCTGCAGAACGACGTCCCCGCCGATCCGCCGGGCAATCATCCCACCATCAACTATGTCGATCACCAGCAGGGCCTGCCGCGGATGCTGCAGTTCTTCGACGGGCTGAAGAAGGAGGACCTTCCGGACGGCGAGGGCTGGGCGGTGGAGCTGGTGCAGCTCTCGACTCACAACGGCACGCATCTCGATGCGCCCTGGCACTTCCATCCCACCATGAATCGCGGCGAGCGGTCATGGACCATCGACGAAGTGCCGCTGGAATGGTGTTTGCAGCCGGGTGTGAAGCTCGACTTCCGGCACTTCCCTGATGGCTATGTCGCGACGGCCAAGGACATCGAGGACGAGCTCAAGCGTATCGGTCATACGCTGAGCCCGCTGGAGATCGTCGTCGTCAACACCTCCGCCGGCGTCAAATACGGCCAGCAGAATTACGTCACCTCGGGCTGCGGCATGGGCTACGAGGCCACCATGTATCTCTTGGAACGCGGTGTACGCCTCACCGGCATCGACGGCTGGAGCTGGGACGCGCCGTTCGTCTATACCGCGAAGAAATATGCCGAGACGAAAGACGCCAGCCTGATCTGGGAAGGCCACAAGGCCGGCCGTCATATCGGCTATTGCCATATCGAGAAGCTGCATAATCTCGAAGCGCTGCCATCCACCGGCTTCATGGTGTCGTGCTTCCCGGTGAAGATCGAGAAGGCGTCGGCAGGATGGACCCGCGCGGTGGCGATTATCGACGACTGAGGCTCGCCGTCATCAGGTCGCGCTAAAGCCGCCATCCGCCGATAACACATGGCCGACGATGTAGCCGGCATCGTCGGATGCGAGCCACACCACGGCTTCGGCGACTTCATGCGGCTGCCCCATGCGGCGGATCGGCAGACCTGCTGCGACGGCCGACATGTCTGCGATCCCCGAGGCCAGCATCATGTCGGTGACGACTCGGCCCGGCGCCACCGCATTGATGCGGATGCCGCGCGGCCCGCATTCCATCGCCGCCGAACGCATCAGCGAGATCACCGCTGCTTTCGATGCGGAATATAGCGCTAGGCCGGGATTGGGATTGCGGATGCCGCTGACCGAAGCGTTGATGACGAGGCGGCCGCCGCCATTCAGCTCCATGGCCTGGACCTGATGCTTCAGGCCAAGAAACACTGAGCGGACATTGGCATCGAACACGGTGTCATAGACCGTGCTGGTCTGCTGCTCGACCGGCGCGCGCCGTTCCTGATAGCCGGCATTGTTGAAGGCCACGTCGAGCCGCCCGAAACGGGAGATCACGGCCTGCACCAGACTGGCGACCTCGGTCTCCTCGGTCACGTCGGTGCGTACGAACAGCGCCTCGGCGCCGAACCGGCCGCAGTCTTCGGCGGCAGCCTGTCCCTCGGTCTCGCGGCGGCCTGCGATCACCACTGCAGCTGCGCCTTCCTGAGCCATCTGCAGCGCAGCCGCCCGGCCAATGCCGGTGCCGCCGCCGGTCACGAGGCAGATGCGTCCGGCCATGCGGTCGCGAGCGCGGAGCTGGGCTGCGCTGGTTGTCATGGTCATTCCTTGCGTGGATCGTGCTAACACGGTCGTTGTTCGTTGCCAGCAATATAGTTGTATTATGCAACTATCGTCAAGGAGCTCACGATTGTCCAATATTGACGCCGATTTGATCGATCACATCCGCGCTGCGTCGCGTCTGATGGTGCGCGAACTCGGCTTCATGCAGGCAACGGTTGCAGCGACCGACTATCCGCCATCGGCTGTGCATACGTTGCTGGAGATCGGCGCGCGCGAGGCGATGACTGCAGTCGAACTGTCGGCGTTTCTCGGCCTGGAGAAATCCAGCGTCAGCCGGATGATCCGCAAGCTGATCGACGCGGGTGAGCTGAAGGAAGCCGCCAGCGCCGGCGACGGCCGCGTCAAGCGGCTGCTGCTCACCGCCAAGGGTCGGCGCACGCGTGAGGCGATCGAGGCCTACGGCCAGCGGCAGGTCACCAATGCCCTGCAGCAATTGACCCCCGCCCAGCGTCAGAAGGTGGCCGAAGGTCTCAAGCTCTATGCCGAGGCACTGGAAGCGCATCGGCTGGACGCACAGACGCCGGACCGGACATTGGCCAGGCGGTCTTGAACCGCTACAGTCGAATACGACACACGCGACAGGCTTGACCGGTTCGCGCCGTGCAAAAGCGAGTCGCGCCAAAGCAAAAAGAAACAGGGATGGAATGATGCCGGACCACAAGAAGACCCCCGACCAGCTCCGCAGCGCCCGCTGGTTTGCGCCGGACGATTTGCGCTCCTTCGGCCATCGCTCGCGCGCGATGCAGCAGGGTTATGCGCCGGAGGAGTGGAAGGGCCGCCCGGTCATCGCGATCCTGAATACGTGGTCGGAAGCCCAGCCCTGCCACATGCATTTCAAGACCCGTGTGGACGATGTGAAACGCGGCATCCTGATGGCCGGCGGCTTTCCGATGGAGCTGCCGGCGTTGTCGCTGTCGGAGAGCTTCCTCAAGCCGACCACGATGCTCTATCGCAACATGCTGGCGATGGATGCGGAGGAGCTGCTGCGCGGCCATCCCGTGGATGGCGTGGTGCTGATGGGCGGCTGCGACAAGACCACGCCGGGCC
>WPCJ01243173.1_pt1 | contig 11767 bp, 9 predicted proteins | sample 5399831 | NCBI WGS metagenome assembly WPCJ01 (sample SAMN12869470, study PRJNA574797) | sludge metagenome | isolation source: wastewater treatment of pH10 | place: China:Beijing | collected 2019-05-20 | reverse complement strand
CGGTCTTCATCCAGCTCCTTTATGGCGTTTGGGGTACCATCGCCAATGTGGCGCTCCTGCTCCACACCTTGCTCACCTTCTCCGCATTGAGCCTTATCGGTGCAACGCTGACCTTGCCCGGTATCGCCGGTATCATTCTCGGTATCGGTATCGCGGTTGACGCCAATATTCTCATCAATGAACGTATCCGCGAAGAAACGCGACGCGGCCTCGGGGCCATGGCCGCGCTGGACAAGGGCTTCCATAGCGCCTTCTCCACCATTGTGGATGCGAATGTTACATCCCTGATCTCGACCTTGCTGTTGTTCACCTTCGGCACAGGCCCGGTTCGCGGCTTTGCGATCACCATGATGCTCGGTATCGCGATCTCCATGTTCACTGATGTGACGTTGGTACGCATGGTCATGGCGTGGTACGTTCGCAAGCGTAAGCTGAAGGTGCTCGTCATCGAGCCGTTCCTGAAATTCGTCCCGGAAAAAACGAATATCAGCTTCATGAATGCACGCTTCATCGGCATTGGCGTCTCGATTGTGCTGTCTATTCTGTCCATTGGTCTGTTCTTCAAACCGGGATTGAATTACGGCATTGACTTCAAGGGCGGCATTCAGGCGGAAATCGTCACGTCACAGCCAGCCGATCTGGCGCAACTTCGCGCCAAGCTAGGCGCACTGGGTCTTGGCGAAGTAGCGCTTCAGTCAGCCGGTAGCCCGAATGATGTCTTGATCCGCGTCCAGCGTCAGGAAGGTGGCGAGGAAGCGCAGACCGTTGCCGTCAACAAGATGCGCGAAGCCGTGACCGAACTTGATCCAGGTGTGAAAATCGAGCGGACAGAAGTCGTCGGCCCGAAAGTCTCCGGTGAACTGGCCCGTTCAGGCTTCATCGCCGTCATCCTGTCGGCACTCGGCATGCTCATCTATCTCTGGTGGCGCTTCGAGTGGTTCTTTGCGATGGGCGCAATCATCACGCTTATCCTCGACACCACGAAGATGGTCGGCTTCTTCGCGCTGTTCCAGCTCGATTTTAACCTGACAGCTATCGCAGCGCTTCTGACCGCTATCGGTTACTCGGTAAACGATAAGGTCGTGGTTTATGACCGCATGCGTGAAAACATGCGTCTTTATAAATCAAAGCCGCTACGCGAGATTGTCGATATGAGTATCAATCAGGTGCTCGTCCGCTGTGTTTACACATCGATGACGACGTTCCTGTGTATGCTCCCGATGGCAATCTGGGGCGGTAGCGCGGTTCATAATTTTGCCGTGCCGATGCTGTTCGGTATCTTTATCGCTACATCGTCGTCGATCTTCATCGCCGCTCCGATCCTGCTTCTGCTCGGCAACTGGTGGCAGCACCGCAAGGAAGCCCATCAGGCAATTGAAGACAGCGCCGCAGCGCAGAAATAACCCGCTTGCCGGGCAAGGCTCAAGCTTTGCCCGGCTCCCACTTACATAATTGAAAAGCCAGAGGGGGAAGGCACCTGATGCCCCATGACACGCCTTTGATAGCGACAATCGTCATCGGGTTATGCCTGGCCTTCATCTTCGGTGCGATAGCCACCCGCCTGAAAATCTCCCCCCTCGTCGGCTATCTTCTGGCCGGTGTCATTGCTGGCCCGCACACGCCCGGATTCGTCGCTGATCAGGATCTGATTCTGCAGCTAGCCGAAATTGGCGTCATCCTGCTGATGTTCGGCGTCGGCCTGCACTTTTCCCTCAAAGATCTTCTTTCCGTCAAAGCCATAGCAGTACCCGGCGCGCTCGCGCAGATTGCAGCAGCCGCAGCCCTCGGCACGGGCCTTGGGCTCGCCCTTGGTTGGGATGTACAGGCAGGTCTGGTTTTTGGCCTCGCACTTTCGACCGCCAGTACCGTCGTCCTGTTGCGCGCCATGCAAGAGCGCCGCCTGATCGACACCGAACGTGGACGCATCGCAGTAGGCTGGCTGATCGTCGAAGACCTTGCCATGGTCATGGCACTGGTGTTGCTTCCGGCAGTCGCCAGTGTAACCGGCCGTGCAGAAGGCTCAGCAGCGAGTGATCCTATCGTTTCATGGCTTGGCCTCGGAATTGGCGGCATCATCCTTCTCACCATTGCCAAGGTTGTTCTGTTTGTCGCCCTGATGCTCATCGTCGGGCGCAAGGTCATACCGTGGCTTCTGAACGTCGTGGCTCAGACCGGCTCTCGCGAACTGTTTCGTCTTGGTGTGCTCGCGATTGCGCTGGGCGTCGCTTTCGGCGCAGCCCATCTGTTTGGCGTTTCCTTCGCATTGGGCGCATTCTTCGCCGGCATGGTGATGAGCGAATCCGAACTCAGCCATCGAGCCGCGGAGGAGTCCCTCCCCTTGCGCGACGCTTTCGCAGTGCTGTTCTTCATCTCTGTCGGCATGTTGTTCGACCCGATGAGTCTACTTCGAGATCCGCTGCCCCTGCTCGGAACGCTCGCCATCATTCTGATCGGTAAATCGGTCGCAGCATTCTTCATCGTGCGCGCCTTCCGTCGCCCTGTCAGCACAGCGCTCACCATTTCGGCGAGCCTTGCGCAGATTGGTGAGTTCTCCTTCATTCTTGCGGGATTGGGCGTCAGCCTTAATCTCCTCCCACCAGCCGGACGCGACCTCATTCTCGCAGGCGCAATCCTCTCGATTTTCCTCAATCCGGTCATGTTCATTGTCGCGGAACGGATGCGACCATGGATCGAAAAGCGAAGCAAAGGCGAAACGTCAGCCGGTGATAACACCAGTGCCGAACTCAATATTTCCGAGCCCGAGCCATTGCCGCAGACTTTGCTGACCGCACACACGATTATCGTTGGTTACGGCCAGATCGGCGAAAGGATCGCAGCAGGATTGCAGGCAGAGACGCCTTTTCTCGTCATTGAGGATTCGTCGAAAGTCAGCGCCTCGCTCAAGGATAAAGGCATCCAGGTTATTACAGGGAACGCCTCAGATTCAGATATACTGAAGGCGGCCAATCCGGTAACGGCTCGAAACCTGGTTATTGCAATACCCAACGCTTTCGAAGCTGGGCGGGTGACGGCATTGGCCAGAGCCGCCAATCCGGAAATCAGCATCGTCGTGCGGGCCTGTTCAAAGGCAGAAGCACAATATTTGCATGATCTTGGCGCAGATTTTGTCATTCTGGGAGAAGAAGAAATCGCAGCAGCCATGGCAAAGGCAATCGGAACTGAGATCAAGAGGAAAAATACCGAAACCGTTTCAGAGGAAAACGAATTTCAGGCCGACGCATTAGGGATAATATCGGGAGATGGGTCGACCGATATCATGGGCAAAAAAGGGGATGATATGAAGCATGAAGGCATGGTGACCGGTTGATGAAAGCAAAGGATTACATCTGGCCGGTCGTGGGTATTTGCGCAGTCGGTATTTCGGCTTGGCTTCTCTATCGCGAACTTCGCAGCATTTCGCTCGATGATGTTCTAGACAGTCTTTACGCCATCCGCGCCCATCACTGGGCACTCGCGGCTGCTTCAGCACTTCTCGCCTACAGTTCGCTTGCTGGTTATGATCGCATCGCGCTGCTGCACCTCAGACGCAAGATTTCCTGGCTGTTTATCGCGCTTTGCTCCTTCACCACCTACGCGCTGTCGCACAATATTGGCGCTTCAGTCGTCTCCGGTGCGGTCGTGCGTTACAGGGCATATTCTTCTCAAGGCATGCCCGGCAGCGAAATCGCCGTCCTCATTGCTTTCTGTTCATTCACATTCATTCTTGGTGTTGTCATTACTTCCAGCGTCGTTCTCCTGCTGGAGCCGCATATTCTCATGCGCTTCAACGAGGAACTGACACCAACCGTCTCCATCGTCATTGCACTTCTAATGCTGGCATTCGTACTGCTTTATGTCTTCGGTAGCTGGCTGCGCCTGCGTCCGCTTCAGATCGGCAGTTTCCGTCTGGAATATCCGCGGCTGTCGGTTGTAGTGCAGCAGCTCATCGTCGCACCGCTGGAGCTGATCGGTGCCGCTGGTATCATTTATTTTGCCTTGCCAGAGGCCGGCAATCCCGGTTTCCTCATTATTCTTGGCATTTTCCTGGTCTCATTCTCTGCAGCCCTGATATCGCACGCTCCGGGCGGCCTTGGTGTTCTGGAACTCGTTTTCCTGACTGGCTTGCCGGATATGAATCAGGCTGATGTTCTGGCTGCGCTGATCGTCTTCCGTCTGCTCTACCTGCTTATCCCATTCGCGATGTCGCTTGTGGTCGTGTTGGTCTTCGAGAAATCCCAGTTTCTCCTGCGCTGGAACGATAAACAGCGAAAATAGAAGCAGATCAACGACGGAGTATATTCTTCACAAAACCCGCCATAATTTGAATTTTTTTTCCTTAAAATGGCGGCCATGGCCGCCTATCTTGGAACCAGTTTCGCAAATGGAACAAATTGCGAAACTGAACGCCCTCCCAAGGCTTTATCCAAGAGGAAAAACGCATGCCTGCGACATTGATCATCCCCGGCTACAAGGGATCGGAAGCAGGCCACTGGCAGCGCCAATGGTTGCATGACGATCCGTCAGCATTGCTCGTCGAACAGGACGACTGGCACTATCCGGTGCTATCCGACTGGATGCACGCACTCGAAGCCAAACTCGCCGAAAATCCGGGCGCCGTTCTGGTCGCCCATAGTCTCGGCTGCGCACTGGTCGCACATCTGGCCAGCCGACCGTCGGCAGCACATGTGGCGGGCGCCCTTCTCGTTGCACCTGCCGACGCGGAAACTATGGCCCGCAAGGACAGCCGTTTCCAGAGCTTTGCCCCGCTGCCGCGCCATGAGCTGGGCTTCCCTTCCATCGTCGTGGCAAGCCGCAACGATGAATATATGAGCTTTGCCAAAGCTGAAGCCCTTTCGCACGTTTGGGGATCGGGTTTTGTCGATCTTGGCCATTCTGGCCACATCAACGTAGCAAGTGGTTTCAGTCGCTGGCCGGAGGGGATTATCCTTGCATCCTCTCTTCACAGAGAACCGGTAGCCAACACGCTTTCCCAAGCAGCGTGACCGTGAGAGCGGTTCCAGTCAAAATGGAACCGCTCCAGCTCTTTTGTATTTAAGCACCTTGCCTGCGTTCAAGCAGAACCTTCAAGACGAGCGTCAGAAGAGCGATCAAAGCGAGCGTCGAAGCCGCAGCGAATGCACCAGCGACGTTATAGTCATTGAACAGTAGTTCCACCTGAAGCGGCAGCGTATTGGTCTTGCCTCGGATTGCACCCGAAACGACAGACGTTGCCCCAAACTCTCCCATTACGCGCGCATTGCAAAGCACCGCACCATAGAGCAAAGCCCATTTGATATTGGGCAAGGTGACATAGAAGAAGGTTTGCCAGGCATTGGCGCCAAGCGTCAGAGCCGCTTCTTCTTCATCGCTCCCCTGCACTTCCATTAGCGGAATCAGTTCACGCGCCACGAAAGGTGAAGTGACGAAGAGACTGACAAGGAAGATCGCCGGAACCGTAAACATCACCTTGATGTCATAAGTTTCCAGCAATGGCCCCAGCAAACCTTGCGATCCATACAGGAAGAGGTAGGTCACGCCGGCCACGATTGGCGAGACAGAAAACGGTATCTCAACGAAAGTGATCAGCAACCGCCGTCCTGGAAAACGGAACTTGGTCACAAGCCATGCGACACAGACACCGAAGGCCATGTTGATCGGCACCACGACGATTGCTGTGAGAATGGTCAGCCAGACCGCATGCAACGTATCAGGCTTCAATATTTCACCGAAGAAGACATCGGCGCCCTTGCTGAATGCGTAGGAGAAGATAATGGCCAGAGGCGCTCCAATGCAGACCACCGACAAGCCAGCCGCCAGCCAGATCAACAGATTGCGCACTGGTCCGGAATTTCGTGCCTGCAGGCTTGCGCTAGCGTTCTGCATAACGAAGCTGCCTTGCCTGAATGAGATTGGTCACAAGAAGCATCACGAAAGCCGTAATGAGCATCACGAATGCAAGTGCAGCGGCTGCAGGATAGTCATACTCGTCGAGTCGGATGAAAACGAGCAACGACGTCACTTCGGTTTCAAAGGGGAGATTGCCAGAGATGAAGACAATCGAACCAAACTCACCGAGGCTGCGGGCAAAGGACAGCGACGAGCCTGCAAGGAAAGCTGGAAAGATGGTCGGCCAGATAATGTGTGAGAATGTCTGCCAGGAGCTGGCCCCAAGGCTGCGGGCAGCTTCTTCCACATCAGCACTCATATCTTCAAGCACCGGCTGAACCGTGCGGATAACGAACGGGATGCTGGTGAAAAACATCGCGATCATGATGCCGAGCGGCGCATAAGCAACCTTTATCCCGATCGGTTCAAGGAACCGTCCGAACCAGCCATTTTGGGCGAATAGCGTCACCCATGCCAGACCGGCTATGGCAGTCGGCAGCGCGAAAGGAAGATCGACGGCGGCATCGATCAGACGTTTGCCGGGAAATTCATATCGCGTCAGTACCCAAGCCAGCAGAAGACCGAACAAGCCGTTAAAAACAGTGGCCACTGCGGCTGCGCTCAAGGTGATCTTATAGGTCGCTAGCGCCCGATCTGAAGTCACAATGCTCCAGAAGTCACTCCAGCCAAGACTTGCCGTTTTCAGAATCATGGCCAGCAGTGGCAAGGCCACGATAACAGCCAGATAAAGCAAAGTGCAGCCGAGGGTCAGTCCGAACCCCGGCAGCACAGAATTACGTTTCATGCTTAGAAGCGCCACTGGATTTTTCCAAAAAGCAAGGCGATCCCGTCCGGGATCGCCAGTTGGCTTTGTTATTTGCCTGTGAATAGCTGATCAAGCACCCCGCCTTCGGCGAAATGTTCCTTCTGCACCTTCTCCCAGCCACCGAAAGCATCTTCAACCGTCACGAGACGCACATCAGGATAGATGTCCTTGTGCTTTGCAATGACATCCTTGTCGTGCACACGGTTGAAGTTCTGAGCCAGAATTTCCTGACCTTCCGGTGAATAGAGATAGTTCAGATAGGCTTCCGCTGTCTTGCGCGATCCACGCTTGTCTACCACCTTGTCGACGACCGTAACGGGAAACTCCGCCAGCAGACTGACTTCTGGGACAACAACATCATACTTGTCCGGTCCGAGAACTTTCTCAGTCCCGCGTGTTTCAGCTTCAAACGTCACCAGCACGTCGCCAATGCCACGTTCGGCAAAAGTCGTCGTTGCTCCACGTCCGCCGGTATCGAAGACTGGAACATTCTTGAAAATCTTCCCGATGAACTCGTGTACCTTCGCCTGATCACCCTTGAACGCCTCGTTCGCATAGGCCGTCGCAGCAAGATAGGTATAGCGCGCATTGCCTGAGGTCTTCGGGTTCGGGAAGATCACCTTCACGTCGTCACGCGCCAGATCGTCCCAATTCTTGATGTTCTTCGGATTGCCCTCACGAACGAGGAATGCAGGGAGCGAATAGTAAGGCGAGGAGTTGTTAGGAAGCCGCTTCTGCCAGTCCGCGGGAATCAGATTACCCTTGTCATGGAGGACCTGAACGTCGGTCACCTGATTGAAGGTCACCACATCCGCCTCAAGCCCTTCCAGAATCGAACGCGCCTGCTTGGAGGAGCCAGCATGGGATTGATTGACGGTTAGATCCTCGCCGGTCTTGGTCTTCCAGTCAGCGATGAAGGCTTGATTGACCTGTTCGTAGAGTTCCCGCGCAATGTCATAGGAAACATTGAGTATTTCCTTCGGCTCCTGTGCATGAACCGGTGCAGAGCCGAGACCGAGGGCTACCGCCGCATATAGAATAATTTTTCTCATTAGACCCATCCCCACCACGCTGTTTGCGAAAAGCGCTCTAAACTGGATTGTTTTCGGAAAACAAATCTAACGTGAGAAGAGGCAAAATCAATCTAAATCATTGATTTAAATATATAAACTACTTTTATCACCATTCATGGAACCCGTACCCAAACCTCATGCTGGCGTGAGAAAATAATTCTCATCAGGAGCGAAACCATAAAAAGAAATGCAAAAAGGCAGAAGACCTCCGTCTCCTGCCTTCATAACTTTCTTAGACTCTGGACTTACCAGAAACCGCGATGCTGCCAGCACCAGAGAAAATTATGCTCGCCACGCTCCAGCCGACTACGGCGGCGGGCTGCAATCTCTTCTGCATTCAACTTCATCTCGCTCCAAGGCCGCTCCAGAAGGGCCGGAACACGCAAAACCGTATTCTTCATTGTCGTAGCGAGCTGTTGAACGGTTCGCTTCATGCCTGGCCTCCTCATTGCCTTACGCTCAAATATTGTCGCGTTTTCGCCGCAACAATGAACGATAGGTTAATTTTGAAGGCTTCTCGGCTTTTGTCAATAACCTACTTATTTTATCGGAGTTAACTGCGTGAAATAATTTGCGAGCCAGACCAAACAACCCGCAAATTCATTCCTGTTAAACCTCATAGTCGGTTGAGGGCGTAATGCGTACCTTGCCGATATGACGACCATTCATCGACTCGATCTTGAACTCCAGGCCATCGGCAACGAAGCTTTCTCCACCCAAAGGCAGGTGTCCGAGATGCCAGAGAACATAGCCGGCAAGGGTAGTATAACGGTCACCGTCATCCAGAAGGTCGCGTTCCAGAAGGCCGCTTAACCGGCGAATATCGGTAAAGCCGTCTACAAGATAACCACCCTGCCCGTCCGACTGCGCGACAGCCGCCTCTTCGTCTTCATCCGGGAACTCACCAGCAATGGCTTCCAGAACGTCGGTCGGCGTCACGACGCCTTCGAAAGAGCCATGCTCATCGACGACGACTGCGATCTGGACAGGTGAATTACGCAACTGCTCCATAACGCGCAGCACGTTTGCATTTTCATGCACCACAAGCGGCTGTTTTACGATCTTGTCCCAGTCGACAGGCTTCTTGTCACCAATATCGAGCAAAAGGTCCCGGACCAACGCCACGCCGATGAACTCGTCCACCTGACGGCGCGCGACGATGACGCGAGAATGTGACAGCTCCCGAATGGCCGCATCAAGTTCTGCTTCGTCTTCATCGAGGTCAAGCCACTCGATCTCGTTGCGCGGCGACATGATAGAACGCACAGGTCGATCAGCCAGATCAAGAACGCCGCGGATCATCTCCTTTTCTTCCGGCAGGAAGACATCACTGGCCGCTGTCTGCTGAGCAATCACGTCAACCGTGTCGGAAAGCGGGTTTTCGCCGCGACTGCCACCGAGTAGACGCAGGACGGCACCCGCAGTGCGCTCTCGCAGATCGTTGGTCGTGACCAGCTTTTCGCGATTGTGTCGCGACATCTGGTTGGCCGCTTCGATCAACACCGAGAAGCCGATCGCCGCATAAAGATATCCCTTTGGAATATGGAAGCCGAAACCCTCCACGACCAGACTGAAACCGATCATCATCAGGAAGCCAAGACACAGGATGACAACGGTGGGGTGTTTGTTGACAAAATCCATCAGCGGCTTGGAAGCAAGCATCATCACGCCGATGGCGATAATGACAGCAATCATCATGACCGGCAGATGCTGAACCATGCCCACAGCCGTGATGACACTATCCAGCGAGAACACGGCATCAAGCACGACAATCTGAACGATCACCTGCCAGAACACAGCATGCACGACCTTGGAACTCTTAGGCCCATGATCACCCTCCAGCCGCTCATGTAGCTCCATCGTGCCCTTGGCGAGGAGAAACAGACCACCAATTAGCATAATGATGTCTCGGCCCGAGAACGACATCCCCATCAGCGAAACCAATGGCTCACGGAGGGTGACGATCCAGGAAATCGACGCCAGCAGCACCAGACGCATCAAAAGAGCCAGAGTAAGGCCGATAAGTCGCGCGCGATTACGTTGGTGTGGGGGCAGTTTGTCGGCCAGAATGGCAATAAAGACGAGATTGTCGATACCGAGAACAATCTCGAGCACCACCAATGTCACCAAACCTATCCAGGCATTGGGGTCGGCAATCCAGTCCATGGACCAGTCCATGATGTGTCGGCTCCTTTAAAGATCAGCAGAAATGGAAATTGGGAAATTCGTCGCAACAGCTTTGTGACCGGGCTGCATTTGTGCAGTCCAGTCTCTTCCGGGCGCAGTCTATCGGGAATTGTTCAATGCGCTGGAAGCCCGAACACCCCTCCGGGGAATTCGGACTTCGAGAAGACGAATCGTCAGAACTGTCGTCGGGCATAAAGCGCGATGAACCTTATATGAGGTGTCGCGAGGCCTGAATCCTCAGCCACACCGGTTGCCACATGGAACATATGGTCTGTTATTATGCAGACCGAAGCCTGTAGCACAAGAGGTCGATTATTCGGCTGGAGAGACCTGAACGCGGCGCTTACGCTCCCGACGTGGACGAGCTTTGAAAAAGCGCACACCGATAACCGTCGCAATGATGGTGACGATAGTGATTCCGATCACGAACCAGAACATGTGATCGCCATCCATTCTGGCGAAAACGCCTGCTCCACGACCTGCCAGCCAGCCCGGAAGGAACATCAGCGGAGCCCATACAAGCGCGGAGAGGACATTGGCTGTCTGGAAGCGCGTCTGATCCATAGACATCATACCGGCAACCATCGGCACGGTACAGCGCACAGGGCCGAAGAAACGACCAAGAAACACTGCAGAAAAACCATAGCGACGGAAGAGAAGGCGTGCACGCGCCACACCGCTGCGGTGTTTGTTGAGCGGCCACTTGTGAATAATATTGCGGCCCAGCCACCAGCCCAGGAAATAGGAGATGATATCGCCAATCACTGCGCCGATAATCGCACCGATTATAACGGGAATGGGTTCGATGATTCCGGCACCCACGAGGCCGCCGATAGCGATCATGATCGGCGTAGCTGGAATGAACATTCCTATAATGGCGAGAGATTCGCCGAAGGCGATAACGCCCACGATAGGCCCAGCCCATGCCCGATGATCGGAAATAAACTGTCCGAGATCGCCTATTATACTTTCCATTCCGTCCTCAAATGTCGCGAACCGGATTTTGAAACGATATGAGCCGTTTCTGTTTTCTTCGGCAAGGGCAACCCGGTGCATAAAGCGCCTTGCTCTCACAAATTTTAGGGGCGGCGCCGGTGTCCGTGACTTCAGAACCACTACCAACCGATCAAGTCTTTTATATGCCGTAGTTTCTCAGACAAGCATCAATAATTGATGACATGGCTGCGACATTTGCAGCGTGACTCTACTCCCTGAACGAAACCTCCCCGCCGCACGTATTAGTCCAGCATCGGCGAATATGGAGCCGCAGGGTTCCGCTTACAACGCCGAAAACGTGAAAAAATGAATCAAATCAAGAATCTCTCATTTTTGATTCTCAAAAGAGCGACCAGAAAACACAACCAGAATGCACACACCCTGAAAAAGACACCGGTAACGCGCAGTTATGGATTTTCGGAAGGCCCGCATTTCCGGGCTTTTTACGCAAGCTGTTATTTTTTTCAGAAATTTTGCAGTTGGAGGCTGGACAGGTGGAAAAGAGGCCGTTATAGAACCGCTCACTTCACTGGGGCCGCTGCCTCGGCAAAGCGAGTGGGTGATTAGCTCAGTTGGTAGAGCAGCTGACTCTTAATCAGCGGGTCGTAGGTTCGATCCCTACATCACCCACCAGTCTTTTCAATAAGATACGCTAAATTTCCGCTGATACGAATTTCCTTAAGCAGCAAATAAGCAGCGCAGATCAAAATTGCTACTTGGTGCAATGCGTACGCCTGCGGCGTAGAAAATTTGACGCATCATCCGATAGGTGAGCACACCCCCAGATATGGGCCGGGGC
>WPCJ01226727.1_pt1 | contig 11777 bp, 11 predicted proteins | sample 5399831 | NCBI WGS metagenome assembly WPCJ01 (sample SAMN12869470, study PRJNA574797) | sludge metagenome | isolation source: wastewater treatment of pH10 | place: China:Beijing | collected 2019-05-20 | reverse complement strand
TCGTGTACCCGGACAGTTCGAACGTGGGGTTCAGGGTATCGCCGGTCACGCGCACGGTCGTATCGAAGGAGACCGTGAGGGTCTCTCCCGGGTTGAGGGTGTCGTGTGCGGGATCGTACGGGCTGCTGTCGCGGAGGTAGGTGGGGGTGGTGCTGGTGAGGAGTCTGGCTTCACCGGTGTGCATGTGGTCGGTGATCGCGAACGCGGCACTGTCTCGCCACAAAGAAAACGCGCCCATCCCGTCAGGAAGGATCGCGCCGGTGATCAACAGCGCGACCGTCACGAGCATGACCGAGACAATATGCCACGGCGAACGACGAGTATGGTCAGGCACAGTCTGCACCGCGACCCCCACTATCGAGGTGCGTGCCGACCGGGCAGACGCACGCCCCGTTCCGGGAAGAGACCAAGGAACGGAGGGGAGAGATTCCGTTACCTGTGCGGAACTCTCTCTCTCTCTCTCTCTCTCTCTCTCTCTTGCAGCCCGGCAGTACCCTCACGCTGCGCGGCAGTACCGCCACGGAGGCTGTGCGCGGGCCATAGCGGGTTCCGGGCACCCCAAACGGCGCGGCGTGCGTGGCGAGGAGAACGAGACATAGATTTCACACCTGAAGCGGTCAAGAGATCCTGAAACCAGTCAACGGTGTGTGCCGATGACTGGTGACAGGAGACTCGTATGAGCAAAAGTCAGGTTCTAGGGTGCCTCTGGGGTGTGGTGAGGGGCAACCACTATGCGGGGGTGACGGCACTCAACTTTGGTGCTGATCCGCTCAACTTTTCTCACCCACCACTCTGTCGCTTGCGCAGGCAACGAAGGCCCCCACCGTGAAACAGGTGAGGGCCTTCGTCTGAAAACTCGGTACTACGCCGATTCGTACTGGCGTGCCTGCGCAGAGACACCGGTAAAGCGGAACGGTGCCTTCGACACCACTTCGTTCACATAATCTTCGGCGCTTGCACGCTCAGTCGCGTGCAGTTTGCGGTAAGCCTCGATGGTGATTGTCTCGCGTGCGTCAAGCACTGCCGAGAACCGGGCTGATGCGTCAGCATCGAAGTATCCAGGCTGCACAACCCCAGTGAGCACCTCGCTGACGCTGCCAGAACCGTAACTGAACAGTGCGACGCGCTTACCTGCGAGATCGCTATCGTGATGCAACAACGCGGCAAGACCGGCAAAGAGCGAAGCCGTGTAGGAATTGCCGAGTCGACGGTTATACAGCGTGCCGGTGGCGAGGCCAGTATCGCGAGCGTTCTCGTCGGCGGTGTCTCCGGGGAGTGCCAGATCGAGGGCAGCGCCGGTGAGCTTCGCGAGATGCGCCTGAGCCTTCTTCGCCATCTTCGTGAACGGCTGATGATACAAAACACGGTCGATATCGTCGATCGCAGGCCCACCCTGCGCCTGAAGATCATCCCAGGCGCCAGCCATGGCATCAAGATATGCCGACATTGACAGCTTGCCGTCAACCACCGCGGTCGTCGAATCATTCGGACGCCAGAAATCATCGATGTCAGCGGTATAGACACCAGCTGCCGGCTCAATCGCCAGCAACGCAGGATCAGCCGACACGAGCATGGCAACAGCGCCCGCGCCCTGAGTGGGCTCGCCGGGGCTGTCGAGCTGATAGCGGGCAACATCGCTGGTGATCACCAGCACGCGCTCGCCCGGGTTGCGGCTGACAATACCGAGAGCTGACTGCAATGCTGCGGTTCCGGCATAGCAGGCCTGCTTCATCTCGACTACGCGCACCTCGTGGGGGAGCCCGAGAAGTCGCTGCACCGGCACCGCCGCCGCCTTCGACTGATCAACCCCTGACTCGGTCGCAAAGATGACCGTGCGCAACCCCTGGCTACCGTTGCGATCAATGATCTGCTTGGCTGCCGCGGCCGCCATCGTGACGATGTCTTCGTCTGGAGCGGGGAAGCTGAACTGGTCTTGCCCAAGACCGAGTCGGAACTTTGCCGGATCAGTGCCATAGGCGTTCGCAAGATCGTCAAGCTCCACCACGTAGTGAGTCGTGGTGATCGCCAGATCGTGAATTCCGATCGGGGTGGCCGCAGTCGAACCGGTCATGCGCTCGGCTTGTCCTTTCGCTCCATGAGAATGTGGGTAGCCATCAGCTCACCCGGGTTAGTCTGCGCTGCAAGCAGTGAAAGCTCACCGCAGAGCACCGTAGCGGCCATCAGCGCCGCCAGGCGACGGGAGTTTGCGCCAGGTTCACGCTCTTCGCGACACCCCAACTGCTCAAGCGCGTCGTTGACGTGCGAGAGATGTTTCCCGTTACCTACAGTACCAACGATGAGATGAGGCAATGTGCACGAGAAATACAAACCTTCGGGGCGTTCTTCGGCATAGGTGATGCCCTGGGAACCCTCGACAATGTTGGCCGCGTCTTGCCCGGTAGCCAAATAGAAGGCGAGCAGCATATTCGCGTAGTGGGCGTTCGCAGAGCGCAGTGCGCCAGCGATTGTGCTGCCGACAAGATTTTTGCGAATCACCAAGTCAACGATTTCTCGTGTCGTGGCGCGCAGACGACGCTCAACCACTTCGTGAGGAATGAGGATCTCAGCCACCACATTGCGGCCGCGACCCAGAATGCCGTTGACCGCGGTCGCCTTCTTATCTGAACAGAAGTTGCCTGACACAGAGCCGTATTCAAGGCCCAGATTCCACGAAAGGATCGTCTGCATCAAATTGTCAGAAGCGTTGGTGACCATGTTGTGGCCCGAAGCATCACCCGTAGTGAAAGCGAAGCGCACGAACAGCAGATTGCCAACCACCTCGGGATGCACCTCGATCAGTCGTGCATGGCGGCTGCCAGCCGACACCACGGCGGCAAGATCCTCGAAGCGCTCCTGCACCACGCTCGCGCCATGCTCTGCCACAACGGCACTCGGAGTGACGAAAAGCACCGAGCGAGTCATTCGCTCATCAACTACGACTGTGCGGATTCCGCCGTCGATTTCGCGTGAAATGGAAGCGCCACGACCCACTGAAGGCCAGAGGGGAGTCTCATACGTGGCAAGCGGTACGGAGACCTCAGCATAGGGCGCATTCGGGGCGACGGCATCGCCGCTCACTCGAAGTGGACCAACCCATCGCGTTGGCACTTCGGTTGCGAAGGTTCCGGCGGTGCTCACTGCATCACACTCCTGATATCTGCGATTCTGAGGAACATATTGTGGCGGTTAGACGGTAGTCGAGCGACGGGCAAGCGCCGAAGTGTCGATACCCCGAAGTAGACAGTACTCTGCGAGTTGTCCTCGAATGAGCATGTCTGTCGACTCAAGCTCAGCGGGGGAGCCCGCCCCCAACAGTGCGAGGATCGCCGTAAGCTGCTCCTGCCATTGCCGAATGAGCGGGATCAGCGCCGCTGCACCGCCAGCCTGAACAGTCTCAAGAAACGTGCCCGCAACTCCCACCGCGCGGGCACCGGCGGCAAGCGACTTGGCGACGTCAAACGGATGTCGCACCCCGCCAGAGGCGAGCAACTGCGGCCCATTCTCGGGTGCATCAAGCAGGCACGCCATCGCCGACTGCCCAAACCCCGACATGATTGAGTAGTCAGGCTGAGCGTCGGTGCGGCGGGCATTCTCAATGCGAAGAAAATCGGTGCCGCCTTTTCCGCTGACATCAGCGAGCGTCGCACCGAGTTCGGCCACACACTCAAGGGTGCGCCGACTCAGACCGAACCCGACCTCTTTCACGATGACCGGCACAGGAGAGGCCGCGATGAGAGTCTCAAGGGAACGTTGCCAGCTCCCGAAGTCGCGACTTCCCTCTGGCATGACGGTTTCTTGCACGGCATTGATATGCACCTGCAGAGCATCAGCCTGCAATAGCTCGACCGCTCGTCTCGCGTCGTCGGCGGGCCGCCCGACACCAATATTGGCCATCACGAAGCCGTCAGGGTTCTCTTCGCGGATCACCGTAAACGCACGCTGGATCACGGCATCATCGGGTGCATCGAGAGCGATTGAGACGGAACCACACGCAATCGGCAGACCGGTTTCGCGGGCTGCAATGGCAAGTTCGCGGTTGAGCGTGCCGGTGAGTTCGGTGCCGCCCGTCATGCCGTTCACATAAAACGGCTGCTGCCACTCCCACTCGCCCACAGAGACCGCGAGAGAAACGTCAGCGGCATCAATGCCGTTGAGCGCGTGATGCAAGAAGTCGACATCGTCAAAGTCGCGATGCGCGGGCGCATCGATGCGTTGCACCTGGGCGAGCGCGACGTGATCGTCTTTCCGTGCGGCCCTCACCGAGGGGAGTTCAACGGTCATCTTCGGCTCCTTTTCGAGTCGCTGCGGGGCCAGCCACATCGAGATCGAGGTGAGCAATTCCGTGCTGTTCCCATGCTCGAAGGATACTCGGGATATCGCTTTCTGGCTGGGCCAGCGCGATCCCACAATCGCCACCACCAGCGCCAGAGGATTTCGCGGCAGCACCGAACTGCTCGGCAATGGTGCACAGCGCACCAAGCTCAGGGGTCTCGATGACGATCCCGCGATCACTTGCAAGCTGATGCAAAAGTGCGCGCGCCTCACGAATAGTGGCGAATAGCAGATCAGCCGGGGCGCGGGAGTCGAGAGCCCGCGCAAAGGTGTCGACCAGGCTGCGACTGCGCGCAAGAAACGCTTCACGCCTGGCATCATGATCACTGCCCTGCGGCGAAGAAGCGACACTGTCAACCAGCTGCTCGGTCGAGGCGGGCGATCCCGTCCAACCCACAAGCACGCTCAAGGAGTCTGGCGCTTCGAGTTCGCGCACCTCGCACCCCTGCCAGAGGTCACACTCAAGGGCAGCGACAATGCCCGAGGCGGCACGACGGGCGCGCAAGGCCTCGCGATCCGGTGAACGGTAATACACCCAGCCGCCAAAGGTGCTGGCAGCCAAGTCTCCGCCCGACGCCCGAGGCGACACCTCGATCGTGGCCAAGAGCGCAAGCTTGAAACGTTCAAAGGTGCTGAGTCGAAGATCGTACAGGCGGTCGAGCGCGGCAATCGTCGCGACCGTCACCGCAGCCGAAGAGCCAAGCCCGAACTTTCGGCCATCGCGCTCGTCTAGCTCGCTCTCAATGTCAAGATCGAAATGACGTGTCGCGATCCCACGCGAGGCGCACAGCGCCTCAACCGCTGCAATCGCGGCATGCACGTGCGGACTCGTCGTGCGCGCGTGCGGGGTTGACGTGGCACGAAGGCGAACGTGCAGATAGCGGTCAACCGCGATGAGCACGGCAGGCTCGCCAGACTCAACGACCGCATACTCACCGATAACAAAGAGTTTGCCGGGAGCGCTAGCCTCGATCAAGCCGTCGCCTCCAGGGAGGGATCATCGATCAACGTCGCTCCCGCCCCCGCGCCAACGATGCGCACGCTGCCATACTGCTGCATGGCCTCTGCGACAGCGGGTGCATCTTCAGGGCGTGAAATGATCGCGACGTTGGGCCCCGCATCGGCGGTAGCGTACGCCTCGACCCCCGCGTCACGAAGCGCAACGACCGCGTCAAAAATCGCGATGCTCGTGGGGGAGAGATAGCGGATGGGCGGGTCTGCCGACTGGATCAGCGCGTGCATGCGCAGCGCATGGGTCTCAGTGATGCGGCCGATCCGCGAAAAATCTTGATCCCGGCACGCCTCAAGCATCGCCGCAAGCGACTGCTCGGTCGTTTCGGCCCACGCCGGATAGAACGGAGAAGTGAGCGCGGTGCGACGCATCGCGGTGCGACTCGAAATTGCCTTCTGCCTCGCATCTACCGTGACAATAATCATGCTCATCTCAGGAGCCACGACCGGTTCAGCGAACGAAGTCTCGTCACCATCACCCGCATGCCACACACTCACGCCGTCAATCAGGGAGCGTGCCGCCGAGCCAGAACCCCGCCGAGCGAGACGGCTCAGCGCAGCACGGTCAAGATGCAGCCCATACGCGGCAGCAGCCGCCACCGCGAGTGCAGCAAAGCCTGAAGCCGATGAAGCCAGGCCAGCACCGGTCGGCGCTTCATTGCTTGACGTCACCCGCGCATGCTGCGAAGAGCCAGCAATGCCACGCACCAACTCAAGAAAACGCGAGACCCGAGACAGCGAATCGCCACTCTGAGCCACACCATTCAACGAAAACTCGTATTCGGGGGTGTCAGTCAACTCGACCCTGGTCGTGGTCGCGAAGGCATCGAGCGTCAGCGAAAGACTGCCAGCGGCGGGCAGCATCAGCGTTTCATCGCGCTTTCCCCAGTACTTGACCAGTGCAATGTTGGGGTAGGCGCGGGCAGTAGCGGTACTCATGCGGTAGGCACCGTCGCAGTCCACGTTCGGGTAGCTCCCGCCTCGCGCAACGCGCTGCCGAGCTGCTCGGCATGCTCAGCCGAATGGGCGAGCGCGATAATGCAACCGCCGAGACCGCCTCCGGTGAGTTTCGCACCGAGGGATCCTGCCTCGTTCGCGGCACGCACCAGCGCATCGAGGGTGTCTGAACTGACCCCAATCGCCTGCAACATGTCGTGTGCGTCACTCATGCGCGCGCCAATAGCGAAACGATCGCCTCGGGCGAGATCTTCGATCGCGCCCTCAGCAATCTCAGCCAAGTGCGACATGTAGTGATCCATCGCCTCAGGGTTCTGCTCACGACGCACACGCACCGCGCCAACTGCCTCAGCAGTCGAACCGGCAAGCCCCGAATCGGCAAGCACAAAACTCAGCGGTGCACCGATCCGCACCGGAGAGACCGCACCGAAATCAAAGCGGATCGCGCCATCTGACGTGACCGCGCGCGCATCAAGCCCGCTCGGATTGCCGTGAGCCACCCGCTCAGCCTGCTGCACAATGTCGTACAGTCCAGCCGTCGTCAGCTGCACCCCAGCCCAATTGGTGACCGCACGCGCGACCGCAGCCGCCACAGCAGCGCTCGAACCCAAGCCCCGCGAATGCGGAATCGCACTCAGGATCTGCACCCGAATCGCCGCGTCTTCTGCCCCGCTATAGGCAAGCGCCGCATGAATGGCGGTGACGATGGGCTGCAAGCGACTCGGCGCAGCACTCGCCTCACCCGAAAATAACTCGCTCTCGATGCGAACGCCCTCGGTAGCTGAATCAACGCGCGCCTCGGCCGCCAACTCGTGAATCGGCACCGCAATCGCTGGTGCGCCATATACGACGGCGTGCTCGCCGAAAAGAATGGCCTTCGCGTGGGCCGATCCTTCAAACTGAGGGAGCTGTGTATTGCGAGAGCCAATCGTTGCTTCCCCGTCGAGGGGAAGGCGGATCGGAAGGGTGCTCGTCATGCGGATCCGTTTCGCTCTGCCTGTTCTTGTGTTCATCAGAGGTCGCGGGCTGCCGCAACCGTCGGGCAGTCCGGCTGCCCTCATAGCTTCCAACATTCTAATCACCTGCCGATGCAGAAACTGGGATCGCATTCAGCGAGGCGCGAACGTGAGTCAGAAATATGCGCGGTCATGGTGCAATAGAAGACATGGGAATCCGGGCGCGTGACACAGCATCAATGCTCCACGTCGACATGGATTCATTCTTTGTGTCGGTGGAACTGCTTGACGCGCCCCAATTGCGCGGACTTCCCACCGCCGTCGCCCACGACACCGCACGATCAGTGGTGTCAAGCGCCAGCTATGAGGCCAGACGCTTCGGGGTGCGCTCGGCAATGCCCATCGGTCGCGCCAAACAACTGTGCCCGCAACTGGTGCTGATCGATCCGCACTTTGAAAAATACCGGGCGGCATCGCACGCCGTGATGGAAATCTTTCACGAATTCACGCCCCTGGTAGAACCACTGAGTATCGACGAAGCATTTCTCGACGTCGCCGGATCAATCAAACTCTTCGGTGCACCCACCCAGATCGCACAACAACTGCGGGCCACGATCCGCGAACGAACCGGGCTCCCCGCCTCAGTCGGCCTCGCCACCACCAAACACGTCGCCAAACTCGCCTCACAACGAGCCAAACCAGACGGACTCCTCGAAATTGCGCCAGAGGCGACGCTACGGTTCTTGCACGAGCTGCCGGTCGAAGCGATCTGGGGAGTCGGCGGGGCAACCGCCAAATCCCTCCACGGACGCGCGATCCGCACCGTCGGAGACCTCGCCGCCGAACCACTCGAAAGCCTGCGCCGCATCGTCGGCGCAGCGAGCGCGCAAAAACTGCACGATCTTGCGAACGGACGCGACGCGAGAGAAGTAGAAACGCGCCGCATCGAGAAAAGCATCGGACACGAAGAAACCTTCGCTTTCGACGAACGATCACGCACAGTGCTCGAACGAGAACTGCTTCGACTCTCCACCAGAACAGGGGAGCGGCTTCGCGCACAGGGGCTCGCCGCGCGCACGATTGCCATCAAAGTGCGATACGACGACTTCGAGACAGTATCCCGGTCAAAGACCCTCAACGAATCCTCGAACGCAACCCAGCGCATCTACCAAACCGCTCGTGCGCTCTTCGAATCGCTCGGTTCCAGCCGAGACGGCGGCCCCATTCGCCCTGTGCGACTTATCGGGGTGCGTGCCGAACAACTCGCACCGGAGGGCAGCGACCCAGCGGGGCTGTGGAGCGAAGACGAAGGCATGCGAGCGCTCGACCAGGCAGTCGACGACGTGAAAGAGCGCTTTGGGCGTGACGGGCTCACCTCGGCGCGATTGCTTGCCCCGCGCACAGACGTGGTCGATCCGCGCTCGCTCGAGACGCCCTGAGCCGGCAGGGGAGTCGCCTGCGGCGCTCGCAGCCGGTTGGTGGACTGCTGCGGCGTTCGCGGCGCATTGCGGCACTGACGGCGCTCGCGGCGACTACTCCTCAGACATACGCAAAATTGAGTCAAGGATCGCTGCCAGCCAGTCATACACCATGACCGTGCCCCTGGTCTCCTCGGAGGCAAGCAAGCGCACCTGATCCGCTTCGGTATCGAGGCCGATACGCGCAGCAATCGCGATCCGCAAAGCGGTGAGCGTGCGCACCCACGCAGGCATGCTGCGAGCCGTAATGTCGATTTCGATGACGCGCTCGCCGTCGGCATCAGGGGTGCTCCCCAGCCCGAGTGCGCCAGAGACATCGAGCGCATCTTGCAATTTGCGGTTGACGAGTCCCTGCTCGTTGAGTCTTCGAAACGCCGATGCCTCGGTCTCATCTTCGAACGCGTCGGGGAAGAGCCTCGCGAGAGCGGGATCGTCTGGCAGGGTGTCTGAACCGCCCACCTCAAGACTTGCAAAGAGCGGATCAGGGTCAAGCGCCGTTTGGCTATGACTTTGCAGCAGGTCAATGAGCTGACCGACGAGCCCGTCAAGCAGTTGCGCTTCGTCAAACTCCAGACGCAATTTCAAAATGCCGCCCGGTAATGGCAGAAGTCTCACTCAGTGCCCGCCTGTCTCACTGTTGCCCAAAGCCCGTAGCCATGCATGGCTTCGACGTGCATCTCCATCTGTTCGCGCGACCCCTCAGCGACGACCGCGCTGCCCTGGTTGTGCACCTGCATCATGAGCGCTTCTGCACGGTGTTGCGCGAAACCGAAGTGGGTGCGAAACACGTAACTGACATACGACATGAGGTTCACCGGATCATCCCACACCACGGTCTGCCAGGGGCGTTCGGCCAGTAGTTGCTCGCTGACCCCCGCCGCGGGATCGCTGTGCTCAATGCCAAGTCGCACGGTAGACATTTGGCTACCCCCAGCCCAGTTCGTGAATGCGGGCTTCACTCAAGCCATAGAAATGTGCGATCTCGTGCACCAGAGTGATTCGGATCTCTGCGACGAGCTCTTCGTGGTCGGCGCAGTGTTCCAGCAGATTCTCGCGGTAAAGAATGATGCGGTCAGGTTCTTCGCCGTAGCCATACACATCACGCTCGGCGAGTGAAAACCCCTCATAGACACCGAGCACATCGCCGCCATCGGCTGGGCGATCCTCAACGAGAAAAATGACGTTGTCGAGCTCGCGAAGCATATCTTCATGCAACGTGTCGAGACTCTCGCCGACGAGAATCTCGAAGTCTTCGTGTGAGACGGTGAGCATACCCTCAGCCTAACAAGCTGCGGGCGTGTGTTGTCGGGAAGCTCGTATTGATGAGGTAGGCCGCTGTGGCGTGGGTGCTCTCGGCTGCGTGGGTTTCGTGGGCTGCGTGGGTTGGGCGATCCGTGGGCTGTGTGGGTTGGGTGATCCGTGAGCTGCTTGGGGTGTGTGATCCGGGTGGGTCGCAAGATCTCGCTGAGTTAGCGCTGCATGATCTGGTCAACTCCGCCGAGCACGTCGATATACATGCCACCGATAATCAGATACATCATTCCGAGAAAGAGGGAATAGGTGAACGAGAAGCCAAGGCAGGCGCGCACGTTCGCCCAATTGCTGAAATGGGCGATGATCTTCTTCGCAAAACTGATCGGATGCTTCAGGTCCCAGCTGTTGACCCGCAAGTAGCGGCCGAGGTACATGCCAAATCCGAGGAGCAGGAGCACCACGCCCACCGCAATCCAGGATTCTTTTCGGGTGATCGCGCCAAAGGTGTCACCGAACACGATGAGCGAGGCCATGACGTGAACGACAAGCACGTTCATGACGGTATTCACGACGCCCGACATGGCCAGCGTGATGACCAGAATGATGTCGTACCAGAGCGGCACCGGGTCGGTTTCGGAACGGTGCGAGAAGTTGAGTTCGGTAATCAGGTAGCTCGCGTTCGGGAGCAAGAGCAACCAGACAATCAACACCGGCCCCCAGATCCAAGGAGCCGGAATGGCGTCGAATTGCGCGACGATGGCCCCGGTGAGAAAGCCCAGCAGCAAGAAAACCAGCGGCAGCACGGAGAGAAACACGTTCCAGAGCATGGGCCGGTAGAGCGGCACGCGAAACACGAAGGCGCGGGCAAGGATCAGGCAGACGGCATAGATGTTGAGCCCGAGCACTCCAAGAATGAAGAACATGTGTCCAAACCTACCTGGCGGGCCGCGACGGTCGCGGGTGTTGTGGCGAGTGCGTGTGCTGTGGCGAGTGTGCGTGCTGTGGCGAGTGCGTGAGCTGTGGCGAGTGTGCGTGCTGTGGCGAGCGAGTCTGCCGCCTTTGCTCGGCGTGCGGTTCTCTCGGCGCGCCTGATGCGGTAAGCGTGCGTGCCACCTTTGCGAGCGAGCGAGTCTCTCGGCGAGCGGGTTCCGCGGCGTGCCTGCGCCACGATCAGGGGTGTGCGCTGCGACACACGCCCGCGTGTCTCGATTCGACGCGTGTGCTCGACATGGGTTATGATCGTGGGGTTGCCCAGTGAGTTTCGGCTTATCGGGTCAGCATGGTGGGCATAGCTCAGTTGGTAGAGCACCGGCTTGTGGTGCCGGTGGTCGCGGGTTCAAGTCCCGTTGTCCACCCTGATAATCCGCCTCCGGCTTTCTAGCCGGAGGCGGATTTCTTTTTGAGTCACCTGACCATCCGCATATTTTGCGTGAGCATCCTCGCCTTGCAAGAGGCGGCAAGAGGCAGGCGACACGGCGCGCAGCCGGCCATTGAGTTGTTGGCCAACTCGTTTGGGGCGATAGCTGCTGTGGGCGATCCGCTGAGAAGCTGAGCCGACGGGTTGTGTATCTCTTCTTCGCGACTTGAGTATTACGCGCGCCGTTTGAGTAGAAAAACCCCCAGTGTGGTGGTTGCTCGCGCGGTTACCTCGGGCGAGAATGTTGCAACGATTCAATTCGTGATCTGCGGGAAAGCCACAACGATCCCCAGACGTATTCTGTTCCTGGAAGCGCTTCGAAAGCGAAGCTTTTCCAGTGACAGCCCTTACCCCTCATGTTAGTGAAGTTAT
>WPCJ01378157.1_pt1 | contig 11778 bp, 9 predicted proteins | sample 5399831 | NCBI WGS metagenome assembly WPCJ01 (sample SAMN12869470, study PRJNA574797) | sludge metagenome | isolation source: wastewater treatment of pH10 | place: China:Beijing | collected 2019-05-20 | reverse complement strand
GGCTCTGCCTGACTCCGGTTCCCGGACCCCGGTCGGCCCCGCATGCCGGTTGTGCGAGCGCACGGGTTGCCTGTCGCGCGCCGCTCCGCCGGTCACGCGCCCCCTCGGGCTCGACGAGATGGTGACGGGCCTCAGCGCCTTCGACTTTCAATGAAATGTCTGCGTGGCGGGTTGAAAAACTGCGCTCGAATAAACATGATAATGGTATTCACCTTTTTGCAGGTACAGCGCATGAGCACGACCACAGCCCACGTCCCGACCGCCAACGCGTCGAAGTATATCAAGCAGCTTTGCAGGCATTGGAGCCACAAGCTTGAAATCGAGCAGGGCGAGGGGACCGGCACGGTGCGCTTTCCAGAAGCCGCGGCCTTCCTGAAGGCGGGCGAGGCAGAACTCGTCGTCACTGTAGAAGCGAACGATCCCGCCGTGCTGGAGCGCATCAAGGACGTCGTGTCGTCACATCTCGACCGCTTCGCCTTCCGCGAAGCGCCGCTTTCGTACAACTGGTCTTAGCAACCGGCCGCCCGATCCGGCCTGATCCTATTCGGCCGGCTGCACCGCGCCCTGCCCTTGCGCCGCGTCCTTGCGCGATGCCTTGCCGACCATCTCGCTCCACAGGCCGGTCACGAAGCCATGCGTCACATGGGCCTTTGCCGCATATTCCGGATTGGCCATCAGCATGCGGCTGAGCTCCGGCAGGCGATAATAGGGCACGCTCGCATAGAGATGATGCTCGATATGGTAATTGACGTTGTGAGGCGCGAAGAACCAGCGTTCCCAGAAGAACGGGATCACCGTGCGCGTTCCCGTCAGGTCGTGCGAATAGTCCATCGTGTCGCCGAAATGATCGGCCACGCTGCGGATGTACATGAACATGAAGAAGAACGTCATGTAGGGCACCAGCCAGTAGAGCGCGAACTCACCCCACATGCCGGTCATCGTCAGCACCGCGGCGATCACCACGTAGTAGCCGACGCGCAGCGTCACATAGCCCGGCGTCGAGCTGTCATCGGCTCGGATGCGGATCAGCGCCTTGCGCAAGTCGCGCACCGTGCTCACCGCCACCAGATAGCCCAGCAGGTTCAGCACCGCGAAGCGCATTTCCTGCGGGAAGGTGAACTCGCGTGAGCCCAGCTTTATCTTCCAGTCGGGGTCCTTGTCGGTGTTGACGTAGCGATGATGGCTCAGGTGGTTGCGGCGATAGCCGGCCAGCGTCGCCAGCAGGGGCCATGCGATGAGCAGGTCCGCGGTCCAGTCGCTGACGGATTTGCCCGGCACGAAACGGTAGTGCCCGAAATCGTGCAGCAGCACCGCCAGCGCATGCTGTCGCCCGGCGATCACCAGCACCGCAGGCAGGTAGAGCCACCAGCTCCCCGACCATTCGACGATGGCGATTGCCGCAACGATGATCGCCCAGTCGATGGCAAGGGCCATCCCGGTTCGCCATGGCTGCAAGGTGGAGAGTCTCTTTAGTTCCTTCGCCGCAATATAGTTGTCCGCCGCCACGAAACAGCCCTTTGAAAAAGGCCCCCACGCAATGATACTTAAAATTTTAGGGAAATCCATTGTGCTCGGCGAAGCGCGGGCATGACGCAGGGTGCGGCGGGGCGGGCGCAAAGCCTGCTCCTGCCACAATCGTCGCCGCATGCTGGATCAGGCCGGGTCACGACCCATGAAGTACGCGGTTCAGAAATCGCGCGTCTCCTTCATGCGCGTGTTCCGCAGCAGGATAGCCATGGTCTCGTGTCATGACAGATAGCGCGAAAACTGGCGCGGCGCCGGACAGGGCCGCGACGGTTTCGTCGACCGAGGAGCGGCTCGGCCTCCTGCTCGTCTTCCTTTCCGCTCTGTGCTGGAGCTTCGGCGGAGCGATCGCGCGTTTCATCGAGACGACCGACAGCTGGGCGATCATCTTCTGGCGTTCGGTCTGGGCGGCGGCATTCCTGCTCGGCTTCATGCTGTGGCGCGACGGCCTGCGCGGCACGCTGAAGCTCTTCCGCGACATGGGGCTGCCGGGCGTTGCGGTCGCCCTGTGCTTCACGATCGCCGCGTCAAGCTTCGTGCTGGCCCTTGCTCACACCACTGTCGCCAATATCCTGCTCATCCAGGCGGGCGTTCCGCTGTTTGCGGCCCTGCTGGCCTTCCTGTTCTTCGGCGAACGGGTGACGCCGGCCACCTGGGTCGCCATCGCCGCTGTCGTCTGCGGCGTGGCCATCATGGTGTCGGAATCCCTGGACGGTCGAATCTCGCCGATAGGCGACGGGCTGGCATTGCTGATCGCGCTGGCCTTCTCGATCGCCACGGTCATCACCCGCCGCTTTTCCAGCGTCCGCATGACGCCGGCCAACTGCCTGGCGACGATCATCGCCGCCATCGTCGCGGCCACGCAGCTCGGCGGCTTCGCCGTCACCGCGTCGGACATGGGGTGGCTTTTCGCCTTCGGGGCGCTCAATCTCGGGCTTGGGCTTGCCTTCTTCGCCATGGGCGTAAGGCTCATCCCGGCGGCCTTCGCGGCCCTTCTCGGCACGTTCGAGCCGATGCTGGGGCCGATCTGGGTCTGGCTCATCCATGGCGAGATACCGTCGGGGCGCGCCATTTTCGGCGGCACGATCATATTCGTCGCGCTGCTGGTGCACATCGGGCTGCAATTCAAGCGTATGTCGCGGCCCCAGCGCCCCGGAACGACGGGCGTGCCCCTGCCTCCCTGACGCAACGTCAGTTCTAACCCTGAATTCAAACTTGTGGCAGCCTGAAAAGGTTAATAGGTTCTGTTTTTCAGGAACCTGCCGTCGTGCGACGAGCACGGTGTGCGGCAGGGAATTTCTCAAGAGGTATGCTTATGATCGATAGATTTTTGGCGTTTTCCGCGGCAACCGCCCTTGTCGCGATGACCGCGGGCTCGGCGTGGGCGCAGGAGCGCGTCGTCAACGTCCTGAACTGGTCCGACTATATCGACGAGTCGATCATCCAGGACTTCACCAAGGAGACCGGCATCAAGGTCGTCTATGACGTCTTCGATTCCAATGAGATACTCGAGACCAAGCTGCTCGCCGGCGGCAGTGGCTACGACGTCGTGGTGCCGACCGCCAATTTCCTGGCGCGCCAGATCCAGGCCGGCGTCTTCCAGAAGCTCGACAAGTCCAAGCTCCCCAACATTTCCAACATGTGGGACGTCGTTACGGAACGCACCGCCAAATACGATCCGGGCAACGAATATTCGATCAACTACATGTGGGGCACGGTCGGCCTCGGCTACAATCAGAAGAAGGTTCAGGAGGCGCTGGGCGTCGAGAAGGTCGATAGCTGGGGTGCCGTGTTCGACCCGGAGCAGATCGCCAAGCTGGCCGATTGCGGCGTCTACTTCCTGGATTCGCCGACCGACGTCATCCCGAGCGTGTTCCAGTATCTGGGCATCGACCCCGAATCGACCTCGTCGGACGATTTCGCGAAGGCTGAGGAACTGCTGCTGAAAATCAGGCCGCATGTCCGCAAGTTCCACTCGTCGGAATACATCAACGCGCTCGCCAATGGCGATATCTGCATGGCCATCGGCTGGTCGGGCGACGTCTTCCAGGCCCGCGACCGTGCCGCCGAGGCCGATCAGGGCGTCGTCGTCGACTATATCATCCCCAAGGAAGGCGCCGAGATGTGGTTCGACCAGTTCGCCATCCCGGCGGATGCGCCCCATGTCGAGGAGGCGCACGAATTCCTCAACTACATGATGAAGCCCGAGGTCATCGCTAAGGCGACAAACTACGTATACTTCCCGAATGGGAACAAGGCTTCGCAGGAGTTCGTAGACGAGGAAATCCGCAACGATCCGGCCATCTACCCGGACGATGCGATGCTGGCGAAGCTCTTCACGGTGTCGCCGTATGATTCCAAGACCCAGCGCCTCGTGACGCGCACCTGGACCAAGGTCGTCACCGGCCAGTAGTCACCGGCCCCCGGCGCCTCAGGCGCCGGGGTTCTTCTTTATGGGGCATGAAGACGGCGAGACATCGGGGTTGGACATGAATTCGCTAGGCAGCATCAGGCGCTCGTTTTCGCCGTGGAACGATCCCACCGCCAGGCCCTATATACGTTTCGAGCACGTCACCAAGGTGTTCGGCGACTTCAAGGCCGTCGACGATCTGTCGCTCGACATCTACGAGAAGGAATTCTTCGCGCTGCTCGGCGGCTCGGGCTCGGGCAAGTCGACGCTTCTGCGCATGCTCGCCGGCTTCGACGAGCCGACCTCCGGGCGCATCCTGCTCGACGGACAGGAGATGCGCGGCATCCCGCCCTACAGGCGGCCGCTCAACATGATGTTCCAGTCCTACGCTCTGTTCCCGCACATGACGGTGGAGGCCAATATCGGCTTCGGTCTCAGGCAGGAGGGCATGCCCAAGCCCGAGATCGCCGCGCGCGTCGCCGAGATGCTCAAGCTGGTGAAGCTCGAGCAGTTCGCCAAGCGCAAGCCGCACCAGCTTTCCGGCGGCCAGCGCCAGCGTGTGGCGCTCGCCCGCTCGGTCGCCAAGCGGCCCAAGGTGCTTCTGCTGGACGAGCCGCTCGGCGCGCTCGACAAGAAGCTGCGCGAGGAGACGCAGTTCGAATTGATGGACCTCCAGCAGTCGCTCGGCCTCACCTTCATCGTCGTCACCCACGACCAGGAGGAGGCGATGACGATGGCCGATCGCATCGCGATCCTCGACAAGGGCCACCTCATGCAGGTCGCGACGCCTGCCGAGATCTACGAGGCTCCGGCCTCCCGCTTCGTCGCCAACTTCGTCGGCAACGTGAACATGTTCGAGGGCACCATCGCAGCACGCGAGGAAGGCCGCACGCGCATCAGGGGCGCGACGGGCGCGGAGATCGTCGTCGAGAACGGAGGCGCCGCGGCGGCCGGCAATGCCGTCACCTTCGCCGTGCGCCCGGAGAAGATCAGGGTTTCCTCGCGCCGTCCCGAGGGCGCGGTCAACGCGCTTGAGGGCGAAGTCTACGACCTTGCCTATCTCGGCGACATGACCGTCTATCACGTGCGGCTGGACGACGGGCAGGTGGTCAAGGCCAGCGCGCTGAACAGTTCGCGCGCCAGCGACGACCCGCTTACATGGAACGACCGCGCCTGGGTGTCCTTCCTGCCGGATGCCGGCGTCGTCCTGACACGATAGGCGCGGCCCATGTCCTACGCCAATCAAGACGCGGCCGCTTCTGTCCCGCTTTCAGACGCAAGACCTGCGCCGTCACTTGGCGCGCGCGCCGTCCAGGCGATGGCGAACCGCCTCGTGATCGCGGTTCCCTATCTCTGGCTGCTTCTCTTCTTCCTCATTCCATTCTTCATCGTCTTCAAGATCTCGCTGTCGCAGACGGCGATCGCGATGCCGCCCTATACGCCGGTGCTGAGCCTGGAAAACGGCATTTCCGGCCTCCTGTCGCAGTTGCGCGAGCTCAACTTCGACAACTATGTCTGGCTGACCGAGGACATCCTCTACTTCAACGCCTATATGTCGAGCCTGTGGATTGCCGGCGTCTCGACGGTGCTCACGCTGATCGTCGGCTATCCGGTCGCCTATGGCATAGCCCGCGCGCCCGCCTCGCTGCGGCCCACGCTGCTGATGTTGGTCATCCTGCCCTTCTGGACGTCCTTCCTTATCCGCGTCTATGCGTGGATCGGCATCCTCAAGCCCGAGGGCCTTCTCAACCAGCTGCTCATCGGCGTCGGCGTCATCGATACGCCGCTGGTCATCATGAACACCAACACGGCGATCTATATCGGCATCGTCTATTCCTACCTGCCCTTCATGATCCTGCCGCTTTACGCCTCGCTCGAGAAGATGGACTATTCGCTGATCGAGGCCGCGCAGGACCTCGGCTGCCCGCCCATCACAGCCTTCTGGAAGATCACCTTCCCGCTGTCGCTGCCGGGTGTCATCGCCGGCTGCATGCTGGTCTTCATTCCCGCAGTCGGCGAGTTCGTCATCCCCGACCTGCTCGGCGGCTCGCAGACGCTGATGATCGGCAAGACGCTCTGGAACGAGTTCTTCGCCAACCGCGACTGGCCTGTGTCGTCGGCGGTCGCGGTCATCCTGCTGCTGCTGCTGATCGTGCCGATCATGATCTTCCAGTTCGCGCAGGCGCGCGCGCAAGAGCAGGGGAGGTGAGGCGATGAACGCGACCTGGAGCCGCTTCAACATCACCTCCGTCGTGCTGGGCTTCGCCTTCCTCTATCTGCCCATCGTGCTTCTGGTGATCTTCTCCTTCAACGAGTCCAAGCTCGTCACCGTATGGGGCGGCTTCTCGACCAAATGGTACGGTTCGCTGTTCCGCAACCAGGGGCTGATGGACGCCGCCTGGGTCACGTTGCGCGTCGGCTTCATATCGGCCACCTTCGCGACCGTGCTCGGCACGCTCGCAGCCATTGCGCTGACGCGCTACACGCGCTTCCGGGGCAGGGTGCTGTTTTCGGGAATGGTGTTCGCGCCGCTTGTCATGCCGGAGGTCATCACCGGCCTGTCACTGCTCCTGCTCTTCGTCGCCATCGGCCTCGATCGCGGCTTCTTCACCGTGACGCTCGCGCACATCACCTTCACCATGTGCTTCGTGGCCGTGGTCGTGCAGTCGCGGCTGATGTCCTTCGACCGGTCGCTGGAGGAGGCCGCCATGGACCTCGGCGCGCCGCCCGTGAAGACCTTCTTCCAGGTCACGCTGCCCGTCATCGCGCCGGCAATCGTGTCGGGCTGGATGCTCGCCTTCACCCTTTCGCTGGACGATCTCGTAATTGCGAGCTTCGCCTCGGGGCCGGGCGCCACCACTTTGCCGATGAAGATCTACAGCCAGGTCCGCCTTGGCGTGACGCCGGAAATCAACGCGGCCTGCACGCTGATGATCGCCATCGTAGCGGTCGGGGTCCTCATCGCCTCCGTCGTCAACAAGCGCCGTGACCTGCAGCGCCAGCGCGACGAGCAGGCGGCGCTGCAAGGCGGCTGATACATAGAGCCATTCAGCTTTAGGAAGAATCGCCCCTCATCCCCTGCCGGGACCTTCTCCCCGCTGCTCGGGGAGAAGGAGGCTGGCCGCAACGCTGACGTCCACCCTCCCCGCTCGCGGGGAGAGGATAAGTGCGAGGGGTCGTTTCCGTCAAAAACTGAACTGGTTTAATAAGAGGAACGACAGCCGCCGATCGCCTACTGCCCGTGGGCGTCGGCGTCGGCGTCGGCGTCGGGGATCGGGGTGACGTGTGCGTTGCCCCATGGACCGTTGATGGCGAAGCTGGCGATCGTCGCCGGCTCCTCTGTGCCTGCCGTCGCCTGCTGGGGTGCATCGGCGCTTGCCAGAAGGTTGAGTTCGCCTGAATCGAGCGGCGCGGTTCCGCTCAACGACAGCCGGTTCAGCGGCATGCGGATCTCGCCGCGCTCGATCTCGGCACGCCCGTTGCTCACCGCCGCCTTCACCTCCAGCCCGTCGATGGCGGTCTGTCCGGCGGCGACCTCGCCGACGGGGAAGGGCTGGCCTTCCCGCACGCGCGCGAGCAGCGCGGGAAGATCGATCCCCGAAATCGCGCCGCGTCCCAGGCTCACCGAGATTGAGCCGTCAGCGTGGTCCAGAAGCGCCTCCCAGCTTTCCCCTTCGCCCTTCAGGATCACCGACACTGTCCCGCGCGCCATCGGCGTAACCTGCGTCAGGCCGAAGGCAGCACCCAGTTCGCCGCCGTCTATGTCCGTGCCGAGCATCCTTATCTCGACCCTCGCTCCTTCGTCCTTGCGGTCGATGCGCAGGCCGGTCTGGATCGAACCGCCAAAGGCGGAGGCGTCGGAAATGTCGACGGCCGCCAGTCCCTCGTCGATGCGTGCGGTCGCGGCCACATTGGACAGCGCCAGCGTCCCGGCCGTCGCCTTGGCGGCCGACAGCCTGAGATCTAGGCTGAGCCGGTTGGCGAAGTCGGCGTCTATCGTCGCGGGTCCCGCTTCCGGCGAGGTATCGAGCGGCGTGAAGGCCGACAGGAACGCGTCGAGGTCGAGCGTGTCGAAGGCGAGCGTGCCGGAGATCATGGGCAGCTTGCCCGTCAGGATCAGGTCCAGCGCGCCGCGCGCCGGCTTGCCGTCCAGTGTCAGCGTCGCGTTCTCGAAGCGCAGCCGCTGCATGCTGCCGGAGACCTGGCTTTCGAGCGTGATCGCGCCGATCGCGGAGGCGCGCGCGAGCGGCGCTCCCCACCAGTCGAAAAGCTTGGGCGTCGACGGCGCTGAAAAGCTGCCACGACCGTCGAGATAGCCGTTTGCGCCGACCCTCGCCGTGCCGTCGAAGGAGAGGTTCGCCGGCGTGGATTTGAGCGTGAAGCGCACCGGCGACGCCCCGCCGCCCATGAGAAGGAGCGGGTTGGCGACGGATGCCGTGACTGCGGTCTTCTCGCCGCGCCACAGCCCGTTTGCAGTGGTGTCGGCCCGTCCGTTCAGGGTCGCCCAGTTGATGATTCCCGACAGCTCGCTGGCGATCAGGGTTTCGCTGCCGCCAGGGGTGGCCGGGCGTTGCATGATGCGCCCGTCCATGAACTCGACGACGCCGAACGGTTCGGCCGGCAGCCGGGAGGTGTCCGGGTCGATGCTGTTCTCGGCGACGATCGCTCGCGCCGTCTCGACGCCGCGTCCTATCCTGCCGTGCGGCGCGGCGCCCTGGAGGGGGCCGTCGTCTACGATCAGCGTCGGGCGGATGAAGCGCGCGGTTGAGAAGTCGATGCGGCCGGAAAGGGCGGCCATGGCCGAAAGGTCGATCTCTGCCCGCTCGACTGTCGCGACGGTGGTGCCGTCGGGCCGCGACAGGGTCAGGTCGGAGAGTCCGACGCGCAGGCCCGGCCATATCCGGATCTCGGGAGCTGCTCCGATCGAGACTCCGAGCCCGCTCCATTCGCTCATCTCGGCGGCGATCCGGTCGCCCGCCAGCCGGGTCGAGGCGATATAGGGCAGTGCCACCACGGCAAGCAGGATGAGGCCGGCGACAGCCGCGAGCGTCCAGACCAGTCGCATAGGCAAGTGTGCCTTCATGCTTGTCGAGAACTCCGATCCCGATGGTGATGAACCGCGTCAGCATGGCCCTCGCGACCATGCACCCGGCTAACAGAAACCCGTCCGGCGCAACCCGGCGTCATGAAACCCCGCCTTCGGCCGCGCATCCGTATGCATCCGGCCGATTCCCGCTTACTCCCCATGGCCCGTTTCCGTCAAACCCGCCCGCCTGGCCAGTCCCGTCACTCGCCCAGCGTGATCGCAGGCGTTTGTGACCCGCAAATGGCGGGAAAACAGCGCGGATCGGCCCTATAGGGATTGCGTCTGCGGCGCTTTTCGCCGTTTCATGGTTAGTGAATGGTATGTGTCAAATTTACCTAGATTTCATAGCTGATACACGAAGCGTAAATTATTTTGCGTTTCGGTAAGGACTTGTTAACTCCCGTGCCGCGATAGTCTCAGCCAACTTGAGGGAGAAATCCCGCTCCTCTTATCCCCCGAGGAGGCGAACATTCGCTCAGGCCCCCATTTGTCACAGCATCACTTTCAAGGCGCCCTCCAGGCGCCTTTTTCTTGGGCTCGCGTCCCCGGCGGATCGCGCCGGGATAGTTTCTCCCTAATCGCAATGTCATCAAATACGCATTTATCGCCGATGCCCCTTCATTATCGTCGAACGTAACGCGAGTGGATTGAGTAAACGGGGGAATGGTCGACCATGGTAACGCCTACCGATCGTGCTTTTGCCGAGAAAAGCAGAATGGGCATGGGATACGAACCGACCTACAGCGGCGCCAACAGTCTCTTTCGTCGGCAATATTCCAGGCAGATCGGCAATGCCGACATCGTTGCTTGGGGTATTCCATACGATCTCTCCGTGACAAATCGCCCGGGATGCCGGCTTGGACCGCGCGCGATACGCGCGGCTTCCACCAACCTTGCGTGGGATGGCGGTCCCTGGCCCTGGGGTTTTGACCCGTTCGAGATCGTCGAGATGATCGACTATGGGGATTGCAGTTTCGATCCGGGCTTCCCCGGCGAGGTTCCCGAGGCGATATACGCGGAGGCGAAGCAGATACTGGAGTCGGGAACGTTTCTCCTGTCGATGGGCGGCGACCACTCGGTGACCTACCCCGTGCTCAGGGCGCAGGCGGAACGGCATGGACCGATATCGCTGGTTCAGATAGATGCCCACTCCGATACGTGGGAAGAAAGCCGCAAGCGCTTCGATCATGGATCGATGTTCTTTCACGCCGCCAGGGAAGGCATTGTCGACCCGACGCATTCCGTGCAGGCAGGAATAAGAACGCTCAATTCGTCGAGCCACGGTTTCACGGTTCTCGATGCCGCGTGGGTGCACGACAACGGCATCGCGGCAACGGTCGCAAGGATCCATGAAGTCGTCGGCGATCGTCCCGCCTATCTCACTTTCGACATCGACGCGCTCGACCCTGCTTTCGCACCGGGAACGGGCACTCCCGTCTGCGGCGGCCTGTCCACCTGGCAGGCGCAATCGCTGGTGCGCGCCTTGTCCGGGTTGAAGCTGGTCGGGGCCGATCTCGTCGAGGTGTCCCCACCGTTCGACCACGCCGAGATAACGGCGCTCGCCGGTGCCTCGATCCTGCTGGACATGGTCTGCCTCGTTGCGTCGGGGAAGCGCGAGCCCTGAGGTGGTATGAATGCTGCGGCTGGCCGGGGTGAGGACGGCTTACGGCCGGCTGTCGCACGTCCTAAAGCATCGCCTCGCGGTCTTTCGCCAGTGCTCCGGACAGGAGCAGCACCGGCACCAGCGCGGTCGCGATGATGAAGACCGCCGCCGCCGCGCCCTCCTGCGGCGCGCCGCGCGAGGCGTTCTCGTAGACATGGGTGGCCAGCGTCGAGAAGCCGAACGGGCGCAGCAGGATGGTCGCCGAGAGCTCCTTTGCCGTGTCCACGAAAACCAGCACGGCGGCGGTCATTATGGCGGGCTTGAGCAGCGGCAGCAGCACTGTCACGGCGCTCTGGCCAGGAGAGCGCCCGAGGCTGCGGGCGGCTTCGTCGAGATGTCCCGGCAGCTTTTCCAGTCCTGAGCGCACCGCGCCCTCGGCAAGCGCCAGGAAACGGATCGTGCAGGCGAGGATCACCCCAGCCGCCGAGCCGGTCAGCAGCAGCCCCGTCGAATGGTCGAAATGGCTGCGCATGAAGGCGTCCAGCGTGTTGTCGAAGCGCGCCAGCGCAAACAGAAGGCCGAGACCGAGGATGCCGCCGGGGAGCGCATAGCCCACGGCGGCGAGCCGCACCGTCAGCGTCGTCGCGCGCGAGCGCACGAGCCGCACCGCGTTGAGCAGGAAGAGCGCCAGCAGCACCGTCAGCGCGGCCGTGACCGAGGCCACCATGACGCTGTTGAAGAAGGCGCTCACCAGCGCGGGTGCGGCGAACTGGTCGAGCCGGCGAAGCGCATACTGGCCGAAGACGAAGAGCGGGATGCCGAAGCCCAGCAGCACGGGCAGGGCGATCAGCGCGGTCGCCAGCAGCCCGCGCGCACCCTTCAGCGCGACGCGCGGCGGATGCACCTTCATGTGCGTTGCCCGGCCGGTATGGAAGCGCTGTCTCTGCCGCGACCAGTATTCGAAGCCGAGGATGAGGAAGACCAGCACCAGCAGGATCAGCGCGATCTGCGCCGCGCCCTCAAGGCTGCCGCGCGCCAGCCATGTCTGGTAGACCGCGACGGTGAGCGTGCGCACGCCGAGATATTCGGCAGCGCCTATGTCGTTGATCGTCTCCATCAGCACCAGCGCCACGCCCGCCACCACGGCCGGCCGCG
>WPCJ01280937.1_pt1 | contig 11781 bp, 15 predicted proteins | sample 5399831 | NCBI WGS metagenome assembly WPCJ01 (sample SAMN12869470, study PRJNA574797) | sludge metagenome | isolation source: wastewater treatment of pH10 | place: China:Beijing | collected 2019-05-20 | reverse complement strand
CCTTTCGTGAAGTCCCTCATTTGGTCTCAGAGGCGATGACGCCGAACACCTCGACCATATCGACGGCCGTCATCCGAAGAATGGGTTCGTCTTCCACGACGAGAACGACCTTGCGGCGTTCCGTCGGTGCCTGACGGTTTGAAGTCATCGATCCGAGACCTGGGATAGAGGGGCCGTAAACCGGGCCCTGAAGCCTGTCGGCAGGTAATGCAGGTCGACTCCACCCGTTCCGATAAGTCCCATATTTATGAGGCGGGATCCGAACCCTCCCTTAGCCGGGGCGACAGCCGGCGGTCCGCCTGTCTCCCGCCAATCAAGGATTAGTTGGTCCGTCTCCGTAAGCCAGGCGACCGACACCGTTCCGGACGGCTGGGAGAGAGCGCCATACTTGATGGCGTTGGTCGCCAGTTCATGGAGCAGGAGAGACATCGACAGCGTCGCACGGGCGCCTAGCTTCAGGTTTGGGCCATCGATCTGGAAGCGATCGACGCGGTCGAGAGTTCCCAGAACGTTCGTCACGACGTCGTGCATCTTGGCAGCGCTCCAGTCCTGCTGCAGCAGCGACATGTGCGCGGTCGAAAGCGCTTGCAGCCGCGAGCGGAATGCCTCCACGGGTGCTTGGTCCGGGACGGAGCGGAGGGTCTGCTTCGCTATCGCCTGCACCATGGCCATTGTGTTCTTCATCCTATGGCTGAGTTCCATATTGAGAACCTGCTGGAGTGCTTCCGCGTCGATCCGGGCCACGCTCGCAGCGACCCGGTCGCCGGCGTTGCGCAGGAACGTGAGATCCTCCGGAGACCATTCGCGCGGCTCCGCGCCATGAGCGAAGAACAGCGAGATTCGGCCCTGATGGTCTCGCACCGGAATGTTCGCCATCGCCCGCACGCCAATGGACAGCAGTGCGTCGCGCTTCAGGCCGAACGTCTCGTCGGCCTGGACGTCGGAAACGACGATGGCGTCCTCTGATAGTTTCAGATCTCCGTAATCTGCTAATCGGTGATCGCCGGCAAGGCTCGCATAGCCGTCAGCCGACCAGTCGGCCTCGATGGTCACCAGTTCGCCACCCGGATCGACGCGGGCGAATCCTGCACGGATCGCCCCCAAGGTCTGGGCGACGATGCGGGAAGCGGTGCGGGTGATGTCCGAAACGCTGTTCACGGAACGGATGCTGTCGCCGATCGAGAGGAGCGCGTTTCGGCGAACCTCCGATCGAGCCCGCTCGCGGACCTCCGCCTCCAGTCGGGTTGCATAGGCCGCCTGCTGCGCGATGATCCGCCGCATCTCCATCTGGGTCATGACGACCCGCGCGAGAACTTCTAGGGTGTAGCGCTGGTGTTCCGTGATGCCCTCAGGGCGAGGTTCCCGATCCAGAACGCAGACGGTCCCCAGCGGAAGGCCTTCTTCGGTCTTCAGCAGCGCGCCGGCGTAGAACCGGAGCCCGTCCGCGGCAGTCACCAATGGATTGCAGATGAAACGCTCGTCCAGGCGGGTGTCCGGAACGATCATCGTGTCGCTCTGGAGGATCGCATGGGCGCAGATCGACACGTCCAGCGGAAGCTCGCGCGCTCCGATGCCCACCTCCGCCTTGAACCACTGTCGGCCGTCGGCGATCAGGTTGACGACTGCGATGGGAGCCTCGAAGGTTTCGGCGGCAAGCCTGACGATCTCGTCGAAGTCTCGCTCTGTCGGGGTATCTAGGATACCGTACCGGTCCAGCGCTGCGAGCCGGTCCTGTTCGATCCAACCAAGGTGAGGATGCGGAAGGGCGTTCATCTTGTCTGCTTAGCACGACTCGCGATGAAGTCCCCGTCGATATGCGGTTCCCGAGCCGATGGCCTGACGTCGGCAGCCGAGCCTCAGGGGGAGGCGGTTCATGAGCGTGACCCGGCAAGGGCGCCGATCGAACTGCGGACCGGTTGAACGGTGCGCTGTGGCGACGCCGGCGGTGCCTCCGTTCCACCGAGGAGACCGCCCCAGCGTGTGGAAGGCGATTGGACCCCACCCGAGAGGACCCGCACTCAAGGCTGGTAGTTCTTGGCACCGGCGCTGTCTGAAATCGGCTGCCGAGCGACAAGATCCGCAAGCCTAGGCGGAACACGCACGGATTAAAACGGTTCTAGGGGCGAATGCAAAACGAGGCGCCCGTGGATCACATCTCAAACCGAAAAATTCCGACGTCCCTCACCATTAACGGCAGAGGTTACCAGCTTGAGATCGAGCCGTGGGTGACTTTGCTCGATCTGCTGCGCGAGCAGCTTTTGCTCACCGGCACCAAGAAGGGGTGCGATCAGGGCCAATGTGGCGCCTGCACCGTGCTCGTCGATGGCCAGCGCATCAACTCGTGCCTCGCGCTTGCAGTATCGCGCGATGGCGCCGAGATCATAACGATCGAGGGGCTGGCGCAAGATGGCGGACTGCATTCGCTGCAGGCCGCATTCATTGAGCGCGATGCCTTTCAGTGCGGCTATTGCACGCCGGGGCAGATTTGCTCCGCGGCCGGTCTGCTCGCCGAAGGGCATACGCAGACCCGAGCCGAGATTCGCGAGCATATGAGCGGAAATCTGTGCCGCTGCGGCGCCTACACCAATATCGCCGATGCGATTGAGGATGTGCTGCAGCCGCGTCTCGCCATGAGGGAGGCCGCGGAATGAACCGCTACGATTACGTCCGACCAGATACCATCGCCGATGCCATCGTCGCACTGAACAGCCCGGGCGCACGCGCGCTGGCGGGCGGAACCAATCTCGTCGATCTGATGAAATACGAAGTCGCAGCGCCGGATCGCGTGGTTGATATCAGCCGCCTTCCGCTGAAGTCTATTGAGATTTCGGATGGCGAGCTGCGCGTCGGTGCACTGATCAGCAATTCCGAGCTGGCCTGGCACCCGGATATCCGCGCCCGCTGGCCGCTCCTGTCGAGCGCCATCCTGGCCGGCGCGTCGCCGCAACTACGCAATGCTGCCACCACCGGCGGCAACCTGCTGCAGCGGACGCGATGCTATTATTTTTACAATACCTCGACGGCCTGCAACAAGCGCGCCCCCGGCAGTGGCTGTTCGGCCATCGGCGGCGTCAACCGTATTCACGCCATTCTCGGCGCGAGCCACAGCTGCATCGCTGTGCATCCTTCCGATATGTGCGTGGCACTGGCGGCGCTCGATGCCAGAGTGGAAGTGGAAGGCCCACAGGGGCGGCGGTCCATCCCGTTCTCCGGCTTCCACCGTCTGCCCGGTGATGCCCCGGACCAGGACAATACGTTGAACCTTGGCGAACTGATTACCGCGGTCACGATACCTGAGCCGGATTTTGGTACCCACCACACCTATCTAAAGATCCGCGATCGGCTGTCCTATGCCTTCGCGCTGGTCTCGGTGGCCGCTGCGCTCAGGATCGAGGATGGCGTGATCCAGGATGCGCGGATTGCCCTGGGCGGCGTCGCCCATAAGCCATGGCGCGATTTCGAAGCCGAGCAGTCTTTGCGCGGCGAAGCTGCAGAAACAACCGCCTTTGAGAAGGTCGCCGGGCGCATCTTACGCGACGCCAAGGGGCAGGGCGAAAACGATTTCAAGATTGATCTCGCGCACCGGGCCATCGTCCGTGCGCTGGAGCAGGTCGCTGCGGGCACGCCGCAGGATCAGGCCGACAAATCGATACAGTGAGGAATTCTGCGATGTCGTCGATCGAACATTTGCATGTGGGACGTCCGACCAGCCGTGTGGATGGTCGCCTGAAGGTTACGGGACAGGCGCAATATGCGGCCGAATACCCGGCTGACGATCTGCTCTATGGCTATATCGTCGGCAGCACCATCGCTGCGGGGCGGATCGTCTCGATAGATCTCGCCGCTGCGCAGCGTATGCCGGGCGTGGTGGAGATTTTCACCCACGAGAACCGCGGCAAGGCAGCTTGGCTGGATCGCAAATGGCGCGACGAGGTGGCGCCGCCCGGACATCCGTTTCGCCCGCTGCATTCGGACCGCATCCTGTTCGACGGACAGCCGGTGGCGCTAGTGGTTGCTGAGACTTTTGAAGCGGCGCGCGATGCCGCGTCGCTGATCCGCGTCGCCTATGATGTCGATCCGCATTGCACCGAACTCGAACGCAAGCACAACGAGGCCTATGTGCCGCCGAAGAAGCGCAGCGGCATTCCTCCGCCGCCGGATCCGCGTGGCAATGCCGAACAGGCCTTTGCCGACGCGCCGGTGAAGATCAGCCGCGACTACCGCGTCAATCCCGAGCATCACAATCCGATGGAAATGTTCGGAACGACGTGTGTGTATGAAGGTGACGGCAAGCTCACGATCTATGACAAGACGCAGGGATCGCAAAACGCACAGGGCTATGTGACCTCGGTGTTCGGGCTCGGCAGCGACGATGTCCGCCTCGTTAATCACTATGTGGGTGGCGCGTTCGGTTCGGGGCTGCGGCCGCAGCAGCAATTGTTCTTTGCCGTCATGGCAAGTCTGGAATTGAAACGGTCGGTGCGTGTGACGCTGACCCGCGCCCAGATGTTCCATATCGGCTATCGACCGGACACCTATCAGATGGTGTCACTGGCGGCGGATCGCGCCGGGCGCCTGCAGTCGATCATGCATGACGCGGTGGCGGCGACCTCGCATTACGAGGACTATCAGGAAGCCGTCGTGAACTGGTCCGGCATGATGTACCACTGCGACAACGTCAAGCTCACCTATCAGCTGGCCAAACTCGATACGGCGACGCCCTGCGACATGCGCGCACCCGGTGCCGCGATCGGCGTGACGGCGCTGGAATGCGCGCTTGATGAGCTGTCCTATGAGCTCGGCATCGATCCGCTGGAACTGCGCCGGATCAATTTTGCCGAGAAGGACGAGAACACCAACAAGGAGTTCACCTCCAAGGCCCTGATGGAATGTTATCGCGCAGGCGCCGCAGCCTTTGGTTGGGAGCGCCGCGCGCCGAAGCCGCGGGCCACAAAAGAGGGGCGCGAGCTGGTCGGCTGGGGCGTCTCGACGGGAATGTGGGACGCGTTCCTGCAGAAGGCACAGGCAAGCGCGACACTCAAGGACGACGGCACGCTGGAGGTGGCGACTGCCGCCTCCGACATCGGCACCGGCACTTGGACGATCCTGACACAGATCGGTGCCGAAGCATTCGGTTTGCCGCTCGACGACGTGACGGCGCAGATCGGCGATTCCAGCCTGCCGATGTCGCCAGTGGAGGGTGGCTCATGGACGGCGGCATCCAACGGCTCCGCGGTGCAGGCGGCCTGCGATGCGCTCAAGCAGTCACTGTTCAAACTGGCCGCGAAGATGGCGAATTCGCCGCTGGCGGATGCGCGCTTCGAGGATGTCGAGATGCGGGAGCGTCGCATCTTCCGCAAGGATGACCCCGCACGCGGGCTCGCCATCGCCGAGGTCATGCATGCGGCGGAGCTGCGCGAGCTGACCGAGCAGGGCAAGGTTAGCCCCAGCCTGATCCAGATGATGAAATATATCAGCTACACCCATTCCGCCGTGTTTGCAGAAGTGCATGTGGATGAGGACCTCGGTGTGGTCCGCGTCACCCGCGTGGTGTGCGCTGCTGCGGCGGGAAAGATCCTCAATCCCAAGACGGCCCGCAGCCAGATTCTCGGTGGCGTGGTCATGGGCATCGGGATGGCCCTGCATGAGGAGGGGATGATGGATCACCGCCTCGGCAAGATCATGAATGCCAATCTCGGCGAGTACCATATCCCAGCCCATGCCGATATTGCAGATATCGAGGTAATTTTCGTGGACGAGAAGGACGACAAGGTCAGCCCTATCGGCGTCAAGGGGCTCGGCGAGATCGGCATCGTCGGCGCAGCGGCCGCCGTCGCCAATGCCATCTATCACGCCACCGGCAAGCGGTTGCGGGACTTCCCGATCACCATCGACAAGATTTTGATGGCCCCGGAGCTTTCGTGATTGCTCCGGTACGTCGCGCGGCGGACCGCATTACAGCGCGGGCGGCTGCAACCGGCTTTACAGGTGCTGGGCCAGCATTGCGCGAATATGCGAGGCAACACCGAAGGCGTAGTGAAGTCGGCAGTGTCTAGCGCAGCGCCTCGTGACCGGCGTCGGTGAGCACCAGTTCACCGTTCGATTCCTTGACCCATCCGAGCTCACGCAGGCGGTTCAAAGCGGCCTCGCTGGTTCTTATCCACTTGTGACGGTGTGCCAACACGTCGCGGAGCGCCCAGCGTAGTTCGATGTCATCCAACTGCGTTTTTTCGGCCATGCGATCTCGATGATCTAGGAGGGGCTGGTGGGGGAGTCAGGTCTCGACGTGTCCCAGCACTAAGGGGGAAACGCCAACAAATGGTTTCATCATCGCCTCCGACGATATCGCCTTTCACCTGCCGGACGAGCGCCTTCGTCTTGAGTCCCGACATCAGCTTCGCATGCTGCGGAGCCGTATCGTGAGTGCATTGAAGAACAAGGCCAGCACCGTTGGACGTTCGCGGTGGGGCTCGGAGCGGTCGTCAAGCTGACGACAAGCCGGGCCGTGGACTCGGCGGCCATTATTTCGATCGGCTTGGAGGCCGACTGGGTCCGTTCTCGCTGGGTTGCCATGTGGGCAGTGCTCGGTGCCACGTGGGCAGAAAAAGGCGCCTCGGTTGGTGGATTATCTGCTGCACTATTTCCCTGCCATCCTACTAGATGCACCCGTACAGAGCTTGCACTCCGAAAAGGCGAGATTGGAGGCCTTTTCAAAAATCGTACCCAGCAACCTCTCTGGATATGTGCGGGAGTACTTCTCGATGGGCGCGCTTCGATCGCCTATCGCTTGCGCATGTCCTTCGAGACGCATCGCAATTCTCCGATCGTACCGTCCGACGCGATCGCGCCTTCGACGAAGTGGAACACCAGGTCCGAGACCGAAGCCAGCTTGCCGTCGAATGGGCCGCAGCGCCATTGCATATGAAACCTAAAGTCATATAATGATGTTTATAACGTTAGAAACGATGTGGATTGCATGGAAGTTGTAGCGCACTTCATGGGCGCCAGAGGGGAGATCGAGATCATTCGATCGCGTCTAGACGGTACGCTGGCCTACTACGAGGACGGTATCCTCCAGAGCCAAGGCACGCCTGCTGGAGAGAGCGTCTTCACCTACGTGAAGCTCATGACTGAGCTTCTCCACAACTCGTCACGTGTGCTTGTACTGGGTGCGGAGCCGGCAATCTCGCAACGGAGTTGAGCCGACGGGGCAAGCTCGTGACCCTGGTCGATGTAAACCCTCTCAGCTTCATCGTGGCGCGGCGATATTTCGGTCTGCCCGGCGAATTGCGCTGCGTTACCGCGGATTTCCGGAAGGTCGTGGCCGATGAAGAAGAGGTCTACGATGGCATCGCCATCGATGTCGCGGCACCGGGATTGAGCATAAAGCGGACCTTCAGCGCGGAAGTCTGCGACTGCCTTCGATCGCGACTGGCGCCCGGAGGAAGAATCGTCATGAATCTGACGATCGACAATGATCTTGATCCGATGCCAGATCGCCTGGCGGCGATGTTGTCCGGAAATATCCTTCACCCGTGGATCGTCGATGAGCCAGGTGTCGAAGGCCGGAACGCGGTCCTCAACTGCAGTCCCGAAAGACTGGCGTCGCGGCGGTCTGCATTCGTGAAACTGTTGAGCAGCAATGGTGAAAAGTGGCTGGTCCGGAAGGGCCGGCTGGGCGGCGTCGATCGTGTTCGATGGCCGTCGTAGTCTCAACCTGAACTAGATGCAGAGGAACTAGATGAACGACGATCTTCGCGTTACGGACTGTAACGGCTCGCCTCTCAACGACGGCGATTCGGTCACCGTCACGAAAGACCTGAAAGTCAAACGGGCCAACACGACTCTAAAGCGGGGAACGCTTGTTAAAAGCATCAGGCTGACCACTAACCCTTCGGAGGTCGAGTGCAACACGAAGCAGGTCCGGGGTCTGGTGCTGCGGACCGAGTTCTTGAAGAAGGCGTGAGCCAGACCTGGCCGGGACTGCGTTCCGGCAAGACGCTCGGTACTGCCTTTTCGCGCTTGGAGATCTGTCGTGCGCCGGAGAAAACGTTGGACGCCGGAAGAACAGCAGCGCCTGGCATCCCACTTTGCCGAAGGCACCTGTGTGAGGCGCATTGCGAAGAAGCTCGGTCGCTCCGTGGATGCCGTCGAAGGAAGGCTGACGGCGATCGCCATGCGGCATCGGCTGCAAGCGGAACCGATGTTCTCGTCAGGAAGGGACGCCGCCGGCGGCGTATCGCCGAATGACGGGTGATTATCTGTTTATCTTGTGTTTGCGAGGGGGTCTGATCGCTGCGGCACTGCTTGCGGTCCGTAGACTTGCATCGGATGGATGCGGAGCGCTCGGCGCGACTGAGGTCTCCGCTGGAGAGGCCCTCACGGAATCCTACTTCGACCGACTCGCTGGAACGATGTAGCGAAGGATTCATTGCAGTTTTTGCAGCGTAGTCATTGCATTCCAAGGAAATTGGATGGACGAAATTCGAACGCTGGACGACCGCGAGCGTGTTCAATTGGCTCTCGCCGCGGGTGCGATCATCGGCACTTGGTTCTGGGACTTGAAAACGGATCGGTTCACGATCGACGAGCACTTCGCCGAGGCGTTCGGCATAGCGGCGTCACGCGGTCGCGCAGGGCTCAGTCTCGAACAGGTCATCCAGACGGTCCATCCGGATGACAAAGCTGGTTTGGTCTTCGCGATCGAGACGGCTATCGCGCGAGGGGGGCCATACGCCCACCAGTATCGTGTCCGCAGGCTGGACGGGCAATACTACTGGATCGAAGCGAACGGGCGTGTGGAAAAAGGAGTGGACGGCGAGCCGCTCCGTTTTCCCGGCGTACTGCTCGATTTGGAGCGCCGTCGGTCGATCGAAGCTGAGCGGGACCGGGCGCACATTCTGGCGCGCACCATCATGGAAGCTACCCCCGGCGTGGTATTCGCAAAGGACCGTCAGGGACGGATGATCGCGGCCAACCGGGGCACTGCGCAACTGATCGGCAAATCTCCAGCAGAATTCCTCGGTCAGACGGACGCGGATTTCCTTGACGATCCGGAGCGGGCTGCGTTCATCATGACCAACGACCGGCGGATCATGGAAACCGGGATCGGTGAACAGATCGAGGAGGAGGTCCGCCTTCCTTCCGGAGAGGTAGCCGTCTTTCTGTCCACGAAGGATCCGCTACGCAACGAGCAGGGCGAAATCTTCGGTCTAGTTGGAACGTCCATCGACATCACCGCCCGCTGTGCCACCGAGCAGGATCGGAAAGCCTTGAACGAGCGTCTCCAGCATCGTATCGACGAGGCCATCGCACAGCGGGAGAAGGCCGAAGATGCGCTTCGACAGGCGCAGAAGATGGAGGCGATCGGACAGCTCACGGGTGGCGTCGCCCACGACTTCAACAATCTTCTGACGATCATCGGTTCGTCAGTCGATCTCCTTCGACGCCCGGGCCTGTCCGAGGACCGGCGAGAACGATATCTCAATGCCGTCGCCGACACGGTGCAGCGGGCCGCCAAGCTGACCGGGCAGCTTCTCGCCTTCGCCCGCCGCCAGGCGCTGGCTCCGGAGTCTTTCCCGATATCATCGAAGTTGCGCAATGTGGCGGAACTGCTTCAGTCGGTTACCGGTTCCGGCGTGACGATCGACTTCGAGAGCGATCCGGAAGAGCCTTTCGTTCATGCCGACATGAGTCAGTTCGAGACCGTCATCATGAATCTCGCCATCAATGCGCGGGACGCCATCGGCGGCAACGGCCGCATCAAGGTTCGCACGTGGTGTGCGGACGGTCTGCCGGCACTTCGCGGCCACCCTCCCGTCTCCGGAGATTTCGTAGCGGTCTCCGTCGCCGACCAGGGCGTGGGTATACCCGCGGATAGCCTGTCGTCGATCTTCGAGCCGTTTTACACGACGAAGGAGGTCGGCAAAGGGACCGGTCTTGGCTTGAGCCAGGTCTTCGGCTTCGCCAAGCAATCCGGCGGCGATATCGGCGTGGTCAGTGAACCCGGGGCAGGGAGCACTTTCACGCTTTATCTGCCCAGAGCTCCTGCTTCGACGGTCGCAGGGCAGGATACTGATCACGAGCAGACTGAGAGCCACGAAGAACGCTCGATACTCATCGTCGAGGACAACGTGGAGGTGGGGCATTTCGCCAACCAGATCCTTGAGGATCTCGGTTACCGAACGCGATGGGTCACTCGGGCCGAAGAGGCGCTCGCGCTCGTCGAACAGACGCCAACGGAGTTCGATATCGTGTTCTCGGACGTCGTCATGCCTGGAATGGGCGGCATCGAGCTGGCGCGACGGTTGCGTATGTCGCATCCGGATTTGCAGCTCGTGCTTACGTCGGGTTACAGCCACGTGCTCGCGGAAGAGGGCGTGCACGATCTGAAGCTGCTCCACAAGCCGTATACTGCGAACGATCTCGCGCGAATGCTCGGCCGCGTCGCACGCAATGACGTCGCCAAGTGACCCTGCCGCGCGCCAACGCAGGGCGCGACTGCCGATCAGATTTAACGCCGCGTCGGGGGAGAGGACATTGGACCGTCATCTTGGTACTGCGCTGCTCTGGCTCTATATCGGGGGGATCGGAGGTTATGTTGCGATCGGATGCGATGATGCCTGGAGGGCGGGCCTCAGAGGGAGGTCGCTTGCCGCGCATGTCGCGTTGGATACGCTGCACGCGCCTGGTGGCCTCTGCTGGCTTTGTACAGCATTGCAGGCGAGCGATTCGACGAGCTGTGATCGGAACGGCCCGCTGGCCTTCACGTGAGATAGCATTTGGTCCCGAAGCGACTGAACCACTAGGGGCGACGCCACGCATTGGGAAACGCCTCGTCGGAAGATCGAGCAGTCCCGGCTTCAGTTGTAGGATACTGCGACACACCTAGTCGAGTTGTGGTTTTTTTGGTTTTTGGTGGTGCAAGGTGCCTTCCTGAGAGGACATACGGACCGACGCACACGGGGAGGCCGTCATCGACAGGATCTGACGCCAAAAAAAAGCATAGGCCCCCTTGAAAGCGGGAGGCGAGTTTTTCTAAATAATGCGTGTCGGATGCCAAAGGGTCCGACGAAAGGCGGGCGCCGGTGGTGTCCGGCGTCTGCTCATACCCATCTTGCTCAAAGGAGGATTTGGCTATGAGGAACTACGACTTCGCCCCGCTGTGGCGTTCGAGCATCGGCTTCGATCGCCTTTTCGACCTTCTGGACGCGACCCAGCGATCCAACGAGGAAGGCCACCCGCCGTACGACATCGAACGTCTCGGCGAGGACCGGTACCGCATCTCGCTTGCGCTCGCCGGCTACGCTCCCGAGAACATTTCCCTGACCGCCGAGCAGAACGTTCTGACGGTCGAAGGACGCAAGGACGAGCAGAAGCGCGATCTTCTGTACCAGGGAATTTCGGCTCGCGGATTCAAGCGCCAGTTCAATCTCGCGGACCACGTGAAGGTGACCGAGGCGCACTTCGACAACGGGCTTCTGCGGATCGGTCTGATGCGGGAGGTGCCCGAGGCCATGAAGCCGCGAACCATCCCGATCGGACGGTCCGATCGTCACAACGTCGAACAACTGGAAGCCAAGGCCGCCTGATCGCGGCTTTCCGAACCCGTGCGCCGGTCGCTCCGGCGCGCGGGAATCTCCAGTGTTCGGCGTCATCGCCTCTGAGACCAAATGAGGGACTTCACGAAAGGAGGATTTCTGGTTCATCGTAGCCGTCAGGAGCGAAGATGAAGCAGAAATCCGAACTGGGCAAAGCGCCCGCAGAACAAGTGCTAAAAGA
>WPCJ01160658.1_pt1 | contig 11796 bp, 9 predicted proteins | sample 5399831 | NCBI WGS metagenome assembly WPCJ01 (sample SAMN12869470, study PRJNA574797) | sludge metagenome | isolation source: wastewater treatment of pH10 | place: China:Beijing | collected 2019-05-20 | reverse complement strand
CGTACCTTTCTCATGGCGGGTCTTGCGACGCTTGCTGCTGGCAGCCAGGCATCGGCGCAAATGAAGATGGACGACATGAACGCAATGCCGGGCATGGATCATTCCGCTCACGGCATGCCGGGCAAGCCCCCAGCGTCGTTGATGCTGAAGCAGGGCGAAGCGTTGCGTGACTTGCCCCGGCTGGCAAATGAGAGCGCGGAAGCCGGCCTGTTTCGCGCCAGATTGACGGCAGCGCCGGCGACGGTCCGTTTTGTCGATGGCGTTGAGACGCCCGTGCTCGCCTACAACGGCATGACCCCGGGGCCGCTGATCGAGGCCTTTGAAGGTGATCGCATAGAGATCGATTTCACCAATGACATTCCAGGCGAGGATAGCACCATCCACTGGCATGGCATGCCGGTGCCGGCAGACCAGGATGGCAATCCGATGGATCCTGTCGTCGCTGGCGCCACCCGCCGTTATGCATTCGATCTGCCGGCCGGGAGTGCTGCTTCCTACTGGTTCCATCCGCATCCGCATGGCAAGACGGCTGAACAGGTTTATCGCGGACTTGCCGGCATCTTCCTGGTGAAGCCGAAGGCCGATCCGGTGCCATCGGCATATGGCGATACAGTTCTCGTCTTCACGGACCTGCGTCTTGCGGCGGATGGGTCCATCCCGGAAAATTCGATGATGGACCTGATGAACGGCCGAGTCGGCGATCATGTCCTGGTCAATGGCCAGAAAAACCCGGCTCTCGACGTGCCGCTTGGCGCCAAACGCCGCTTCCGCCTCTTCAACGCCACCAACGCCCGCTTCCTGAAACTCTCCTTTGGTGCGGCGACAATGACCGTGATCGGCACCGACGGTGGTTTGCTGGAGGCTCCGGTGGCGGTCGGCGACGTGTTGCTGGCGCCGGCTGAACGGCTCGAACTGGTAGTTTCGTTCGACAGGCCGGGTGAGGTCAAGCTCGAAACGCTTGCCTATGAGCGCGGCTGGATGGGCCCGGGCAAGCCAGACGATTCCGGGCTGACGCTGCTAACCGTCAATGTAGCCAGCGAGGCCGGCGAGCCGATGCCGCCGCTGCCCGAAAAGCTGCGCACCATTGCGGCGCTCGGCAATGCGACGGTCAACCGCCGTTTCGTCTTCACCGAGAAGATGGGGATGGGTGCCAACGGCATGGAAATGGGCTTTTTCATCAACGACGTAGCCTTTGACATGAAACGCGTCGACGTCACCGCCAGGGTCGGCGAAGTCGAACTCTGGGAAGTGATCAACAAGGCAGACATGGACCATCCCTTCCACGTCCACGGCACACAGTTCCAGGTGATTGAGCATGAACGCGACGGCAAGGTAAGTCCGCCCGCCTATCGCGCATGGAAGGACACGGTCAACGTCGCACGGGGTGAAACCGTGCGGCTGTTGTTGAAGCAGGATCTGCCTGGGCAACGCATGTATCATTGCCATATCCTGGAGCATGAGCAGCTTGGCATGATGGGCATTGTCGACGTAACAGTCTGAGCATGATGGGCGGCGAGTCTTGTTAGGTTGTGATGGAGATACTCGCATCCTATGGCGCGTTGTTCGTCAGCGCGTTTCTTGCCGCTACCCTGCTGCCGGCATCGTCCGAACTGGTTTTGCTCGGATTGCTTGCCGCCGGTCGTGGCGATCCCGTCCTTCTTGTCGTCGTGGCGACGGTTGGCAATACGGCGGGATCGGTGGTGAACTGGGCGATCGGTCGTGGCGTCGACGTGCTGCATGGCCGTCGCTGGTTTCCCGTATCTCGCGAGCATTATGAGAAGGCTGGCCGCCTGTTCAGGCGCTACGGCCTGTGGACGCTGCCTTTTGCCTGGCTTCCGGTCATCGGTGATGCGTTGACCGTCGCGGCAGGGGCGGCACGCGTCGGCCTATGGCGTTTCGTTGTATTGGTCGGGTTCGGCAAGGCGGCGCGCTATGCGGCCATCGTTGTCGGGTATGCATGGGCGACAGGCTGAGGAGGTGCCGGGTGTGCGTGGCAAGCGGTCAGACGCTCGCGCCGGTCAGGATGCGCTCGAGTTGCCCCGGCGTGCTGCCGGTCAGACGACGACTTTCCCGGACCAGATGCGCCTGATCCGCATAACCGGCCTCTACCGCCAACACCGCCGTTGATGCCCGCGAGCTCCGCGACAAGCGTTGGAAGCGCTGATAGCGCAGGATCCGATCGAGCGTTTTGGGGCCGTAGCCGAAGTTCTCGTCGAAACGGCGCCTTAGCGTGCGTTCACTCATCGCCAATGCGCGCCCAAGCCACGGAATAAGCGGGGCATCGGTGGGTGGACCGGCTTCGATCAGGCGAAATGCCGCCCGCATGGCGTGATCGCCACTATGGTGACGAGCACCATCCGCAATACTCTTCTCGATGGAAGTAATGAGTTCGGCCAGATCGTTTTGATGGCGGATGCTGGCTCCCAGCTGTCGGCCTTTTCGACCAAGCACGGTTTCGATCGCCAGGCGCTCGCCAAGCAAGTCAGTGGCAGGGACGCCGAGCCAGGTTGCTGCCGCTGCCGGCTGGAAGCGGAAACCGATCACCGCGATGCCTGCCGGTATGGTCTCGGTCTGCGGGTCTCTGTCGGGGCCGGCAATGCGAAAATGCCCATCGATCCACTGCAGATCGATCGTACCGTCAGGCGTCACGATGACAGGCGGAGCTTCGGCCTCCGGCATCTGGTGAGCCCAGACGGCCGAGAACCAGTCGCGCAGGAAAGGCGCAACCGGACGTTCGTGATAGTGGCCGGTTGCCTGCGCGGGCACCGCCTGCATGATGATCTCCTTGGCCTTCCGCATCGGCCGGTCTTGTCCGCCACAGGTACGCCCGCCAGCAACGAGGTTCAACCCGCTGGCCGCGTCGGACAGCGAGATTGGCCGAAATGTTCAAGCAATATCGTTCATTTGAGGAGAGATAGTACAACGCCATCACCGCAGCGGAGGTGGCTATGAGACAGTCCACTATGAAAGGTCAGAACCATGAAACCGAGGATCAGTGTCATCACACTCGGCGTCGATGATCTCGAAGCGTCGCTCAAATTCTACCGGGACGGCCTGGGGCTGCAGACGGAAGGCATCATCGGTACCGAATTCGAGCATGGCGCCGTTGTTTTCTTCGATCTGCAGGGTGGGTTGAAATTCGCGCTTTTTGCACGGGCCGATATTGCCCATGACGCAGGGATAACGAAGACCGGGCGCAGCCCGACCGAACTCACGATTGGTCACAATGTCGCGACGGAAGCTGAAGTCGATGCCGTGATGGAAAAGGCCATCGCTGCCGGCGCTCGACTGGTCAAACCGGCGCAAAAGACGTTCTGGGGCGGTTATGCCGGCTATTTCCAGGACCCTGACGACCATCTCTGGGAAATCGTCTACAATCCTGCCCTTCTCCCCGAGGAATGATGGCAGCGGTCGTTCCCGGCCAGCATGGTTCGCGGCAGTGCAGTTGTTCACTCGGAGCTGTTGCCGCGATTCCAGTAGGACACCACCAGGTGCTGTTCTTTCTTCAGCCCGAGCTCGCCACGGCAATGGCTGCGGATCTGCCGGAACGTGGCGAATTCGCAGCCGGCCCAGACGTAGACGGACGATCCGTCGTCCGGAGGCACGCTGCTTCGCACGGCGTCGATCAGCAGTGACGTCGTGCCCGGGGTGGCACCGTCGCGATAAAGCCAGGTCACCTCGATGTCGGCCTGCAGCTCGAACTGCTGGACTTCCTTCTTGTCGGCGACTTCGATGAATGCCTTGCCACGCGCTTGCGCGGGTAGGCGCTCCAGCATGCGGGCAATGGCGGGAAGGGCAGTCTCGTCTCCCACGAAGAGATACCAGTCGGCATCGACGAGGCCGCCGCCGCCGGGGCCGACAACACCGATTTCAGCGCCGATTTGTGCGGTCTCGGCGAGTGCCGATCCCGGGCCAGCATCGGCATGGAGCACGAAGTCGATGTCGAGGCTGCCTGCAGCGACATCGAGTGAACGCACGGTGTATTTTCGAAAACTCGGGCGTCTTGCCGGATCTTCCCATTGGGCCAGTCCGTTACTGCCGACCGTCGGCCACTGCGGCGCGGCGAGGTCGGGATGCTGGCACAGGACATTGAGATGCAGTGCGTTCATTCCCGCGAAGCGGGCTACGTTGTCGCCGTGAAATGAGATGCGACGCATATGCGGTGTGAGGTCTCGTATACCGGTTATGCGCAGGATCTGGAAATTCGGCGGACGCGCCAGTTCATCGCCGTCGCCGTTCCAGACGATGGTGGGCGCGGCGGGTTCCGCGAATTCCAGGATATGGGAGGCAACGGCAACCCGCACGAAATAGAGGTTCTCCAGGCTGTCTGCCTCGACATCCACCAATGTCCCGTCATTTGTCAGGCTGAAGCGCGCACGGGCACCGGAGAATTCGAGGATACGGACGCCATCCTCGATGCGCGCAACGCCGCCATGTTCGAGCATGTGTTCGCAGACCGGTGCGATGATCGCTTCAGGATCGGACAGCGCCACACGGGTCTGAGCAGTAAATGTCATCATGATCAAAGCCTTGCGTTCAAGCTTGGGTCTCTTAATGCACCTTCGACACGCTGTGGGATGCCTGGTTGGAGGCCTTATTGCGGGGTTGCCGCGGCATCTTCCTTCAAACCGATCCAGAACGTGCCTTCGAGCGGGATGGCCATGAAGCGCTCGTTGATCTCGGCCAGGGTGCGGTCCGGATCGAGATCGCCGAAAAGCTCCGGATGCAGCCATTTGGCGAAGCATTCGAAAACGAGAAAGCTCAGGGCCGAGATCGAGAGTTGATGCGATACAGCGTAGGCACGTCCGTTACGCACCGCCGTCAGCTCGCCGCGGAAATCGCGACCAACCGCTGTGCGCAGCGAGGCTCGAGCTGATTGCGCGCTCACCCCGCCTCCAACCACCAGGCCGCCCTGTGCAGCAAGGTGCGGGCCGCCGGTCGCGATATAGACCCTGGGCTCTGCGCCGAGGACGAACTCGGCGCTGAGCTGCCCATCATAGCCAGGAACATCGGCACCGATGCTATGTCCGCCAGCCATTTCGACGGCTTCGGTCATCCGGTTGCTTGCGCCTGGCGACGAACAGCAGACGGCACCGGCGTGGGCGTCGATCAGTACGCTCGGCCGATCTGTCGCGCGCTTCAGCCGTTCTTCGATCAGACGGTAGCGTTCCTTGACGTACCCGGCATATTCGCCGGCCCTGGCATCCTGGCCGATCGCCCTGCCGAGCAACGTCATCGAGAAGGCGGTAACCTCAGCCGGGCTGAGTGTGCTGTTCTTCGGACTGTCCAGGAAGATCGTCGGGACACCGGCGGATTTCAGGATCTCGACAATGTCGTTCCAGCCGGGATCCCAGATGCTGACGACGAAGATATCCGGACGCGCGCTGAGGATTGCTTCGGCGGAACTCTTGGTTGGCAATACGCCGCCGACCTCGGGAATGTCCATGGACTGTGGAAACCGCTTGCGGAACGCGGCCAGGACACCGCTGTCGAGGCGTCTGGGTGCGGCCCATCCCACGATCTTTGCGGCCGGATCGGCATCGATCAGCGCCAAGGAAAGCAGAAGCAGGCTCTCGTTCGTCACAATTCGCGTTGCCGGTTTTTCCAGCCTCACCTCGCGGCCGGCTGCATCGATCAGCATGATCTCGGCACGGGCTGACCGCGACCCGAAGCTGCAGAACAGCAAGGCCAGGCCAAGCATCAGGATTGCGGGGCGCAGCAGGATCGGCGCCAAGGCGGCGCGCGTTCCCCGGATATGGCGGCCGGATATCGTCACCATGTGTAGTTGATGCCTGCGGTGATCGTCCGTCCGGCACCGTAGTTGCAGCTGCCGCCGGTCAGATTCAGGCAGTGCGAAACATACTTCTTGTCGAACAGATTGCTGACATTGACCTGCAGCCTGGTGCCTTCGAACGTCTTGTCGACTGCCCCGAAGTCATATTCGGCGCCGATGTCGACAAGGGTGCGGGCCGGGATACGCAGTTGCGCCAGATAGGTGCTGTCGGTCTGGTAGGACGACGTGGCGCGTACGCCCGCACTGAGGGCAAGGCCCGGCACATAGGTTGGCCGGTAGATCGCCCACAGGCTGGCCTGGTGCTCGGGCAGCCTGAGCATTTCGCGACCGACTTCGACCGGCCTGTTCGAGCGCAGGACTTCCGAATGCGAATAGGCATAGGCCGCCAGGACATCGAGTTCGGGCGTGAGCTCCATCTTGCCCTCGAGTTCGACACCGCGCACACGTTGCTTGCCTGCCTGGACGGAGAAGCGCGTGTCTTTCGGGTCGGGGGTCAACGCATTCTCAAGCGTCAGGTCGAACACCGACAGGCCAATCATGCCGCGCGCGCCCACCGGTTCGTATTTGACACCGACCTCGAATTGCTGGGCGGTCTGCGCGCGGAAGGGATTGTTCGCCTTGTCCGTTCCGAGCGTAGGCAGGAACGATGTGGTGTAGCTGGCGTACGGCGCCAGGCCGTTGTCGAAGAGGTAGGTGAGGCCGGCACGCCAGGTCACCTGATCGTCATCGGTCTTGACCGGTTGCGCATTCGCCAGCATGCGGTTCGTGCTTTCGACCTTGGATCGGTCATAGCGCAATCCGAACGTGCCGACCCAGCGGTCATAGCGAATCTGATCCTGGGCATAGAAGCCGATCTGGTCCTGCTTCTGGAGCCCCGAGCGCTGGATCGGGGCGTTCGGGATGATCCGTCCATAGATCGGATTGAGGAAGTCGAGCGGTGGCACGTTCACGCCGGGCCCGGTATTGCCGAAATTGGTGTCGGAGACACTGTGCACATAGTCGAGGCCGAACAGCACGGTGTGGTTGAGCGCACCGGTGTCGAACACCGCCTCGGCCTGATTGTCGACCGCAAAGGTGGAAAGGCTGTCGTCCGCCACACCGGAAACCCGGTTCAACTGGCTGGACGGAGCGCCGGTGTAGGCAAAGGCAGGATTGACGAGAGCCAGGAACATGTCCTGTTCGGCGCGGGCATAACGAAGGTTCTGGCGTACGGTCCAGGTCTCGCTGAAGCGATGCGAGAACTCGTAGCCGGTGGCGAAGAAGTCCCGGTTGAACTGGTTGGCATTGGGATCGGCCAGGAACAGGTCGCGAGGGATTTGCCCGGCGGGATTGGGCAGCAATGTGCCGGAAGCCGGATAGAAACGCGGGCTGAAGACGTCGCGGTCGCGCTGGTAGTAGCCATAGAGCGTGAGCGAAGTGTCGGTGGAAGGATTCCAGGTCAGGCTTGGAGCCAGCATGATCTTGCGATCGCGCTCCATGTCGATCTGGGTGTGCATGTTCTTGGCAAGCCCGGTGAAACGGTAGAGCCATTCGCCATCCGGCGTCAGTGGCCCGGTCACGTCGATGGCGCCTTCGATGCCGCCAAAGCCGCTCGTCTTGATCGATGCTTCGCGGTGTGCGGTCTCCTGGGGGCGCTTGCTGACGAGGTTGACCAGCCCGCCGGGCACGGCGCGTCCATAGAGGACGGAGGCCGGCCCCTTGATGACTTCAACGCGTTCGAGAGCGAAAGGATGAACGGTCGGCGTGGCGTAGCCGGACGGATCGCCGGGCATCACCAGTCCGTCGAGCCAGGTCGTGCCATAGGCGTTGAAACCACGGATGTAGAGCCAGTCGTAGCGGACGTCGAAGCCGTTCGGGTCTGGAAGAACGCCTGGCGTGTAGCGCAGCGCGTCGGCGACGCTGTCGACGCCCTGGGCGTTCATCTGGTCGCGCGTGACGACACTGACAGCCTGCGGCGTTTCCTTGAGCGGCGTGTTGGTCTTCGAAGCGCTGGTGCTTTGCTTGGCGACGATGCCCTTGTCGGGACCGCGTGCACTTTCGCCCTCGAGCGTGATCTTTTCGAGTTGGGTGGACTCTTTCGCGCTCTGGGCGCCCGCCGACAACGGCAGTGCCAACACCGCCCCGAAAGCCAGGATCGAGGCGCGCAACGGCCGACCATGATAGGCGTCCCGCGCCTTGCCTGCCTGATATTGCGTAACGCCAATTCGAACCATTCCAAGCCCCAAATAAATTTGACTACATTTGTCAAGTTAAAGTAGTGGATAGGGCAGCAGAGCATATGTGACAACGCCGGGACCTTTGCCGGACGGTCAGACATGTTTGCGCGAGAATGATTCTTCAGCCTTGCGGTGCTGGCGGTTGGTATGCGAGCGGAAAGCGATGTCTACGGTGCCACAAGCGGACAGAAGTCGCGACCTGCCTGAACAGGGCAAGCGGGTGCGTGTCCGTGACTTCATGGCCAGGGATGGGGTCGTTCTCGATAGCCCCGACGATCGCCTTGCCGATGAGGACACGCTGATCGAGGGTAGGCTGCTGCATCAGGAACTGCGCAGCGGCCTCTTTCTTCACGGCGGCGACGTCATCGAGGAACGGATGTTCACCGTGACTTCCCATCTCAAGGAAGGCTTGTCCTGCATCATCTTCCTCGACGGCCAGGTGGACCTCGACATCGGCGACCGCCATTTCGAGTTCAAGGGAGATCCGCGAAGCGCCATGCAAGGCAGCGCCATCATGAGCGTCAACTCGGAAAGTTTCCGGCGAGCCTCGCGAGGTCGGCAGCATGTGCGTCATCTCGTGGTCTCGGCGACGCCGGAGTGGTTCGACCGCGACGGGCTTGAAGAGATGCAGGATGCCCGCCCGGCCGGCCGGTTCCTGAAGGACCATCTGGCGCATCATGCTTGGACGCTCACGCCACGGGTCATCGATCTCGTGCAGCAGGTGATGGCGCCTTCCGGGCTATCGCCGGCATTGCACAAGCTGTATCTTGAGGGGCGCGCCATTGAGATCATCCTCGAGACACTCGCCACCGTCACGCAATCCGGGCGCCGGCTTTCGTCGGGCGACGGCATCGCTCGCCAGGACATCGTCCGGCTGCAGCGGGCGAAGGAGCTCATCGACAGTCGTCCGGGTGAGGCGCTGAGTGTGGAAATGATTGCCCGGGCTGCCGGCATCAGTGCCAGTGGCCTCCAGCGGCTGTTTCGCCAGGCGGAAGGGGCCAGTGTCTTCGAATACATCCGCGATCGTCGGCTCGAGCGCGCATTCCTCGCTCTGCAGGCCGGAGAGGTGACAGTGCAGGCAGCCAGCGACATTGCCGGCTACACCAGCCCCGCCAATTTCGCCACAGCGTTCCGTCGCCGTTTCGGTGTGACGCCGCGCGAAATCGCTCCAGCCAGGCAATAAAGGCAGTCGGCCTGGATCAGTCGACGACCGCCTCAGCTTCGATCTCGACCTCATAGTCGCCAATCAGGTCGCCGGCAGCGATCATGGTGTTCGCCGGCTTGATTTCACCGAAGACGCGGCCATGCGCCCGCGAAGCCGGCTCCCACTGGGAGGCATCGCGAAGATAGATGCGTGTGCGCACGACATCCTCTGCCCGACCGCCGAGTGCTGCGATCGAAGCCAGGATCTTGTCGAGGATGTAGGTGGTCTGCGCTCCGACGTCGCCGGGCGCGACGCAGCGGTCTGCGCCATGGGTGGCGGTCGTGCCGGAAACGCGGATCGTATCCTTCACCCGCACGGCTCGGCTGAAGCCGGCGATGGGCTCCCAGATGCTGCCGGACGAAACACGTGAATGTCCCGGCCGGCCTGGAACGGGCGCGGCCACATAGATCGACGGCAGGGCGTCGAGATGATGGCTGAGATCGCCCGAGGCGGTCAGGAAGGGTGGGCGGCGATACTCGTCGCCACAATCGCCGGGGATTGGTTGTGTACCGGCAAAGGCTGCTTCCAGCCGAGCCCGGTCCTCTTCATCGAAGGCGAACGAGAAGACTTTGAGATTGTCGTCGCGATGTTCGCTTTCGCCGAGCCGTGCGCCGATGATGGCTGCAGCGACGGACGCATGTTCCAGCACCCAGCGTGTCGCGACGTTGGAGATCGAGACCTTGTGCTTGCGCGCGATTTCGCCTGCCGCGCCGAGCACAGCCTGGAAGGCTTCCCAGCCGCCGGCAGTGTCGATGAAGCGTTTGTATTTCGAGCGGCTCCAGTCGGCGATCGACGCCGGCTCCGGTGCGCCCAGCCATTTGTCCGACAGAAAACCACCGCATAGGGTTCCGTAGGCAAACAGCCTGACACCGCTACGCATACAGAGTCCGGAGAGCGCTCCGGCAGCACGGCGGTCCACCAGGGAGAAGGAAACCTGATTGGAAGCAAGCGGGATACCATCGGCAAGGGCCAGACCCAGATGCGCGGAATCAAAGTTGGTGACGCCGATGGCCCCGATCAGTCCTTCCTGCCTGAGCTGCGCCATTTCGTGCAACGCATCCAGCCAGGCTGGATGCTCGAAGCTCCACCAGTGGAATTGCAGCAGATCGACCTTTGCAACGCCGAGCCGGTCGAGTCGCTCCTGTACGCCCTTTCGCACGACATCGGCTGTCATGGGGCCGGGTTCCGGGCACCACTTGGTGAAAGCCAGTGGTCGCTTGCCCTCAGGGTAGCGGGCCAGCAGGCGGCCCGTGATGATTTCGGCACTGCCGTAATGGTCGGCCATGTCGAACGTGTCGAACCCGGCCTCGGCATAGGCTCGTAAGGCATCGGCGCCTCGCTCCGGATCGAGTGTCGTGCCGCCTTTCTCGATGTCCGCGACCTGCCACAGGCCACACAGCAAGCGGCTGATGTCGAGCCCGGCCAACGTCGTGCGCTCAGGAGTGGTCGGCATTTGGGCCTCGCTCGGAAACGGAGGGGATGGTTTTGGACGCCATTCGGCGTCCCGGCTTCAGGCGGGCGAGATGGCGCGAAACCACGCGCTCTTCGCCGAGGATGCCGCGTGGCCGCAGCAGCAGGATCGCGCACAGGCCGACGCCGATCAGCACGATCCGCAGTGCCGCAGCCCGAGCCTGCTGGTCCGGTGGAAACAGCGAGGCGATCGCACCGGCTGAAGCCGCCCAGATGCCCCAGACCAGGATGGCCCCAAGGATGGCGCCGCGATTATTGCCCGAGCCGCCGACGATCAGCATGGCCCAGACCTGGAAGGTGAGCAGCGGAACATAGTTGTCGGGGGCGATGAAACCGACGAAATGTGCTTGAGTGGCTCCGGCCAGACCCATGATGGCGCCACCGATGGCGAAGGCCTGCAGGCGGAAGCTGGTCGCGTTCTTGCCCAGCGCCAGCGCTGCGGTTTCGTCTTCCCGGATGGCGCGCAGCACGCGTCCCCACGGGCTGCGCAACAAATGTTCGAGCGCGAGATAGAGCAGGACGACCACGACAACCAGCACGCCGAGATTGAGCAGGCTGAAGGCCAGTGGATCGCCGGCCAGGTTGGCGAAGGGTCTTGGAATGAAGCCGATGCCGAAGGGGCCGCCGGTGATGCTTTGCAGGTTGAGGGCGACGAGCTGCACCGTCACTGCCACGCCGAAGGTGGCGATGGCGAGATAATCGGCCCGCAGCCTGATCGTCAGCCAGCCGACGAGAAACGAGGCGAAGCCCGTGGCAAGCGCTGCTCCCAGCCAGCCCACCAGTATTGGTAGGCCAAAGCCACCAAAGCGGTCCGGTGCATCGGGCGTGGTCAACAGCGCGGAGACGTAGGCGCCGATGGCCACGAAGCCAGCGACGCCGACGTTGAACAGGCCGGTCTGCCCCCACTGCACGTTGAGACCCAGGCACATGACGGCATAAGTCAGGGCCATGGTCAGGAAGAACGCGACATAGGCGATCAGTTCCACACTCATTCGGCCCTCCCGAACAGGCCTTGCGGACGCAGCAGCAGGACGAAGACGAGGATCATGAAGGCAACGGCTGCGCGCCATTCCGCACCGATCAATTGCACGCCGAGGGCTTCGGCGAGGCCA
>WPCJ01112793.1_pt1 | contig 11799 bp, 6 predicted proteins | sample 5399831 | NCBI WGS metagenome assembly WPCJ01 (sample SAMN12869470, study PRJNA574797) | sludge metagenome | isolation source: wastewater treatment of pH10 | place: China:Beijing | collected 2019-05-20 | reverse complement strand
GGTCTTTTCGTCGGGAGGGACTATTCCGGTCTTTGCTCCCATCTCGATTGCCATGTTGCAGAGCGTCATCCTGCCGGCAACAGAAAGTTCGCTGATTGCCTGCCCGTAAAACTCAACTGCTTTATAGGTTGCACCTGCAATTCCTGTTTTTCCTATCAGGTAAAGGGTAAGGTCTTTTGCGTAAACGTGTTTGTCAAGGCTTCCTTCAACTGTCATCCTGAAGCTTTCCGGTACCTTGAACCAGAGCTTTCCCGTAGCAAAGATTTCAGCCATATCGGTTGCCCCGACTCCAGTTGCAAAAGCCCCGAAAGCCCCGTATGTGCAGGAATGTGAGTCAGCCCCGACGAGCAGTTTTCCAGGCAGTGCAAAGCCGTTTTCAGGAAGAACCTGATGGCAGATCCCTTCTCCTATTTCATAGAAATTGGGTATGCCCTGTTCCCTTACCCATTCCCTTATCTCTTTTTGCAATGTAGCTGAGGTCTCGGTGTTTGCAGGTGCTATGTGGTCAAAGGGGATCACAATCTTTGAAGGGTCCCAGACCTTTTCCATCTCCATTTCCTTAAAAGCATTTACCGCAAGTATTGATGTGCCGTCGTGCGCCATTGCGTAGTCCACATCTGCCAGCACAAAATCATTAGCCTTTGCCTCTTTTCCTGCTGCCCGGGAAAAGATTTTTTCGCTGATTGTTCCCAAAGTAAGCCTCCTTTCCGATAGAATGATAATTTCTGATAATGAGATAATAATGAATGAGTATGGCGAAGAAATTGAGGTTTCAGAACTCACTACAACGAAATATCTATTATGTCTAATGGCAATATATCCATCAGTTTAGGAATTTCACGAAAGTTCGAGACCTTAGTAATGACCCGCTTGTACTTATCAAATGGTTTGAGACTTTGAACCCGTCTGATAACACAAAGAAAATCCATTTCCAAAGTATGCAAGATTATACTGATTAAGTAAATAAATATCCTTATGTGTTACCAACCGAAGCCGAAATTCAAGTAGGGCTTTTTATGAGACGTAGGAAGATAAAAGGTTATCTCATATCGGCTTTAGAAAGTATTTGCAGGATCAGGGGCTTTCAGATAATACTATAAAGACGAAGCTCTCCAGTGTAAGGTCTTTCTACACTCAGTTCTAGATGAAATCCGTTCTCTCCCACAATTAGGAAATAAAACGAGACTACTTAAAGAATGCAGTTGCAGTCACACCCAATGGAAAGCTTGCAATTTCAAGGTCATGGAAAGGGAACCGCAGGAAGTAATTTTATGAGCTCATCCCAAAAGTCATTTTATTGTTGGCTGGTAAGAGGTTTCAAGACTATCTCACGAGAGTAAGCTTGATTAATTATTCAAACAAGTTTTAAAGAGCGCAATTTAAGTTTTGGGATAAGCTCATTAGATAAATATTTAGAAAAGGGAAATAAGGGTTAAGAGTAGGAAAGATAAGATAAATCATTTCAACATCTTATTTCTTAAATTAATTGTTTTAGAGCTGGTACTGCTGTTTATTCAACTTTCTTCCACCATGAATCTTATAATGAATTCAGTTCCAGGATCTCGTTTTAGTTCAATTTTGCCTTCTAACTGGTCTACAAGCGCGGTTACAAGTTGTATGCCAAGACCTTCAGGATTTTTCAGATCAAAACTTTCAGGAACACCCGTCCCATTATCTGATACTATTAAGACGAAACTGTTTTTCTTTAAGCCCTTATTATTTTTTCCTTCCATGTTGTCTTTACTTTCTCTGAACTCTTCTCTACAAAGTTTTATTTGAATTCTCTCATCATCTTCTCTGCCGACAAATGCATATTTGAGAGCGTTAGAAACAAGTTCGTTGATAATTATGCCTAATGGAACTGCAGTATCCATATCAAGGAATATCTTTTCTTCCAGATCCATATTTAAGCTGGTACTGGCTTTTCCAATCCTGTATGTCCGAAAGAGGTTTTCAACGAGCTCCTCAATGTACGAAGAAAAGTTCAGTGTATCCATGCCCCCGCCTTTGTACAGTTCTTCATGGATAAGAGCCATGGAAATTACTCTGGCCTGGCTTTCCTTGAAGGCTTCCAGAACTTCCGAGTTCTTTACAAGTTCTATGTTTTTGAATTTTTCAGCCTGGAGATCCAGCAGGGAGGAAATTACCTGCAGGTTATTCTTGATCCTGTGGTGGATTTCTTTTTTTCGGGCAGTTTCTATATTTTCAAGGAACTTTTCTGTTTCTTTTCTTTCGGTCACATCATAAATCGTACCCTGATAGAGTTCCGGTTTTCCATTCTCTTGCGGAATTTTCTGATAAACTTCATTTATCCATCTGATTCTTCCGTCCCTGTGCTTTATACGAAACTCGATTTCTTCGTAACCTGCGGATTGGGGACTTCGAATTTTTTTCTCTTCTTTGAGAACAAAAGAGAGGTCATCAGGAAGAATTATATCTTTCCATTTTACCCAGGACATGAATTCCTTTTCACTATATCCGGTGATCTCTTCAACAGCTCCATGCAGAAACAAAGGAATAAAGTTTTCGTCCAGCTGGAAAGCAATCCCATGGAAATTCTTTATGAAAGAGCGGTATTTCTTCTCACTTGCCTCAACCTTTTCTATTGCAAGTTTCCATTCCGTAATATTTTTAATTACTCCTATTGCTCTGTATACTTTTCCTTCATCATCTAGCCAGACTCCAGAGTTTTCGGCATAGGTGTAATTACCATCTTTTTTTCTGAACCTGAACTCTACCCGAAATTTTTTCTCTTTCTCAAAAGACTTCCTGAAACTATCAAGCAGTTCTGTCCTATCTTCAGGATGCACAGACTCTATCAAGGCCGATTTATCTAAATTCTCTAGCTCTTCCGGGTTGTACCCTGTTACTTCCCGGACGGCCCCTGCCAATTTGAATTCAAATGTTTCAAGATTAATATCAAATACAAGCTGCCCTGTCTGTTCGGTTGCTATACGATATCTTTCCTCATTTTCTCGAAGCTGAACTTTTGCAAGCTTGGCACTTGTAATATCTTTCAGTAAGCCAATAGCCCCGTAAGGCTGACCTTCATGGTCCGTAAGACAGACCCCGCTATTTTCTACATAGATGCAGGTCCCATCTTTTTTTCTCAACCTTAATTCTTCCTTAAATTTCCTGCCTTTTTTTCTCACTTTCTGGAACTCTTTGCCCACAGAATTCTTATCTGTGGGATAGATATTTTTGATCCAGACATTTTTTCCCAACTCATTAAATTCTTTAAAACTATATCCTGTAACTTCTTCTATGGCACCTTCCCAGCTGCTTTTATCTGTTCTTGAATCATATTCATATACAACCTGCCCGGTCTGCTCTGTGACAATCCTGTACCTTTCTTCACTCTTCAGGAGTTCTTTTTCTGCTTTTTTACTTTCAGTTATATCCCTCGTAATAACTGAAATAGCAGTCAGCTTGTCAGAGTCATCATAAACCGAAGAGAGAGTTAATGAGACATTTATTATCCTGCCATCCTTTCTTAACCGTAAAGTCTCATAATGGTGAATTCTATCTCCCTGTTTAATCAGTTCAGCTAATTCTTTTGTTTCTTCAACTAATACAGGTGGTTCCAGGATAGATGCAGGCTTTCCAAGGATTTCTTTAGCTGAATAACCATAAATTTGCTCTGCGCCTTTATTCCAGCTGGTAATAATTCCATCAAGTGATTCAGTTACAATACCATCATTTGATGATTCTACGATATTTGCCAGGTTCCGGATTTTTTCTTCTGACTTTTTATGCCTGGAACTTTCGATCTGTTCCCACTTCCCCGCCCTTTTAATCAAAGCAAATCTATGGTTGATGACCACATCGATAATCTCTGTTGCGTTGCATCTGTCAAGAGAATAAGTGCATAGAGCCATCGTCCGGTAGTTACCGATGATGCTGTCCAGTTTCTCTTCATAATCAGCAAAATCACCCCAATACTTTTTTTCCAGGTGGAAAATGTCTGTTGCCAGCCTCAAACCGTCATAGCCATTAATTAAAGCCCTATCGAGTTTTTTTATCCAGCCGTTTAATACTCTCTCCGAATCGGAAATACCCTTATTTACACACCAGTCACCGTGTGGAATAACTTCGATCTGTCCTTTTCCAAAATAAACATCAACATCCGGGATAGCCTTTCTCAGAGCTGCTTTTGCCTCTTCTATTTCCGAGCTTTGTATTACCCACGCACACAATTCATTATTTTCTAACCCGGCTTTGAAATATGGAATAAGTATGTCCATCAAATCTTCTTTTGTCTGGTAGAACTGGCAGAAATGCATTCCCCAGGGCACATCTCCAATAATGTCAACGCCAGATTTTCTCAGACTTTCTCTCATTTTATACCTTCTACAACTTGAGGATATGAATGCAAAAACTTAATTGTCTATAATGGTATGCGATACCTGCCTCTCTCGGTTTCAGAATTTTCAGCTATTCTCTGTTCCGGATCACAGGAGTCGGTTATCGAAAACCGTAAGCACAGGAATATCTTTCCTCTTTTCCATACACATGAGTTTGCTCGTTTTTCGTATTTAATCAACGCTCATTCTCAAAATCCTGTTTTTTGTGTAATAATTCGCACAACAAAAATCAATACTTCATAAGCTGAACAGGGAACATTTAGTCTGCATTTAAAAGATACTTATCGCGAATTTCATGAATTTACTCTTTAAGATATAACAGTTTATTTATATAATGTTAATTAGTCAACCCCAAAAATCAAAATTAGGTCTCTTCTCTGTTTTGTGAGGGTTGAAAATAATCGCTTATTTAGAAAGTAGCAGTTAGAAAGTATCCAGACCAAAAAGAGATACTTCAAGCTTGAATGTGATTTTCACCGACAAATGTTTCTAAATTTTAGAGATGATACTTCAACATTTAGGTGATGAATGTTAGTTACCCACTCGAAACAGCGAAGAGCCATTTTTTATTCGCTTTATCTCTTCTACCTTCTTAAAAAAGTAAGCCCCAGGTTCGAGAAGATTTCTTCTTTAATCGTGGCCGCTCTCCTTCTTGTATTTAGATTTGATCTCCCTCTCCGTAGTCGCAATGGCGTATACCTCACCGGCTTCATTCGCCAGTGATGTAGCGGTCAGCCACACTTCCATGATCAGACCTCTTTTGGTGAGCCGCTTAGTGCGGTAAGGTTCCAGAGTCTCAGCCTGGCTAAGCCTCTTCAATACTTTCACCTCTTCTTCTTTCCGGCTCTCCGGGACCAGTCTGCTAATGTTCATCGTCAGCGCCTCAGCTTCGCTCCATCCGTACATTTTCTCTGCCATAGGATTCCAGGCCAGAATGTTACCTCCAATATCCTGCAACGTTACAGCGTCGTTCGTATCACGCACTATCGCTGCCAGGCGGCGCATGGCCTCGGACTCCTTCAGGATCTCCCTCGCCCTTTTCACCTCGGTAATATCAGTAAAGGTGATTACTGCTCCTTTGATGACGTTTTCAAGGGTTCGATAGGGACGGATGCGCAGCAAGTACCACGTTCCCTTCCTGGACTGGACTTCAATATCTTTGGGGGTCAGAGAATCCAGCACCTCCTTTATGTCCTCTATCAGGCGGTCATAACCCAACAGGTTCGAGACAATGTGCCCAACAGGCCGGCCCACGTCAGTCGGGATCAGATTGATTACCTGTGTAACGGCAGGAGTAAAGCGGACGATACGCAGTTGATAATCTACAAAAATAGTGCCTATATCCGTGCCTGCCATCAGATTGTTCATATCGTTAATAGCCTGTGATAGATCTGCCACCTTATTTTGCAGTTCGGTGTTGACTGTAGTCAGTTCTTCATTGACTGATTGCAGTTCCTCTTTGGAAGTCTCCAGCTCCTCATTGGTGGATTGCAGTTCTTCGTTTATTGACTGCATCTCTTCATTGGAAGATTTAAGTTCTTCATTGGAGGTTTCCAGTTCTTCGCTGTAAGCTCTGATACGTTCTTCTTTTGCCTGCAGTTCTCGCTTCAACTCCAAGATGCGCGCATCAACCTCCATTGAGTTATCACAGGCTCCTTCATCTGCATTTATCGTGGGGGACTTTACGGTCTGGATCTGGGCCCAGTCAGGTAATTCCTCAAAAGTGATTAAGAACAGGTTTGGACCGACGGCTGCGTCAGACCCTTCCGCCACAGGCCGTAATGCCAGATTAACTGTAGTGAAGTCACCGTTGGTTTTGACCCGCAACCCGGAGAGGAATACCGGCTCTTTACGTGTCACTGCGTCGTGCAGTGCCATGGTCAATTTCTGTTGCAGCCCCTCACGTGCCATCTTCAGAATATTCAGGCCAGCCTCACCGGGTGCTGGTTCCAGATACATGCCAGTACGGCCGTGAATATAGAGGATGTCACCGGTTTCGTTAACAAGCACACCAACAGGGGCGTAATATTGTAACATAGTTTGTTCGGTCAGCCCGCGAAGGTGAGTTTTGCTCTCAACAGGAACCTTGCCGGAAGGTCTTTTCATTTCTTTGCTTTCCAGTCGTGATGGGATAAACATCCCCATGGGAAGGAGTCCACTGCTAACATCTTTTTTGCGATAGAGCTTTGACTTCCGGTCCAGGGTGTTAAAAAGACTCTCTAACTCGCCCACGGTCTCGGAGGGTCCGAGGAAGAGACATCCTCCAGGCTTCAATGCGTAATGGAAGAGAGGGATGAGCTTCTTCTGCAGTTCCTTATCCATGTAGATCAGCACATTGCGACAACTGAGCAGGTCAAGCCTGGAGAAAGGTGGGTCTTTAATAATGTCCTGTTCGGAAAAAATCATCATGTTACGGATACTTTTCTGGATATGGTAGTTACCGCCTGAATCCATAGTAAAAAATCGCTCAAGTCTTTCAGGTGAGATATCGATAGAGATGGTGGCAGGATAAACACCACTGCGGGCTTTTTCTATTGCCTTCCTGTCAATATCGGTCGCGAAGATTTGTACCTTGAAAACCTGTTTCAACGCCTCCATTTGCTCCTGGAGCAGGATGCCGATTGAATAGGCCTCCTCACCTGTAGAACAGCCAGGCACCCATATCCGTATCGTTGATTCTGGATGCTTTCCCGTAAAGAGATTCCGTATGACCTTTTTCTGGAAAACCTCATACGCCGAAGGATTGCGGAAGAAACTGGTGACGCCTATTAAGAAGTCATGAAAGAGGGCCTCAACTTCGCCAGGTTTTTTCTCTAAATGATTCACATACTCGTCCGTACTCTTGACATTCTGGATGGCCATACGCCGCTCTATACGGCGATTGATGGTGGTCTGCTTGTAATGGGAAAAATCATGCCCTGTCTGGGTGTACAGAATGTTGAATATTTTTTTCATTGAATCTTTGGCACTGGGAACTACTTGGGGCCTTTTTCCAAAGACCTGGTTGACATAAGCAATGAGCTGAGAAGGCATCTCGGCCGGCGTCAGAATGTAGTCTGCCAGACCTGTGGCAATGGAACTGCGCGGCATGCCGTCATACTCGCTGGATTCTGGACTCTGTACCATTACCATGCCACCCTCAGTCTTGATCGCCTGTATCCCCAGTGTACCGTCGCTGCCTGTACCCGAGAGTATGATGCCGATTGCCATCTCTTGCTTATTTTGGGCCAGGGAACGGAAGAACAAATCAATAGGCAGGCGATGGCCGCGCGGCTCAGCTGGCTCCTGTAACTGCAGCGCGCCATACTCAAGAACCATGTCATGGTTAGGTGGAATGACATATATGCAGTCAGGCTGGACAAGCATGCCGTCCTTCACCTCATAAACCGGCATCTGTGTATAGCGTCCGATCAGGTCAGAGAGGAGACTCCTGTGAGTTGGATCCAGGTGCTGCACCAGAACAAAGGCCATGCCGAGTTTGGTGTCGTAGGGGATAGCTGAAAAGAAGGCTTCGAATGCAGCCAGCCCGCCAGCCGATGCGCCAACGCCCACTATGGGAAATTCCTCTTTTAGGAATTTATTAGAGTTTGTATCCTGAGTGTGGTGTTCACCGGTAGAGGTTTCTTCTGCAGAATGCATCTGTTCCTCTGATATTTTTGTTTCCTCTTTGTCTGTGGTCTTCTTTTCGTTGACCATATTATCGCATCCTTTAATACCTGAACCTTAATCGTCGTAATATTTTCATATGCGCTCAATAATGGATCGCTGCCAGGTTAAAGTGCAAGATTTTGGACATATTTGAGCTCATGGAAATAGATAGAGCCCAGAGAGTTTACGCCAGACTGATATATTTTTAAGCTCTTAACTTTAGTACTCTTAACCTTAGTAAAAAGATATTTTCCAGACTAATATTCATTCCTTCTTACTACTGGCCAGGAAGTTAGAGAATGTTAAAATGATTTACACTTATCTGTTAATTAATCTCGCCATAATATGTAATTCAATTAAAATTTCCTTCTCATAAAGGTCCACATTTTACCTTTCTTTAATGACCTGCGAATGTTTAGTTTTTTATATCCATTAAAAAAACTAATAGATAATATCTCTATAGATAATTTAGCATATGTATTCTCTTGTCCTAATTGAGAATAGAGGACCTATCCCGAAACCAATATCGCGTTGAAAGTATAAATTTAGTATAAATTTCATAATGTTCACTGTTAAAGTGAGAACTAATATCAGGAATTTCTAATACGGACTTACAGATCCTTTTATTTAAAAAATTAGTTTCTGTATTAACATTAAACTATGCCAGATGTCATTATTATGAAAATTCTAATGGATTGAAATTATATTGCTCTAAAAACGAAGCAATCAAAATATGTAGTGACAAACGCTAAAATTGTGTCAAAAAATGTATAACTATTAACACAATACTAAACGTGGGTATGTAAAAAACTAAATGTGTGAATTATTTTACCAATTAATTGAGATTCCATTTGTGGAAAAATATGTTATTGGCAAATTTTATCCCCATGTCATATACTAATAAGAATACTACCACCGATGTTATTAATATTACAAAAAAGGGTACAACGAAAACACACAGTATCTTTTTGATTGTGTCAGACATTTGCTTTCCTATCAGTCCTGATCCATATTTTGTGTTTTACACTCATGGTTTCTACCTCTTATTTTTTTGTGCAGGTAGAGTTATGAATTTAGCTTCCTCAGATATCATATGAATCGTTCATGCAGGGAAGTTATAGATTCCTCCAATATCCCACATGATGTAACAGTGTTTAAACATATAAATAGCCATGGATTTTTTAAATTTATTTTGAATGAGACAAAAGATCTAAATTTAGTGCCTATGTTTAGAGGCTTTAAACCATTATGAGAGCAGCATTTTAGGGTAGAAGGTAGCTGTCTTTTGTAGGCATTGAAGATCGAGACTATAAATCGACACATTTTAAAAATTATAATACAAACAGTAGAAGACATCTTCCTAGTGTTTAGGAAATTTAGTTCTGAGTCCTCATAATTAAGAAAGGGGCTACGGATGAATTATTGTCTAAGTATTAATGCCCAATAATTAAATTGCCATGACACTAGCATAGTAATGCTTATTTCGGTTCAAAGCCGATAATTATAAATGGATGTTCCAGAGAGAAAAGACCTTCGAGGAGCTAACCTTCAAGGTGCTAATCTTATAGAAGCTAATCTTCATGGTGCTAATCTTCAAGGGGCTAACCTTCAAGAGGCTAACCTTCGAGGAGCTAACCTTCAAGAGGCTAACCTTCGAGGAGCTGATCTTTTTTATGCTGATCTTACAGAGGCTAACCTTCAAGGGACTAACCTTCAAGAGGCTAATATTGAAAAGGCTAACCTTCAATTGGCTAACCTTCAATTGGCTAATCTTCAAGGTGCTAACCTTCAAGGTGCTAACCTTCAGGGTACTGATCTCTATGGAGCAAATCTCCAGGGGGCCAACCTTCAGGAAGCTAACCTTTATGGAGCTGACCTTCAAGAGGCTAAACTTGAAGGGGCTAACCTTCAAGGAGCTAAACTTGGAGGAGCTAAACTTGAAAGGGCGTACCTTATAGAGGCTAACCTGGAAGGAACTAACCTTCAAGGAGCTAAACTCGGAGGAGCTAAACTTGAAAGGGCTAAACTTGAGAGAGCATACCTTATAGAGGCTAACCTCCAAGGGACTGATCTTTATGGAGCTAATCTCCAGGGGGCCAACCTTCAGGAAGCTAACCTTTATGGAGCCGACCTTCAAGAGGCTAAACTTGAAGGGGCTAACCTTCAAGGAGCTAAACTTGAAAGGGCTAAACTTGAGAGGGCTAAACTTGAGAGGGCATACCTTATAGAGGCTAACCTTGAAGGAGCATATCTTATAGAGGCTAACCTTCAAGAAGCTAATCTTCAAGGTGCTAACCTTAAATGGACTTTCCTTATAGGAGCCAACTTCAAAGAGGCTAAGCTTGAAGGAGCTAACCTTGAAGGGGCTAACCTTAAAGAGGCTGAACTTGGGAGAGCTAACCTCCAAGGAGCTTCCCTTGAAAGAACTAACCTTAAAAATGCTCACCTTGAAGGGACTAACCTTGAAGGAGCTAACCTTGAAAGAGCTGACCTTCAAGGAGCTCATCATTTATCATTTGACCAGCTTTCAAAAGTAAAAACACTTTATGATACAAAATTAGACGAAGAATTCCTCGTACCATTAAAAAAGAAGTATCCTGCCCTTTTTGAAAAACCTAATGAATAACCTGAGATCACAAAAATTTCCATCATTGCTTTTTATTTTCTTTATCTACGGAAGCAGCTTAATGTTTAGTCTGCTATTCTCCGGGATAAAAGTTTGAATAATAACCGCTTGATTGTACATGTTCTCGTTAGCTTCTCGATCTGACATCACCGAGTAAATAACTTCGTGTTATTTCATTTCTTCTCAGTCTCAAACAGAAAAGTTCAAATATGTAAAATTCTTGAAGCCTTCAGGAAAGTCAAAACCGTATAGTTTCGGTGGCTCTAATTATCCTGCTGAATAAGAGCCTGTCCGAAAAGTCCTTAATGCATGTTGAAAAGTCAGAATATGTCTATAATATATGAGTATCCGTTTCGGTTTTGCACATTGCATATTGTAAAAGTTACAGTAGGTAACCACTTTTCGGATAGGTTCTAAGTAGCATATAGGTATTGTTTGCACTGCCTGTTACAAACCGTTTACTTAATTAAAAGTATTTAACGCATCGTGCAAGTATTTAATGAATTAGTGATATAGCTATTGTTTATGTGGGGTATTATATATTCTGAAATTGATCAGTTGCTAGATGCTAGAAACGACAAAGAAAAACAGTTTATAATTGCGAAATCTGTGGTAAAAAAAGCTCTTCTAGGATTTTACTATGATTGGAAGACTCGTGGTGAGTATGATGGGTACAGTATTTTTGAGGAAATGTTTAGAAGGCATGCTAGAATTTTTATCGAAGTCGCTGTTGAGGTCCGTGACATATTGCCTGAACGGGTAGCTGATGATCTTTTGTCTATAATATCTAATATGAAAACATTAGCAGGAGAACCTATTCATACAGCCGATGTAGAAAGATATAAAAAGCTATCTGATGAGTGTATGAGCGACGTATTAAATATGTATGAAAACTTCGAAAAATATTTTGATTAATGAATAATTTTGCTACTTTAATTCTAATTTTATTTTATCCTTTTCACAAACAAATCAATGGAATTAACTCTCAGAAAATAATGCTTTCTCCAGTGTCAATGGCGATTAAGAATCTTCCAATTTCGGCGGTTTAAAACCTTCCAATTCACAATCCTTGAGAAAAGTTCGAGGATTGTAGATAATGCTGAAAATGGAGGAATGGCTATTGATACGAGATTTGTATTCACAAGGCTTTAGCATCAGTAA
>WPCJ01219475.1_pt1 | contig 11801 bp, 15 predicted proteins | sample 5399831 | NCBI WGS metagenome assembly WPCJ01 (sample SAMN12869470, study PRJNA574797) | sludge metagenome | isolation source: wastewater treatment of pH10 | place: China:Beijing | collected 2019-05-20 | reverse complement strand
GACATCGTCTATTCCAACCTCTTCACCGGCGTGCATGGCAACTACCTGAAGGGCTCGATCCGCGCCCAGGGCATGGACCCCGACAATCTGCCGGTCTCCGACCCGAGCAAGATGGATTTCGGCAGCGCCAAGGCCTGGAAGGAGATCTGGGGCTGCGGCCAGGGCATCGGCGCCGTCGACAGGATCGTGCCGGCAGCCGAACTGGTCGAGCGGCTGGTGCGTGAATACGAGGCGGCAAAGACCAGGCTGGCGGCGTAGGGTTCCACCCCTTCTCCCCTTGTGGGAGAAGGAAACGCCCGGCGAAGCCTTTCCCATAAATTCAGCGACAACCCATCTTGAATTTGCCGAGGCTTGCGTCTATCACGCAGCCATCTTGCGGGTTTCAAATCCGCCGGGCCGCTTTAGCTCAGTCGGTAGAGCACATCATTCGTAATGATGGGGTCGCGTGTTCGAGTCACGCAAGCGGCACCACTTCCCCAATAAATAGCCTGGCAAGTTTCCGCCTCTATATTGATGCCACGTCCCTTCTGGCTTCCGGTCAGCCGCCAGCATGCATCAGCCTACAGGCTACTTTGATGGATCACAGAAATCCTGCGTCACCGCCTGACAGGCGCGAGACACGCGAATTCGACGCCGAAGCCTGGATCGGGGAACCCGATAGAAGGACGTACCAGGAATACCAGGAAGCACGCTTCAAGCTTCTGCTGGCGATCGTGCTGGTCGTAGCGGGAGGGGTGGCTCTTGGGTTGATCTTGGCGCTCATCGCCGGGCTGGTGCTGCATCTGTTTTCGTAGGGAGAGCGATGCGGCGGCTGTCGCCGCGGCACTAGGCCTTCTTCACGAACTCGGTCTTCAGCACCAGGCCCTTCACCTGTCGGGTGTTGGCTTCGATCTCGCCGGGATTGCCGTTGAGGCGGATGTTCTTGACCAGCGTGCCGCGCTTGATCGTCTCCGAGGTTCCCTTGACCTTCAGGTCCTTGATCAGCGTGACGGAATCGCCGTCACTCAACCCGGCGCCATTGCTGTCGCGTACCACCACATCGTCGCTCATGTCGGCCATCTCCGGATCGTGCCCCGCACTACACAGTCCGGCGGGGCAAGCCAAGCCGATGCCTGCCCGCTGTGACAAAATGCGAAATGCGGGCGAACGCCTCCAAGCGCTAGACTGCCCAATATGAGCCTTGAAAATCCCCTCGCCGACCCCAACATCGCTCACCCGGACATAGACGAGGCGCTGATCGCCCGCCTTGTGCGCACCTTCTACGAGCGCGCCCGCGCGGATGAATTGATCGGCCCGATCTTCGCCGAAGCGGTGCATGACTGGGACGAGCACATCGCCAACATCACCGCCTTCTGGTCGTCGGTGACCTTGCGCAGCGGCCGCTACAACGGCCGCCCGATGCGGCCGCATCTGACGCTGCCGCTCGAAAACGAACATTTCGACCGCTGGCTGGCGCTGTTTGAGGCGACCGCAAAGGAGCTTTGCTCACCCGGCGCCGCGAATGCCTTCATCATCCGGGCCCGCCGGATCGCCGACAGTTTCGAAATGGCCATCGGCACCCAGCGAGGCGAAATCAGCCGCCCGCGCCACTCGCGGATGTAGGCGGAGCGGCATTCACCCGGCCGTCAATGGAGGGCTCCGGAGTGTTTCCGTCATGACGGAAACGCCCCGACTCTTTGTTTTCACGCAATTCCGCCCGGAAAATCACTGCGCATTTTTCCTGGAGTTGCCCTAGGAGGCAAACGTCCCGGTCATGATGGTATAGCCCATTGCAAGGAATCCGAGGACACCCCACAGGACGAACAGACCAATGATGGTCAAGATGACGACGCCGATCGCCTGCACGATAAAGACGAAGATGTTCTCGTCCTTCGGTTCCGTTTTGTCTTTTTCTTCCGCCATCGATGCAAGCCCACACAGTACTAGCTGGCACCTTGCGTTCGACAGCTTGCCAAAGCGTTAGATTATTTGGCGCAGAAGTGGACCGCGATTGTTGCGGCCAAAGCCGCCGAAGTGAAGCAGCGCTTGGGGTTGTGAACCTCTAGCCGGGTGCACTGCGTGGCGAAATCAGCAGGAACAGGAAGCGAAGTCCGTCCAGTTGGAAGTAGTAGAAGGCGGCCGCGGCAAGGATCAAGAAAATGAGCACTTTGATCCACCGCCATGCGCGGCGTCGGCCAGATGGGCCAGAGTGCCCTGACTGAGTCATTCTTGAAGCGCTGTCTTGGGCTCTAAGGTGTAATCTTGCCAGTCATGATGGCGTAGCCCATCACGACAAAATAGAGGGCGCCCCATAGAACCACCAAACCGATACCTGTCAAAAACACGAAACTCAGTGCCTGAGTGAGAACAAGGTAGACGTTCCCGTCCTTCGGTTCCGTTTCGTCTTCGTCGTTTGTCATTTGATGCAAGCCCACATGACTGCCTTGCAGAACTTTATATCTGAGAGCTTGCTAAAGAGTTAGATCGGTTGCCATCCATCGAAACATCGATCTGGCTCGCTCTGAAGGCGAGGGCAGAGGCGCTTGTGCTGTTGCCTGCGCTGCCGATCGCCAGGCTACCGTCGTCCCCTCCGCTCCAGGGCACGGCAGCCACTGCTGAACCGCCGCTGGCGTGCGCTGCCTTGGACCGGGCACACCAGCGACGTCCGCGACAAAACAGAGGAGCTGCGTCAGCCGCCATAACCGACGGTCACGCCCTTGGCCCGCCTGCAGGTTGCCATGGCGGACTTCAGTTTCGGGCTGTCGGTGACGGTTGCGAAGTCGAACTGCCCGGCACTGCCCGGATCGGGAAAGTCGGCGACACCCTCGTCGCGCACGCACTGTGCGAAGCCAAGCAACTTTGCCCGCCGCGCGGGATCAGGGCGCTGTGATGCCCAGCCCTCCGGCGCCAGATCGTTGCAGGCGGCGTGGGCCGCGCGGAAAGCCGGCGCCGAGCGATCGTCGAGCCGCTGGCGAAGCAGGATGCGTCCTTCAGCGTCCGGATCGGGAAAGTCGGGAAAACCGTTCTTGCGCATGCATTGCGCATAGGCGACGGCCTTTTCCGCGTCCTTGGCATCTGCCGGGCTTCCCCAGATGGACAATGCGGCGATCATCGCCGCGTTCAACAGCATTTTCGCGCCACCGCGGTTTGTGCAGGTGTTCGGCATCGTGTTTTCTCCAGGACAGGGTTGATGGAGATTTCAACCTAGGGTGCCGAATGTTCCGGTGACGTATGCGGTTTTCGATATGCGGACGATACAGTCGAGGCGCTATAGCCGAGGTGTGATGCGTGTTTTGATCGTCGAAGACGAACCCTATCTGGCAGCAGCCATCCGCGACGGCCTGCGACTGGAAGCGATCGCTGCCGACATCGCCGGCGACGGCGACACCGCGCTGGAACTGCTCGATGTCAACGCCTACGACATCGCCATCATCGATCGGGACATCCCCGGCCCTTCGGGCGACGAGGTCGCCAGGAGCATCATTGCCTCGGCCAGCGGCGTTGCGATCCTCATGCTCACCGCCGCGGCCCGCCTCGACGACAAGGCTTCCGGATTCGAGATCGGCGCCGACGACTACCTGACGAAGCCGTTCGAATTCCGCGAGCTCGTGCTCAGGCTGCGGGCTCTCGACCGCCGGCGAGCCCGCAACAGGCCTCCGGTGCGGGAGATCGCGGGGCTGCGCGTCGATCCGTTCCGGCGGGAGGTCTATCGCGATGGTCGCTACATCGCCCTGACACGCAAGCAGTTCGCCGTGCTCGAGGTCCTTGTCGCCGCCGAAGGCGGCGTCGTCAGCGCCGAAGAGCTGCTGGAGCGGGCGTGGGACGAAAACGCCGATCCGTTCACCAACGCCGTGCGCATCACCGTCTCGGCACTGCGCAAACGCCTCGGCCAGCCCTGGCTGATCGATACGGTGCTCGGTGTCGGCTACCGCATCGACACGCCACACGACAGCCAGGGCGCTTCCAGGAAAAGTGTGTAATCCGTCGGGACTTACGACAAAACAAAGCGTCAGAGCGGTTCCGTGGAAACGGAAACGCTCTCGCCGGGAGACGAAGCCATGGATAGAGCGCCGGGCCTGAGCGTGCGCCTGAAACTTGCCTTGAGCTATGCCGCATTCCTCATGGTGGGCGGCAGCCTGCTGCTCGCGGTGGTGTGGGTCTTCCTGCTGCGGGGCACATCCGTCAGCATATTCGTCCCTGCGCCTTCGAACCTTCTGCGTGCGTTCGACCCGACCAATTTCGGCCCGATCATATTCGGCCCGGCGGCCGTCGCCGTGATGGCGTTCCTGCTGCTGTTCGGCCTGCTCGGAGGATGGTTTCTGGCAGGACGCATGATCGCCCCCCTGACGCACATCACCGACGTCACGCGCATGGTGGCGGAAGGATCATTGTCGCGCCGGATCGGATTGCAGGGCCGCCAGGACGAGTTCCGCGAGCTCGCCGACGCCTTCGACGCCATGCTTGCGCGCATTGAGGCCCATGTCGCGGAACAACAGAGGTTCGCGGCCAATGCGTCCCACGAACTGCGCACCCCGCTGGCCATCACGCAGACCCTGCTGGACGTTGCCCGCAGGGACCCGAACCGTGACGCCGGTGCGCTTGTAGAACGCCTGCATGACGTGAATGCCCGGGCGATCGACCTCACCGAGGCGCTGCTCGTCCTCAGCCGTGCCGACCAGCGCGCATTCACCAGGGCCCGGGTCGACCTCTCCCTCATCGCGGAAGACGCCACCGAAGCCCTTCTCCTGCTGGCGGAGAAACACGGCGTGGCCATCGAAACCGCCTGCGAACCCGCTGCAACCATCGGTTCAGGCACGCTGCTGCTGCAGCTGGCGACGAACCTCGTGCACAATGCGATCGTGCACAACCTTCCCGAGCGAGGCACCGTCTGGGTCGCGACCGACGTCCGGCCTGGCCATGCCATGCTTGTCGTTGAAAATACCGGCGAGGAGCTTTCCCCGCATGCGGTCTCGACGCTCGTCGAGCCGTTTCAGCGCGGAACCGGGCGCATCCACACGGGACATTCCGGCGTCGGCCTGGGTCTGGCGATCGTCAAAAGCATCACCGAAGCTCACGGCGGCACCCTGATGCTTGAACCGCGCCCCTCCGGCGGGTTGCGTGTCGTCGTCGAATTGCCCGGCGCTGCGGCCTAGTCTGTCCACAGCGTCGAGCGGAGCAGCGCCTGCGTGTGCTGCGGCAGGTCGAGTTCGCCACGCGCCTCGATCTCCAGAAGGTAGGCTGCCTTGGCGAGACGATCACCTTCGCTGATCGCGGGATGGGCGCAGACGGCCACCAACGCCTTTTCTTCGACCCGGCAGACCTTGTCGAAGACGCTGCCGCGGCTACCGATTTCGTCGACGGTTCTGCGCAGTGCCGCGTATGCCGATCCATGGGCCTCAAGCAGCGCCGTCAGTTCGGCGCTTGCTCCCTCGCCCCGGCGCGGAACGCCGAGGGCCATTGCTTCAGTCGTCGTTGCGACAACGATGCCACCAGATTGAAGCAGCAATGTGCGGCGATTGATCCTGGACGTGGTGAAACCCTCCTCTGACGGCAGGTGCTCGATGAACTGCTGCACCATAACACGAGGGCCTGCGCATTCCTGTCAGGAGCCTGGCCTGCCAGGAGTTTAGCCTGCAGGAGCATTGGCCTGTCCGGCGCGACCGGCACGCTCGATCAGGGCAGCATCAAGGCTTCAGCGTCACATGGAAATGTCCGTCGCGGATCGCTGCCTTACCGTCCAGCGATTCCATGTCGGCCGAGAACGTGCCCACGATGGCATTGCCATCGACCTTGGTGATCCTGAGCAACGCCGGCTGTTTCGAAGCACGGTCGATCAGGAATTCATGGCTGTCGCGGCTGAGCTCGATGCAGGGTCCGTTGGCGCTGCAGTCGCGCGCCAGCGTCTGTTCCTGCAGCGAGGTCGCGTCGAACTGCAGCTTCAGCGTGGTGAGGTCAATGTCGCCGCCCTGCACGGAAGGCGTGGTCTGGACCAGCAGGACATTGCCGAGCGCAACCGCGATCATACCGGTTCCCGGCGAGGACCAGTCCTTGTCGCCGATCCTGGCGCTGACGCTGTCACCGGGCTGCGCGGTGGACTCGATCTTCTGTTCAGCGGCTTTTGGGACCTGCGGCTTTGCCGGAGGCTGCGGCGCCTGTTTCCACGGTTCGGGCGCTGTCGACTGTTCGGCCTGCTGGCCGGGGTTTGCACCCGGAGGCGTCAGCTCGAAATTGAAAACCTGCCATTGGCCCGCCTCGTTCCTGACCAGGTTGACGGTGGCCGGCAGCGTGATGTCGCCTTCCAGCGTCACGGTTCCGACGACCTTGCCCTGGCCGCTCTGCATCTCGCGGGTCGGCCAGGACGCGCTCTTGAACCTGGCCAGGCCCAAGCGCTGAACAGCCGCCTCGAAATCCTGTTCCGAAACGGCCTGCCTGAATCCACCCGCCGCCTTCTCGTAGCCGGCCGCGGCGCCGGAACTGGCGGTGGTGGCGAAGAAGTCGGTCGCGGCGTCGCTGATGCCGCTGGTGAAATAAAACACCGTGCCGACAATGACGGCGGCCACCACGGCGACAGCGGCAAGTCCGATCAGGAGCTTCTTGTAAAAGGGCATTCGGATCACTCTCCGAGAATCAAACCGCCCGCGCGGACCATATCGGCAGGGGTATGGCGGGGCAACTGACGTCTGCTACCGTGAGGTTGCCGATATTCCCTGCAAAATGAGAGTTGATGGCGCAACGCTTTCGAACCAGACCGGCATCGCCTAGGCTGCCCCCGAAGGAAATCGGATGATCCGCTTCCGCTCCATAATTTTGATCGTCATCGGCTTGAGCGCTGCCGGGTGTGGCACGTCGCGGAAGAGCTACGAGGTCGGGCAGGCCCAGATGCGCTCCAGTCCCGCCTTCAGGCAAGGCGCAATGGAGAGCTGCATCAACGATGCGGATCGTGCCCCCGCCGAGGAGCGGAACTGGTTCGCCGCGCGCTACAAGATCCCGGCGCGCGCGGTATCACGCACCGCCTGCCAGCGCATCGTCAACGCCATCGCCCAGGACCGTCTCACCTATGAGGAATATCGCGAGGTGTTCTCGTCGGGAGACGGCTCCAAACTGCTCCAGGCCGCCGAGGCCACGTATTGAAGGCTGTCGTGGCGGCGTATTCGGCCAGAGTACTTTGGTGAGCTTTAGCTAATTGACTCACACCTCCGTCGACTAACCCTTCGTTTCGTTTGCAGGACGAGACGGAAACTTTCTTAGCGCCTCCTTGGCGGCATTCGCGCCCGCTGCCCATGTGCGAATAACGAGGTTGTCGTCGGCCAAAAAGAATTCACCACCAAGACTCTTAGCATCGTCATTCTCCAGCCTTGCTTTCATAGCGTCCTCGCCTGCAATTGCTACGCAAGCGTTGGGATAAGGCGCTTCCTCTGGAATGGTCTTTGGATAGAGAACTTTCCATTTGTACATTCCTTCAGGATAAGCAGCCTGAATTTGATTTCGCCTCGACAATGGGCTCTTTGAGAACCCCACTTTGATGATTAACTTGTCTTCCACGTCCTCTTGCGAGCATCCGAGGTAACGGGCGATGTCACCCTGAAGTCCGAGGATATAAAGATGTTTTGGGCCGTCTACCTCTCCCACCCAGTAGGGTTCTTTGGCTGGATAGACCGCTAGCGACGGCTTTAAAACATTCCGCATTGGCTGCATTGCGCCGTCAATGGAGCCTGCCTGGCCATACACTCGGCTCTCCAAGACAGTCCGACCAAGAAGGCTTGCTGCTTCCTCAGGGGTAACGCGGACGCCTTGTGCTCCAATGAACTCTGCTCTGGTGATACTGTATGAATTTGGGAACGCATCGTCCACATTGGGACGCTCTTCAGGAACTATCTCCCAGGCGCGAGTAACTCGAAGCGCGAATTCCCATTTTCCTCGGGACGCCGGGTCACGTTCGGTTCGTGCCCACGCATCACCGGAAATGAAATCCCGCAGACGCCCAGCATTGTGTGAGACTTCTAACAAGCCTACTACTCGACCACGTTCATGCTCTGGCCCTTTTCCCTTCGTCACATAGATCGCGACAAGGGTCCCTGGGCGAGTACGGGCAATAAAATGCTGCCGCCGGGCTTCACTTGAAAAGCCTATGCAGCCCCAGGTCGTCGGACTAAACCCCCAGAATGAGGTAAGCCATATAGCGGGAGTGTCAGCCGATTTTTCGCTCTCGGCCGTCGCAAAACTCGAGCTCCAGTCGAAAGCGAAAACGCGCTGCTGAGCCTGACCGATGTCGATGTTGCCCAGCGCTGCCTGAAAATACTTCAATGAATCTGCAGGTGGAATCGAGGTGCCTTTCGTCACCAAGATCGCTGTCAGAGGAGGAAGCTGACGACCTTTACAATAGTGGAGAATTTCATAGAGGAAATCTCCTAGGCCCCGGCCTTGCGAATGCCCCCAACCGATCCCCTTTGCTACTTCGGGATAGGTTGTTCGCGATCGCTTTTGTGCAGCTGTTGCTAGAAAGCGTGCAATTTCAAGGCTAGTATCACTCAGAGTGTCAACGACCACATCCATCAGTTTGCGCCCCCAGCCTAGCCGAACCGTAGAATAGCTAGACGCTTGCTGTAATCCAGTGGGTATTGTCCGGCCTCAGCGCGGCGGTGCCAGTCCCTCGCCTAAGCCACCGTCCCCGTCGGCCGGCTCCTCGCCGCGCGCAGCAGCTCCGAGCGGACCCAGGGGTCGGCCATGGCGCTTGGAACGGCGCGGGCACGCACCTCGTCGGGCAGCGTCGAGACTTCGCCATAGAGGCACGACCAGCGCTGGCAGTGTTCGGCGAGCGGGCGCTCGCTACGCTCCCATGCAGCCAGCCGGGCTGGGATGTCGCGCGGGTCGGCGAGGTCTTCCATATGGGCGGCCAGAGCCAGCGCGCTCTGCATGGCCATGCCGCCGCCCTGGCCGAGGTTCGGCGGCTGGGCATGCGCGGCATCGCCCAGGATCGCGGCGCGGCCGGCCGACCAGGATTTCACGGTGACGATGCTGTAGGGGCTCCAGGCCAGCACGTCGCCGATGCGGTCGATGAGATGCGCCCAGGCGGGGAACGAGGCGCACCAGGTTTCCTTGTCGAGCGGATAGGCCCTGCCCTTCTCGTCCGTGTCCTGGCAGGTCAGCGCCAGATAGATCCGGCCCCCGGCCAGCGGCGTGATCAGGAAGCGGCGCATGCCGGACCAGCATTCGATGTATTTGTCGGCGCCGCCCGCACCGAGGTCTGCGATATCGCCCTCGATGATGGTGCGGATCGCCCCTTCCGTCGTCTGCTGGTGGCTGAGTTCCAGGCCGAGCGCCTTGCGGACCGGCGACCAGACACCGTCGGCGCCGACGACGAGATCGCCCTGCACCGCGCGCCTGTTGGCGAAGAGCAGTTCGCCCTGCGCGCCGGCGCCGATCACTTCCTGGCCGGTGCGGATCTCGACGCCGGCCTTTTCGGCGGCACCCTTCAGGCCTTCGAGCAGGTCGCGCCGGTGCAAGGTGACCAGCCGCACCTGCGGCGGCAGGCCGCCATCGTCGAGGACAGCGTTGTCATGGCCGCGCTGCTCCATGGCATGGCCGCGATAGGCGTTCTGCGACAGGCCGCCCAGGCCCAGCGCCTCGAGGATGCGCAGGCCGTTCTCCCAGATGTAGATGCCGGCGCCCGAAGCCCTGAGCTCGGCCTGCCGCTCGAACACGGTGACGGTCCAGCCGCGCTGCGCCAGCGCCGTTGCCGCCGTCAGTCCCGCGAAGCCTGCGCCGGCGATGAGCGCCGTTGGTTTGCCTGTCATTGTTTCCTCCTTCCGCCGCAGACTGCGGCCATGCCGCGTCACATGCCGAAGTAGCGGCGCTTCACTTCCGGATCGTCGATCAGCTCATGCGCCGGTCCCGACAGCGTCACGATGCCGTTTTCGATGATGTAGCCATGGTCGGCGGTTTCGAGCGCCAGCTTCGAATTCTGCTCCGACAGCAGAACGGTGTAGCCGTCGGCGCGCAGCTGGCTGATGATCTCGAACACCTTGCTGACCATGATCGGCGCCAGCCCCAGCGTCGGCTCGTCGAGCAGGATCAGCCGCGGCTTCGCCATCAGGCTGCGGCCGATGGCCAGCATCTGCTGTTCGCCGCCGGACATCGAGCCGGCCAGTTGCCGGCGCCGCTCCTTCAGCCTCGGGAACTGGCGATAGATCTCCTCCAGCCGTTCCAGCGCGCCGCCATGGGCGCGCGGCACGACGGCACCGAGCCTGAGGTTCTGCTCCACCGTCAGCGCGGCGAAGACCATGCGGCCTTCCGGTACCAGGGCGATGCCGCCATCGACACGGCTGTGCGAAGGGTTTTTGGAAATATCGGCGCCGTCATAGACGATCGCGCCGCTGTTGGCACGGATCAGGCCAAGGATCGTCTTCATCAGCGTGGTCTTGCCGGCACCGTTGGGCCCGACCAGCGCGGTGATCGAGCCCGGCGCGACGCCGAGGCTGATGTCGCGCAGGATCACCACCGGGCCGTAGCCGGCGGACAGGCCCCTGATGTCGAGCAGCGCCGTCATCCGAAATATACCTTCACGACATTCTTGTCGGCGACGACCTGCTCGGGCGGGCCCATGGCGATGGGCACGCCGTGGTCCAGCACCAGGATGCGGTCGGACAGCTTCATCAGCGCACCCATGACGTGCTCGATGATGAGGATGGTGAGGCCACGCTCCTGCCGCAGCCGGAACAGCGTCTCAGTCATCTCGGCGACCTCCGTCGCGGTCAGCCCGGCCATGACCTCGTCGAGCAGCACCAGCCTGGCGCCGGTCGCCAGGGCACGGGCGATCTCCAGTCGTTTCTGGTTGGACAGGGTCAGGCTTGCCGCCAGCTGACCGGCGAGCGGCGCGAGGCCGACATCCTCCAGCGCCCGGCGACCGGCCAGCGTGGCATCCGCCAGCCGGTGCGTGCGCGCCGAGCCGTACATGGCCGAGACGACGACGTTGTCGAGTACGCTGAGATTGCCGAAGGGGCGCACGATCTGGAACGTGCGGCCGAGCCCGAGCCGACAGATCTGGTCGGGCCGCCGTCCGGCAAGTGATTTGCCGGCGAAGGTGATCGATCCGCCGTTCGGTCTGATCTGGCCGGCGATGACGCCGAACAGCGTCGTCTTGCCGGCGCCATTGGCACCCATCAGGCCGAAGATGGTGCCTTCGTCGACCGAAAAGGACACATCCTGCAGCGCCTTCAGCCCGCCGAACTGCTTGCAGACGTTGTTGACGTCGAGGACCGTCATGCGCGTCTCAGCCCCCTGGCGACGAGGCCGGCGAGGCCCTGCGGAACGAACAGGATGAAGACGATGAGCAAGGCGCCCAGGATCATCATGTAGGCCTGCGGGAAACGTGCCCACAGAAGCTCCGACAGCAGAACCAGGAACAGCGTGCCGAGCAGCGGCCCCGAGACCCGGCCGAGCCCGCCGACGATGGCCATGGTGACGATGGTGAAAGACACCGCCGGATCGAAGGCCTGGTCGGCGGCGAAATAGCTGGTGCGCAGAACCAGCAGCCCGCCGACGATGCCGGGGATGATCGCCGACGCCACGAAGGCGAACAGCTTCAGCCGCGTCACCGGTACGCCGATGGCCTCGGCGGCGACTTCGTTCTCGCGGATGGCGGCAAGCCCGCGGCCGAAACGCGACTGCGCGGTCCAGCCGGCGAGCGCGGTGGCGATGACGGCGAGCGCCAGCATGGCGTAGTAGAGCGCTTCCAGCGACGGCGCGTCGAAGATCATGCGGCTGAACTGGCCGAGCCGGGTCTCCAAGAGCATGACCAGGTTCTTGACCAGCTCGGCGAAACC
>WPCJ01298235.1_pt1 | contig 11820 bp, 7 predicted proteins | sample 5399831 | NCBI WGS metagenome assembly WPCJ01 (sample SAMN12869470, study PRJNA574797) | sludge metagenome | isolation source: wastewater treatment of pH10 | place: China:Beijing | collected 2019-05-20 | reverse complement strand
GACGCACCCTCGGCGAAGTCGTCTTCGCGACCGGCATGTCCGGGTACCAGGAGACCATCACGGATCCCTCTTACGCGGGTCAGATCGTCCTGCAGACGGCACCGCACATCGGCAACACCGGCATTAACGACGAAGACGCCGAGTCGCGCCGCATCTGGGTCTCCGGCTACATCGTGCGCGACCCTTCGCGCGTCGTCTCGAACTGGCGCGCCAACTCGTCGCTCGACGATGTGCTCGTCCAGGACGGCGTGGTGGGTATCAGCGGGGTCGACACCCGTTCGATCACGCGCCACATCCGCTCAGCCGGCTCCATGCGCGGCGGCATCTTCTCCGGCGCCGATGCGTCGCTCGACCCCGAGGAGCAGGTGCGCATCGTCCGCGAGGCACCCGAGATGGCGGGACGCAATCTGTCCGCCGAGGTCTCCGTCGACGTCGCGACCGTGACGACCGCGATGGGGGAGCGGATCGGTAACCTCGCCGTGCTCGATCTCGGTGTGAAGCAGGCGACGATCGACAATCTCGCGGCCCGCGGCTTCGAGGTGCACGTACTCCCGCAGAACGTGACCATCGATGAGATCCGAGCCGTGGACCCCGTCGCCGTCTTCTATTCGAACGGCCCCGGTGACCCCGCGGCCTCGGGCGATCACGTCGAGCTGCTGCGTGCGGTGCTCGACGACGGGCTGCCATTCTTCGGCATCTGCTTCGGCAACCAGCTCCTGGGCCGTGCGCTGGGTCTCGGCACCTACAAGCTGCCGTTCGGCCACCGCGGCATCAACCAGCCCGTGCTCGACAAGCAGACCGGCAAGGTGGAGATCACCGCCCACAACCACGGCTTCGCCGTCGAGGCTCCGATCGAGGGGACCTTCGACAGCCCGAACGGGTACGGCAAGGTCGAGGTCAGCCATGTCGGGCTGAACGACAACGTCGTCGAGGGACTCCGCGCTCTCGACATCCCGGCCTTCTCGGTGCAGTACCACCCCGAGGCGGCAGCGGGCCCGCACGACGCCAACTATCTCTTCGACAGGTTCCGCGACCTGGTCATCGCCAGCCAGAAGGACTCCAAGTAATGCCCAAGCGCGACGACATCAACTCCGTCCTCGTCATCGGTTCCGGCCCGATCGTCATCGGCCAGGCCTGCGAGTTCGACTACTCCGGTACTCAGGCCTGTCGTGTGCTGCGCGAGGAGGGTGTTCGGGTCATCCTGGTCAACTCCAACCCCGCCACGATCATGACCGACCCCGACTTCGCCGATGCGACCTACATCGAGCCGATCACGTGGGAGGTCATCGAGACGATCATCGCCAAGGAGCGCCCCGACGCGATCCTGCCGACCCTCGGTGGACAGACCGCGCTGAACGCCGCGATCGAGCTCCACAACCACGGCATCCTCGAGAAGTACGACGTCGAGCTCATCGGCGCCAACTTCGAGGCGATCAACAAGGGCGAGGATCGCCAGATCTTCAAGCAGCTGGTCCTCGACGCCGGCGCCGACGTGGCAGACTCCCGCATCGCACACACGATGGAGGAGGTGCTGGCTGCCGCGGACGAGCTCGGCTACCCGATGGTGGTCCGTCCCAGCTTCACGATGGGGGGCCTGGGCTCCGGCTTCGCCTACGACGAGGAAGACCTCCGTCGTATCGCCGGAGCGGGCCTGCGCGACTCGCCCACCACCGAGGTGCTCCTCGAGGAGTCGATCCTCGGGTGGAAGGAGTACGAGCTCGAGCTCATGCGCGACACGGCCGACAACACGGTCGTCGTCTGCTCGATCGAGAACGTCGATCCGGTCGGCGTGCACACGGGTGACTCGATCACGGTCGCTCCGGCACTGACCCTCACCGACCGCGAGTACCAGAAGATGCGCGACATCGGCATCGACATCATCCGCGCCGTGGGCGTCGACACCGGAGGCTGCAACATCCAGTTCGCGGTCGATCCGAAGAACGGCCGGATCATCGTCATCGAGATGAACCCGCGTGTCTCGCGCTCGAGCGCCCTGGCCTCGAAGGCCACCGGCTTCCCGATCGCGAAGCTCGCAGCCAAGCTGGCCCTGGGCTACCGCCTCGATGAGATCCCGAACGACATCACCGGTGTGACGCCGGCGAGCTTCGAGCCGACGCTCGACTACGTGGTCGTCAAGGTCCCGCGCTTCGCCTTCGAGAAGTTCCCGGCTGCGGACGCGACGCTGACCACGACCATGAAGTCCGTGGGCGAGGCGATGGCGATCGGCCGCAACTACGCGACCGCCCTGCAGAAGGCGCTCCGTTCGCTGGAGAAGCGCGGTTCGAGCTTCCACTGGGGTGCGGAGGAGCGTTCCGTGGAGGAGCTGCTCGAGATCTCGAAGACGCCGACCGACGGTCGTATCGTCACGCTGCAGCAGGCATTGCGCAAGGGTGCCACGGTCGAGCAGGCCTTCGAGGCGACGGCGATGGACCCCTGGTTCCTCGACCAGATCGTGCTCATCAACGAGGTCGCGGAGATCGTGCGCACGGCGCCCGAGCTCGATGCCGCCACTCTCCGCTACGCCAAGGAGCACGGCTTCTCGGACGCTCAGCTGGCCGAGCTCCGCGGAACCTCGGAGGCGGAGATGCGCGGGGTGCGCCGTGGCCTCGGGATCCGACCGGTCTACAAGACGGTGGACACCTGTGCCGGCGAGTTCCCGGCGCTGACTCCGTACCACTACTCGAGCTATGACTTCGAGACCGAGGTCGCTCCGTCCGATCGGACCAAGGTCGTCATCATCGGCTCCGGTCCCAACCGCATCGGTCAGGGTGTCGAGTTCGACTACTCGTGCGTGCATGCCTCGTTCGCGCTGTCGGACGCAGGCTTCGAGACCGTCATGGTCAACTGCAACCCGGAGACGGTCTCGACCGACTACGACACCTCGGATCGCCTGTACTTCGAGCCGCTGACGCTCGAGGACGTGCTGGAGGTGCTGGACGCGGAGGCCGCGAGCGGGACGATCCTCGGTGTCGTCTGCCAGCTCGGCGGTCAGACGCCGCTCGGCCTCGCGAAGGGTATCGAAGCCGCGGGCTACACCGTGCTCGGCACCAGCCCCGAGGCGATCGACCTGGCGGAGGAGCGCGAGCTCTTCTCCCGCCTGCTCGACGAGGCCGGTCTGGTCGCCCCGCGCAACGGCACCGCGATCGACGTCGACGGCGCTGTGCGTATCGCCGAGGAGATCGGCTACCCGGTTCTGGTGCGTCCGAGTTTCGTGCTCGGCGGCCGCGGCATGGAGATCGTCTACGACACCGCGTCGCTCCGGGACTACTTCGTGCGCACCGCGGGTGAAGTCGTGATCGAAGAGGGCAAGCCGCTCCTGGTCGACCGATTCCTCGATGACGCGATCGAGCTCGATGTGGACGCCCTCTACGACGGCACCGACCTGTTCGTCGGTGGTGTCATGGAGCACCTCGAAGAGGCCGGGATCCACTCCGGCGACTCCAGCTGCACGTTGCCGCCCGTCTCGCTCGGCCGCACCGACGTGGACCGCGTGCGGGAGGCCACGCTCGCCATCGCGAAGGGCGTGGGCGTCCGCGGACTGCTCAACGTCCAGTTCGCCATCAGCGCCGGAGTGCTCTACGTGATCGAGGCGAACCCGCGCGCCAGCCGTACCGTGCCCTTCGTCTCGAAGGCGCTCGGCATCCCGATGGCCAAGGCGGCGAGCCGCGTGATGACCGGCTCGACGATCGCCGAGCTGCGCGCCGAAGGCATGCTTCCCGAGCAGGACGGCTCGCGGGTCCCGCTCGACGCGCCGGTGTCCGTGAAGGAAGCGGTGCTTCCGTTCAAGCGGTTCCGCACCGCCGACGGCAAGACGGTCGACTCCGTGCTCGGACCGGAGATGCGATCCACCGGTGAGGTCATGGGGATCGACCGCGACTTCCCGACCGCATTCGCGAAGAGCCAGGCCGCGGCCTACGGGGGCATGCCCACGTCGGGGACGGTGTTCATCTCGGTCGCCGACTCGGACAAGCGCGCCGTCATCCTTCCCGCGCACCGTCTGCGACAGCTCGGCTTCACGATCGTCGCGACCGAGGGGACCGCCGAGATCCTCTCGCGCAACGGCATCGCGGTCACCGTCGTCGAGAAGTACAGCTCGACGCAGGAGACGGGCGCGAAGAACATCGTCGACCTCATCAACGAGGGGGAGATCGACATCGTCGTGAACACTCCCTCCGGTGGCACAGCCCGCGCGGACGGCTACGAGATCCGTGCCGCAGCAGTCGCAGCCGACAAGGCACTGTTCACCACGATGGCGGTGCTCGGGGCGGCCGTGAGCGGAATGGACGCCGCCCATGAGGGCTTCCAGGTCAAGAGCCTCCAGGAGTACGCACTGGACCGGAAGGCGGCACTGTGAGCGCACGCTTCGGCGAGCGGGTCCGCTCCGTGCTCGGCGCACGAGGACCCCTCTGCGTCGGCATCGACCCCCACGCCGCGCTGCTCGCGTCGTGGGGACTGTCGGACGACGCGCAGGGCGTGCGGGAATTCGGCCTGCGGACCGTCGAGGCTGCCACCGGGAGAGTCGGCTTCGTGAAGCCGCAGGTGTCGTTCTTCGAGCGCTTCGGCTCCCGGGGCATCGCCGCGCTCGAAGACGTCCTCGCCGCAGCGCGCGCCGCCGGCCTCATCGTGATCGCCGACGCCAAGCGGGGCGACATCGGGTCGACCATGGATGACTACGCACGCGCCTGGCTCACGCCGGGCTCGCCGTTGGAGGCGGACGCACTCACGGTGAGTCCTTTCCTCGGTGTCGGTGCCCTCGACGGGGCCTTCGCCCTCGCCGGAGAGCACCACAAGGGACTCTTCGTCCTCGCGGCGACCAGCAACCCCCAGGCCGAGGGGCTCCAGCGGTCCATGTCATCCGACGGGGCGACCGTGTCGGCATCGATCATCTCCGAGGTCTCGGGACGCAACGCCGAGCAGGTCGGGGCAGGGGAGTGGGGGAGCTTCGGCTTCGTCATCGGTGCCACCGTGGAGTGGGCCCAGGCGGGTATCGAACCCTTCGAGCCCGTCGCCCCCATCCTGGCTCCGGGCTTCGGTGCGCAGGGTGCTGCTCCCTCCGACCTGCGGCCGCGCTTCGGTGCGCTGTCGGACGCCGTGATCGCGAGCGAGAGCCGCAGCATCCTCTCCGCAGGCCCGGTCGACCTGGCCCGGACCGTCGCCGCACGCGCGGCCGAGTATCTCGAGGTGGCCGGTGTCTGACGCCCAGCGGACCGTTCCCGAGGTCGATCGAGCTGCGGCCGCCCGCCGTGCGGTCGAACGTCGCCGTGCCAGAGCGTCCGTCAAGCGCGACCTGACGATGCGGGTGGTCACGCCGCAGGCGGTGCTGCGTCGCGCCACAGCGGACGCCGACTCCGTCGAGGGGTCGATGCGCATCACCGACTTCCTGCTGGCTCTCCCCGCCATCGGTGCGGGCAAGCGCGACCGGATCCTGGAGGAGCTCCACATCTCGCCGGTCAAACGTCTCGGAGGCCTCGGAGCACGTCAGCGCCGTGCACTGGAGACGTGGCTCGACACGCGCTTCCCGGTACCGGAGCCGCGTGGAGAGCGGAGTCGCCTGCTCGTGCTCGCCGGCCCGACGGCCGTGGGCAAGGGAACGGTGGCCGCGCATATCCGTGAGCACAACCCGGAGATCCATCTGTCGGTCTCGGCGACCACGCGGCCGCCTCGTCCGGGCGAGATCGACGGTGTCCACTACTACTTCGTGGATGACGCGGAGTTCGACCGGCTGATCGCCGACGACGAGCTCCTCGAATACGCGGTGGTGCACAACCGCTCCCGATACGGCACCCCGCGCGCACCGATCGATGCCGCTTTGGCCGAGGGCAAGACGGTCCTCCTCGAGATCGACCTGCAGGGGGCGCGTCAGGTGCGGCGAGCGGAACCCGCCGCGACGCTCATCTTCCTGCTGCCGCCGAGCTGGGATGAGCTGGTGCATCGACTGGTCGGGCGCGGCACCGAAGAGGCCGAAGAGAGGGCCCGCCGATTGCGTACCGCGAAGGTCGAACTGGCCGCCCAGAACGAGTTCGATCACCTGATCGTGAACGAGGACGTCGCCACCGCGGCCCGCGAGGTCGTAGAATTGTCTTCAAGCTCTGCGCGCTGAGCGTCTTCGCGCGCCTTTCGCACCGTCTTCGCGACGATCCCGTCGCCTGATCAGGAGGTCTCCCCATGGCCGGACACAACAACGGCATCATCGATCCCCCCATCGACAACCTGCTCGACCGCGTCGACTCCAAGTACGAGCTCGTGATCTACGCCGCAAAGCGCGCGCGCCAGATCAACGACTACTACTCGGACCTGCACGAGGGCAACCTCTTCGACAACGTGGGCCCGCTGGTCGATTCCTCCGTCGAGGACAAGCCGCTCACGATCGCGCTGCACGAGATCAACGAGGACAAGCTCCGCCTGCGTCACGCGGAGTGATATTCGAGACTGCGCCTCCCGTCTGTCGGAGGCGCAGTCCAGAATGGGTGCCACACCCCCTTCTGTCCGTCCCGTTCTGGAGAATCGATGAGCGCGCTGCGTCTGTTCACGTCCGAGTCCGTCACCGAAGGGCATCCGGACAAGATCTGCGACCAGATCTCGGACAGCATCCTCGATGGTCTGATCGCGAAGGACCGCGGTTCTCGCGTGGCCGTCGAGACGCTCGTCACGACCGGCCTCGTCCACGTTGCCGGTGAGATCCGCACCGAGGCCTACGTCGATATCCCGACGATCGTCCGCCAGGTCGTGAACGGTATCGGCTACACCTCCAGCGAGACCGGCTTCGACGGCGCGTCCTGCGGCGTGAGCGTCTCGGTGGGGGAGCAGTCCACCGACATCGCTCACGGCGTCGACAGCGCGCAGGAGCACCGCGACGGGTCGTCCGTCGATCCGCTCGACGGGCTCGGCGCCGGCGACCAGGGCATCATGTTCGGCTTCGCGACGAACGAGACGCCCCAGCTGATGCCGATGGCTGCCTGGACCGCACACCGCCTGGCGGAACGTCTCACCGAGGTCCGTCGCAGCGGAGTGCTGCCGTTCCTGCGCCCCGACGGCAAGACTCAGGTCACGCTGGGCTACGACGGCTTCACGCCGAAGACCGTCGACGCGGTCGTCGTCTCCACGCAGCACCACCCGGAGATCTCGCAGGACGAGCTGCAGGAGCAGGTGCGCCGGCACGTCATCGACCCGGTCCTCGCCACGACGGGCCTCGACCTCGACGACGTCACGCTCTACATCAACCCCGCGGGCCCGTTCGTCACGGGAGGCCCGAAGGGCGACGCCGGACTCACCGGACGCAAGATCATCATCGACACCTACGGCGGGGCAGCGCGCCACGGCGGGGGAGCGTTCAGCGGCAAAGACCCGTCGAAGGTCGACCGCTCCGGCGCCTACGCCACGCGTTGGGTGGCCAAGAACGCGGTGGCGGCAGGACTCGCCGACCGTCTCGAAGTGCAGGTGGCCTACGCGATCGGCGTCGCGCGTCCGGTCGGCCTGTACGTCGAGACCTTCGGCACCGGAAAGGTCTCGGACGAGGTGATCACCCGGGCCATCACCGATGTGTTCGACCTGCGCCCGCAGGCGATCATCGAGCAGCTCGACCTTCTGCGGCCGATCTACGCCCAAACCGCGGCCTACGGTCACTTCGGTCGAGAGCTCGCCGACTTCACCTGGGAGCGCACCGACCGCGCCGAAGAGCTTCGCCGCGCTGCCGGGCTCTGATGGGACCACGGTCCTGATGCCTCCGGAGAGCCGGCGCATCGCGCGCGTGCTCCTCGATTCGCCGCTGCCTCAACTCGACCGGCTCTTCGACTACGCACTTCCCGCAGAGCTCGGCGACGTACCACTCGGCGTTCGTGTCCGCGTGCCGTTGCGCACCGCGGGGCGGGTGATCGACGGATACATCGTCGAGATCGACACCGAAGACGACGCCGACCGCCCGCTGTCCGAGGTCGAGAGCGTTGTCTCGGCCGTGCCCGTCCTTCCGGAGCGCCTTCACACGCTGGCACGTCGAGTCGCCGATCGTGCTGCCGGGTCGGCCTCTGACGTGCTGCGCCTCGTGATCCCCAAGCGTCAGGTGCGGGTCGAGAAGGCCTGGACGGCGGACTCGCCCGAAATGCAGCCTGATGCCGCCGCTCGCGATATCGCGGAGGAAACCATCGCGGCCTACGACGGCCTCGGCGCCGTCCTCGATACCGGAGGACGCGCCGCGGTCGAAGCGATCCCGCAGCTCCTCGACGGCGTGCAGGGGTGGGCGAAACTCCTGGCCTCGGCTGCAGCGCGGACATTGTCGTCGGGACGGTCCTCGATCATCGTCGTTCCGGACCATCGCGATCTCGATCGTCTGCTCGCCGCGCTCGAGCCGCTCGTGCCCGCTGGCACGGTGGTGCGTCACGACTCCCGGCAGACCAACCCCGACCGCTATCGGGCTTTTCTGCGCACACTCGAGGATGCTCCCTGCATCGTCGTCGGCAATCGCTCCGCGGTCTACTCGCCTGTGGCCGCCGGGCTGGTGGCGATCTGGGACGATGGCGACCCCTTGCTCGGAGAACCGCTGTCGCCGTACGTCAATTCCCGTGACGCGGCGCTCCTCCGACAAGAGCTCGAGGGCTCCGCACTGCTGTTCGCGGGGCATTCGCGTACGACCGACGTCGAGCGCCTCGTCGTACTCGGTTGGCTGCAGGATGTCCGCGCCACGCGTCGCGTGCTCCCGCGGGTCGTCCTCAGCACGGCACAGGAGATGGAGCAGCCGACGGCTCAACGCATGCCGTCATCGGCGTTCCTCGCTGCGCGCAACGCAGCGGCCGAAGGACCCGTCCTCGTGCAGGTTTCGCGCCCGGGGTTCTCCCCATCACTGGTGTGCGCCGACTGCCGAGCGCCCGCACGCTGCCCCCATTGCGGGGGACCACTCGGTGCGCGGCATCGTGGGGCCGTGCCGGTGTGCGGCTGGTGTGGGCGAGGTGCGAGCGTGTGGACGTGCCCGTCATGCTCCTCGACGAAGCTGCGCCTCGCGTCGTCCGGGAGCGAACGCACCGCCGATGAGCTCGGACGCGCCTTTCCGGGTGTCCGCGTGATCGTCGCCGACAGTGCGCATCCGGTCGAACGCGTCACGGACAGACCCGCACTCGTGGTCGCGACCCGTGGAGCGGAGCCGATCGCCGACGGCGGCTACCGAGCGGTCGTCCTGCTGGACGGGCCGCGCATGCTCCAGGCCCCCGACCTGCGTGTCGCGGAATCGTGTCTGCGCTGGTGGTCGAACGCCGCGGCCCTCGCGGCGCCCGGAGCACCGGTCCACCTGGTCGGAGTGAACGGCGCAGCGGCCAAGGCACTCGCGACCTGGAACCATGCGGCCCACGCGCGCGCCGAGCTGGAGAGTCGGGCGCCCCTGCACATGCCGCCCACGACGCGCGTGGCACTCGTGCAGGGGTCGGCTTCCGCCGTCGGTGACGCTCTCGCCGCGCTCAAGGAACTCGCCCTCCCCAGCGATGCCGTCCTCGGCCCCGTTCCCGTCGAGTCCGACGAGGTGCCTCCCCGCGTACGTGCCCTCGTGCGTTTCGACTACAGCGCCGGCAGCCGTGTCGCCACGGCCCTGCGCGCGGCAGTGGTCGCCGAAGCCGTGAGCGGCCGCCGACGCAAGGGGCGGTCGACGAAGAGCACACTCTCGGTCCGTCTCGATATCCTCGATCCAGAGCTCTGACCCTTCCGGAGAACCTTCATGCGCCTCGTCTTCGCCGGCACACCCGCTGCGGCCGTGCCCACCCTGCGTCGTCTCGCGACCTCGCACGACATCGCCGCGGTCGTGACGCGGCCCGATGCCGCACTCGGGCGTCGGCGTGTGCTCACGCCATCTCCGGTCGCGCAGGCGGCCCTCGAACTCGGACTTCCCGTGATCAAGGCCGCTCGGCTCGACGACGCCGCGACCGCGGAGATCGCGGCCCTGGAGGTGGAACTCGGCGTGATCGTGGCCTACGGGGGCCTGGTCCGCGAGCCGCTCCTGTCCATGCCGACGAGGGGATGGATCAACCTACACTTCTCCCTCCTTCCGGCGTGGCGCGGAGCCGCCCCGGTGCAACGAGCGCTCATCGCTGGAGACGACGTTCTCGGGGCGAGTGTCTTCCAGCTGGTCGCCGAGCTGGATGCGGGCGACGTCTATGCGACGCGGGAGATCGAGGTCGCGGAGACGGCGACCGCGGGCGAGGCGCTCGAGACCCTCGCCCATGACGGTGCCGACCTCACGGCCCAGGTGGTCGACGCGATCGCTGACGGCACAGCTGACGCGCGACCGCAGGTGGGGGAGCCGAGTTTCGCGGCCAAGCTGTCACACGCCGACGGCCTCCTCGATTGGAACGCGCCGCTCGACACGGTGTTCGCACGTTTTCGAGGTGCGACTCCCGAACCCGGCGCGCACACGACGGTCGGCGGTCAGGCGCTCAAGGTGCTCGAAGCGGTGCCCGCTGCCGATGCGGAGCCCCTCGCTCCCGGACGTTTTCGTGGCACGAAGAAGGCGCTCCTCATCGGAACGGGATCGGGGGCGCTGGCGGTGACTCGCGTGCAGCCGGCCGGCAAGGGAGCGATGAACGCGGTCGACTGGTGGCGCGGGCAGCGCGGTGGCGATGAGCTGCAGGCAGGATCATGAGCGACGAAGGACGGGAGCGTCGCACCCCGAGACCGCAGGGACGACGTCCGTCCGGGCAGTCCTCCCGCGAGGGACGGGGCACGGAGCGGCGCGGTCCTGTGCGCGCTGTTCAACCCGCTCGTCGGGTCGCGTACGACGTGCTGCGCGCGGTGTCCGAGACCGATGCCTATGCGAACCTCGTGCTCCCGACCGCGATCGCCGACGCGAAGCTCACGCCGCAGGACGCGGCGCTCGCGACGGAGCTCACGTACGGAACGTTGCGAAGGCTCGGCACGTATGACGCGATCATCGCATCGGCAGCCGACCGCCCGACGGCCGGCATCGACCCTGCGGTGCTCGACGCACTGCGGCTCGCGGTGCATCAGCTGCTCGCCACCCGCGTCGCTTCGCACGCGGCTGTGAACGAATCGGTGAACCTCGTGGCGACGACATCAGGGCGTGGGGCGTCGAGCTTCGCGAACGCCGTCCTCCGTCGCATCACCCGCGACTCGGGAGAGGTCTGGCAGGCGCGCATCGAGGAGCAGGCACGCTCCGATGACGAGCGGCTGGCCCTGCGCACCGCGCATCCGGTCTGGGTCATCAGGGCGCTCCGTCGGGCCCTCGCAGCCGAAGGGCGCGGCGACGAGCTCGAGGCGCTTCTGGAGTCCGACAACATCTCGCCCGAGGTGACCCTCGTCGCGTTGCCGGGGCTTGCCGAACCTGCCGAGCCTCGTCTTCCCTACGCGCCGACCGCTTTCGCGTCTCCCGGGGGCGACCCTCGACGCTCGGTCGAAGCCTCCGGCGGCACCGTGCGCGTACAGGACGAGGGCTCCCAGCTCGTGGCCCTCGCGCTGGCGGGCGCTGCGCCCATCGTCTCGGGGGAGCGCTGGCTCGACCTCTGCGCGGGTCCGGGAGGGAAGACCGCGCTCCTCGCCGCGATCGCGCTCGAGCATGACGCCACGCTGGAGGCGAACGAGGTCGTCCCCGTCCGCGCACGACTCGTCCGCAAGGCTCTCCGGGCCGTACCGGCTGACATCGTCGTCCACGAGCAGGATGGGCGGGCTCTCGCCGCATCCCGACCGGGGGAGTTCGACCGGATCCTCGTCGATGCGCCCTGCACGGGTCTCGGCGCGCTTCGTCGCCGTCCCGAGGCGCGTTGGCGGAAGTCGCCGGCGGATGTCGCCGAACTCGTCCCGCTGCAGGTCGAGTTGCTTTCCGCTGCGGTC
>WPCJ01208380.1_pt1 | contig 11842 bp, 8 predicted proteins | sample 5399831 | NCBI WGS metagenome assembly WPCJ01 (sample SAMN12869470, study PRJNA574797) | sludge metagenome | isolation source: wastewater treatment of pH10 | place: China:Beijing | collected 2019-05-20 | reverse complement strand
TGTCGACTGGGCGGCAGCGCGCGCCTTCGCGCAGTCGATCATCGATGACTACGAGGTGAAGTGCCCTTCGCCCGAGGCACGCATCCGGCTGCTGTCCGGCGGCAACATGCAGAAGCTGATCCTCGGACGCGCGCTCGACCCCAACCCGTCCGTCATCCTCGCCAACCAGCCCTCGCGCGGGCTCGATGTCGGTGCCGTCGCCTATGTGCATTCCCGCCTGCTTGAAGCGCGTGCGCGCGGAGCTGCGGTGCTTTTGATCTCGGAGGATCTGGAGGAACTGCTGGCGCTGTCCGACCGCATCGTGGTGATCTCGGAAGGGCGGCTGTCGAAACCCTCGGCGCGCGGCGAACTCACCATCAGCCAGATCGGCGCCATGATGGCCGGGCACGAGGCGGCGTGATGGGTGGCATCGAACGGTATCGGTATATGATTGATCACATCTTTCGTGGTGATGCTTCTGACGAGAGCGCGGCGCTGCCCCTCATCGCCCTGCCGGGCACTTCTCCCCGTACAGTGACGGGGAGAAGGACGCTGGCCGCAACGACGGCGACCATTCTGCAACGCTGGCGATTGGCGAAATCCTTGACGGGAGCGTCCCTCTCCCCGTTCACGGGGAGAGGATGCCGGCAGGCAGGTGAGGGGCAGCACGAACGGCCAATATTCCCCCACGGACACCACCATGCGGCTTGAACCGAAACCAGCGCCGTCGCTGGCGATGTCGATCCTCTACCCGGCCGCGGCGATCGTCGTGACATTCGTCATCGCCGGCGTGCTGGTGATGCTTGCCGGCGCCAATCCGTTCTCGGTGTTCCGGCTGGTGCTGAAAGGCGCCGCCGGTTCGCAGTTCGCGATCCTCGAGACACTGACGCGCGCCACGCCGCTGATCTTCACCGGCCTTGCCGTGGCCGTCGCCTTCCGTGCCAAGCTGTGGAACATCGGCGCGGAAGCGCAGCTCTACATGGGCGCCATCATCACCGTGGTGCTGGGCACCGGCGCGCTGCCGCTGCCGGCGATCATCCTGGTGCCGCTGGTGATGCTGGCATCCCTCATCGGCGGCGCGCTGCTTCTGGCCGGGCCGGCCTGGCTGAAGCTGCGCTTCGGCGTCGACGAGGTGGTGACGACGCTGCTGCTCAACTTTATCGTGCTTTTGTTCGTCTCGATGCTGCTGGAGGGCGTGCTGAAGGACCCGATGGCGCTCGGCTGGCCGCAGTCGCCCAAGATCATCGCCGAGGCGCAATTGCCGCGCGTCATCACCGGCAAGCGCCTGCATTATGGTTTCGTTATCGCGGTAGCACTCGCGATCGGCCTGTGGTTCGTGATGAAGAAGACCGTGCTCGGCTACGAGATGCGCGCTGTCGGCCACAACGCCGAAGCCGCGCGCTTCCTCGGCATGCCGGTCAACGGCGTGCTGATGAAGACGGCGCTGCTGTCCGGCGGCATCGCCGCACTCGGCGGCTTCTCCGAAGTCGCAGGGCTGAAGGGCAGCCTGACGCTCGATCTGTCGCCGGGCTTCGGCTACACCGGCATCGTCGTTGCGATGCTCGCCATGCTGAACCCGATCGGCGTGGTGTTTTCCGCGATCTTCGTCGCCGGCATCTTCGTCGGTGCGGCCGCCATGAGCCGCACGGCCGGCGTGCCGAGCTACATCGCCGACGTCATGGTGGCGACCTCGCTGCTGACCATGGTGACCGCGATCATGCTGTCGAGATACCGGGTGAAGTGGAAATGATGGACGCCGTCGAGATCCTCTTCACCGCCAGCTTCTGGGTCGCCGCGATCCGCATCGCCTCGCCGCTGATCTTCGCCACCATGGGCGAGCTGATCTGCGAGCGGGCCGGCGTGCTCAATCTCGGCATCGAAGGCATCATGACCGCCGGTGCCTTCGCCGGCTGGTTCACCGTCTATATGGGCGGGGACCTGTGGACCGGCGTGCTGGTGGCAGCACTTGTCGGCATGGCCTTTGGCCTGCTGCACTCGCTGCTCACCGTGCCGCTCGGCCTGTCGCAGCATGTCGTCGGCATCGGCGTGACGCTGCTGGCAACCAGCCTGACCTATTATGTCTACCGGCTTGCCCTGCCCGAGGTGACCTCGCCGCCGAAGATCGAGCCGTTCCAGCCCTGGGCCGTGCCCGGCCTGTCGAAACTGCCGGTGATCGGCGAGGCTCTGTTCACGCAGACGTCGTTGACCTATCTCGCCTTCATCCTCGTCATCGTCGTGGCCTGGGGGCTGTACCGTACGCCGCTCGGCCTTGCCGTGCGCGCGGTCGGCGAGAATCCGGGCGCGGTCGAGGCGCAGGGCATCTCGGTGACCGCCGTGCGCATGGGCGCGGTGATGGCCGGCAGCGCGTTGATGGCGATCGGCGGCGCGTTCCTGACCATGTCGGCCTTCAACTCGTTCTTCTTCAACATGATCAACGGGCGCGGCTGGGTCTGCATCGCGCTGGTGGTGTTCGGCTCCTGGCGACCCGGCAAGGCGCTGCTCGGCGCGATCCTGTTCGCCGCCTTCGACGCCTACCAGATCCGGCTGCAGCAGCTCTCCGGCGGCGTGGTGCCCTACCAGGTGTTCCTGATGCTGCCCTATGCGCTTTCGATCCTTGCCCTCATTGTGGTTGCAAGGCGGGCGACCTATCCAAAGGCCCTCATGGTGCCCTACCAGAAAGGCGAGCGATGACTTTCGACCTGATCGTCAAGACGGCAACGCTGGCCGACGGCCGCATCGCGGACATCGCCATCAAGGGCGACAGGATCGCAGCCATCGAACCGAAGATCGAGGCCGAAGCCGGCCGCGTCATCGACGCGACAGGCAATCTGGTGTCGGCGCCGTTCGTCGATCCGCATTTCCACATGGACGCGACGCTGTCCTACGGCATTCCGCGCATCAATGCCTCGGGCACGCTGCTCGAAGGCATCTCGCTGTGGGGCGAACTGAAGCCGCTGCTGACGCATGAGGCGGTGAAAGAACGCGCGCTCGCCTATTGCGATTGGGCGGTGTCGATGGGGCTGCTCGCCATCCGCACGCATGTCGACACCTGCGACGACCGCCTGCTGGCGGTCGAGGCGCTGCTCGAGGTGAAGAAGGAGGTCGCGCCCTATATCGACCTGCAGCTCGTCGCCTTCCCGCAGGACGGACTCTACCGCTCGCTCAAAGCGCGCGAAAACACCATCCGCGCGCTCGACCTCGGCGCCGATATCGTCGGCGGCATTCCGCATTTCGAACGCACCATGGCGGACGGCCGCCGCTCGCTGACGGAGCTGTGCGAAATCGCCGCCACGCGCGGACTGATGGTCGATATCCATTGCGATGAAACCGACGATCCGCTGTCGCGCCATATCGAACAGCTGGCCTATGAGACGCAGCGGCTCGGCCTGCAGGGGCGCGTCGCCGGCTCGCATCTGACCTCGATGCATTCGATGGACAACTATTACGTCTCGAAGCTCATCCCGCTGATCGCCGAAGCGCAGGTCTCGGCGATCCCCAACCCGCTGATCAACATCATGCTGCAGGGCCGGCACGACAGCTATCCGAAGCGCCGCGGCATGACGCGCGTGCCGGAGATGCTGAAGGCCGGCATCCGCGTCGGCTGGGGCCAGGATTGCGTGCTCGACCCGTGGTATTCGCTGGGCACCGCCGACATGCTGGACGTCGCCTTCATGGGCCTGCATGTGGCGCAGATGTCGAGCCCCGCCGACATGGCACGCTGCTTCGACATGGTCACCGGCGTCAACGCCGCGATCATGGGGCTGGATCATCTCGGCATCGAAGTCGGCAAGACCGCCTCGATGGTGATGCTGGATGCCGGCAACCCGATCGAGGCGCTGCGGCTGCGCGCCGAACGGCTGTGCGTGATCGCCAGGGGTAAGGTGGTAGCCGAACGGCCGAAGCGGGACATGGCACTCAACATCGCCGGGCGTCCGTCGAGCATCAACCGGCGGCACAAGGCTTAAGTTCCTTCGATTGGCCGCAAAGCCACCCGCAAGGATCGGACCATCGTTTCCTCAGGGGCCGTCCGCCACGAGAAAGATCAGAGACAGGATAATCGCGAGCAGATTCACGGCCAGACCAAACACGAGAATCCACAGGAACGCCCTTCGATCAGTGTCGTTCATGGCTAGCCCATGGCCATTGCAATTGACCGAAATGGCGACGGATTCCGAACAATGAAACTACTGCCAGCGGTCTTGCCGCGGAGCAGCGTCGGTGCGCGGCAATGTTTTTTTGCTTCGGTTGCGCGACAGCTTTCCGACATTCGTGGCAATGCAACCGATGACGGCTTGTGCCGTTTCCAGTTCCGAAACGATGACGCCTGATACCAGCTTGGCCAGATTGCCGGCGGTCTTTCTCTTGATCGTCGCGACGAGGTCCCGACCTTCCGCCGTCAGAAGAAGTTGCTTGGCGCGCCGGTCACCGTCAGCCTCAAAACGCCAGACCAGGCCTCGGCTTTCCAATCGTCTGATCAGGCGCGCAAAAGTGGGGGGTTCGATGCGAAGTCGGTCGGCCAGCTGTTTTTGGCTGCCCGCGCCGGTGCGAACCAATCCATACAAAGTTTGGCCCTCCGCCAGGGAGAGCCCAAACTCGCCGAATTCCGCTTCGAAAACGTCCTCCATCCTGAGAACGATCTCGGTCATTTCGTCCAAAATGTTCGCCTGGCTAAAATGCTCTTTCATTGCCAACCTATGCGAGAGGTTTTGCACCGGACCTTCAAGGCGAGCCTTTGATGGAATGATTTCGCGGGCCGCGGATTTTCCGGTGCCGGGAAGTCGGAAGACCGGACCCTATTCACCCGAGCACCGCTCGAACGGACCCGCCCTGGAGATATCAGCGATCAGGCGGCGCCTTCACAAGGCGCCGCTTTGTCCGGGGAGGATCGTAAGGCTCAGGCGACAGTTGCCGCCATTCAATTTCTACCGGCCCAGGGAGCCCGTCCGTCTTCGGTGTCGTAGGGCCGATTTCCCCTGATCGTCTTCGGCGTCTCGATTGAGGGGACCGACGCCGTATGTTCAGAGGAAACCGACCTGGTCTTCTCGGGCGCAAATCCGCGTGTGGGATCGCGATCCGGGTTCAAGTTTGCTGCGTAAGACACCCCGCAGGTGGCAGCAAGAACAATAGAAGCATAGATGATCTTTTTCATCTGATTTTCCTAAGTTGCGGCGAACCATCTATCGTCATATGCTAAATAACGAAGATATTTTCGCTCTACGATCTCGTCACTTCGACGAGATTTCGTTCTGACAACTGAAAACCTAGATGGCGCTTGTCGCAGAGGTTTGCCGGGAAACTCTTAAATTGTAAGCAAGTGTAGGCAAATTTCCCCGATGTGAAATTTGGTTACACGATTTGGCAGCCGCTGCTTGCCAACTCGAGCCAACGGCACGGCCGCCAGATCGACCAGACATCCAGAAACGAATCACCGCCCCCCTTTTTAACCCCGACCTCAAATGCCGCTCGCCCGACCAAAGGGCCGGGCGAGGACAAACCGTCGTCACGTCAATAAAAAGAGCGAATGACTGGAGGTCAAACCGGCACCCGCTAAACGGAAAAGGCGGGGGCCTAGAAGTCGCGCTGGAAGCGCAGCATGCCGCCGAGGCTGTTCTCCTTGTTGGCACCAGACCAGCTGCCCCTGAAATCGGCATCGTTGAACTTGCCTTCGCGCAGGTAGTCCACTTCGGCCGTAACCGTGAAACCAGGCACCAGCTGATAGGCAACGTTGGCAGCGACACCAAGCGCTTCGCTGTCGTCATACGAAGCCTGCAGGTTGAAGGTGGTCTTCTCGTTGAACTTGTAGGCGCCACCACCCCAGACAGCCCAGTTGCCGCCCCATGGCTTGTAGAAGCTGCGGTAGATGTTGTCGTCGGTGCCGTAACCACCCATCACCCACAGCGACAGCTGGTCGGTGGCGTTCACGTCGAGGCGAACCTTGCCGGCCCACTCTTCCCAGGACGAGTTGTAGGCGACGACACCGGTAATGCCACCCCAGCCCTGGGCGTACTTGGCGCCGATCACGACGTTGGGAACGTAGCTGTCGATGGTCTGGTCGAGACCCTGGCCATAGACCCAGTTGCCGCCACCGTCCTTCATGTAGGTGTTATAGCTGCCCGATGCCTGTTCGAGAGACACCAGTGCCGAGAAACCGTTGCCAGCGTCGAAGGTATAGCTGATCAGGTTGGTGTCGAAGTCGCCATAAGGGACCAAGGTATCCTGGATGACGTTGCCGGCATAACCGGTGAAAGTGTCATAGGCCGACTCGTCCTTGCCGACGCGCAGGCCACCCAGCTGGATCCATGCGTGGATGAGGCTGACACTCTTGTTGCCGGCCGTCGTGTCTCGTCCCGTGAGATCGTCGCCGCTGTTGATGTTGCCAAATTGGAACCGTGTCTCGGTGTAGGTCTTCAAGGTGCCGAGCTCGGTTTCCTGACCGGTCCAGGTCTTCACCGCCAGACGCAGGTTCTTGTAGTAGGTGCCCTGCTCCTCACCGTCCATGCGGTCTCTGGCGCGAGCGCCATCATAGGAGCCGAGGTCACCAAAGCCGGCGTCGTAGCGGACGTAGCCGCCGATGCGCAGGCAGGTCTCGGTGCCTGGGATGTAGAAGTAGCCAGCGCCGTAAACGTCGCAGATCCTGACGTATTCAGCCGGCTCCGGTTCTGCAACGACCACCGCGTCGGCGGCGCGCGCACCGGATACTGCGACCAGAGCCGCAGCAGAGCCGAGAAGGAAGGTTTTGATGTTCACTGCAATCCCCTATTCGTATGTATGTGCATCGATAGCGTGATCTAGACCACAGTTATTTTTGTAACTCCTGAGGCGGTATTTTCATATAATCGGAATCAACTTAAAAATACGTGTGTGAAATGCATCACGATGCTTCGATGTTTACTTGCAAAATTGCAACATTAATCAATACATTTGACATAATATCATTTGGCAGCAAATCGCATCCGCTTGATAAACAACGAATATCCCTCCAGAAGGGACTTCCTGACGCTCCGCTCATTTGAAATTATGGCCAGATGAAATAATTTCTGGCGACGGCATCGGCCTGTTTGGCATGCGAATAGCGAGGCACGCTTTCTCATCGAAGCCAAAGCGGGCCGCGATCTTCCGAGGTCATTCTCCAGGGAATTGCTTCGCCGCCTTTTCTTCGGCGGCAGCCAGACATGAACGCGGCAGAGCGCATCCCACTCTGCCTCGCGGACGGATTTGAGGTCTGAAGCGTTTCCGCGTTCTGCGCAATTCCGGACAGAAAACCGCTGCGCACTTTTCCTGGGATTGCCCTAGGCCGTCTCGGCCACGGCATGTTGCGTCAGTTCGCCAGGGATTGGCGGCAAGTGAAGGATCGCCCGCAGTCCTTCTGGCCGATTGTTCAGCAAAACGTCACCGCCGTGAGCCCTCGCGATGTTGCGGGCGATGGCTAGGCCCAGCCCGATCCCGCCCGTGTTTGCATTGCGGGATTCTTCCAGGCGAACGAAAGGCAGGAACACCCGTTCGATTTCACTCTCCGGAATGCCAGGTCCGCTGTCGTCGATCTGTATGTTCACCCCGGCTTCCGAACTCGTGATGGAAACCCGTGCCTGTTTTCCGTAGCGGAGCGCATTTTCGATCAGATTTCGCGTTGCACGCCGCAGGCTGTCGGGCCTGCAGCGATACGGGACGACGCCGTTCTCCTTGTAAAGGACATCGCGTCCGAGATCGGCAAGATCCTCGCAGATGCTTTCAACCAGAGCCGCGACATCAACCGGTCTCGACGGCTCGTCGATCGACTGCTCCTGGGTCAGCTCGAGCGTGGCCTCGGTGATGGCCTGCATCTCGTCGACCGTCTCGAGAAGACGCGACTTCGTTTCGGCATCGGCCACGAACTCGGATCTCAGTCGCATTGTCGTTATCGGCGTGCGCAGATCGTGGCCAATTGCGGCGAGCATCGCAGTCCGGTCTGCAAGGAAGCGCGAAAGCCGCTGCTGCATCTGGTTGAAGGCAACGGCCGTTCGCCGGATATCGTCCGGCCCCTCTTCGGGGATATGGCCGCCCAACTCGCAGCGGCCGAGCGACTCCGCCGCGGATGTGAGCTGTTTCATGGGCCGCGCAATGCGGCGAGCCACGACGACCGCAAGACCCGACAGCACGATCGTGGTGATGGCCAGGGTCACGATGGTCGGCGCCTTCCAAAGGAATGTCTTGGGCGGTTTGTAGCATGCGGCATTCAGCCAGCGCCCGTCCGGCATCTGCGCGGCCAGCCCGGCGCCGCAATGACCTTCGAGATACGCAATCTGCGCCTGTGTCGCCTTTGCTCCGGTCTTGAGTTCGATCGGCTCCCAGCGGGCATTCGCGACACTGTCGACCGACTTCAGAGCGGCGCCGTCCGTTTCGCCCCAATCCGCGCCTTTCGTGCCTGGTACATCCAGAGGGCCGGAACCTTCCGAACCGTTCTGCGACAGCGGCTGCTGCAACCGCCTCCAGGCGTCCCGGCTCCATGCGTCGAGATCACCCGGACCCTCCTGGCTCAGCCAGAATCTGGAGTAGTTTGTATCCATGACACCGACAAGTGCATCCTGATACGCGCCCGGCATCGTCTCGATTGCCAGGACCGCCGTCGTGGTGCGAACCACAAACTCGTCCTGCGCCATCTCACGCAGCTCCGTGGCGCGTTCGTCGGCGGTCACGACGAAGCCGACGATCTGTGCAACCAGCAAGATGGGCAGCATGAGCCAGATAATCTGCGCCGCCAGGCTTTTGCCCCAAAACCAGTTCATGCCGGCTCCACCTCGGCGGTGAACAGATATCCTCCGCCCCAATGCGTCTTGATGAGTTCAGGATTGCGAGGATCGACTTCGACCTTCTTGCGGAGACGGCTGATCTGGTTGTCGACGCTTCGATCGAACACGTCGCTGATCCGTCCGACCGTCAGGTCAAGCAACTGATCCCTGGTGAGCACCATCTGGGGATGGTCGAGCAGAACCATCAGTAGCCGGAACTCGGCCGTACTCAGCGGAGTTGCCAGGCCGACCTGATTGATGAGTTCCCGCTTGCCCACATCGAGTATCCATTGCCCGAAACGCAACCGCTGGCTTTTCGTGCGCTGCTGTTTGGGGGGCATGCTGTTGGCGCGACGCAGGACAGCCTTCACCCGTGCCAGCAATTCGCGCGCATTGAACGGCTTGGTCACGTAGTCGTCGGCTCCCATCTCCAGGCCGATGATCCGATCCGTCTCGGTGGAGACTGCCGTCAGCAGGATGATCGGAACCGTCGTGGTCTCGCGCAGGAACCGGCAAAGCGACAAGCCGTCCTCGCCGGGCATCATGATGTCGAGCACGACCAGGTCCGGCACACTCTTCTGCAGGATGCCACGGAATTCCTGGGCGCTTTCTGCGGCCGTCACACGATAACCATGCTCGCGAAGGTAACGGCTGAGCAGGGCCCTGATCTCTTCATGATCATCAACGATTGCGATGTGCAGCTTGTGGTCCCTCGATCTTTTTTGCCATGCCGACAATACCATCCGGGTATCCGCGCAGTCGTGCGAATTTTTGTATTATTGTTTGTCAACGCGCGCTTGCATCTCGCCGACGGGCTGACCATCCGCCTTTCCAGCCGGCGCAAGGCCACTGCCTTGCGAACCGTATCCGACACCGGGGAGCGCATCGCGGGCTCTTGCCACCCACCTGACGCAGCGCCGGACACACATTGATGCATTTTCGGCAAACTGCTGGGACATGTCCGGGCTAGCTGAACCGTGAGTTGCAACGCATGGCGACGCGGTTCCGCGGGCCAAACCAATGAGGAAAACAGCGGATGGCCCCCTTGGACGAAGAGCGTCGGGATTTGCCAAACGGTCGCAGCAAAAGGCGCTGGCTCGCCATTCTGGCCACGGCCGTCGTCGTCACCTCGACCGCAGGAGCCGGCATCATGATCGTCAGCTCAAGACCATCGGCCGCGCCAGTTGCGGCGGCTACTGCACCGGTCCCGGTCCAGATCACGCTGGCACGAACAGATGACGTCCGCCACGAGCTGCGCCTCGTTGGAACGGTACTTCCCCTGAACGATGTCGTGATCCGTTCCCAGGTCGACGGGATATTGAGCGAGCTCCTGGTCCGGGAGGGAGACATCGTTCGCAAAGGGGATCTGATCGCCACCATCGACGATCGGCTCTTTCGATCGGCGCTTCAGGCCGCCCAGGGCCAGCTCGCGCGCAACCAGGCCCTGCTGAGGGCAGCAGAACGCGAGCTGGAACGGTCGCAACGGCTGAAATCGATGAACGCCGTCGCAACCGCCATCGTCGATCAGAGACAGTCGGACGTCGAGCAGCTGCGCGCGGCGATCGCGATCGACGAGGCAAATGTCGGAACCGCGCAGGTCAACCTGTCCTTTACCCGCATCTACGCACCCGCCGACGGCCGCGTCGGATTGCGCCAGCTCGACCCCGGCAACAACGTCCGTCAATCCGACACGGCGGGCATCATCTCGATCGTGCAGACCAATCCGATCTCGGTCGTCTTCAACGTCCCCCAGCAACAGCTATCCCAGCTCGAACGCTATACAGCCGGTCTCGATGCGGCATCCGTCGCGGTGCTGAATCGCGCCGCCGGCGCGGAGGTCGGCCGGGGACGGATCACGGCTTTCGACAACAGGATCGGCGGAACGAATGGTGCCGCGCGCGTGCGGGCACAGTTCGAGAATGAGGCAGGTATCCTGGCGCCGGGCGAATTCGTTTCGGTGAGCGTCGAAACAGGCCGGTCCAACCAAGCGGTGGTTGTTCCAAAATATGCCGTCCGCCTGTCGATGGATGGCAATTTCGTGTTCCGGGTCGCTGGCGAGACCGCCGAGCGCGTGCCGGTCGAGATCGGATACAGCAACGATGACATCGCGGTCGTCACCAAGGGCATCGCCGCCGGCGACCAGATCGTGACGGATGGCTTCTCACGGCTGCGGGAAAAAACGCCGGTCAGGGTTCTTGAACAAAAGCCGCGAACCGGCCCCGAGAGCGACATGGGGTTGTCGTCATGACGGACGCCACCGACAAGTCGATTTCAGCCTCGGAGCCGGGCAGTTTTTCAGCCTGGTTCATCCGCCGTCCCATCGCGACCGTCCTGACCGCCATAGCGATGACATTGCTCGGCATCGTCGCCATCCCGAACCTGCCGGTCGCGGCGCTGCCGGAAGTCGACTTCCCAACCCTTCAGGTCAACGCGACGCTGCCCGGCGCCAGCCCCGAGACAATGGCCTCGGCGGTCTCCACCGTGCTGGAAACAGCCCTGACCGGCGTTCCCGGCGTGACCGAGATGACGTCGACCAGTTCGCTCGGTCAGGCATCGATCACGCTTCAGTTCGGGCTCGAGCGCGACATCGACGTCGCTGCGCAGGAGGTCCAGGCCGCGATCAACTCCGTTGCCGGACGACTGCCCGACACGATGCCGACCCTGCCGACATGGCGGAAGGTGAATCCGACGGACGCGCCAGTCCTGGTCCTGGCCGTGACATCCAGCACGCTGCCAACCACCGAACTGAGCGACCTGATCGACACGCGCCTCGCCCGTCGCCTCAGCCAGATCGACGGCATCGCGCAGGTTCGGGTGGGCGGTCTCCAGCGCCCGGCAATCCGCATCCAGGCGCAGCCGGAGCGGCTGGCAGCCTACGGACTGACGCTGGAAGACATCCGCACGGCAGTCACCGCAGCGAACGTCAACCAGCCAAAGGGTGCCATCTTTGGCGGCTCTTCGACCTCGACGCTGCAGACCAACGACCAACTCGTCACCGACGCCGAATATCGCGACGTGGTGGTTGCAACACGCGACGGCGCACCTGTCCGTGTCGGCGACGTCGCCCGCGTCCAGGTCGGGCCGGAAGACGCCTATGT
>WPCJ01215469.1_pt1 | contig 11844 bp, 13 predicted proteins | sample 5399831 | NCBI WGS metagenome assembly WPCJ01 (sample SAMN12869470, study PRJNA574797) | sludge metagenome | isolation source: wastewater treatment of pH10 | place: China:Beijing | collected 2019-05-20 | reverse complement strand
TCCCAGAGCGCGCTCTCGATCAGCACGTCGGTGGTCGTCTCGCTGCTGCCCGAGGCCTCGCCGCCCATGATGCCGGCGAGCGACTCGACGCCATGCTCGTCGGCGATCACGACCTGCTCGTCGGTCAGCGTATAAGTCTTGCCGTCGAGGGCGAGGATCGTCTCGCCCGCCTTGGCGCGGCGGACGGTCAGATTGCCCTTCACCTTGGCGGCATCGAAGACGTGCAGGGGCCGGTTGCGATCGAGCGTCCTGAAATTGGTGATGTCGACCAGCGCGTTGATGGGGCGCAGGCCGACAGCGCGCAGGCGCGCCTGCAACCAGTCCGGCGAGGGGCCGTTCCTGACGCCGCGCACCAGGCGCAGCGCGAAGGCCGGGCAGAGCCTCCGGTCGTCCTCGGTGAAATCGAGCGTGACCTTGACCGGGCACGGGAAGGAGCCGCGAACCGGCTGGACCGCCTGCGACTTGAGCTTGCCGAGGCCGGCGGCGGCAAGATCGCGGGCAATACCGGCAACGCCGAGCGCGTCGGCGCGGTTCGGCGTCACGGCGATCTCGATCACGGCATCGTCGAGACCGGCATAGAGGGCGTAGGGCTTGCCCACGGGCGCATCATCAGGCAGTTCGATGATGCCGTCATGATCGTCGGACAATTCGAGCTCGGCCTCCGAGACCAGCATGCCGTTCGATTCGACGCCGCGGATGACGCCCTTGCCGAGCGTGACCTTCTTGCCGGGGATGTAGCTGCCCGGCGGCGAGAACACGCCCTTCATGCCGGTGCGGGCGTTCGGCGCGCCGCAGACGACCTGAACGGGCTCGCCCGCGCCGGTATCGACCATGCAGACGCGCAGGCGGTCGGCGTTCGGATGCTGCTTCGCCTCGATGACATAGGCGATGGTGAAGGCCGAGAGCGTGGCGGCGCGGTCCTCGATCGCCTCGACCTCGAGACCGACACGGGTCAGGGTCTCGGCGATCTCCGTAACGGAGGCGTCGGTGTCGAGATGCTCTTTGAGCCAGGAGATCGTGAACTTCATGCGTCTACGTCCATCGGGGCGAGAACTTCCACCAGACGGAAGCGTTCGCAAAGCAAGGGCATGTCGGGGCTGAAGACACCGGCGCGCCGGAAATAGGATTCGTGGGCGTCCCGCCAGAAGGCCAGGGAGCGGTCGCCCTCCCCTTCGTCGAAGGCGAAGGCCTCGTCAACTTCGTCGAAGCGGCGGGGGATGAGTTCGAGCGTCTCGATGACGCAGACGGGCCGCCCCGTGCCGTCGAGCACGATCCAAAGCTCATTGAGCTTGGGGCAGTCGGGCGCATCGAGCGTGTTCACCGTCGCGATCTTGCGGCCGCTGACGACCAGCGCCGCGAGCTCCGTCGCCAGTTCTGGACTGTCGCCGAAGGAGAAGCTCGGGCAGCCGCGATAGCGCACCGGCAGGGATGTAGCGAGTTCAGCTGCCATCACGCCCCGCCTGTGCCGGCGCCGACGGCAGCGCATCGTTGAGCTGGTTGGCGCCGTCCGTACGGATCTTCATCGCGTTGCCGCGCCAGCTCACCTCGCCGCCGATGAAGGCGTAGGCCCAGATGCCGGGGAAGGCAATGTCACGCGCCAGCATGGCGAAAGGCGAGCGCCAGTTCAGGAACCAACCGAGACTGGCCGAGAGCAGAATGTCGCCGACATACCAGACGAGCACCACGAGGAGCGGCGCAAGCCAGACCGACAGGCCAAACGCCGAAGCGCCGCACGCGGCGAGCACAGCGGCGAGGAACGGCGTGGAGAGGATCTCCAGCGCGAAGAAGGGCAGGAAGGTCACGCGCCGCAGACGCGCCCAGCGGAACTGGCGCTGGACGGCGTCCCTCAGTCGGCGCCGGCCAAGCGGCTGCTCGAAGGGCTGACCGACGAGATGGACCTGCCGGCCGGTATTGCGCACCAGCTTGGTCGAGGCGGCATCTTCGGCGATCTCGGCGCCGAGCGCGGCAATGCCGCCATTGGCGTCGAGGAAGGGCTTGTTCCAGAGCATCGACTTGCCCTGCGCGAAGCCGAGACCGAGCGCCTCGCCGACATATTGCCAGCGCGCCTGGAAGGCGTTGAGGAAGGCGCACTCGACCTCGGCACCGAAGCACAGCGGCCGGGAGCCGGCCGGCGTCGAGCAGACAAGGCCGGTCGTCGGCTGCCACGCCGCGAGCATCCGCTGGATATAGTCCCGGGGCATCAGCACGTTGGAATCGGCGAGGATGACCCAGTCGGTCGGAGCCGCCTCCCAGCCGCGCACGCAGTTGTTGAGCTTGGGATTGGCGCTGACCGGCACGTCGCCGATGATCAGGCGGGCCTTCTCGGCGCCGTAGATGCTGATCAGTTCCTTGATCAGCGGGATGATCGGGTCATTCGCGTCGGCAACGCAGAAGATCGTGCTGTAGCGGGGATAGTCGAGTTCGAGGCCCGAAACCGCAGTCTCGCGACTGAAGGCCTCGATGCCGCGCACGGGCCGGACGATCGTGACCGGCGGCAATTCGTCGAGCAGGGCCGAGCGCTGCAGGGGCCGGCGCAGCCGCCAGAGCGCGATGACCTGGCTCGCCAGGTTCATCACGACCAGCAGCACGGCGATCGCCGCCGCCCAGCCCGCAGGCGTCATCGCGCCCTCCCTTGCCCGATCGATGCCGTCATGAGGAGAGACCGCCCGTCAGCGTCGGCAGGTCGAGCGGGCGGAAGCCGTAATGCGCGAGCCAGCGCACATCCGCCTCGAAGAAGGGGCGAAGGTCCGGCATGCCGTATTTCAGCATGGCGATACGGTCGATGCCCATGCCCCAGGCGAAGCCCTGATAGACCTCCGGGTCGAGCCCGCAATTCTTCAGCACGTTCGGGTGAACCATGCCGCAGCCGAGGATCTCCAGCCAGTCGTCACCCTCGCCGAAGCGGATTTCGCCGCCCTTGCGCGAGCACTGGATGTCGACCTCCATGGAGGGCTCGGTGAAGGGGAAGAAGGACGGACGGAAGCGCATCTTCACGTCGTCGATCTCGAAGAACGACTTGCAGAATTCTTCCAGAATCCACTTGAGGTGGCCGAGATTGGCCGATTTGTCGATGACCAGCCCCTCGACCTGATGGAACATCGGGGTGTGGGTCTGGTCGGAATCGTTGCGATAGGTCCGGCCCGGGCAGATCACGCGGATCGGCGGCTCCTGCACCAGCATGGTGCGGACCTGGACCGGCGAGGTATGGGTGCGCAGGAGCTTGCGCTCGCCATTGGCATCCGGCGCGAAGAAGAAGGTGTCGTGCATCTCGCGGGCGGGGTGGCCGACCGGGAAATTCAGCCTGGTGAAGTTGAGGTCGTCGGTTTCGACGTCCGGCCCTTCGGCGATAGCGAAACCCATGTCGCCGAAGATCGCGGTGATCTCATCGATGACCTGGCTGATCGGATGGATGCGACCGCGCGCCTCCGGGCCGTCCTGCACCGGCAGCGACACGTCGACGCGCTCCGCGGCGAGCCGGGCTTCGAGAGCAGCCTCGCCCAGCGCATCCTTGCGAGCCGCGATCGCGCTCTGAACCCGATCGCGCAGACCGTTGATCTGCGGGCCTTTCTCCTTGCGCTCATCCGGCGTCATCGCGCCCAGCGTCTTCAGCAGCGCTGAGATCGAGCCGGACTTGCCGAGGGCTGCGATGCGCACATCCTCGACGGCGGCTTCATCGGCGGCAGTATCGATCGCGGCGAGAACGTCGCGTTCCAGGGTGACGATATCGGTCATGAATGGGTCGCATGCATCCGGGGCGTGGGAACGGGCGCGTTCTAGCGGGAACGGCCGGGTTATGCCAGAGCCAAGCGACGACATGAGGAGGATGCCTTGCCCGACAACACTCGCCAGAAAGAATCGCCCTCTTACCGGATGGCTGCGCTCGACCCGGATTTCATCCTTGGGGATTCGATGCGCGGCGCGCGTTTCATGCTGGAGTACCAGAAGGCGGAGGACAGCCTCAGGGCGCGCGGCGTCGTCTCGACCATCGTCGTCTTCGGCTCGGCCCGCGTGCACGAGGGAAATCCGTGGTACGAAGCGGCCCGCACCTTCGGCCGCATCGCCTCGGAACGCGGCGGCGCGCTGCGCGACGGCGATACCGGCCGCCATCACGTCATCGCCACCGGCGGTGGGCCTGGCATCATGGAAGCGGCCAATCGCGGCGCGACCGAAGCCGGCGCCATCTCGATCGGCTTCAACATCACCCTGCCGCACGAGCAGGAGCCGAATGCCTGGTCGACGCCGGACCTAACCTTCCTCTTCCACTATTTCGCGATGCGGAAGATGCATCTGGCGATGCGTGCGGCGGCGCTGGTCGTCTTCCCCGGCGGCTTCGGCACCCTCGACGAATTGTTCGAGATCATGACGCTGGTACAGACCGGCAAGATGGGCCCGGTGCCGATCGTGCTCTACGATTCCGCCTACTGGAAGGGCCTGCTCAATCTCGACGCGATGGCGGCGGCGGGCTTTATCCGGCCTGACGATCTCAAGCTGTACAGTTATGCGGACTCGCCGGAGGAGGCCTATGACCGGATCGTCGAAGACGCCGGCGAAGACTGGCACCCGCCGAAGAACGGCAGCGTGCAGACGTAAGGGCGCCGACAGAGAACCTCTTTCCTGTAAGGAGAGGGACAGGGGCGAGGTGTAGTCCTCCGGACCGATAGAATTTCGCCATCACCGCAGCAGCAGGGTCATGGCCAAAGCGTCCAACGGCCTAACCCTCACCCTGCCCTCTCCCTCCGGAAGAGGATCCCCCGCGCTGTCCGCATCATTTCCCGCATGAGATCCTCGGGTCTCCATTGGGTCGCCCGAGAATGAAGCCCGGCTTCGACACAACGAAAAAGGCCGGCGTCACCGCCGGCCTTTTCCAATTCAGCATCGCAAGGCCGATCAGGCGGCCTTGGCTTCGGCGCCCAGCACGCCCTTGACCGTCTCGACCACGGCAGCGAACGAGGCTGCGTCGTCAATGGCCATGGCCGACAGGGTCTTACGGTCGAGCTCGATGCCCGACTTGATCAGGCCGCCCATGAAGACCGAATAGGTCAAGCCGTGCTCGCGAACCGCAGCGTTGAGACGCTGGATCCAGAGAGCGCGGAAGGTGCGCTTCTTGTTCTTGCGGTCGCGATAGGCGTACTGCATCGAGCGATCGACGGCCGCCTTGGCGGCACGGATCGTATTCTTGCGGCGGCCATAGAAGCCCTTGGCGGCCTTAAAAGTCTTCTTGTGCTTGGCGTGGGCCGTAACGCCCCGTTTCACGCGAGCCATGTCATGATCTCCGGACTATCAGGTGGCGTCAGCCGTTGGGAAGGAAGAACTTCTTCACGTTGGCAGCATCGCCCTCGAAGAGGGTCGTGGTGCCGCGGTGATTGCGGATCTGCGTGTTGGTCCGCTTGATCATCCCGTGACGCTTGCCGGCCTGGGCATAGAGCACCTTGCCGGTTCCGGTGATCTTGAACCGCTTTTTAGCGGCCGATTTCGTCTTGATCTTGGGCATTTCAGCTCCTCAATGGTCGTGGCTGCACGTCTTGTGAACGCGTTGCCAATGTCTTGCTTTCGGGAAGCAAAGCACGATCGCCACGGCAGCCCTTATCAGCCGGGCGATCGAAGGCGGGCCTATCGCAGAAATTGGCGGCTTTTGCAAGTGCGAAGCCGGCAATGTCCCACGAGGTGTGGCCTCCTGCGTCCCTCAGGCGGCTTCGCAGGCAAGAGTTTCGGCCCGCGCGTCGAGAAGACGACCATAGCCTGCAAGCACGACCAGCAAGGCGGCAGCACCCGCTCCCACCGAAATCCAGAAGCCGCCATGAGCGCCGAAGGCGTCGATCAGCAGGCCCGCAGCCGAGGCGCCGGCAGCCATGCCGATGCCAATGCCGGTGATCGCCCAGGTCATGCCTTCGGTGAGCTGGCGCGCCGGTACCAGACGCTCGACCAGGCCCATCGCGATGATGATCGTCGGCGAAACCGCCGCGCCGGCCATGAAGAAGACCAGTGCCAGCGAGCCGAGCCCCGTCACCGCCAGCAGCGGCAAGGTCGTCGCCCCCGCCAGCGCGACCGCCGCGAGGAATTGCGTGGCGAGCGAAGCCTTGAGCTTCAATGTTCCGAAGACGAGACCGACGATCAGCGAGCCCGCCGCGTAGATGGCAAGAACGAAGCTCGCAGCGGCCTTCTGGCCCTGCGCTTCCGCAAAGGCAACGGCTGTGATCTCGGCCGTGCCGAAGATCGCTCCGATGGCGACCATCGCGAGCACGACGACCTGGACGCCACCGAGGCCGATGACCGAGATATCAGCCCCCGCAGCATGGACGCGGACCGGCGGCTCCGTCCGCCTTTGCGCACATAACAAGGGAACGCCGACGACGAGGAAGATCAGGGCGGCAAGCGGCCCGGCTTCAGGAAACAGACTGACACTGAGCCCGATCGCCACGATCGGCCCGACGATGAAGATGACCTCGTCGACCACCGATTCGAAGGCGAAGGCAGTGCGCAGTTGCGGAGTGTCGCGATAGAACTCGGTCCAGCGCGCCCGGACCATCGCGCCGATGCTCGGCATCAGACCGGCGAGCAGCGCGAAGACGAAGAGCAGCCAGTTCGGCGCACCCGTCCAGGTCGCGACCATCAGACCGCTCAATGCAAGCGCCCCGGCGGCGGCCGCCGGCAGCAACACGCGGCGCTGCCCATACCGATCGACGAGGCGTGAGACCTGCGGCGTGATCAGCGCGCTGGCGAACGCGAAGGTCGCGGCGACGGCGCCAGCGATCGCATATTCCCCTCGCCGCTCGGACAGCATGGTGACGATGCCGAGGCCGACCATCGAGGCCGGCAGGCGGGCGATGAAGCCGGCGGAGGAGAAGGCGACGGCTCCAGGCGCCCGGAAGATCTCGCGATAGGGATTGGGCATGGTTCGGACCGGACAAGGCGGACAGGGGCCGCGGGTGAAAGCGGATAATTGCATACGTTGCGTATGTCAATTAACATACGCAACGTATGTGAAGAGGATGTGATGGCTCGCCGACTTCGTGCAGACATGGTCGCGGAGACTCGCGCCCGCCTGATCGCCGCCGCGCGGGAGGCGTTCGGCACGGTTGGCTATGCGGCGGCCTCGATGGACGAAATGACCGCGACGGCTGGGCTGACCCGCGGCGCGCTCTATCACCATTTCGGTGACAAGAAGGGGCTCTTTTCCGCTGTCATCGACCAGATCGATGCTGAGATGACCGTGCGGCTGCGCGCTGTCTCGGCCGAAGCGGAGGATCGCTGGACCGGGTTTCGCGACTCATGTGTCGCCTATCTCGCGATGGCGCGAGAGGCGGAAATCCAGCGCATCATGTTGCGTGACGGCCCGGCCGTGCTGGGCGATCCCTGGAGCTGGCCAACCCAGAACGACTGCATCCGGATGATGGCCCGAGGACTGGACGAACTCGTTACCGAAGGCGTGCTGACACCGCTCGATCCGGAAGCCATCGCCCGGCTGATCTTCGGCGCGACCCAGCATGCAGCGCAGTGGATCGCGCATGCGCCCGATCCGGGAGCGGCGCTCAAGGCCGCGACCGACGCCTTCGACGCGATGCTCGCCGGCCTGTTGCGGTAGTTCGCTTATCGTATCTTCTTCACGCGAACCGGCATCCGCTTCAGTCGAAAATGTTTCCGCGACATGAAAAAGGGCGCCGTCGGCGCCCTTTTTCCGATCCGCAAGGAACCGCCGACGACGCGCGCCTCAGCGCGGCGCGAGCACCATCACCATCTGGCGGCCTTCGAGCTGCCAGTCGCTCTCGACCTTGGCGATCTCGGCGGTATCGACCTTGACCCGCTCGAGCACCTTCACGCCGAGGTCCTGATGCGCCATTTCGCGGCCGCGGAAGCGCAGGGTGACCTTCACCTTGTCGCCTTCCTCGAAGAAGCCGTGCATGGCCTTCATCTTCACGTCGTAGTCATGCTTGTCGATGCCGGGGCGCAGCTTGATTTCCTTGATCTCGATGGTGCGCTGCTTCTTGCGCGCCTCCGAAGCCTTCTTCTGCTCGAGAAAGCGGAAGCGACCGTAATCAAGGATCTTGCAGACCGGCGGAACGGAGTTCGGGGCAATCTCGACGAGGTCGAGACCGGCATCCTCGGCGAGCTTCAACGCATCGAAGAACGAGACCACGCCACGGTTGGCACCGGTATCGTCGATGAGCTGGACTTCGCGAACTCCGCGAATGTCGCGGTTCGAGCGGGGACCTTCCTTGGTCGGGGTCGGGGCAGCGCGGTAAGGACGACGAATGGGGGTATTCTCCTGTACTTGGCGCCTTCGCGCCGTTGTTGCAGACACATTGCACAAAGATGGGCGATGTCAATGCATGACACCGCGATGGCGGTCATCTCCCACCGGAGAGGCCGGTCAGCGACCCAGCAACGCGCAATAAACGTCGAGGGTTTCCGCAACCATCGCTTCCAGCGAGAAATGCCGCTCGACATGGATGCGCGCGCGCCGTGCCAGGGCATCGCGGGCGGAAGGACGCAAAGCCAACGCCTCGTTGAGGCCGGCAGCCAGCGCCGCGGCATCGCCCGGAGGTATGCGCCAGCCGGTGCGCTCGCCGGGCTGAACCTGCGGCGGGGCCAGAACGGTTTCGGGCACGGCACCGAGATCGGAGACGACGACGGGCGTACCCATCGCCTGCGCCTCCACTGCGACGCGCCCGAAAGCTTCCGGATCGGTCGAGGGCACGGCGACCACCGCGGCCGAGAGCATCGCTGCCGGCATGTCCGAGCAGTGGCCGACACGCTTCACGCGGCCTTCCAGCCCGGCCTTGGCGATCAGCGCGTCGAGTTCCTTGACGTAGCCATCCCTGCCCTGCGCATCGCCGGCGAGGATGAAGGCCGTGTCGGTATCCCCGCTATCGCGCATCAGGCGCGCGGCTTCGATCAGCACGCGTTGGCCCTTCCAGTTGGTCAGGCGGCCGGGCAGAAGCACGATGCGTTGATGAGGCTCGACGCCCCAGGCTTTGCGCAGGGCCTGTACGCGCTCCGCGCCAACCGCAGCCGGCGCGAAGGCCGAGAAATTGGTGCCGCGATTGACGACCCTGACCCTGTCGCCGGCGACAGCGTGCTTCGCCTGGATCAGGCCGGCCGTGTAGTGGGAATTGGCGATGACGACATCGCCGCGCGCCATCACCGAATTATAGAGCGTCTTCACCGACGAGCGGCTGTTATAGGAGCCGTGATAGGTGGTGACGAAGGGCAGCTTCAAAAGCCGAGCCGCGCCGAGCGCGACCCAAGCCGGGGCGCGCGAGCGGGCATGGATCAGTTCGACCCCCTCCTGCCTGCAGAGCCGCGCGAGCTTGCGGATGTTGAAGAGCATCGAGAGAGGGTTCTTGGAGGCAGCCGGAAACGGCAACCAGACCCCGCCCTTGGCCTGCAACTCGGCGACGAGGCGCCCGCCTTCGGTCGCGACCAGCGCGCGCGCGCCGGCATCTGTCAGTCCCTTGGCGATATCGACGGCGGTGCGCTCGGCCCCGCCGGCTTCTAGCTCGGGAATGATCTGCAGGATCGTCCGCCCCGCCAGCGGATGCGTTTCGGTCGACGGCAGAGAAAGATGGGCACCCGGCTTGAAGGACATTCGCTCTCGGTCTGGAATTTCGTTAACAGGGGCGAATATGCCCCCATCGGATAGACGTCGCAGCCCTTAATCGCCGCGGCGCCCTGATTCGTCACAGGAGATTTGCCTTGGAGCACCAGCCGCCGCAATGGCTCGAGGTCGGAGACGGCCCCTCAAGACGCCGCCTCGCCTACCTCCTGCAGGAGGGAAGCGGCGCACCGGTGGTCTGGCTCGGCGGCTTCCGCTCGGACATGCGCGCGACCAAGGCCGAGGCGTTGGCCGACTGGGCACGCGGTGCCGGCCGTGCCTGCCTGCGCTTCGACTATGGCGGCCATGGCGAGAGCGACGGCGATTTCGGCAGCTTCACCCTGTCGGACTGGCTCGCCGACGCGCTCGCTGCGATCGAAAGCCAGTGCCGCCAGCGACCGATCCTCGTCGGTTCCTCGATGGGCGGCTGGCTGGCCCTGCTCGCGGCGCGCAAGCTGTTCGGCTCAGCCTTGCAGCCTGCGGGTCTCGTCCTGATCGCGCCCGCCGTCGATTTCTCCGAGGATCTGATGTGGGCGCAGATGCCCGATTCGATCCGCCAGACGATCCTCGAAGAGGGCGTCTGGTTGCGGCCTTCGGAGTATTCGCCGGAACCGACACCGATCACCCGCGCGCTGATCGAGGACGGGCGCCGGCACCTGCTCTTCGGCGGCGAAATCAGGACCGGCTGCCCTGTGCATATCTTGCAGGGCATGCGCGATCCAGACGTGCCCTGGCGCCAGGCGCTGAAGCTCGTCGAGCATCTCAGCGGCGACCCGGTCGTGCTGACGCTGATCAAGGACGGCGATCACCGCCTGTCCACGCCGGACGATATCGAGAGGCTGCAATCGGCGGTCGCCGGAATGGCGACCGCACCCTGAGTACGGAAATGACCGGCGTCAGTGGACGCTGACCATCCTGAGATCGTGCTCCCAGGCATTGGCCGTAGCGGCCTCGCGCGAATCCGTGACGAGGATCGGAGCGCCGTCGGCCGAAAGCAGGGTGAAGAGCTGCAAGCCGGACTCGATCTTGGGAGCCTGCGGGAAGATCCGCATCAACTCGTCCGAGCTCATCGACTTGAGATAGGCGACCTCGCCGGTGCCGAGCGCGGCGAATTCCGCGGGGGTCAGCGGGTTGGTCTGGATGAGATTCCTGTCCTGTTTCATCGCGCCCTCCTTCAGAGCAGTGCGAATGCGGTTCTGATACTGCGCCTTCAATTATGAACAGATGCGAAAACCGCGACCGCATCCTTCAAAGCTGGACGGGAGCCCGTCCTCTACTCACGGCTCATGATATCGATACGCCGGATGAGCCGTTCCGGTTCCGGCCTGACCAGATCAATCGCGAGCAGGCCGTTCGACAGATCAGCGCCCAGGACCTGCATTCCGTCTGCCAGCAGGAAGCTGCGCTGGAACTGGCGGGCGGCGATGCCGCGATGCAGGAACTGGCGATTCTTGTCGTCGCTCTGGCGGCCCCGGATCGTGAGCTGGTTCTCTTCCAGCGTGATCTCGAGCTGTTCCCGAGCAAAGCCCGCGACGGCCAGGGTGATGCGCAGGCGGTCCGGCTCATCCTCCGTCCGGGTCAACCGCTCGATATTGTAGGGCGGGTAACCCTCGCTCGCGCCCTTGGCGACACGATCGAGCGCACGCTCGATATCGTCGAAGCCGAGCAGGAACGGGTGGGACAAGCTAGGCGTACGCGTCATCTTCCAGGCCCTCGAAAGGCGCCTCATGGACATCGGGACCCGCCGCCGGGCAGCATCCCGCAGGCGAAAGGCGAACCCTTCCGCTTGAGCCAGATATGGCGAAGCGCGGAGGCTGCTTCAAGGGGCGACGTCTAGCCAGCACGTTTGCGGGGCGGAGTGTGCCGACGATGCCTGGAAGGAGAATGGTACAGCCACCCCGGCTTGAACGGGGGACCTCTAGATCCACAATCTAGCGCTCTAACCAACTGAGCTATGGCTGCCCAAACCAGGCTTCGCGACCGGCCGCCGTGGCGGGGGTCGTCAGCGGCGCGGACCCTAGTGCCGAGTTTCCGCTTTTGCAACCGCGTAATTCAACTCCGGCCATGGAATTTCGGCGAGGCCTGCGCGCGCGCCGAATCCGGCCGCTCAATCAGTCCTTGCGCAGGGCCGCATTGGCCGTGCGCGCCAGCTCCTTGAGATGCTCGGCATAGGATTCGTAGCTGCGGCGCACCGCCTTGGCCTGCAAAGCGATAGCCTCTGAGGCGCTGCTGCTGCGCGCGAGCGACTGCGC
>WPCJ01198564.1_pt1 | contig 11844 bp, 10 predicted proteins | sample 5399831 | NCBI WGS metagenome assembly WPCJ01 (sample SAMN12869470, study PRJNA574797) | sludge metagenome | isolation source: wastewater treatment of pH10 | place: China:Beijing | collected 2019-05-20 | reverse complement strand
CATCGTCGCCGGCCAGGCCGTGGTCAAGGCAGCGGCCGACGGCCACACGCTGCTGGTCGCGACCGCGGCGAGCTTCGCCGCCGCCCCGGCGCTCGGCCAGAAGCTGCCCTATGACGTCGCCTATGATTTCGCCCCGGTCGGCATGCTCGGCCTGTTTCCGCTGGTGCTGAACGCCTCGCCGACCCTGCCGGTCAACTCGCTCGCCGAGTTCCTCGCCTATGCCAGGCAGCGCCCCGGCCAGCTCAACTTCGCCTCGGCCGGAATCGGCGGCACCAACCATCTCGTCTTCGAGATGATCATGCAGGCGACCGGCCTCAGGCTGGCGCATGTGCCCTATCGCGGCGCCGGGCTCGCCGCGGCGGACCTGATGTCGGGGCAGGTCCATGTCATGATCGACAGCCTCGCCGCCAGCCTCGGCAACATCCAGGGCGGCAAGGTGAAGGCGCTCGCCGTCACCACCGATGCGCGCCAGCCGCAATTGCCCGAGCTGCCGACGCTCACGGAGCAGGGCGTCAGCCTGATCTATCCCGGCTGGGCCTCGATCGTCGCACCGGCGGGGATCGAGCCGGATGCGCTGCACATCCTCAACACGGCGATCAACAGGGCGATGGCCGACGCCGAACTCGTCGCGCGCTATCGCGAGCTGGTCATCGAGCCCGTCGCCTGGAGCCCGCAGGAGACCGGCGCCTTCATGGCCCGCGACCGCGCGATCCTGACCGAGCTGGTGGCCAAGACCGGGATCAAGCTGGCCGAATAGGTGGAGGCAGGCATGCGCCGTGAGAGCACGACCTGCTGCATCGCCGGCGGCGGCCCGGCCGGGATGATGCTCGGCTTCCTGCTGGCGCGCGCCGGGGTCGCGGTGACCGTGCTGGAGAAGCACGCCGATTTCCTGCGCGACTTCCGCGGCGACACCATCCATCCCTCGACCATGCAGGTGATGCACGAGCTCGGCCTGCTCGACGAGTTCCTGACGCTGCCGCATGTTCGGGAGGACGACCTCGTCGCCCGCTTCGGAGCTGAGGACATCACCATCGCCGATTTCAGCCATCTGCCGGTCGAGGCGCCGTTCATCGCCTTCATGCCGCAATGGGATTTCCTCGATTTCCTCGCCGATCACGGCGGGGCCTATCCGAATTTCCGGCTGCTGATGCGGACAAAGGCTACTGGGCTCATCGAAGAGAACACGCGTATCGCAGGCCTCAAGGCGGAAGCGCCCGATGGCCCGCTGGAGCTCCGTGCCGACCTCGTCGTCGCGGCGGATGGCCGGCGTTCCGATGTCCGCGCCGCAGCAGGCTTCACCGTCACGGAACTGGGCGCGCCGATGGACGTGCTCTGGTTCCGCCTGAGCCGCCGGCCGGACGAGCCTGCGCAGGCCTTTGGCCAGGTCGCGGCCGGGCGCTTCTTCATCCGGCTCAACCGCGGCGACTATTGGCAATGCGCCTTCATCATCCCCAAGGGCTCGCTCGAAAGATTGCAGGCCGCCGGGCTCGATGCCTTCAAGGCCGGGCTCCTGACGCTCGCGCCGGAGTTGGCCGATCGGACCGGCGAACTCTCCTCCTGGGACGACATCAAGCTGCTCTCGGTCGCAGTCGATCGGCTGGAGCGCTGGTGGCGGCCGGGGCTGATCTGCATCGGCGATGCCGCGCACGCGATGTCGCCGATCGGCGGCGTCGGCATCAACCTGGCGATCCAGGATGCGGTCGCCACCGCCAACCTGCTGGCGCGGCCGTTACGCGAGAAAACGCTGACGGATGCCGATCTCGCCGCCGTGCAGACGCGGCGGGAATGGCCGGCCAAGGTCACGCAGGCCGCCCAGATCGCGATCCAGAACCGGGTGATCACGCCGCTGCTCGCAGCGGACAAGCCGGTCGCGCCGCCCTGGCCGCTCCGGCTGCTGCAACGCTTCCCGCTGCTGCGCCGGCTACCGGCGCGGATGGTCGGCATGGGCATCCGGCCGGAGCATGTCGGGCCGGAGCTGAGGGAACGGCAGCGAATTGACGCCCCGCAAGGCGTTCGTTAAATCGAACAAGTCGTCCGAAATCAAAGTTTCCGAGGGAGCACGCCATGACCGATCGCGCACCGGGTTTCCATACGCTCGCCGTCCATGCCGGCGCTGCTCCCGACGCAGCCACCGGCGCGCGCGCCACGCCGATCTACCAGACGACAAGCTTCGTCTTCGACGATGTCGACCACGCCGCATCGCTGTTCGGGCTGCAGGCCTTCGGCAACATCTATACCCGCATCGGCAACCCGACCAACGCCGTGCTGGAGGAGCGCGTCGCGGCGCTCGAGGGTGGCACTGCTGCGCTCGCCGTGGCCTCGGGCCATGCCGCGGAGTTCCTGTGCTTCCACGCCCTGCTGCAGCCGGGCGACGAGTTCGTCGCCGCCAAGAAGCTCTATGGCGGCTCGATCAACCAGTTCAACCATTCCTACAAGAACTTCGGCTGGAACGTGATCTGGGCCGATTCCGACGATCTGGAGGCCTTCGCCGCGGCGGTGACGCCGAAGACCAAGGCGATCTTCATCGAGTCGATCGCCAATCCGGGCGGTGTCATCGTCGACATCGAGGGGATCTCGAAGATCGCGAAGCAGCACAACATCCCGCTGATCGTCGACAACACGATGGCGAGCCCCTACCTGATCCGCCCGTTCGAGCATGGCGCCGACATCGTCGTGCATTCGGCCACCAAGTTCCTGGGCGGCCATGGCAACTCGATCGGCGGCCTGATCGTCGATGGCGGCTCGTTCAACTGGGTCGGCGACGAGCGCTACCCGATGCTGTCCAAGCCGCGGCCGGAGTACAACGGCATGGTGCTGGGCGAGACCTTCGGCAATTTCGCCTTCGCGATCGCGACCCGCGTGCTCGGCCTGCGCGACATGGGTCCGGCGCTGTCGCCCTTCAACGCCTTCATGATCCTGACCGGCATCGAGACGCTGCCGCTGCGCATGCAGCGCCATTGCGAGAACACGCTGAAGGTCGCGACGCATCTTTCCAAGCACCCGGCGGTCGAGTGGGTGAACTATGCCGGCCTGCCCGACAACAAGTACCACGCCCTCGCCCAGCGCTACTGCCCCAAGGGCGCCGGCGCGGTCTTCACCTTCGGCCTCAAGGGCGGCTACGACGCCGGCATCCAGCTGGTCTCGAAGCTCGCGCTGTTCTCGCACCTCGCCAATATCGGCGACACGCGCTCGCTGGTGATCCACCCGGCCTCGACCACCCACCGCCAGCTGTCCGACGCGCAAAAGACCGCCTCGGGCGCCGGTCCCGAGGTGGTGCGTCTGTCTGTTGGCATCGAGGACGTCGAGGATCTGATCGCGGATCTGGATCAGGCGCTGGCCTGATCGGGGCCTGCATACCCGGAATGAGAGAAAGGCGCCGGAAACGGCGCCTTGCTTTGGAAGATGCTCGACCTTGTCATTCCGGGGCACGCCGCAGGCGTGCCCGGAACCCACGACCGGGTGAGCCCTTTAAGAGTTATGGAAACCGCTGCGGCCCAGTCGTGGGTTCCGGGTCCGCTGCTGCGCAGCGTCCCGGAATGACAAAGTGCGGAGCGCCCTGTGCGCTACCCCCGCACCGCCTGCTCCGTGCGGGTCAGATGCACCACGCCCATCGCCAGCACGGTGAAGCCGAGCGCCTGGTGGGCCAGCCCGGCCCAGAGCGGCACGACCAAGAGCAGCGTCACAACCCCCAAAGCAGACTGCGCCAGCACCAGCCCGGCAATGGCAGTGGCGCGCTTGGCGCTGCCTGAACCCGGCGCGGCACGACGCAAGCTCAGCATCTGCCAGAGCGCGAAGGCGAACAGGACATAGGCGCCGATGCGGTGGTTGAACTGCACCAGCGCGACATTGTCGACGAAGTTCTCCCAGAGCGGCGTGCCTGCGAAGAGGGTCGCGGACGAGGGGACCAGCGCCCCGTCCATCAGCGGCCAGGTGTTGAAGGTGAAGCCGGCCTTGGAGCCGGCCACGAGCCCGCCGAGTGCGATCTGCACGAAGAGCAGCAGGAGCAGGAACCAGGCCGCCGCCCTGCCCCGCATCGGCTCGCTGCGGCGTAGCGGCGTCAGCCAGGTGGCGAAGGCGACCACGCTGGCGAAGAAGAAGCCTGCGAAGGTCAGGTGCAGGGTCAGCTTGACCGGGGCGACCGCGATCATGCCGGGCTCCAGGCCGGAAGCGACCATGATCCAGCCGATCGTGCCCTGCAGGCCGAGCAGCAGGCCCATGCCGAACAGGATCGCGGTTTCGCGCCAGGGCAGCGAGCGCCGCAGCAGGATAACGAGGAAACCGGCGAGGTAGAGCAGCCCGATGAAGCGGCCGAGCTGGCGATGGCTCCATTCCCACCAATAGATGAACTTGAAGTCGGCGAGCTCCATGCCGGCATTCAGGAGCTGAAATTGCGGGCTCAACCGGTACTTCTCGAATTCGAGCGCCCAGGCGGCATCGGAAAGCGGCGGGATCGCGCCGGTGACCGGCCGCCATTCGGTGATCGAGAGGCCGGAGCCGGTCAATCGCGTCGCGCCGCCGACCACGACCATGGCGAAGACCAGGAAGGCGACGGCCCAGAGCCAGCGGCGGATGCCGGCATGGTTCGTGGCCGCCGGAACGGCAGTCTGATCGAGCGCGATCGTCACGGCAGCGGGACCTCGGGTCGCAGGGAGAAGGCTTGAATACGCTTCACAAGCGCGGCGGCGGGTGACAGATAGTCCGCCGTCGAGACCTGAACAACGCCCGCAATGCCGCAGCCCGGACCATGATCGCCATGAGGCAGACCCATCGCAAGCTCATCGGCACGGTCGTGATGATCGTCTTCGTCTGCGTCTACGCGCTCGTCGCGATGGCGCTGGCGCAGGGCCGGATCACCGAAGCCTCGAAGCCGGTGCAGACCATCGCCTATATCGTGCTCGGGCTGGTCTGGGTGTTGCCGCTGCTGCCGCTGATCAAGTGGATGGAGCGCAAGGACGAGGCCTGACCGCCTCTCCTCCATGCCGGCGCTCCCGGGGCCGCTTTGTCGTTTCCTGCATTTTGGGCTCACCGAACTTAACAAACTTGCGGCCGGACCGCCAATTTAGAGCGCCTCTCTCTCAGCGACCGCAATAGCGTTTCGCCGCGATCGAACAGGTCGACCGGCATGACGCATGCTGCGGACAAGAGGGGGATGGGTCATGAAGAGGTTGCTACAGCTGGGTTCGCTCGCGCTCGTTCTCAGCGGAGGGCTGGCGCAGGCCGGCACGCTGGAAACCGTAAGACAGCGCGGCGTCCTGAAATGCAGCTCGACCATGGGCACGCCCGGCTTTTCGATGGCCGATGCGACCGGCCGCCATCGCGGCCTCGACGTCGATTTCTGCCGCGCGGTGGCGACGGCGGTGTTCGGCGACCCCGAGAAGGTGATGATCGTGCCGCTCCCGGCCGCGGCCCGTTTCACCGCGCTTCAATCCGGCGAGGTCGACATCCTCTTCAACACGACGACCTGGACGATGGGGCGCGAGACCACGAACGGCATCCTGTTCGCCGCCGTGACCTATTATGACGGCCAGGGGATCATGGTCCGCTCGGGCGAGGTCAAGTCCGGCAAGGAGCTGAACGGCGCGACGCTCTGCACCAATCAGGGCTCGACGACCGAGCTCAACCTCACCGACTTCTTCCGCTCGAACAATCTGAAGAACGAGATCGTCGCCTTCGCCTCGCAGGAGGAGGCGCTGCAGGGCTATCAAGCGGGCCGCTGCGATGCCTTCAGCTCCGACCGCTCGGTCCTCTATGCCTTCCGTTCCAAGCTGACCGAGCCGCAAAAGCACAGTGTGCTGCCCGATACGCTTTCGAAGGAGCCGCTCGGCGCCGCCGTCCGGCAGGGCGACGATCCCTGGTACAACGTCGTCAAATGGTCGGCCTACGCCATGCACGCGGCCGAGGAATTCGGGCTGACATCGAGCACGGTCGAGCAGGCCGCGGCCTCGACGAAGGATCCCAATGTCCTGCGCCTGCTCGGCCGCGAAGGCGCGATCGGCGAGTCGCTCGGATTGTCCAAGGACTGGGCGCTCAACATCATCCGCAAGGTCGGGGCCTATAACGAGGTCTTCGACCGCAATATCGGCAAGGACAGCCCCTTGAAGATCGAGCGCGGCTTGAATGCTTCCTGGAAGCAGGGCGGCCTGCACTACGCCCCGCCGATCCGCTGATTGCATCAGGACAGTTGTGAGGACGGCTGCACTCGGCTCGACGCGCTCTTCCTTCTCCCGGATGGGAGAAGGTGGCGCGGAGCGCCGGATGAGGGCCTGCCCTATCCACAGAAGACACAGCGGCGCTGCCCCGCCTTGACGATCAGCGGCGGTCCCTCACCCCTACCCCTCTCCCATCCGGGAGAGGGGAGCCCGCGCTAACCGACGCTTACTCTTCGCCCGCGATTCCACAGAAGGAACGGCAACCCCGATAGCAGCGCCTTCAGCGCCGCCTCGTTCTGATGCAGGCCGTTGAGCGAGATGCGCGGCAGCGCGTGCAGATGATCGGCGTGCCCGGCGAAGAGATGCCCCGGCCTCGTCGTCACCGCGCTGGCGAATCCCGCCTCCTTCGCCAGGGAAAACTCGCGCGGCCCGGCCGAGCCGGGATCGCCGACCGGGTAGGCGAAATGGCGGACGGGCATGCCGAGCGCCGCCTCCAGCCAGGCCTTGCTCTCGATGATCTCGCGCCGCGCCTCGGCCTCGGGATGCTTGGCCAGCATCGGATGACTCAGCGTGTGCGCGCCGATGGTGACGCCGGGCGCACCGGCGAGCGAGCGCAGCGTCTCCACCGGCAAGCACTCGCGCTCGACCAGCGCAACAGGGTCGATACCCGCCTGCCGGCCGAGAGCGGAAATCGCCGCGAGCAGAATCGCTTCCGGGCCTTTGCGGAGACGCCAGTAGAGCTGGTCGAACGCCTTCTGCTTCTCGGCATTGGTCCCCGCGGGGGCCTCGAAGCGACCACTGGGAAGCTCGACCGAGATGCGTGGTAGCGCCCGGATCGCCTCCTCCAGCTCCAGCCACCAGAGCCGGGCGGTGCGCTCGGCGAAGCCGCGAACGACATAGAGCACCCACGGCGCCCCGTGCTTGGCCAGCACCGGCCAGGCATGGTCGAGGTTGTCGCGATAGCCGTCGTCGAAGGTGAACGCGACGAAGAAGCGGCCGGGCCTGGGATCGGACAAGCGAGCCAGCGCCTCGTCGAGCGAGACGATGTCGTAGCCTTCAGCCCGGATCAGGGTCAGCGCCCGGTCGAGGAAATCGGGCGAGATCTCGAGCAGCCCGTTCGGGCGGAAGCCGCCGGATGCCGCAGGGCGCACATGATGCAGCGTCAGGATCGCGCCCTTGCCCTGCGCGAGCCCCCTGGCCCAGCGATCGGCGCCGGTCGCAGCGATGGCCGTGAAGGCGGCCGAAAAAACCTTGTGGCGCAGGCTCATGCCCGGCGTCTCCGAGAGATCGATTCAACCCTTCGCTAACGCTGTTCGGCGAAGCTGTCTTGCAACGTCCGCGACAGTGGCAGGTCCGTTCACAATGCGGGGTTAAGGAAGACGGCATGTCCGTCGTCGCCGACCGCGCGCCCAACCCGCCCACTGCCTCTGCCCTGCGGCGGGAAGCGGAGGCGCGTCCGTGGGCGAGAGTCCAGGCTGGCAGCGACCTTGCCGCGCTCGAAGCCGATTGGCGCGCGCTCGAGGCCGATGCACTGGTGACGCCCTATCAGGCCTATGACTGGGTCCGGCCCTTCGCCACGACGATCGGCTGCGCAGAGGGCATGGAGTTCCGCTTCGTCCGGGTCGAGGACAGCCAGGGCGGCCTGCTCGCGCTGTTCCCGCTTGTCGTCACAAGGCGCCTGGGCACGCGCTTCGCCGAGTTCATCGGCGGCAAGCACGCCAATTATCACATGGCGCTCTACCGGCCCGGCTTCGCAGAGGCGCTCGATGCGGCGGCGACCCGGCAGCTGCTGCTGGAGATCGGCGCGGCGATCGGCAACATCGACGCGCTGTTCCTGATCAACCAGCCGACCATCTGGCAGGGCATCGCCAATCCACCGGCGCTGCTCGCCGCCGGACAGAGCCCGAGCCGCGCCTACAAGCTCGCCCTCACCGCGGGCGACGGCGAGGGCACGCTTCGGCGCTCGATGAGCAAGCACGCCCGCAAGAAGATGACGACGAAGCGCAACCGTTTCGCCGAGTACGGCCCGTCCGGGCTGGTCCAGGCCCGCAGCGAGGCCGAGATCGAACGCGTGCTCGACGCGTTCCTGGCGCAGAAGGCCGCCCGCTTCGCCCAGATGGGCGTGCCGGACCCGTTCGCCGCTCCGGCGATCCGCAGCTTCCTGCGCGAGGGGGCGATCGGACAACCCGGCCGGCCGCCGGCAATCGAGCTCTATTCACTCGACCTCGCCGGCCGTTCGGTCGCGACCTATGTCGGCGCCGTGCAGGGCAAGCGCTTCTCCGGCATGGCGACCTCCTTCGACCTTCTCTCCGAAACGGCGCGCACGAGCCCGGGCGAGATCCTGCTGGTCGAGCTGATCAAGCACAAATGCAACGCCGGCCTCGCCATGTTGGACCTCGGCGTCGGCGAGGCTCGCTACAAGACGACGATCTGCGACGACAGCGACGAGCTCGTCGACACCTTCTTCCCGCTGACGACGAAGGGGCGAGCCTATGCCAGCTACAGCCAGGCCAAGCGCGCGCTGAAGCGACGGATCAAGGCCTCGCCTCTCGCCCTGAAGACGGCGCAGCGCATCCTCGGCCTGCTGAAACGCCGGCGCGCCCAAGCCGAGGGCGAGGACTAGCAGGCCGCCGGAAGTGCCGGCTGAGCGTGCCGTGCCCGATGCCTTGCCGAAACGAGAGAGCCGCGGCCTCGTCCGCCATTCCCGCATCGGTGTTCCGATGCGGGAGCGATGTCGAACGCGTTCAGGCGTGAAGCATCCGCTATTTCTGACCGTAGGCAAGCACGGCGAAGGTGTCGGGGAAGAACGTATTCGCGTAGTAGGGCGAGACGCTCGTCGTGATCTTCTTGCTATAATCTGCCGTTCCCTCGGCGGTCACCGAATAGATCGTCTTCGTCTTCGGATCGAGTGCGAGCGAACGCACGCCGGCCTGCGTGCCCAGCGCTTCGACCTGCGCGTAGTGATCTGCGTCCTTCTGCTCGAAGATATTCATCACCGCATTGACGCCGTTGGTGAGGAAAATGCGCTTCAGTTCGGCATCGTAGGCGATGCCGTCATTGCCGCCGCCGACCTCGGCGGAAAAGACGATCGCGCCTGCCTCGACGTTCATCACGGCGAAGGACGGCTTCGTGGAGGCATTGCCACGGCAGCCGAGCATCAGGCGCTTGTTTGCCGCATCCAGCGCGACGCTGTTGGTCTGGCCGCAGCCCGGGGTCGGCCAAGACGCGGTGACGGCAAGCGCTTTGGTGTCGAGACGATAGACCATCTCGGTATCGCGCGCGGCGAGATAGAAATTCCCGGCACCGTCGGCTTCGGCATGCTCGGGTTTCTTGGTGGGGACCTTGATGACGCCGACTTTCTTCAGCGAGGGCGCTTCGAGCACGATGAGGTCGGTTCCGTCCGCGCCAGCCGCCATGTTCACGACGATACGTTTGCTGGCGGGATCATAGTGGCTGGTGTCGAGTTCCTCGCCGAGCTTGATAGGCTCGCTCGCCTCGAGCGTCGACAGCTTGAACGGCGTGATCGTCCCGTTCTCGTTGTTGGAGATTCCGAGATCGAATTCCGGGACGAGCGTGGCGCCGTTGGATGAGGCCGCTTCAGTGCCGGCGATGGTCTTGACAACCGACTTGGTCGCGAGATCGAAGACCTGTAGCCCCTCCTTCCGGTGACCGATGAAGAGGCGGCTATGGGCGCCATCAAGCGCAAGATAATCCCACGCCGAGCCCTTCCCCGGTATCTTGACGGTGTCCTTAAGGCGCCAGCCGTCGAACGCCATGGCCGGTGCGACCAGGAGGCAAAATGCCGAAAGGGCACAGGCGGATTTCACGCGGGTCATCATGTTTCCTCCATGTCGGTGAGTGGTAGGCCAGCGCTAAACGGCCGAGCGACAAGCGCCGTCGCCGGCAGGAGTTCCTAGATATGGCAGGCGAAGCTGGGCCTTCCGGTCCGCGCGAGGCGCGACCAGTCGAGCGAGCAGACGCGGTCAAGGCTTTCCAGCATCGGCAGGACGGACGGATCGGTGTCGAACGGGATGCGCCGCCTTGCGTTCTCGATCATGCGAGACAGCACGTATTGCCGTGTCATGCCCTCGACAGCGAGGCGCAGTGCCGCAATCGCAGCGTCGAACGAGGCCGGCATTGGCCCCTCCCTTGTTCCGTTTCCCTGCGCACTTACGGGCGCTTGAGAGACAGGCTAGTCCGTCAAGCTGACGCGAAACTGACTGGATTGCTGTGGGGCGCCGACATCATGGAAGGGTCGACCGCTGCACGTCCCCACCGACGGCACCGGTGTCGCTGCCGCGAGTCCTAGGGCCGGCTGAACGCCGCAAGCCGGCGCAGGCGGACGAGTAGGCCACTCCTGACAGATACTGACAGCCGATCGGATTTGATGGCCCCGCAGCATCTCTCGGAGCGGACGACATGACGATCATCAGCGGCAGCTGCCATTGCGGCGCGACGAAGTTCGAGGTGCTGGAACCGGTCACGGAGGTCACCGCCTGCACCTGCTCGATCTGCTCCAAGCGCGGCGCGCTATGGAGCTATCACAAGCCGGCCCAGTTCCGGCTGCTGACGCCGCGCGAGACGCTCTCGACCTATCGCTGGCAAAGCCGGATGGTGGCGCATCATTTCTGCGGCAGCTGCGGCTGCACGACCTTCACGGAATCGCCGGACTGGTCGAGCGGCGAACCCGATTTCGACAATCCGAAGGTCGCGGTGAATGCACGCGTGCTCGACGAGTTCGATCTCGTCGCCGTCCCGGTCACCGTGATCGACGGCAAGAATCTCTGGTAATCCGCCTGCGTCGTCATCAGACGACCGGATCCATCCGAAAAGCGGCGCCCGCTTTTCGGTCCGGCGCTCAGGCCGGCACCGGCTCCTTGTCCGGCATGGCGATCTCGACCGTCTCCGGCGCCTCGACCATGACGAGCGCGATCGGGGCTCCGGTCAGGTCGGTGAGACGATAGGCAGCCTCGACCGCATGGCCGTTGCCGACATGGCCGGCCATCACCAGCGCACCCTGGGCGCGGCCGAGCAGCGGCGCCAGCGTCTCGGCCTCGTCGGTCGAAGCGGCGGCGACCAGCACCCAGTCATAGGTCTCGCAGAGCGCGTCGAGGGCGACGTCGACGATGTCGGATGCCGCCAGCACCGCCGCACGCCCGGCCCGGCCCGGTGCAATCTCGTGAAGACGCGAATCCGGCTCGCGCGTGATGATGTCGGAGAACATCGCCTCGCCAGCGAGCAGTTCGGAGAAGCCGGCGTGGTCGCGGTTATCGCTGGCGAGGTCGATCAGGATGCAGCGGCTGCGCTCGGAGAGGAGCTGCGCCAGCGCCCGCGGCGATGCCTCGCCGGGCTCGGCCCCGTCCAGCACCACGACGAGCGGCGCATGGCCTTCGCTCGGCTTGTTGACGCAGGCCGAGAGATCGGCCGCACCCGCCTCCGGGTCGGCGAGGTCGAGATGAAGCTGGCCGACGCGCCCGCCATGCGTCAGGAGGCCGGCGATGCGCTCGCGGCGCGGCGGCGGCGCTTTGAACTCGCCCTCCTCCCGGTCCTCCTCCTCGTCCTTCGGTGCACCGAAGCCCGGCTCGCCGCGATTATTCGGTCCCTTGCGGCGGGGCGCGTCCTGCGCCGGCGTCGACGCACCGCCGTTCAGGAGCTCGCGCGAGACCACCGCCGCGAGCGCGACCAGGAAGGTCGC
>WPCJ01217409.1_pt1 | contig 11855 bp, 8 predicted proteins | sample 5399831 | NCBI WGS metagenome assembly WPCJ01 (sample SAMN12869470, study PRJNA574797) | sludge metagenome | isolation source: wastewater treatment of pH10 | place: China:Beijing | collected 2019-05-20 | reverse complement strand
ATTCCCGGGGTGAGAAAGCTCATGTAGTTCACTCCTTCGGGAATTCCAGGAATTCTGCCGATATTGTTAAAGCCAATCCCCAGAAATGCCAGGAAGAAGAATGGAGAAGCAACCGAGCCGAACAGCCGGCTCTTGAGCCGGAAGAAGCGCAGCATCTCCCGAAGCCAGATGCTATAGATGGCGTACAGATCGCCTTTGACCTTATCTGCGATCATCTGCCGCCTCTGGGGAGAGCGATATCTGCACCCCGATCTTTGCCGCCGTTCTCTTTTATCTTCTTGCCAGTGTATTTGATGAATACATCCTCCAGCGTTGGTTTGTGCAGACCGACAGAGGTTATGACCGCATTGTTCCTGCTCGCTTCCAGCACCACTTCTGCTATTCTGGACTGAGCATGATCAACATGAAGCTTGATGCTTCCATTATCCGAGCTGATGGACTTGATCCAGGAGAATGACTGCAAAGACCGGACGAGGGCGTCCCCGCCGCTATCAGTCATCAGGGTTATGGTATCCGAACCGATGGTATCCTTAAGGCTCTCCGGCCTGTCCAGGGCCACGATCCTGCCGCTGTCCATGATGGCGACCCGATCGCACAGATAGTCCGCCTCCTCCATATAATGAGTGGTGAGGATCATGGTCACATTCATCTCTTTGTTCATGCGGCCGATGTACTCCCAGATGTATCGCCTGGTTTGGGCATCAAGGCCGATGGTGGGCTCATCTAGAAACAGGACATGAGGGCGGTGCATCAGCCCCCGGGCGATCTCCAGCCGGCGTTTCATCCCACCGGAGTAGTCCTGCATCTTGGTGTCTGCCTTCTCCTTCAGGTCGACCAGCTCCAGGACATCGGCGATTCTGGCCTTTCTGAGGGCAGCGTTCATTCCGTACATCCTGCCGTGAAAGTCCAGGTTCTCCCTACCGGTGAGCATGCCATCCAATGCAGGATCCTGAAAGACGACCCCGATAGAGGATCGCACCTCGTTCCTCTCCCGGACGATGTCGTAGCCCCAGACCCTGGCCTCGCCTGAGGTGGGGGTGAGCATGGTGGTCAGCATCTTGATAATGGTGCTTTTTCCCGCACCGTTGGCGCCCAGAAGTCCGAAGAGCTCCCCCTTTCTGATCTGAAGGTCTATATTGTCTACAGCGATCGTCTCACCAAACCTCTTGGTGAGGCCTCTTACAGAGATTGCCGCATCATCTGCTGCTTTTGTGGGCATATCCCCGAGATTGATATCCTTTGCCAACTCCTTGCCCATCATCGCTCCTGTCTGTCATCCATCTATCATTATCATATCCAATCTGGTCAGCCAGCACTTGAAGATATAAAAGAGCAACGGATAGAGAAGATGTGATCTCTTGCATTGAACTCTTGCCTGCCACATGAATTCAAGCTGTATATGCCCCTTTCGGAATCAGATTTATAAATGTGAAGCGTCCTTCCATCCTTTAATAGGGGCATAACAAAAAAAGGGCATTAAGATCTGAGGCCATGTAATTAGATCAAAAGAGAAAATATAAATCAGCAAAATAAGGGTATTGACTGGGATCTCGTTGAATTAATGTATTGGAATATAAATCTAATAACAATAAATAAGTCTGATTAGGATAAAAGGCATATAGCATCAGGTACGGGAGGATATCCATGGACTATGTCAGGATCGGTGGAGTTTGTCTGCTTCTCATAGTTTTAGCTGCAGCTCTGCCAGCAGATGTATTGGCGCAAGCCTCTGAATCATCAAGCGGGGCAGCCCCAAGCATAAGCCATAGCCTGCTTTCAGGAAGCAGTGCACAGGAATCGTCGATTTCAGCAGAAACACTGTCTAAACGAAACATCGGGTTGAAGCCTCTGGGAAGCAAAAGCAGCACTCCGTCTGGTGCTGCTGCATCAGATCAATCCGCAGCCCAGGCGTCATCTGCCTCGGCAGCGCCTGCAACTCAAGCGGCTACCGCTCCTGCAGCAGCAACTGTAACAACATCACAGGTGAGCTCTTCTGCGCCTGCACAACCGGAATCAAGCTCGCAGAACGCTCCCCCAGCTGAACAGACCAGCAGTGCATCTCAGCAGGAGTCTAGCGGGAGCGCCACCACTCCAGCATCTAATGACATCATCACTCCAGACCAGATCTCTCAGGATACTATCGCCGCAGATGCGAGCACCGATAGCGCTGCAACAACCCCAGCAGAAGCTGCCAGCTCCGGCACCTCCTCCGGTGGATCCGCAAGCGAGGTTGTCACTCCTCCAGAGGACGTTGCAGCAGGAACGGTAGTTTCAGCCACTGATTCTGCGGCTGATGCCTCCACTGCGTCAGCCGAAAATGCAACCAATGAACAATCAACTGATGAGCTGACCGCAGAGAATGAATCGCAGAATGAGACCGAGACAGAATCCGAAGAGGCTGAGGAAGAAGAGATAGAAGAGGGAGATAATAGAATCTGGAGAGAAGGCAAGAGTCCATATAAATACACCTGGACGCCAAAGACTTTTTCTGGATTCTTCTACGATCTGGAGAATGAAGTGGGCACAGAAAGGCTCACAGTAGACCTGGAGCCCAATGAAAGGTCCCTTGAAACCGGCAAGATCTCTTATTCCACTAAGCCTGAAGCTACAGACTTCGAGTTCGATGACTGGGGAGAGTATGAGGTCATAGGCTTCATGGCTGAGAAGTACTTCGCGGGCTATAAGGCAAGCGACCTCATCAATGACGACAGAAGCCTGATAAACGACGGCCAGTTAAGGCGTGTGCTGGTCGACAGCGACGAGGAGAAGACTGTAACCACCGGATCGGTTCTCCCTCTGGAAGAGGGCTATGAGCTACGCATTAAACAGATAGATATCGATGGCAATAAGGTCTATATGGCTTTAGCTAAGGACGGGGATGAGATAGACAGCAAGGTCATAGACCCAAGCAATCTTGATAGCTCCACCTACAATTATGAGGTTGAAGTTGCCGGAGAGGATACATCACTGATCCTGGCCCATATCTCCAATGTCTTTGCCAGTACCGAGTCCGCCCTGGTGACCATCGACGGCCTCTTCCAGATCTCCGATACCTATGCCTCGGTGGAGGACGGCGACAAGTATGGCAAGATGGAGGTCAAGAGCGTATCTGATGAAGGAGTCGAGATGGAGAACGAAGACTCGCTCACCCTGAGAAGAGGAAGCACAGTGGAGATCTTCGGAGATGTCTCATTCCTGGTTGCCGATGCCGATGAACTCCGGTTTGCCCCCTTGGTCAAGAAGACGGGAAGCTATGATGTCAGAGGCACAGTGATCGATCCATCAGAGACGAGCGAGTTCACCTGGAATCCTTACAACTTCGAGGGATTCTATTATGACATAGACGATGACGTCGGCACTGAGAACATGACCATGAGGATCAGTGGCGGCAGCAAGATCGAAGAGGGCGACCTGGAATACTCCACAAAATCCCAGCCGGTGAAGTTCGAGTTCAGCGATTGGGGGAAGTACGATGTAATCGGCTTCATGGCGGACAAGTACTTTGCCGGCTACAACGACGAGACGGAGTTCACCGATGAGGCCAGCATTATAGGGGAAGGCCAGTTGAGGCGCGTCCTGACGGACAGCGACGACAGCCGCACCATTGCCAGCGGATCTGTCCTCTCTTTGGAGGAGGGCTATGAGCTGCGCATCAAGCAGGTGGACCTGAACGGAAATAAGGTCTATCTCGCTTTGGCCAAGGACGGAGATGAGGTGGACAGCAAGGTAGTCACTCCATCCAACGATCCGACTGACGGTTCGTCCAATTACCTATACAAGATAGATATGGGCGGGGAGAAGGATGTTCCACTCATCTCTGCTCATGTCGAGAGCGTGTTCAGAAGCACTGAATCAGACCTCGCCACCGTGGACGCCATATTCCAGATATCCGATAGCCCCGAGTCGGTTGAAGAAGGGGAGATGCATGGTAAGATGAAGGTGGATTCCCTGGATTATGACGGCATAACCCTGACCAATGATGGTACCATAAGCCTGTCCAGGGGTAAGGACGTCGATATCATGGATAACCTGAGGATTCAGGTCGCAGACAGCGATAAGAGGTTGCTGGCCCCAATTGCCACCAAGACGGGCGAGGGAACCGCATTGTCCTTGACGGTCTCTGGTGCGGTTGTGGACAAAGCAGCCCAGATTGCCGTCCGCTCTGGAACTTCAGCCCTATCCGGTGTAGCGATCTCAATCGATGGCAACACCATTGGAACCACCGATTCAACCGGATCGATCAGCTACATCCCAAAGAGCACAGGCACTGTGAAGGTTGTTGCCAGGAAGACCGGCTACAATGATGCTACCGCCGATATGGTGGTAAGAACTGTGGAGGAGGCCTCACAGCTTACCGCTGCTCAGAGGGCAAATGTCACACTGGCCAATCAGCTTATTCTCAATGCCCCGGCGGAGGTGTCAGCTGGAGAGAACTTCTTGATAACCGTCACCGAGGGGATAAACCAGACACCTGTGGCAGGCGCACAGATCCTCTTGGATGACAATGAGATAGGAAACACCAGCTCTCAGGGTACCTTCACTTATGCAGTCAATTTGACCGGAGAGCATTCCCTGAAGGTGGAGAAAGAGGGATACAGTTCCGCCAGCAGGAAGATAATGGTGACCTCGGCATTGGAGGTTATGGACTTGACTCTGCCCGAGACGGCTAATGCCAAGCAGTCCATGAAGATCTCGGCTGTTGTGCATAACAAGGGCAGCGAGGTGGATACCATCACCCTTAATCTGATGGTAAACGATACCCTCGCCGAGAGCAAGGATGTGACTGTAGAGGCGGGCGAGAACAGCACGGTGCAGTTCAGCTACAATCCGGATGAGACGGGATTGCATAGGTTCAGCCTGAATGGAAAAACCGGGACAGTGAATGTGGAGGAGGCGCAAACCAGCAGCTGGCTGATAGGCCTAATCCTCGTTTTGCTCATTGCCATCGGGGCAGGAATCTATCTGTATCAGACCGGAGAGCTGGATAAGCTACAGCGGCAGGTCAAGAAGATGATGCAAGGGCGATAATAATCGCTCTTTGCATCTTTTTTTTTAATGGCCGAACACCGACAATATAGCTTATACTCCGGTGTGATATTCTTCCCCACAATTTTTTGGGCTCGTCCCTTAATGACGTCATCCAGCATCCATGATGCCCAGCGCGCAGATGATCAAGGAAAGGAAGCCTGGAGGCATTCATGAGAATGTGCAGTATGGACCTATATCGAAAACTATATATCTCGGCAATCGACTATATACATGATGGCGAAAGTCGTTACATCCCCTCTTACACTCCATTTTAAAACGGCTTTCCCCTCCCTCCTTCCTCTCCCTTCTTTGCTTGCATCTGGAAGTTCTTATGCAGCCATTTTTTCAAGAGCGTTTTATCAAGCGAAAACATTTTTTTTTATATCGTCTTTTCCTTTAGTATTGTTTCATCTTAGCAGGTTTTTGAGCCAATACAGTATCTATCAAGCTTTACAGAAAGCTGGAGCCCGTACATTGGATTGATATACCCAAAGATATCTAAGCAGAAAAGATCTGAAGTGTTGGATCAGCCAAGGGCAATCGCTTCAAAATCAAATGGCAGCAGCACTTGATCCAGGCTTCTATTGCAGCATCTTCCGATGATGGAAGAGATGGATGAAGGGATGAGAGGCTCTGCGGGCAGATCCAGCAGAATAGTGATCAATGTAATTTAATCGCATTCGACAAGAGGCGAGAAAGGAATAAAATATGAATGATCTGGACGGACTCACATCAAAGGAAGTGGTGGAGCGCCAAAGCCAATATGGGCCCAACGCATTACCCCAGACTCGACATCGTTTGATTCGGCTCATCCTGCGCCAGTTTTCGGGAATCTTCAACTTGCTGCTCCTGGCCGCATCAGCGGTGACCTTTGCATTGGGCGAGGTGATTGACGGTGCATTTATCCTGTTCTTTGTATTCCTTGGAACCGCCTTAAATTTATATCAAGAGTATAAATCAAATGCAGCAGCGGATAAGCTCAAGTCCTATTTCGTCCGCTCGATAACCGTTCGACGGGATGGCAAAGATCAAGAGGTCCCCGTGGTTGAGATCGTTCCAGGAGATATACTGAACCTGGAGTCCGGCGATATAGTCCCTGCGGATGCCATAGTTCGAAGGGCGCATAATCTGCTGGTTGACGAGACGACCTTTACAGGTGAGAGCATTCCGGTATCCAAACAGGCTGCCGATTCATCAATGCAAGAAGCAGATGACGAACACCGCCTCCTGCAGGGAGTGGTTATTGTGCGCGGCAACGCCCTGGCTCTGGTCACTGAAACCGGCAATAAGACTCGCTTTGCCGCGATTGCCAAGACCGCCTCCGAGGTTCAGGCGGAAAGCGAGCTTACAAAGGGCATCGACCGCATCAGCACCTTCATACTGCGAACAACCATCATCACTCTGCTGTTCATCATCCTGGCAAATGTGCTGATCGAGGGCAAGAGCACCGATATTCCCCAGCTTCTGATATTTGCAATCGCCCTGGCAGTCTCGGTAATTCCCGAGGCCCTGCCCCTGGTCCTGACGTTTTCCCTCTCTCGGGGAGCCCTCCAGCTGGCCAAACGCGACGTGATAGTCAAACGTCTCTCCTCAGTGCAGGATCTGGGATCGGTGAACCTGCTATGCACTGATAAGACCGGCACCATCACTGAGAACCGCCTGGTCTACCAGGGAAATTACCTGGATCCCGACTCCCGCTTCCATCCACTGCTGCTGGCCCGTCTGGCTGCTCACGGCCTTGAAGAGCGCAGTCCAGAGCCGTTTGATCGAGCTGCAGACGAGGCTCTCACCCCTGAGCAGAGAAAGGAACTGGAGGCTTTCAGGATTCTGCAGGAGGAGGCATTCGATCCCGCTCTGCGCAGCAATGGGGCGATAGTCAGCCTGAAAGACGGCTTACAGCTTCATATCCGCCGGGGCAGCCCGGAGTACTTCTTCGATCAGGGGCTGGTCAACAGGGATCGACTGGGATCATGGCTGGCGGAGGAGGAGAATCACGGCCGGAGGGTTTTGGGTGTCAGCTATGATGATGGCAGTGGACCTCGATTTGCCGGTTTTGTATCCTTTGTTGATAACCTGAAGGACACAACCATCGAGACCATCGATCTAGCCAGGGAGCTGAATGTGGCCATCACGATCATCACTGGCGATGCCCTCAAAGTGGCAGAAGCAGTGGGTAGGGAGGCTGGTCTGGTATCAAGCAGCGATGAGGTTATACGGGCAGCGGAGTTTTTGGCCCTTCCTGCCCAGGAGCAGCATAAACGTATCGGCAAGATTCGGGTCTTCGCTCGCACCACTCCCGAGCAGAAGTTGCAGCTGATAGCGCAGCTCAAAGAGCAGTATACAGTCGGCTTTTTAGGCGAGGGGATAAACGATGCCCCAGCGCTGAAGGCGGCCCATGTCTCAATGGTGGTACAATCGGCGGCAGATGTGGCCCGTGAGACTGCCGATATAGTCCTGGTGAAAAACGACCTGCGGGTCATTGTCGACGGCATACGCCTCGGGCGGGAGACGCATGCCAACACACTGAAATACATCCGGGCGACCCTTGTCTCCAACTTCGGAAACTTCTATGCCGTAGCCATCGGATCGCTGTTCATCACCTTTCTGCCCATGCTGCCAAAACAGCTTCTGCTCCTCAACCTCCTCTCGGATTTCCCGATGATGGCCATAGCCTTTGACCGGGTCTCGGCAAAAGAGGTGTCACGGGCGCAGAGCTACGACTTCCGGTCGCTCTATATTATTTTTGTCACATTGGGGCTGGTCAGCACCGTATTTGATTTCATATACTTTGCGCTGTTCTATCGCATATCGCCCGAAGTGCTTCAGACCAACTGGTTCATCGCCAGCGTGATCACCGAGCTGTTGCTCATGGTCTCCATCCGGTCCATGCTGCCGATAGAGAAGGCTGGCTGGCCCGCGCCGATCGTTGTGCTCATCTCAGCTCTGGCTTTCGTAATCACCCTCGCATTGCCGTTGATTCCTCAGACTGCCGCTCTCTTTGAGTTCACCATGCCGACATTAGATCATCTGGCTCTCATCATGGGGCTTGCTGTGTTTTACCTCATCGCCACCGAGGTTGTTAAGCGGCCGATCGCCCGTTTCCTGAACAAGGACCAGTGATTAAGGGGAAAGATACAAGAGCATCAGAAAGGATGGACAAGCCATGATACCGGGAAAAGCCCTCTGTACGCTTATTCTATTGCTCTATATAGCCCTCGCCTCGGGCGCTCCTGATGAGGCTTCAGGTAGAGTGGTTCTTGTTACAGATGGAGATACCTTTGACGTCGAGATCGATGAGCATGATGGCCGCATCCAGGAGGATACGATAAGGATCAGGCTGGCAGACCTTGATGCTCCTGAGCTCTACGGCGAGAGGGCCTGCAAAGAGGGCGAGTGGGCAAGAGACTACACCTACTCCTGGCTCATGGATAATATAGTGACTCTGGACATCGACGATGTGAACGGCCAGGATGAATACGGTCGATGGATAGCTGTCTGCTATCTTGAAGACGGCAGAAACTTCAATAAGATGCTGGTGGATTCAGGAAATGCGACAATAAAGGATTTCCGGAGCAATGAGTTCGATCCATATGCCTGGAGGGATATCAAGGTCGAGGATGTGGTTCCGGGAAAAACCTCTGAGGAGGCTTCGGACTCCAGCCTCTGGAGATTGCTGGCAGAGCTGCTGGAGTTGATTCTCCGGCCATCAACGGCATCGTAGCCATAATGCGAATCTATCGGCCTTGCTCGGTTCATCAGTCTGTTATGCTCTCCGATTCCCTGCCTGGTCAAGATCCAGACTATTCGCCCATCATCTGCAGGACGAGCTTACGGTGGCGTTTGCGGTTATCCAGCTCCAGGAAGACGATCTGCTGCCAGGTGCCCAGAATCAGCCTTCGCGCAGCAAAGGGCACAATCAGGCTCGGTCCAATGAGCGAGGCCCGGATATGAGAATGGCCGTTGCCATCGTGCCAGCGCAGATTATGGGAATAATCGATATTCTGTGGCGCAATCCTCTCCAGGGCATCCCCCAGGTCCGCCACCAGACCGTCCTCATACTCGATGGTGGTCACCGCTCCCGTAGCCCCGGGAACGAAGATCACCATCGCTCCCGCCTTCAGCGAAGTGCTCTCCAGGCTCTTTTGCACCTCATCTGTTATATCCACTACCTCGCCCTTATCGGTCTCAAATTCGATGTATCTGGTCTCGATCAATGCTCCTCTTTCATCAGAGAGACGAATCACGCATTTCTCATTTGCGGTCATAAACGGATCTTTCAAGATGATTAAACTACGAGCATGAGCGAGCTTTAACATCTAGAAAACATTTCTATATCTTGCAGTACTACAGTATTATCATGATAGTAGCTGAATTCTCCATGGTCCCCATGGGATCGGGGACCAGCGCAGGAGACTACATCAAAGCCATCCACCATATTTTAGGGGAGGCAGAGGTGAACTTCATTCCAGGTCCCATGTCCACCGCAGTAGAGGCCAAGAGCCTCCAGGAGCTATTCGATCTGATGGAGAAGGCCAACGATAAGCTCGTTCAGATGGGGGTTAAAAGGATAATCACCACTATAAGAATAGACATGCGCCTGGACAAGGAGATCTCCATGCAGTCAAAGCTGTCCAGGGTGAGATCGGACAGCAATTGAGCTGTTTCGAGCCCAGATGTTGCAGCAGTGGTAGATGAGAGAAAATGATACATACAATTGATGCAAATGAGTGGTTATGATTAATTCATCTCCAATGATACTGATGCTCTCATTGATTCTAATTCTTGTCGCCTGTGCAACTGCCGACGGCCTGGCCGCTCCTTCCTCTGGTCCAGTCTGCCCGGATGACATGTTCCCCTGCAACGGAACCTGCATCAATATCACCTCGCCCTGCAATATGAGCTGTCTGGATGGCATGTTCCCCTGCAATGGAACTTGCTTCGATTTGTCGACAGACACTCAAAACTGCGGATCGTGCGGAAATGTCTGCTCTTTAGGAATGGTCTGCATCAAAGGTGTTTGCACCTGCATGGCGGGCCTGGATGTCTGCAATGAAAAGTGCACTGACACCAGCATCGATCCACTGAACTGTGGTGCATGCGGAAATATCTGCCCTGCAAATGCGATCTGCATCGATGGAAGCTGTTCCGATATGTCTCCTCAGATATGCATCGATGGCGATTGTTCCTATCCGATTACTATGCAGCTCCGGAACCTATGATGAGGATCGTCCAATCATATCGATTTGATGAATAGAATCGGGCAACGGTCTCTTGGCATATAGCTTCAATCGGAATCGTCCCCATTATCCTTTAGGGCAGACACTTCGGGATAATCGCATTGAAGCTCTAGACTCTGATCTTCATAGATGCCGCTTTTCATCTCTCTTATGAATGAGTTGAGCTTCAAAATGGGCACCATCGGCACGCCCTCATAGGATTTTATCTCTTCTTCGATCAGAGTCACCACAACTGCAATACCCTCTGTTCCCGTCAGCGTCCGGTAGAATTCGCATCGTTCCTTATGCTGCTCAATAGCTCTTCTTAGAGCCGATAACCGGGAGCGATGGCCTGACCATTTCTTACACTCCACCAGAATCGTACTGTCCATCCTGCGGGCGATAACATCGTACTGCCTGCGTTTTCTCTTATGGGTTTTCACCGCATTTATCTCAACTAAAAAATCATTCTGCTCAAAGATGTAAGCGGTCAACATCTCGAAATTTTGCCAGATTACCTCTCTTGAAGCCCTCTCCAGGTCGGAGAGGCACTTGATCTGAGCAAAATCGCTGATCTCCTTCTCGCTCTTATTCTTGCCTTTTCTTGCAGGCCTGAGGGGGATTGAATTTAATCCTTCAATCTCAAAGGCCATCTTTTAAATCCTCTCCATTGCATGCTTAAAAGTGACTGTGGGAATGTAGGTCCGATTGAGGCTCCCAATATTTAAAATAGATCCGGCCGAAGGCCCGAACTACTAAACCATCCATATCCATACTACCTTCCAGGTTCTACAATGCCCGCAACATGCAGAGTTCGAGCTGAGATATAGCAGTCAGCGTTGATGCGTTGATGCAATATATTCATATATTAGATACCCGGAACGTATATGCTGGCAGGTGCTACTGATGGTGAATATGCTGACCATTGTGAATGACGCTCGCAAGAATGGAGTTCTGGATGAGGTGCCACTATTATGTCGACCAAGCTGATCGCATCCCTGTGCCCCTATTGTGCTGTGGGTTGCGGCCTATTCATCCAGGTCGAGAAGGGCAAAGCCACGGGCATCAAATACATGACCGACCACCCAACTTGCCTTGGCGCTCTCTGCCCCAAGGGAAACTCCGTTCTGGAGCTTTTGAATAACCAGGAACGCCTCGTGTATCCCCTGAAAAGGTCTGGAAGCGATTTCATTCCCATAAGCTGGGACGAGGCCCTGGAGCTGGTGGCTCAGGGTCTGGCAAGGAACCTGGAACGGTATGGCCCGAAGTCCCTGGGCTTTCTCGTCTCCTCCCGCTGCAATAACGAGGAGAACTACCTGATGCAGAAGATGGCCCGGCTCCTGGGATCGCCCAACGTGGACAACTGCGCCAGGCTCTGCCATTCACCCACTGTGATGGGTCTGGGCGCCTCCTTTGGCGCCGGCGCCATGACCAACAACCTTCTCGACCTGGAGAACTCCAAATGCATTTTCGCCATCGGCACCAACTTCACCGAGGCCCATCCAATCGTCTCCCGCTGGGTAGAGAAGGCAAAGGACAATGGGGCAGTGGTGATTGTGGCCGATCCCCGGATCACCTCCACCACCTGGATGGCGGACATTCACCTTCGCC
>WPCJ01140104.1_pt1 | contig 11861 bp, 6 predicted proteins | sample 5399831 | NCBI WGS metagenome assembly WPCJ01 (sample SAMN12869470, study PRJNA574797) | sludge metagenome | isolation source: wastewater treatment of pH10 | place: China:Beijing | collected 2019-05-20 | reverse complement strand
CGCAGGTTCACGAAGGCCTGCTGCAGCGATGTGAACAGCAGCCGCGCTTCCGCGTCGGTCGGTGCCACGATCACGTTGATGCCGAGCATGACACGCGGCTTGTCGAGCTGTTGCGAAGGTTCGAATCGCGTGCGGTAGACTTCCAGTGCATGGTCGAGTTCCGCCGGCGCGAAATGCGAGGCGAAGGCATAGGGCAGGCCGAGCATGGCGGCCAGCTGCGCGCCATAGAGGCTGGAGCCGAGGATCCAGACCGGTACGTTTTCACCTTCGCCCGGCACCGCCCGGATGCGCTGGCCCGCTTCCGCGGGTTCGAAATAGGCCATCAGCTCGACGACGTCGCGCGGGAAGTTGTCGACGGCGGCGTCGAGGTTCCGGCGCAACGCGCGTGCCGTCATCATATCGGTGCCTGGAGCTCGGCCGAGGCCGAGATCGATGCGGCCGGGATGCAGGGCAGCCAGTGTGCCGAACTGTTCGGCGATCACCAGTGGAGCGTGATTGGGCAGCATGATGCCGCCGGCGCCGACCCGAATGGTCTTGGTGCCTGCCGCGACATGGGCGATGACGACGGCGGTGGCGGCGCTGGCGATGCCTGGCATGTTGTGGTGCTCGGCCAGCCAGTAGCGTTTGTAGCCCAGCCGCTCGGCATGGCGGGCGAGGTCCAGCGAATTGGCAAGGGACTGCCCTGGTGTGCTGCCCTCGCCGACGGGCGAGAGGTCGAGAACGGAAAGATCGGTCATGCGCGTGTCCCGCTGGCTGGTCCGACCGCATATAGGGTGACGTTAGCTACATGCCAAATTTAGGGATTGGGCCAGTCGATTATGTGTCGTTGCGCTGCAACATACGCGTTCTATTCATGGCTGGCATACCGAATTGGTGCTTGATCTCTGCTTTCGCGCGCGTATGTAAGCCCCGCACATGGATCTCAGGGAACTGGACTTGGCTATCTACAGGGAAAAAGACATTTTCGAGCGGCGCAATGCCGCGAACGAGGCAAAGAAGGCGCTCCTGGAGCGCTTCAAGGCAAAACCGGCAGCGGACGATCCGGCAGTGCTGGCCCGCCAGGCGGAACGCAAGGCGATCCTCGAGGCCCGTGCTATCCGGGAAGCCGAGAAGGCTCGGCTGAAGCAGGAGCGCTTGGCCCGCGAAGCTGCGGAAAAGGCAGAACGCGAAGCCGCGGCTGAAGCAGCAAGGCTCGAAGCCGAAGCGAAGGCGCGCGAGGAAGCTACTGCCCGTGAGGCGGAAGAAAACGACCGCATCTCGCGCGTTCTGGCGGACGAGGCCGAGCGCAAGGCCAAGCGTGACGCGCGCTACGCCGCCCGCAAGGCGCGGGTCGGCCGCACCCCTCCTGGCTTCTCGGCACGCTGATTGCCAGAGCAGCAAGAAAGAATAGCCCGCCTCACATAAGGTGAAGCGGGCTTTTTGCATGTGCCGCAAAGCGGTCTGTCGCCGGATTGCTTCCGGTCTTGCTATCTGCCGAGCCGTGCCGGGCTGAGCATGGCGCTGTCGAGCCCGAAATCGGCGATGCGCGACGGCAGCGGCTGACCGCGCACCAGGGCGGCACAGGCTTCGCCCATGGCCGCGGATGTCTGGATGCCGTATCCGCCTTGCGCGACCAGCCAGAACAGGCCTGGCACCGCGCCGTCGAAGCCGCCGACCAGATCGCCATCGCCGACAAATGAGCGCAGCCCCGCCCAGACGCGGTTGGGGCGACCGACGGAAAGCGTGGTCAGTTCCTCGATGCGGTGAATGCCCAGCGCGATGTCCTCCATTTCGGGCTGGACGTCCTGCGGCGGCATCACGTCGGCATTGGCCGGCGAGCCGAGAAGCAGACCGGCATCGGGCTTGATGTAGCAGCTCTCGTCGGCGGTGATGAACATCGGCCAGCGGGTGACGTCGTGACCGGCCGGCGGCGCAAAGACGAAAGCCGTCCGCCGGCGCGGCTCCAGTCCGAGCGGGCGGGCGCCGAACAGCGCGCCGATCTCGTCACCCCAGGCGCCTGCCGCGTTGATCACGATCGGCGCGATATACTCCTTGCCTGATGCCACGACACGCCAGTCGGCGCCGGTCCGTTCCGCTGCGGTGACGTCGGCATTGCCGATCACGGTGCCGCCGGAGCGTTTCAGACCACGCAGATAGCCCTGATGCAGGGAATGCACGTCGATATCTTCGGCATTGGGATTGTAGACGGCGCCGACAACGCTCTCCGGCCGCAGAACCGGCACCCAGGCCCTGGCGCCTTCGAAATCGAGTCGCTCTCCGGGCAGCCCGATCGAGCGGACGGCATCCTGATGTTCCGAAAGCAGGTGCTCCTGCTCGCTCGAGGCAACGACCAGCATGCCGCGCGGGGTCAGGATCGGGTGCTCGGCGAAACCTGCCGGTGGGGTTTCGAGGAAAGCGCGGCTTGCAGCCGTCAGGGCGCACACCTGGCGCGTGCCGTAGGTTTCGCTGAACAGCGCGGCGGAGCGGCCGGTCGAATGATAGCCCGGCTGGCTTTCGCGTTCGAGCAGCACCGTCTTCACGTGCGGCGCCAACCAGTAGCCGACGGATGCACCGGCGATGCCGCCGCCGATGATCAGGACATCGGCTTTCACCGGCTCTTGCGTTGTCATGGTCGATCCTTCGTGCCAGCGATCTGCGTGGCAGGTATTTCTTTCTTATACGCTAAACATTTTCAAAATTTGAAAACGCCGTCAAGCGTAGCCTGGCAGGGGATCTCGAATCGGCACCGCGCTCCGAAGGGTAGTGCGGACCATGACGAGGCCAGACGCCTTTGCGCGCCAGAGCTGCCCTAGTGGTCCAGCATTTCGATCAGGGCCGACTGGAAATCCGGCTGCGCGCTCGAACAGACCGCAAGCACGAGCCCATCGCCATCGCCGACGGCGAGATAGGCGTGGCCCATGGTGCTGTCGATGTAGATGCTCTCGCCCTTCCCGAGGCGAATTGGCGCATAGTGCTCGGTGTGCACCTCGATGATGCCTTCGAGCACGTAGAGGAACTCCTCGCCGGCATGTTTGATCAGCGGGCCGAACTCTTCCAGCGAGCGGGTGGTGATGCGGGTCAGCACCGGCACCATGCGTTTCCTGGTGATGTCCGTGCTGAGGTAGAGATAGTCGTAGTTCTGGGTTTTCTGCTGCAACCCGTCGCCCTGCAGGTTGACGGAACGCCGGGTCAGCGGATGGCCGGAGATTTCGGGTTCAGCGACCAGTTCGGCCATCGACAGGCCGAGCCCCTCGCCGATCTGCAGCAGCTTGTCATAGGAGAGCGACATCTGGTCGTTTTCGACCTTGGACAGCGTCGAGATCGCCACGCCTGTCTTGCTGCTGACGTCGCTCAGCTTCCAGCCATGCCTCTGGCGCAGCGCCTTGAGGTTCGCTCCGAGTTTCGGGTGCTTGGCCATCAATCCCCAGTCGTTGGTCCAGTTCGATGACGGGACGATAGCCGTTGACAATATCGGCAACAAGGAAAATCATTTAGCGAATTAGAAAACGGAATTTCTGCCGAGGAGGAAATTATGGCTCGGGAAGTCGAATGGGCGCGCATGACGGCGCCGGAACTGCGTGCGATCGCCGAGCGTGGCAATGCGCTCGCCATCCTGCCGGTCGGTTCACTGGAGCAGCACGGTCCGCATCTGCCCGTCATCACAGACACCGCAAGCGCGGCGGCCGCGGCGATACGCGGCGCGCGGCTGGTTTCCGAGGAAGTGCCGCTCGCCGTCCTGCCTGGTCTCTGGCTCGGCATGAGTGAGCATCATCTGCCGTTCGGCGGCACGATCACTCTCGACTATGCCGCCTATCACGGTGTGCTGCGCTCGATCGCCCGTTCGCTGAAGGCGATCGGCTTCACCCGCCTGCTCATCGTCAATGGCCATGGCGGCAATGTCGATCCGCTGGCCGTTGCCGTGCGTGAACTGGCGGTGGAGTTCGACATGCCGATCGTGGCGACGACGCCATGGTTCCTGGCGCAGGAGGAAACCTCGGCGCTGTTCGAATCCGACGATGGTCCGAAGCACGCTTGCGAGGGCGAGGCCTCGGTCATGCTGGCAATCGCCGGCGATATCGTCAAAACCGACAAGTTCAAGGAAGCGGAGGCTCTGCAGGCTGGCCAGAACGAGGCGCCGCATGGCGCCTCGCGCTTCTACTCTTTCTCCGAACGCGCACCGAAGACCGGCACCTGGGGCTTCCCCAGCAAGGGCACTGCCGAAAAAGGCGAGAAGTTCCTGGCCCTGCATGCCCGCGAGGTCGCCAACCTCATCGCCTCGGACATCCTGTGGACGCGGCCGGATCCGGTCTGGCGCGCCGGCCGCGGTCTGGAGACCACAGGCGGCCGGGCCGAATAGTCGTAATGCGGCGATGGTCCGCACCGTGAGGGGCTGGCCATCGAATGACTGCCAACAACAACCAGAAAAAGGGGAAGATCATGACTGTTCCACAACGCGGCCGCCTGGCGGCAAGGCTCGCCACAGGCGTTGCCGTTGCTGTTCTCTCCGGCCTCTTTGCCAGTCAGGCACTGGCCAAGAGCCTGGTCTATTGTTCGGAAAGCGCACCCGAAGGCTTCGATCCGGCGCTCTACTCCACCAATTCCACCTGGGATGCCTCATCCAAGCCGATCTACAGCCGGCTGGTCGAGTTCGAGCAGGGCACGACCAATGTGGTCCCTGGCCTCGCGGAAAGCTGGACGATTTCGGACGACAAGCTCGAATACACTTTCAAACTGCGCAAGGGCGTCAAGTTCCAGACCACCGACTATTTCACGCCGAGCCGCGAGCTGACCGCCGATGACGTGATCTTCTCGCTGGATCGCCAGCGTCTGAAGGACAATCCCTGGTTCGGCTATGTCGCCGGCTCGAGCTGGGAGATCTTCGAAGGCATGGAGATGCAGAACCTCATCAAGGATATCTCCAGGGTAAACGACAACACGGTGAAGATTGTCCTCAACCAGCCGTCCGCATCGCTGCTGGCTATGCTGGCGATGGATTTCGGCTCGGTTCTGTCGAAGGAATATGCCGACAAGCTCCTGGCCGACGGCACCAAGGAAAAACTCAATCAGCAGCCGATCGGCACCGGACCCTTCCGCTTCGTCGACTATCAGCAGGATGCGGTTATCCGCTTCCAGGCCAATCCCGATTATTTCGGCGAGAAGCCGAAACTCGACGAACTGGTCTTCGCGATTACCGTCGATCCGACCGCGCGCATCCAGCGGCTGCGCGCCGGAGAATGCCAGATGGCGCCCTATCCGGCGCCTGCCGACATCGCGGAACTCAAGGCCGATCCCAACCTGACGGTGATGGAAAAGCCGGGCCTGAACGTGGCCTATCTTGCCTACAACACGCTGATGCCGCCCTTCGACAAGGCCGAAGTGCGCCGCGCGCTCAACATGGCCATGAACAAGCAGGCGATCATTGACGCCATCTTCCAGGGAACGGGCCAGGTCGCCAAGAACCCTCTGCCGCCGGGCATGTGGGGCTACAACGATGCGGTGGCCGACGACAAATATGATCCGGAAGCCGCCAGGAAGATGCTGGAAGCGGCCGGCGTCAAGGATCTCAAGATGAAGATCTGGGCCATGCCGGTCAGCCGCCCCTACATGCCGAACGCGCAGCGTACCGCGGAGCTGATCCAGGCGGACTTCGCCAAGGTCGGCGTTACGGTGGAGATCGTGTCCTACGAGTGGGGCGAGTATGTGAAGCGCGCCCGCGACAAGGATCGCGACGGCGCCATCATCCTGGGCGCGACCAGTGACAATGGCGATCCCGACAATCTGATCAGCTACTTCTTCGCCTGTTCGGGTGTCGGTGGCGCTAATTTCGCCAACTGGTGCTACAAGCCGGTCGAAGACCTGATGCAGAAGGCGCGTGTAACCTCCGATCAGGCAGAGCGCACCAGGATGTATCATGAGCTTCAGGTGCTGTTCAAAGAACAGGCACCCTGGGCTACGCTCGACCATTCGACCGTATCGCTGCCGATGTCGAAAAAGATCACGGGTTACGTCATGGACCCGCTCGGTTCGCATCGTTTTGAAAGCGTCGATATCGGCGAGTAGGCTTCGGCGCGCTCCGCGGCGATTTCGCTGCGGAGCGTTTCATCTATCGGCATGTTGCGCGCAGATGTTGGCCTCGGCCAAAATTAAGCGGCGAGTCCGTAGTTGTTTGTACTCTAATGATTTGCGGGTATCCAAATCCGTGCTAGCGTTCCCTTGGCTTTGCCCAAGTGGGGACAATGGCGAAGTACTTCAAATCGTTTTGCGATTCAAAGTATCTGCCATCGGCCTTGAGACGGCCGGTTCGGGCTTGTGTCGGCCTGACGGCTAACGAGGTTTTGAGATCAACATGAATGGTTGATCAGCAGGCGATCCGGCAGCTTTCCACCATCTGCGCCATCGACGCAGTCGGCTTTTCGCGCCTGATGAACGAAAACCAGGAAACGGCGGTCAGAATCTTCCATGAGCGGCGAAACCTGATTTCTGAAACGGTCGGCGAGTTCGGTGGCCGCATCTTCGGAGCGGCGGGCGACAGTCTGATGGCGGAGTTCGGCAGCCCCATCGAGGCGCTGCGTGCCGTTCTGGAAGCCCAGCTGCGCCTCGACAAGCTCAACGCGACGGCGGCTGAAAACCTGCGCATGCCGTTCCGCATCGGCGTCGCGACGGGCGTGGTCATCCAGAGCGAGGATGGAACCTTCGGCGACTGCGTGAACATATCGGCACGGCTGCAGGAGTTCTCGCCGCCCGGGGGCGTTGCCATCACCGGCACTACGCATGAACACGTCAGCGGCAGGTTTTCGGTCGAGTTCACCGATCTCGGCCCGATGCAGCTCAAGAACATCGCCCTTCCCGTCAGGATATTGGTAACGGCTCCCGCTTCCGGCCAGACCAAGTCCATGGCGTTCGCCGCGGTTCGCTCGTCCATCGTACAGCCCGGCAACACCGATGCCAGGGACAATCAGCCGGCCATTGCGGTGCTCCCCTTTCAGAACAGCAGCCCCGACCGATCCACGGACTATCTGGCGGACGGCATCGTCGACGACATCATCCATGGGCTTGCGGCGACACGTTCGCTCCCGGTGATCGCACGCGACTCCAGTTTCCAGTTCCGCGATCAGTGGCTGGGAACCGCTGCGATCGGCAATCTTCTCGGCGCGCGCTATCTGGTGACAGGCTCGGTTGCCAGTTTCGACAAACACATCCGGTTGAGCGCGTCGCTCACGGACAGCAGCAACGGCCGTGTGGTCTGGTCCGGCCGGTTCGAGCGCGGGCTCGAGGAACTCATCCAGCTCCAGGACGATCTCGGTGGAGAAATCGTGTCCACCCTCGAGCGTGAGGTCGATCGGGTCGAACAGGTGCGCACCTTCCAGATTCCGTGGGAGCGGCTGCAAACCTGGCAACTGGTGCGCCGTGGCCGCTGGCATATGCAACGACGCACGCGCGCGGACATGGATGCGGCGCTCAAGCTGTTCCAGCAAGCCTATGACGAAGACCCCAACTCCGGAACGGTGCTCAGCGAACTGGCCTGGTGGTATCTGTGGCGCGGCTGGTTGAACCGCGGCGAACCCGACGATCTTGCCCGCGTTGCCGAGTTGTCCCAGCGGGCCCTGCTGGTGGACAGTCAGGATGCCCGTCCATATGCGTTTCTGGGCTCCATCGAAGTGCTGCGACGCCGCCCGCTTGTTGCGCAGGATTTCCTGCAGCAGGCGCTTCACTACAACCCAAGTTTCGTGCTGGCTTACCAGGCCATGGGCAGCGCCCGGCTCATGGCATCGCGTCCGCAGGAAGCGATCACCGTTCTGAAGCGGGCTGATCGTCTGTCGCCTTTCGAGAACTATCGCTTTCACACGCTGGGCGAGCTGGCGGCGGCGTACACGCTGCTGGAGGATTGGCCGGCGGTCATAACGACCGCTGAGCGCTCGCTGTCCTTTGCCCAGGACTATTTCTATCCGCGATTCCTCAAGATCGGCGCGCTCGTGCGCAGTGGGCAAGTCGGGGAGGCGCGCGCCGAGCGCGTTCTGTTCGAAGCCAGGCATCCGCGGTTCAGCCGCAGCTGGATCGACTGGATCCCGTTCGCGGACGGCTCCATCAACCAGCGCCTTCTGGACAATTTCGACGCCGCCGGCTGAGTCTGGCCGAGGCTCGAGTTTATGCCGCTCCGCACGGCAGCAATGTGAAGCGGATCACTTACCCGGCGGAGGCCGGTTCATAGCATAGCCTGCACGTCTTTGCGTTTTCCGGGGGATCGTCGGAATGGGCTTCTCAACCAAATATTATGAAGGGGTTCTCAAGGGTCAGGCCGACCTGCCGCTTGGCAGCGAAACACCGCCTTTCGACTTCGAGCGCAAGCGCAAGTCGACCCTTGTCGGACGGGCCATTGGCTGGTTCCTTGAAAATCCTGATTGGTGGCTCAGGATCGCCCGGCATCTCGTTCCACGCGTGCGCGTGGGCAAGGTCGTTTTTCTGACGCGTTTTGAGGACGTACGCGAGGTCCTCGAACGCGAATCCGAATTCGAAACACCTTACGGTCCCGAACTGCGGGAGTTTTCCGGAGGGCTTGATTTTCTTCTCAGCCTCAAGGACGGCAAGCTCTACCGCACGCAGAAGTCCGTGGTCCTGAGTGCCTTTCCGCCCAGCGAAGTCGAACAGCGGGTGCGGGAGATAGCGGCCACGCATTCGCAGGAGATTGTGCGTCATGCCGGCGAGAAATTCGACGCAGCCACCGATTTGATGCGCATTGTGCCGATCCGTATCTGCCGGGAATATTACGGCCTGGATATCGAGGACGATCGGCAATTCGGCGACTGGGCCATCTCCATAAACCATATCCTGTTCGGAGATTGGAATGCGGACCCCGTCACGCGCGAGCTGGCCGTGGCGGCAGCCAAGAACATGTTCGCCACCGTTGACCGTTCCATCGATATTGCCCAGGCGGCAATCGACCGGGGCGAGATGGTCGACAATCCGCTCGGGCGGCTCGTCCAGATGTCGAAAGACGGGGGCCAGGTTGCGGGTCGGCAGGAGGTACGCGCCATCATGATCGGCATGGTCGTCGGGTTTGCGCCGACAAACCTGCTTGGGGGCATCAACTGCCTCGATGCCGTTCTGAGCCGGCCGGAGATATTCGACTACATCAAGAAGTCCGTCGACGAAGAGGACAACGCACGCCTGGACAAGGCGGTGCTCGAGGCCATGCGCTTCAAGCCGCATTGGATCTGGCCCTGGCGCTACACGCGCGAGGAGAAGACGATCGGCGTCGGCCGATCGCGCCCGTACAAGATCCCGGCCAACGTGTCGGTTCTACCCGCCACGCGCTCGGCCATGTTTGATGCATCGGCAGTGCGCGACCCCTGGACGTTCAATCCGGACCGCAGCTTGAGCGAGAACATGGTTTTCGGGGTCGGCATTCACCGCTGCATCGGTGCTTCGATCGCCAGCGTACAGGTTGCCGAAGCTTTCCGTGCCTTGTTCAGGAAGCCGGGCTTTCGACGGGCTCGCGGCAAGGAGGGCAAACTTACGCGCATCGGTCCTTATCCGGACAGGCTGATGGTGGAGTTCGATGCGCCGGCCGAGAACTGTCTTGTCGAACAGGCACTGGTCACCGTGTGTGTGCCGGTGCGCGCCGGGGCTGATGCGAAACAGCTCCAGAAGGAAGTCGATCTCCTCGGCAATCCCGCAGCGGATGCAATCCGGACGGCTTTGAACCAGACCGGCATCATCCACTTCGCCAGTCTCGCGGCCATAGCGACAAGCGATGCCGGAAAGAAGACCGGGGATGGCTTCCATCTCGTGCTCGAACTGTCGGGCGACGGCAGCAAACGCGCGGTGATCGAGGCATTTGTCGCCGCCACGAAGACGCAACTGCAACCGATATTCGAGCGCTTCGCGGCCGATTCGCTCAAAGGCCCGCTGGAGGCTTTCCTGCTCAAACACGCGATCGATGTGTCGCCGCAGTTCGGCGAAATGTCGGGGCTGGTGTTCGCTGGCACGCCGGGACATTCCGTTGCGCGGATCAAGGCCGAACAGTTGCTGGCAAACAGGCTTGCAGAGCTTGTCGAACAACAGACCCTGCTCGCTCCGCCATCCACGGCGGTGATATCGGACAGCTCCTCGGCGGGAGAAATATTGAAAGACGTGCGCGAGGAGCTGGAGAAAGAATCGCATTTCGACTGGGCGTTCTCGCCCGCGCAAAGTCTTCTGGAAAAGCCGGGCGGCACGCTTCTGTCGGCAACGGTGCACAGCATCTTCAACCTGCGCACCGCAATACCATTGGTCGTCCTGGTCGGGGTTTTCACCTGGCTGACCTACTACCTGCAATTCGATAAAGGCGTGCACTGGTTCCGCACCGTGGCACGTCTTGGAGATTCCTTCATTCTGGCTGTCGGCGGACTGATCCTGGCGATCGCCATGCTGCTCATAGCCGTGGCCCTGCGGTTGCGGCATATCGAGCAACGCGAGGAGATCAGAACCGCCGGAATAAAGCTCGACAATCTGGCGAAGCTTCAGGAGCGCGAGGACAAGGAAGGCTACGTCCAGAACCACATGACCGCTGTTTCCGTCATCAAGCCGGGATGGTGGTTGAAACCTGGTGTGCTTCGGCGCGTCCTGCTGCGGTTTTCGTTCTATGTCATCTCGATCGCAGCCCGGCGCGCATACAGGCCAGGATATCTCGGCGACATAAGTACAATCCATTTTGCGCGCTGGGTCAGGATTCCACGGACCGACCGCCTCGTTTTCTTCAGCAATTACGGTGGCAGCTGGGAAAGCTACCTGGAGGATTTCGTCACCAAGGCTTCGGCCGGCCTGACCGGCATCTGGAGCAACACCAGAGGGTTTCCCAGAACACGTTTTCTGTTCCTGGACGGCAGCCGCGACGGCGACCGCTTCAAGCGCTGGGCGCGCGCCGAGCAGATCCCGACCTCTTTCTGGTATTCCGCCTATCCAGATCTGAACACCACGATAATCCGCAAGAACTCGCGCATCAGACAGGGCTTCCAGGCCGCGCGCGCGAGCCAGGCACGCGACTGGTTGAGCCTGTTCACGTCTTTGCCTCGGCAGGATGGCATCAAACCGTCGCTGGCGCGGATGCTTCTGAATCAGGCCGGCGAGACGTCGGTCGAGAGTCTGGAAAGTGGCGAAATACAATCCCTCATATTCGGACCGCTCGGCAATCTCGAACATGCCGTCATGTTTGCGTTCGAAGTTGGTGACAGGAGTTCTGCAGCGCAACGACAAGAGGTGCTGGCGCATCTTTTGAAACACACGAGTTTCGGGGACAGCAAACCGCAGTCGCGTGCGATGTTCTGTGTCTTTGGTCCTCAGGGCCTGACCAAACTGGGCTTCGCCGGTAATCCAGACAGCGATGCGCTGGGCAGTTTTCCGCCAACCTTCAGGCAAGGCATGGCGAACGACTATCGCAGCCGCATCCTCGACGATCAGGGCGACAGTGCACCTGAAAACTGGTCCTGGGGTTCCAAGACGACGCCGGTCGACCTCGCAATGATCTGCTATGCCGCCGACAGCGCAAAGCTCGATGGAATGGCGCTCGACATAGGCAATCTTGCCAAAAGAACCGGGTTGATCTCCAGGGCAGTCGTTCCGCTCGTGATCGATCGCAGCAGTGCCAGATGTCCGGCAAAACCCATCGGGGAGGGTGATGAGGAGAAACGCCCGGCGCGGGAGCATTTCGGTTTCGTCGACGGTGTGTCCCAGCCGGTGATCAAGGGTACGCGGCGCCGGCGCAACCACAATTCAAGTCCCATTCACCAGATCGCCGCCGGCGAATTCCTGTTCGGCTATCGAGACGAGCACGGTTTCTACCCGCCCAGCCCGACGACGCCCGCGGAGTTCGACGCTGAAGGGCGCCTGCTGGCGATCGACGCGGA
>WPCJ01241717.1_pt1 | contig 11880 bp, 12 predicted proteins | sample 5399831 | NCBI WGS metagenome assembly WPCJ01 (sample SAMN12869470, study PRJNA574797) | sludge metagenome | isolation source: wastewater treatment of pH10 | place: China:Beijing | collected 2019-05-20 | reverse complement strand
AACAGCAGGAAGGAGCCATACACGCCGGCGTAGCCCAGCGTGAGCGCATCGCGGTCGATGCGGATCGGGAAGTCCATGATCGGCACCACCAGGTCCTCGGCCACGTCCTGGATCTTGAACACATCCACGCCGGTCTCGATCCCCATCAGGTCGCACACCGCGATGAACACTTCCATCGGGGTGTTGCCCGCGCCGGCCCCCAGGCCAGCGGCCGCGGCGTCGATGCGGCTGGCGCCGACTTCGAGCGCGGCCAGGCTGTTGGCCACGCCCATGGCCAGGTTGTGGTGGCCGTGGAAGCCGAGTTCGGTCTCGGACTTGAGCGCATCGCGCACCGCACTGAGACGCGACTTGACCGTGTCGGGCAGCAGGTGGCCGGCCGAGTCGGTGACGTAGATGCAGTTGGCGCCGTAGCTCTCCATCAGCTTGGCTTGCTTGACCAGGCCTTCGGGGCTGTTCATGTGCGCCATCATCAGAAAGCCGACGGTGTCCATGCCGAGCTTGCGAGCGTAGCCGATGTGCTGCTCGGAGACGTCGGCCTCGGTGCAGTGGGTGGCCACGCGGATGGTGGAGACGCCCAGTTCGTGCGCCATCTTGAGGTGATCGACCGTGCCGATGCCCGGCAGCAGCAGCGCCGACACCCTGGCCTGCTTCATCAGCGGGATCACGGCGGACAGGTACTCCTCGTCGCTGTGGGCCGGGAAGCCGTAGTTCACCGAGCTGCCGCCCAGGCCGTCGCCGTGGGTGACCTCGATCAGCGGGATGCCCGCCTCGTCCAGGCCGCAGGCGATGGTCTTCATCTGCTCGAGCGTCATCAGGTGGCGCTTGGGGTGCATGCCGTCGCGCAGGGTCATGTCATGCACGGTGACTTTCTTGCCGCGAAGTTCCATGTTCATCTCTCCTTGTGGCCGGGGCGCTCAGGCCACCATCGTGGCGCGGTTGGATTCAAGCTCGAGGCGACCGGCCAGGATCTCCTCGGCGAACATCTCGGCGGTGCGCGCACCGGCCGCGGTCATGATGTCGAGGTTGCCGGCGTACTTGGGCAGGTAGTCGCCCAGGCCTTCGACCTCGAGGTACACCGAGACGCGCTTGCCGTCGAACACCGGGCCATTGACCAGGCGGTAGCCGGGCACGTACTTCTGCACCTCGCGGATCATGGCGTGGATGGATTCGGTGATCGCCGCCTGGTCGGGTTCGGTCTCGGTCAGGCAGTGCACCGTGTCGCGCATGATCAAGGGCGGTTCGGCCGGGTTGAGGATGATGATGGCCTTGCCCTGCTTCGCGCCGCCCACTTGCTCGACCGCGCCCGCGGTGGTGCGGGTGAATTCGTCGATGTTCTTGCGCGTGCCGGGGCCGGCCGACTTGGAGGACACGGTGGCGACGATCTCGCCGTAGGCCACCGGCTGCACGCGCGACACCGCCGCGACCATCGGGATCGTGGCCTGGCCGCCGCAGGTGACCATGTTGACGTTCATCTCGCCCTTGCCGACGTGTTCCACCAGATTGACCGGCGGCACGCAGAAGGGGCCGATCGCCGCCGGGGTGAGGTCGATCATCAGCACGCCCAGTTCATTGAGCTTGCGGCTGTTCTCGGCGTGCACATAGGCCGAGGTGGCATCGAAGGCGATCTGCACGCCGTCGGCCAGCACATGCGGCAGCAGGCCGTCGACGCCCTCGGCGGTGGTCTTGAGGCCGAGCTCGCGCGCACGCGCCAGGCCTTCGGAGCTGGCGTCGATGCCCACCATCCACACCGGCTCGAGCACCGGACTGCGCTTGAGTTTGTACAGCAGGTCGGTACCGATGTTGCCCGGACCGATCAGGGCGCATTTGATCTTGTTCATGACGTCTTCCTGTTTCTTGAATCTCGAGAGAATGCAGACCGTGCGGCGGTCAGGGGAGAGGGAGAGGCACGGCGGACCGCCGCACGACTGCAAACCTTGGACTGGAAGGGAGCCAGCCACTCATTACAGCGGAACATCGTCAGCGCCAATGGCGATCAGCCCTGCCCGCGCACAGACACTGTCCTGCTCCTCCGACGCCCCGGATACGCCGATACCGCCAACGAGCTGCCCATCGACACGGACAGGCAGGCCGCCGCCAAACACCACCAGGCCGGGGCGCGCCGAGAAGCCGAACTTCATGCCCTCGTTGTCACCGACAATCTTCATCCAGTCTGCAGTGGGGAAACCAAAGCCTGCAGCGGTGTGCGCCTTGTCGATGGCGATCCCGATCGACTGCGGAAAGGCGCCCGGCATGCGCAGGAATGCGACCAGGTTTCCTGCCGAGTCGGCGACGCCGACGTTGATGCGGACGCCAAGCTCGACAGCGCACTCGACCGCCGCGCGTACGGCTACATGAGCTGACTCCCAGCTGATCGTGGCTTGCTGAACTGCAATCTTCATCCTCGGTGCTCCTGGCAATGGCGGGTCACTGTGACGGCTTGACGAAGGTAATCGAGCATTTTATCGACGTCAAGCATTTTTCTCGAGATTTGATTAAGCCTGCGAACAAGACGTCAGTGGGCTAGAATCCAGCTACATCGCACCATTACCTTCAGCCATCATGAGCGAAGCCGCCCTGTTGTCGAATGCCGCTGCCGAACCCAAAACCCTGGTCGAGGGCGCCTACCAGCGTCTGCGGCGCGACATCATCGAAGGCGTCCATGCACCCGGCGAAAAACTCCGCGTCGAGCACCTCAAGGACCAGTACGACGTCGGCGCAGGAACCCTGCGTGAGGCCTTGCTGCTGCTGGTGACCGACGCGCTCGTGGTGACACAGGGCCAGCGCGGATTCCGCGTCGCGCCCATCTCCATCGCCGACTTCGAAGACATCACCCGCACCCGCGTGCTGCTCGAGACCGAGGCCCTGCGCCAGTCGATCACGCTCGGTGGCGACGACTGGGAAGCCAGCGTCGTCGCCGCATTCCACCGCCTGTCGCGCGCAGAAGAGAAGTTGGCCGACCACGACCCGGGCACCACCGAAGAGTGGGAGAAGCGCAACCGCGCCTTCCACGAGGCGTTGATCTCGGCCTCGCCCTCGCGCTGGATCCGCCATTTCCAGAACATCCTCTATCAACAGTCCGAGCGCTATCGCAGGATCAGCCTGTTCCGCCAACCCATCGAGCGCGACATCCACGCCGAGCATCAGGCCCTCTTCGATGCAACGCTTGCGCGCGATACGACGCGCGCAACCTCCATCCTGACCGAGCACATCCTGCGCACGCTCGATGCAGTCAAGCGCATGCCGACGGATTTCTTCACCGGCAAGAAGAAGCTCTGAGCCCGCCGTGCTGACCGCCCCCGCGACGCATGCCGCGCCACGGGGCCAGAGCCTGTGGGAAGCAGGCGAAGCGCTCAGGACACGACCGTCAGGAAGCGTTCATTGAGCTTGCGGTCGTGGTAGAAGATCCCCGTGCCGACCTCGTCCCACGTCCACCGGACGGGCTTCCAGTCGGGATAGCACTGGTAGCCGCCGCAGAAGGTCTCGAAGCGGTTGCCGGACGGATCGAAGGCATAGATCGTGGTCCCGCGGGTGATGCCGTGACGCGTCGGACCAATGTCGATCGATACCTTGTTCATCGACATGATGTCGGCCGCACGCAGCACCTTTTCCCAGCTTTCGAGCAGGAACGAGACGTGGTGCAACTTGCCCGGCTCGGGGTGACGCACGAAAGCGATGTCGTGTGCCTTGGTCGAACACGACAGCCAGATCGCCAGGTCGGTCTTGCCGTCTTCCATGATCACGTGCTCGACGAGATAGAAGCCGAGCACCTTGCAGAAGATGTCCTGCACCTTCTCGATGTCCGGACCGTAGAGCAGGCAGTGATCGAGCCGGATTGGCGCGATGCCACGCTCGGCCTCATCGGTCCAGGGCGGCGGATTGGTGTAGGTGTCATCGGTGCCGTAGTCGCTCTTCTCCCAGTAGAGCTCGATCTGGTGCCCTGACGGCACCTCGAAACGCACGCGCTCGCCGGTCTCGAGCAAGTCGCCAGCGGGGATACGCTCGGTCTTCAGACCATAGGCTTGAAGGTCCCGATCGAGCTTGTCCAGGGTGGCCTGGTCGGCGACCTTGAAACCGAAGAAGTCGATGCCGGCCGTATCGGCCTCGCGCAGGATCACGCTGTTGTGGTCACGCTCGTCCCAGGCCTTGAAATACACCCGGCCCTGGCTGTCACGGCCCGTCTCGATCAGGCCGAGCACCTTGCCGTAGTGGTTGATGCCTTCTTCAAGGTCCAGAACGCGGATCTGAGCGTGGCCCGGACGCAGAACGCCAGTCATTGCCATAGGTATGTCCCTCCTTCGTGATTGTTCGCCCCGGCCGACGGCCGGCGGCGCCTTGCATTGCCTCGATGTTGCGCGCAGCGGTTGAGGCCCTTTCCCCTGCGCAATCGGATGCCGGCCACGCCGGCGCCTCGCACTAGATGCGCTTGAACAGCGGGCTGCGAACCTGCTGGACGTCGGCCGCGGAGAAGAATTTCTCCATGAAGATGTCGCGCTCGAATAGCCGTCCCTGCATGAGTGCGGTGATGCAGGCGTCGATCATCAGCGGCGGGCCGCACAGGTAAGCCTTGTGGCCGCGGAAGTCATTGTTGAAGTGCGTCGCCGCGGCCTCATGGACATAGCCGCGCAAACCGTTCCACGCCGAGTCGGCCGGCTCGTCGGACAAGGCCGGGACGTAGGTGAAGTTCGGGTACTTCGCGGCGAGCGCGAGGAACTCGTCGTGGTAATAAAGCTCGCTGCGGTTGCGCTGCCCATACACCAGCGTCATCGGCCGCGTATCGCCCGCTTCGAGCAGATCGAGGATCATCGAGCGTGGGCTGGACAGCCCCGAGCCGCCGGCCATGAACAGCAGCGCCTCGGGCGCCGACCTGCGCACGAAGAAGCGACCGTAGGGACCGGACAGGCGCACACGCTCGCCGACCTTGAGCTGCTCGTGGATCCAGGTGGTGCCGCGGCCACCCGGGACGACGCGGATGTTGAGCTCGACCTCGCGTCCGCTCGAAGGCGGGTTCGCCAGCGAGAAGGCACGGCTGTACTCGCCGCCTTCGAGGAAGAAGTTGATGTACTGGCCAGCCTGGAAATGCATCGGCTCGTCAGTCTCGATGAAGACCGCCTTGATCGTCGGTGTGAGCGTTTCGATGCGGGTCACGGTACCGGGGAAGTCGCGCACCGGGATCGACTCCGCGTCTGCCTCCTCCTCGATCTCGGCCTCGATCGTCACGTCGGACTCGAGACGCGCACAACAGGCCAGGGTCTTGCCCTCGTCACGCTCGAAATCCATCAGCGCGAAGCTCGACGCCTCGCCGTGGTCGACCTCGCCGTCGATCACCTGCACCTTGCAGGTTGCGCACAGGCCGTGGCAACAGGCATGAGGCAGCCAGATGCCGGCGCGCAGTGCAGCGTCGAGGATGGTCTGGCCCTCCTCCACTTCGATCGTCTGGCCGATTGGTTCAATGGTCAGTTCGTAGCTCATGATCCGTTCCCGTTCCTTTCCGTTCTCCACCGGATGCCGATGGCGGCCCGCCAGAACGGGCTGCCATTTCTGCTCGGCGTCAGCTGCACGACCCCTTGATGCCAGCAAGTCCAGGCGTGCGGAAGCGGATCACGTCCTTGTGCTTGAGCCCGTTGTCGGCGAGCGACTTGTCGAAGTCGAGCACGACCGGTTTGCCCGACTTCAGCCACTCCACCGTGCTCCAGTCGATCCGGGCGAAGTCCGGGTGGTAGCCGAAGGCGGCCTGCATCGGGCCGGCGACGACGTCGCCGAAGCGCATCGTCGGTGGGAACGGGAAGCAGAACGGGGCACAGAACAGCAGGTGGTCCTCCCAGCCGATGTAGAGCAACTGGGCACCATGGAACTTGTCCTGGGTGTCGGCGGGGGCGAATTCGTATTTCGAAACAGCGGCAACAGCCATGTCTTGTCTCCTAGCTAAGTCCTTGTTGCGCCGAGCACCTTCGTACCCGGCGCGGTGGACGATCAAGCGTTCTTCGTCGCCTGGCCACGCCATTCGGCGAAGTTCTTCTTGTCCTCGGAAATGTCGAAGTCGAGGTTGTCACGACCGAATTCGAGGTTGTAGTACTTCAGCACGGCTGCCAGCGGATCGAAGCCCTCGACGGTGGGATCGGTACCCTCGGGGAAGCAGTTGCCCTGATAGATCTGGTGAACCGGTAGCCAGGACTGGACGTACTTCTCGGGCTCGTGCTCGAAGATCTCCTTGCAGTGGTCGGAACAGAAGTGGTACTTGTCGCCCTTGTAATCGACCTCGCGATAGCAGATCTTGGTCGGGTCGCCCGGCTCGGTGAACAGCATCGGAATCTGGCAGGTCTGGCACAGCATCGGCAGCGTCTTGTTGTAGAAGCGATTGCCCTTGGCGGCCTGCTCGCGCCAGAACTCGTAGCGCGGGCGGTAATGCTTGTCGAAGCTCTCCGGGTACTTGCTCGACAGCCACGCCATCTCGTCCTCATCCGGCATCCAGGTGTGGAAGTTGGCAGCGGCGGCGTAGTTGTAGAAAGTGCTCCAGGCCTGGTGCGAAAGGTGATCCTTCTCGAGCGCGATCTGCTCGGCGCACTTGGGCATGGTGATGCCGTAGCGGGCGAGGTCCTTGAACAGCGCACCGCCGTTCTCCTCGAAGTACACCTCCCAGGCTTCCTTCCAGCTCATCGTGCGCTTGGGCAGCATGTAGTCCATCATCATCGCCACCAGGGTCAGGACGCGATAACCGCGCCAGGTCCACTTGTCGATCCAGCGCTGCACGATCGGCACGTTGGCGGGGTCCTGCTCGAGGATGAACTTGATCACCTCCAGGCCGAGGGTCATGTGGCGCGCCTCGTCGGACTGCGCCGAGAAGCCGAAGGTCATCGTACCCATGTCGCCGTTGTAGGCGGCGCCCGAGACGAAGGGCACGAACAGCAGGTTGGTGAGCACGTACTCGAACGAGAAGCCGATCGAGACCATGAACTCGAACGGGCCCGCGGTGATGGCGTCGTCGAAGAAGCTCTTGGGCACCGACAGGAACCACACGCGGTCATGCATGTGGTGGAAGTCGTGCATGCCGTTGTAGTACTTGTTGTAGTTCGAGATCGAGTGCACCTGGGTCTGGGCATGGCGGATCTCGTCGAGCGACTGCATCAGGCAGGCGACGCGCGGCCCGGGGCCGGGGAAGGCGCGGCCGGCATGCGCAAAGCCACGGTGCGCAACATACTCGAGCGGGCTGATGCCGCTGATGAACAGCTTGACCGTGTTGACGTAGCGCGCATCGGTGACGTTGAGGTGGCCGTTGTTCTGGTTGAAGGCGTCGATGATCGCGTACAGCTTGCGCTCCTTCTCGGCCTGGTACTTCCAGTAGGCGTCCATGGTGAGGCGGAACGGGTCCTCCCACTTGTCCCAGTCGTGGATCTTGATCCCCTCGTACTGCATGTAAGGGTAGATGTCCTCCATCTTCTGGTAAGACGGCGTCCAGTCCAGACCGCGCGTCATCACCGCGTAGCGTTCCTTCAGGCCCAGCTTCTTCTTGGCAACTTGCATGTCCATGTGCGGAGTCTCCTATGTCCCTCAGGCCTTCCAGAAAAGGCGGATTTCGTCGTCGGTCTGATCGAGGTTGCCCGACATCGTGATCATGTTGACCTGCAGCGACTGCAGGTCGTAGTCGTTCCCGGTGATCTCCTCGATCGTCTCGCGGCGAACGATGAGTTCGCGCTCGGCGTTGATCTTCACCATCGCGGGCTGCTCATCGACGACAGCGCCGGGGTTGTCCTGCAGGATCGCCTCGATGATCGGGCGGGTTTCCTCGTTGGTCTGCAAAGCAAGAAATACGGTCGACATTCGGGAGCTCTCCTCAGAGGGTGACGCCGGCCTTGGCCATGCGCGCATTGAACTGCTGGACCACCTCGGCCAGGGCCTCGTCGGCGCGATCACCCAATGCAATGCGGCCAACGGGCAGCAGCGCGGCAGCAGCACGGTCGCGCCAGTGCGTCAGCCAGCCGGCCATGACAGCCTTGTTCTCCGCCGACTCGCTGGCCGCGATCTTCACTGTGGCATCGACCCACTTACGGGTTTCGGCAAACCAGTCGGTCATGAACTGAGTGAGCATCGCCACCGGCGTGCCGCCCTGCGACGAGAGCACATCGTCGATGATGGTTTCGTACACCAGCGCGTACAGGAGGCCGTCGAGCGCAGCGTTCTGGGCGACGAACAACTCCACCGGGTCCTTGATGACGAAGGTGTCCTCGACGTAACGGCGCAGCCCCTGCCAGGCGTCGTCCTCCACCCAGGCCCGCTTGGCCTCCTCGAGCGACTCGACATCGCCCAGCAGCAAGCCGACACGGGTGATGTACTGCGCGATGCCGAGCTGGTCCATCGCGTGATAGATATGTGGCTGCGAGAAGCCGGTACCGTAGCTGTAGGCACAGACGCTGGCATTGTTCATGTTCGAACCCCAGGCGACATGGCGCAGCGGCAGCAGCACCTTGAGCACGGTCTCTCGCACCGATTCGGGCAGCGTCGCAGCCAGACCACGGTTCTCGACGAAGTCGAAGTTCGCCTCCGCGGTATCCTGCTGCTTGGCGCGCGCCATGGTGTAGGCACCGTAGTAGAACTGGCGTGGATCCTTGAACGCGTACCAGTCCGACATCTTGATCGCGGTACGCGAGGCATCGTAGATGTCGTGCTCAGGGTCCCAGGTCGGCCGGTAATGGAAGTTGGCCGTTTGCTGCATGTCGAGCGTGCCTTCCTGATAACGCGACGCCGGTTTGTCGCCCCCAATTCGGCGTGCGATGTTGTCGAAGGTGTGCCGCAAAGGCTTGATGGACACCGTGCGCAAATCGATCTGCATGAACTCTCCTCCTTATGATTCGTAAGCGATTCAACGGAATCGCTGGTGGGTTGCCTGGTGCAGGCTCCAGTTCCAGTCGGCGTTCTCGGCCGCGTCCGAGGCCTCGCGAGGACCGAGATGGATGACCTCGTTGGCTTCGCAGAACGCCTTGAACGCCTCGGCTGGAAGCAACATCTCGGCGAACAGATCCGGCTCTCCGATCGCAAACTCGAACTCGATGAAACCGTCGGATCTCCGCTCGATGAGGCGCACGTACTTTCTACTGACGTCGATCACAGGCGCTTGCTTGTCCATTTGCCGAGGTACCTCCCGTTCGAACTGGTGAATGCTGGGGTGCTTCTGCAGGGAGCTAAACAAATTCCGTGCCAATCTCACAACTCCGAGCATTTACGCGCACTAAGCCAGGTTCTCGAGATTTACAGCGGAGACGGAGGAAGATTCCTGTTGATGAAATGCTCAATCAGAAAACTCGCTTGATCATTTGATCAATTCCATTTATTGCCATGCACCATGAAAAAAGGGCTGGTACGCCAACACGTACCAGCCCTTTCGCAACCCGACCAGGCCCGGACTACGCCTACCTTGGCCCATCCACCGCGGGCCTCTTCAGCGCCTTCAACATCTTGCCCTCCACCTTGAGCTCGAGGTCGCTGTCAGGGAACAGCTTGCAAGCAAGAACGATCCCGACCGCCTCTTCCGCCTCACTTACGCAGGCCCTGCTCATCTTGCGCGTGTGGTAACGGCCGGTGGTCACCCGCACCTTGCAGACGCCGCAGCCACCACCGCGACAGCCCACCGGAATGCCCTTGCGCCCCAAAACCTCCATCGCCCGCAACACGTTATCGTCCGCGCCACAGCGCACGAACTCACCGCTGTCCTCGATCAATACCGAAAACTTCTCTACCACTTTGCTCCTCCTCCTCGCCTTTCTTGTCGTACAGGTGTGAGCAGAACGTGCACCACACCTTCTCGCCACAACCCCACTCAAGAAATATACCACCCAATTCCTTTTTCTCGAGATTTTACTTACTATTCGAACAGCGCTGGAGTTCTCCTGTACCCGTGTGTCAGGTAAGCTCCCGAATGACGTGTCGCGTACCGCTACGCGAACACCAAGGGCTCGCCGGAGAGTGAGCATTGAGGCAGGACGAGGAGGAGAGGCTTGAGTTCCATCCATTACCCGGAGAGCACCGACCTACGCGGCCTGCTCAAGTTTGCCCCGGAAGAAGGACTGATCTGGCTGGGCGAGCACCGTATGCTGCTGCTGCATGCCGGCGCACTCTCGGAGTTACGCAAGGAGCTCATCGCGTCGGTCGGACAGGAGCAGGCACGGCGCATCCTCACCCGCATGGGCTTCGCATCGGGTATGCGCGATGCGGAGCTATCTCGCCGCACGCGCGGCTCGGCCGACCCCGCCGAGGCCTTCGTAATGGGGCCTCAGCTCCACATGCTGGAAGGCTGTGCCCGGGTTGAACCCGTTCGTCTCGAGATCAATCAGCCGGGCTGTACCTTCTACGGCGAATTCATCTGGCACCACTCGTGGGAAGCAGAAGCACATGTCCAGGCTTTCGGCGAGGTCGAGAACCCGGTGTGCTGGATGATGATCGGGTACGCCTCGGGCTATACGAGCGCGTTCATGGGCCGTTTCATTCTGTTCCGCGAAGTCGAATGTGCCGCCACAGGTGTCGAGCACTGCCGCATCGTTGGCAAACCGGCTGAGGAATGGCCGGATGCCGACCAGCTGCGCCCCTATTTCGAGGCCGACTCCATCGTTGGGCGCCTGCTTGAACTGCGTGAGGAAATCGAAGCCATGCGCAGGACTATCGCCTGTCCGCGCAAGACCCCCGATCTGATCGGCAACTCGGCCGGCTTCCTTCACGCCTATGACCTCGTCGCGCGCGCTGCGGTCACCAACGTTTCCGTACTGTTGCTCGGCGAAACAGGCGTAGGCAAGGAGCGCTTCGCACGCACGCTGCACGAGCTCAGTCCCCGCAAGGATGCCGCCTTCGTCGCGGTTAACTGCGCAGCGCTCCCGGACGAGCTGATCGAGTCCGAGCTTTTCGGGGTTGAACGAGGAGCGTTTACAGGCGCCCACACTTCACGAGCCGGCAAGTTCGAACGCGCTGACGGTGGCACCCTCTTTCTGGACGAAGTCGGAGAACTCCCCCTGTCCGCCCAGGCAAAGCTGCTGAGAGTACTCCAGGAGGGTGAAATCGAACGCCTCGGCGATGAACGTACTCGGAAGGTGAATGTTCGTCTGGTAGCAGCTACGAACGTCGACCTGCTGCGTGCGGTGAATGCGGGCACTTTCCGTCGGGACCTGTTCTACCGCCTCAACGTCTACCCAGTCACGATCCCACCACTACGCGAGCGGGTGGGAGACATCCCCACGCTTGTCGAAGCAATGATGCGACGCTTCGAGACACTGCACGGCAAACGCCTGTCAGGCATCAGCGACAAAGCAATGCACGCCCTGAAGAACCACAGCTGGCCCGGTAACGTGCGCGAACTGGAAAACGTGATCGAGCGCGGCGTGATCCTCGCACCGCTCAATGGCCTTGTCGAAGTGGAGCACCTTTTCATCGGCGCAGCACCGGAATCCGGCTTACAGCAACAGCTGAACGCGAGCGGAAGTCTTGACACCATGCAGCAGACAAACAGCATCGACCTACCCGACGCCGTACTCGACAGCGGCATCGAGCTCGATGCATTCGAGCAAGCCCTGCTCAATCGAGCGGTAGAACGCGCTGGCGGCAATCTATCGGCAGCGGCCCGCCTGCTTGGCATGACGCGTCCTCAGCTGAACTACCGCCTGAAGAAGAGGCTGTGCTGAGGTTCGGGCTTTGGAGGCATCGCCGGGAGGCGTGGCGGTTGCGGGACTGATCTGCCTGGTGTCGATGCAGGCTTTTGCGGCTGTTTTCGAGCGCGTTGTGGGTGGCGTTTATGTTTATTCGGCGCGTTGACGTAACAAAGCCCTGCTTTCTTTTGAGAGCAGGGCTTTGTTTTGTGGGTTAGTCTGACGATGACCTACTTTCACGAGGGCGGACCTCACTATC
>WPCJ01075347.1_pt1 | contig 11909 bp, 12 predicted proteins | sample 5399831 | NCBI WGS metagenome assembly WPCJ01 (sample SAMN12869470, study PRJNA574797) | sludge metagenome | isolation source: wastewater treatment of pH10 | place: China:Beijing | collected 2019-05-20 | reverse complement strand
TCTTCCTCTTTCTGGACGGGGGTGGAGCGTCAACCCCGCCTTCGACGTCGTCGAGAAGGACAACGAATATGAAATTACGGCTGAATTGCCGGGCATCGGCGAGGAAAATGTCGATATCAAGCTGAACAACCGGGTTCTTACCATTAAGGGTGACAAGTCGGAGTCGAAGGAGGAGAAGGACAAGAACTATTATCTGTCTGAGCGCCGCTATGGTTCCTTCCAACGATCGTTCCAGGTGCCGGAAAGCGTGGATGCCGAAAAAATCGAGGCAAGTTTCGCCAAGGGCATTCTGACCCTTCGCCTACCCAAGACCGCACAGGCAAAGCATGCTGAAAAGAAAATTTCAATCAAGGTCGAGTAAGTGTCCTGCAGTGCCTCGCCGACATCTTGTCGGCGGGGTACCGAGGCCATGGTCAATCTCATCTTTTTCTTCAATCAGTTCCGCAGGCGCAATACTTGGCAAGTCCTGTCATACCGCGAGCTAATATCCTGCGCTGGCAGACAGGAAACGCACGGTTCATCAGCCGCCGGGGAGCACCTCGACATTGTCGATGAGGCGGGTCTCACCCAGCCATGCCGCAACCATCAGGCGGGCCGGTTGATCGGGTTGATCAAGAGGTGCAAGATCGTCTGCGCTGCGTAATTCCAGATATTCGAGCCTGTCAAAGCCCGCTGCCAGGATGGCAGTGCCGGCTTCGCCGAGGGCGGCAGCCGGAAGGGCGCCGTCTGCAAGTTGCTGCGCCGTCGTCATGAGTATCGCAGCCAGTTGTGGTGCAACCGCTCGTTCTGCCGGCGTCAGATGGACATTGCGCGACGACAGCGCGAGACCGTCGACCTCGCGCACGGTGGGGCACTCGATGATATCGATTGGAATGTCAAGATCGCGCGCCATACGCCGTACCACGTGAAGCTGCTGGAAATCCTTCTCGCTAAAGAAGCCGAAGTCGGCGCCCGTTTGAAGGAAGAGTTTTGCAACGACGGTAGAGACCCCGTCGAAATGGCCCGGTCGGAATCCTCCACACAGCCCTTCACTGACGCCACTCACCGAGACGTTCGTCGCGAAGCCTTCCGGATAGATTTCCTTCGCGTCAGGGGCATAGAGCAGATGTGCGCCAAGAGGAGCAAGCTTTGCTGCATCATCATTCTCGGTACGGGGATAGGCGGCAAGGTCAGCCGCGTTGTTGAACTGTTTCGGGTTGACGAAAAGCGTTACGATGGTCCGGTCGGCTCTTTCGACGGCAGCGCGGACCAGGCTGAGATGCCCCGCGTGCAGTGCGCCCATGGTTGGAACGACTGCCACCGTCGCTCCGTCGCGGCGCCAGTTGGCAATTGTGGAGCGGAGCGAGGCCAGGGTGCGCACGATCGGTACGCTCATGTCGTGCCTCCATCCGCGACAATCCTCGTCGCATCTCCGAAGACATGCTCGGCAGCAGGGAGCCGCCGTGTCTGCACCTCTTCGGCATATGCGGCGATAGCCTTGTCTGCCTCTTCGCCCAGGCTGGCGTAACGCTTGGCAAACCTCGGACGAAAATCAGTGAACGCACCCAGCATGTCGTCAACGACAAGAATCTGGCCATCGCAAGCCGGAGAAGCTCCAATGCCAATGGTCGGTATTGCGATTTCACTGGTAATGCGGCGGGCCAGAGGTTCGGGCACTTTTTCCAGTACAACCGAAAATGCCCCGGCATCGGTAACAGCGGCGGCATCGTGGGCGACACGCTCACCATCTTGGCCACGACCTTGCACGGCATAACCGCCCAACGCGTTGACGGCTTGAGGCGTGAGGCCGACATGCGCCATCACCGGAATGCCCCTTGCGGTAAGGAAACGGATAGTCTCGGCTATCGGTTCGCCGCCTTCGAGTTTTATCGCTTCACAACCGGTCTCGGCGATGAGACGGACAGCGTTGGCAAATGCCTGTCCGGGGCTTTCTTCATATGAGCCGAATGGCATATCGACCACCATCAACGCACGCTCGAGGCCACGCCGTACAGTCTGACCATGCATGATCATCATGTCGAGCGTCACACCGAGCGTCGAAAGCAGACCGTGCAGGACCATGCCGACGCTGTCGCCGACCAGAACCACGTCGCAATGGGCATCAGCCAGCTTCGCCATCGGCGTAGTATAAGCTGTCAGACAGACGAGCGGGGTACTTCCCTTGGAAGCCATCACCTGCGGTGGCGTTACGGTCGCATTTTTTCCTGTAACGCTCAATTCTGCTCCTCCCTAAACCTGAGCCTCGAGAGTAGCGGTGTGACAGGTTTCCGCTACAAGTGGGAAGAATGCCCCACAGGTGCCAGACCACCCAAACGGTGGTAACGAATCGATGGCTCTATCTACCCGATCGCCCCTTCTGCTCAAAGCTGACCATCAAATCGCGGCCACAACCTTGGCCAACATATCGCGCACCTCTCCGGCCACGTCCTTCAGTGTGGCATTATCAATTGCTTGCATTGAGGCGACAGGATCAACGGCGCTGATCTCCACTCCGCTTTCGATCTCGCGCAGGATGACATTGCATGGCAGCATTGCACCCACACGCGGCTCAATGCCGATAGCCCGGTGTGCCATTTTCGGGTTGCACGCCCCAAGGATAAGATAACCTGGCATGTCGACGTCAAGCTTCGATTTCATCGTGGCCTGGACATCGATCTCGGTCAAAACGCCGAAACCATGATCCGCCAGGGCCTTGCGTGCGCGCGCATCGATCTCTTCCAGCGTGCCGTCCGTGATCATCCGATCGAGAGTGTAGGTCATTTGGATAGTCCTTTTCTAAGGTGTTTACGTTTGAAAGGCTTTTTCACACGAGATGTGCTGTCCAAGACGTTGGAGCAGAACGCCCATGCGTGATGCAGCGGATATTCTGTTCGTTTTGTCCGCATGAGCGATTGGATACAGCGTCATGTCGTTTGCTCCGTGTTTTGCGAAAGAACAGTTATTGATTGGAACTTGTCGCCGTGCTTCAGTGAGAGATGCCCCATGGGTTCTCCGGCCTCGATCTCTTCGGCCACAAGACGTTGAAGCTGCCAGATATACTCGTCGTAGATGCCGAACTGCGCCAACCCCTGGACCGTCCGTAGCAGATACTCAGCCCCCGATCCGGCGGCGCCTGCCGCGCGGGCGAGCCTTCGCGCCTGTTTCTCGATCGTCAGTGTGACGGTACGAACACCGACCGGATCGGCATAAAAGGTCAACGCCTGTTCGCGACCGCGATCGGTGACAACGTCGATCCAGCGAGCGTTTGCTGACAATTCATGAGCGACAAGTTCGCGGCGCAGCACCGTCCGCAACGCCGACTGTTCGTCTTCTCCAGCGATCTCCAGCACGAGCCCGTCGCAACTCCCGTCGGGGGCGAGAGCGAGCATCAGCCCCGGATGCTCGGGCGTGCCGCGGAAACGATCGAGCGAGATCGAAAAGCTGCGATGCCAGCCGATGGCGGTCGCACGGCGGCGCGACCGGACGGGAAAGCCCGGGTTCCAGATCAGCGACCCGTAGGCGAAGATCTGGATCGGCCGCATCCGCCCTTGGGTGAGCGTAGCCGCGAGCATGTCAAGATCGGCGTCTTCCAGAACCCGCAAGCCGGGATCGTGCAACGGCCCCTCGACCGGAGCTACACGGGCAAGATGATCGTCACTCAAAATGATGGAAATGCGATCAGGCATCAGATCTCCAGCAGGCGATGAGTTTTCCACTCCACAGGGTTTCAGTCGCGATATGTGAGAATTGTTGTTTCAACAAATCCGCAATCTCTTGGGAAACGACGTCGAGGAACCCGGGACCCGACTTCAAATGGCGTGCAAACCCAGCGGCAGATCCCGCGCGGGAGCCAACTGTCGGATTGCCTCCTGCAATGCGCTTTGGAGCATCTCCTCAATCACCGGATGGTAGAAAGGCATTTGCGACAGGCTGGCGGCAGTCTCACCACGCCCGATTGCCAGGGCGAGCAAATGCGCCAGATGCTCCCCGCGGGGAGCCAGCATCGCCGCACCAAGCAGGCGACCATCGGCCCTGTCCGCGTAAACGCGCAATATGCTGCGAGGCTCATGCAGGATACGGGCGCGGCCATTGCCTTGTCCCTCGGCGGAACCGATGACAATTTGTTTGGGGTCGAGTTCGCTTAAAGATGCGCCAACAACAACGAGATCCGGATCTGTGAAGGCAACGGCCAACGGTGTCTTGCGGGCAAAAGCTTGCGCCTTCATTTCAGGATTGCGAGCGACGTGCGCCGCGTTGAACCCCGCGATCACGCCCTCATCGACGGCTTCATGCATCAACTGGCGACTGCCATTGACATCCCCGGCGAGAAAGACCGACAATTCTCCGACTTGCATTGTCCTGGCGTCGAAGTCGGGAACGCCATTGGCATTCACTTCAATGCCGGCTTCCGCCAGGCCGAGCCCATCGATATTTGTTCGACGCCCGAGGGCAGCCAGCACGAATTCCACGTCGGCACGGCGATTGCCGTCAGCCTCCATCACGATGCCGCCGTCTTTGTGCGTCAGGCGCGTTTCAGTCTGCAACCACATCTCAAACTCGGAGCCAAATCGCTCGACGGCGCGCTCCGACACTTCGGCATCCGTCATGCCGCCGATGAATGGCGCGATATCAGCGCCAGTCACCTTGACGCCCAACCGCGACAGCGCCAGGCCCATTTCCATCCCGATCGCCCCCAAGCCGAGAATGCCGATCGATGCAGGCAGCGTCTCCAGTTCGAACAGATCGTCGGTGGTGATCACGCGCTCACGAACGTTATCCAGCCACCCTGGCACGATCGGGCGCGAGCCAGCGGCGATGACAACCGCCTTGGCCTCGATCTCACGGTGTCCGCCATCATTCAATTCCACGGCAAGACGATCGCTCGAAAGAAAGCGCGCACGACCTTCCAGCAACCGATTACCGGCAATCTCGCGCGACCTGTTGGCGGTGGGATTTGCAAATCCATCGCGCTGCTTGCGCAATGTTGCCCAGGCAGCTCGATGGTCGAGCCGTAGACGCTCCATACCACTGCCGCCGATCTGGTCGAGCTGCAAAGCAGCTTGCCACTGGGCGCCCGCATGCAGTGCAATCTTGGATGGCATGCATCCCACCCGGGCGCAAACTGTCCCCAGCGGGCCGTGATCGATCAGGACGAAATCCAGCCCAGCGCGTCTGACCTCGCGCAGTGCGTACATTCCGGCGGTTCCGGCGCCGATGATTGCGACATCGACCTGTACCGTTTGAGCCATGGCAAGCATTCTCCCGAGATGAATATGAGCCTGTTCTCGCGACGCTGATCCGACGGTTTGCGGGTCAGGTGATCTGCAACGAACCTTTGGCAGCCATCATCAGGTCGATGACTTCGGGGGCTGACACGATTTCGTAACCCGCCGCCATCTGCGCTTCTGTGAAGCCATTGTGGATCATGCAGGATCTGCAGATGCCAATCCGTCCGCCACCCAGGACGAACTTCGCCAGCAGGTCAGAGACCGGTTCGAAAGGTTTGCCGACATCGATCCCGTCGGTGGCGCCTGGCTGGCCAAGCTCAACCGCCTCAACCATCAGAAGCACCATGGTGTTGTGACCCTTTTCCAGCGCATTCAACGCCATGGTGAAAGCCACGGTAACCTTGGCTGGATTGGAACGGCCATCGAACAGGGTGGCGACAAAATCAGCAGATTGCACGGGTTTTCTCCTAGATTATGAACGAAAGCCGAAATGACGTAATGGATAACTCCGAAAGCCGCATCGAGACGCCTCATGTTCGCAACACGCGATAGATCGCCGGGATGACGAGCACGGTCAGCAGCGTCGAGGAGGCAAGGCCAAACAGCAACGATATCGCCAGCCCCTGAAAGATCGGATCGGTAAGGATCACCGCCGCGCCGATCATGGCCGCGAGCGCGGTTAAGAGGATCGGCTTGAAGCGGATCGAGCCGGCCTCGATCAGGATTTCCGTCAGTGGCCGGTTTCTGGCGTCTGTGTGGCGAATGAAGTCGACCAGCAGGATCGAGTTGCGCACGATGATGCCGGCAAGGGCGATGAAGCCGATCATCGAGGTTGCCGAGAACGGCGCTCCGAACAGCCAGTGACCGCCCAAGATGCCGATGAAGGTCAGCGGCACCGGGGTGAGGATGACCAGCGGCGCCTTGAAGGAGCCGAACTGGGCAACCACGAGAATATAGATGCCAAGCAGCGCCACCATGAAGGCTGCACCCATGTCGCGGAAGGTCACCCATGTCACCTCCCACTCGCCATCCCATAGCAGCGTCGTATTGCGCTCATTGTCGGGCTGGCCGTAGAGCGAGATGACGGGCTTTGGCAAATCACCCCAATCCTGCGAATCGAGTGCTTTCTGCACCGCAAGCATGCCATAGAGCGGAGCCTCGAAGTCTCCCGCAAGCTCGGCCGTGACCATTTCTGCGGCGCGACCGTTACGACGGAATATCAGGAAAGAGGCGTGTTCCTCGGCAACACGCACCACGTCGCCCAGTTCAACGACGCCACGATCGCCCGGCAACACATTGGCCGGGATCGGCGTCGTCAGGAAGCGTTCATCGAGCCGGCGCTCAGACTTCGGCCGCTCGATGCGCAGCGGGATCGGCTGGCGACCCTCGCCGCGATGCGAATAGCCGACCGTCATGCCGCCATTGAGAATAGCAATGGTGTCAAGGACATCGCCTTCCTCGACGCGGAAGAATTCAAGATCGTCGGTGGAGACGGTGGCTCTGAGCCGCCGCGCCGCAACGCCATAGGAATTGTCGACATCGACGATGTAAGGGACGGAGCGGAATGCGGCTTCGACCTTTTGCGCCACCGCACGGCGGGTGGTGGCATCGGGACCGTAGATTTCGGCCAAAAGCGTCGCCATTACGGGCGGCCCCGGCGGTGGCTCGACTACCTTCAGGCTGGTCCCGACCGGCACATCGACCGCCGTGATCCGCTCTCTTATGTCGAGCGCGATGTCGTGACTGGCGCGGCTGCGTTCGCCCTTCGGCAGCAGATTGATCGCCACCTCGCCCAGATGGGGATCGGTGCGATAGAATGAGTGGCGCACCAGTCCGTTGAAGTTGAAGGGCGCGGCAGCACCGGCGTGGGTCTGCACCGACTTCACTTCGTCCATGCCGAGCACAATGCGCGCTATCTGCTGCGCGACTGCGTCCGACGCCTCGACCGACGCCCCTTCGGGAAGGTCGATGGTGACTGAAAGCTCGGACTTGTTGTCAAAGGGTAGGAGCTTCACCGTCACGTCCTGCGTATAAAACAGCGCCAGCGAGCCCAGCGTCAGCGCACCAACGCCGAGCAGGAACAGCCAGCTCCGCGCCTTGCTGTGGAGGATCGGCCGGGCGCTTGCGGCATAGATGCGCCCGAGCAGACCGCCCCTGCCCTGACCATCTCCGCCGTGAGAGTGGGTTGGTGCCTTTCCGGCCACCTTCAGCATCAGCCATGGCGTCACCATCACGGCGACGAAGAAGGAAAAGATCATCGCCGCCGACGCATTGGCCGGGATCGGGCTCATATAAGGACCCATCATGCCGGAGACGAACAGCATCGGCAGCAGCGCCGCCACCACCGTCAGCGTGGCGACGATGGTGGGGTTGCCAACTTCCGCCACCGCTTCGATGGCCGCCTGGCGGCGCGACCGGCCATCCTTCATGGCCCAATGGCGGGCAATATTTTCGATGACGACGATGGCATCATCGACCAGAATGCCAATGGAAAAGATCAGCGCAAACAGCGAGACGCGGTTGAGCGTGTAGCCCATTATCCATGATGCAAACAGCGTCATCAGGATGGTGACGGGGATGACCACCGCCACCACCAGCGCCTCGCGCCAGCCGATTGCAAGCCATACCAAGAGGATGATCGAGACGGTGGCGAGCGCCAGATGGAACAGCAGTTCGTTGGCCTTTTCGTTGGCGCTCTCGCCATAATCGCGCGTCACCTCGACCGCGATCTCCTGCGGGATCAGCGATCCTTGCAGCTCGCCAACCTGGTGCAGGATCGTCTCGGCGACGGTGACGGCATTGGAGCCGGCGCGCTTGGCGAGCGCCAGCGTCACCGCCGGAACGCGGGAAAGCTGGTCGCCATAGCGCGTCACCGTCGAGACCAGCGCCTCTGCCGGTTCGGTCACGAATTCGACCGTGGCGACATCGCGCACATAGACCGGGCGGCCATCGCGGGAGGTGAGGAGGAGATTGCCGATCTGTGTCGGCGTCGACAATGTCTCGCCCGCCACCAACATGATCTGTTCGCCGCCATCGCGCAGATTGCCTGCCGGAAAGGCGCGGTTGGCGCCCTTCACCTTGCCGGCAAGCTGCTGCAGGGTGACGCCATAAAGCGCAAGCCGCGCCGGGTCCGGAGCGATGCGGATCGCCTCATCAGCCGCGCCGACCAGATAGGTCAGGCCGACATCGTCGATCTTGGCGAGTTCGGTTTTCAACTCGCGAGCGATGCGCGTCAGTTCGTTGGCATCGACCCGACCGGCCGCCTCCGGGATCGGCGTCAGCGTCAGTGACACGATGGCAACATCGTCAATGCCGCGCCCGATGATCTGCGGTTCGGGGATGCCGACGGGAATGCGGTCCATATTGGCGCGCAGCTTGTCATGAACGCGCAAGACTGCCGCGTCGGCAGATGTGCCGACGAGAAACCGTGCTGTCACCAGAGTACTGTCATCGCGAGTTTGCGAATAGACATGCTCGACGCCGTCAATGCCCTTGACGATCACCTCGAGCGGCTCGGTGACGAGCTTGACCGCATCCTCTGCCTTGAGGCCATCGGCGCGTATGAGGATGTCGACCATCGGCACGGAAATCTGCGGCTCTTCCTCACGCGGCAAGGCGACGAGCGCCAGAAGACCAAAGGCGAGCGAGGCAATGAGAAAGAGCGGCGTCAGCGGCGAGGTGATGAATGCGCGGGTCAGCGCGCCCGCCATGCCAAGGCGATGGGAGGGCGTCGTCATGGCACGATCACGCTGTCGCCAGCTTCAAGGCCGGTCAGGATTTCGACATGGGCTTTTCCATCCTGCATGATGGTCTCACCCCGAACCACGACGCGCTCCGCCTCGCCTTTGCCTGCCATGACGCGCACGAAATCGAGTCCAGAGCGGGTAGCGAGAGCAGCTTGCGGCACGAGCAGTGCCGAGCGCATGCCGACTGGCACTTCGACCAGCACACGCGCGTCGACAAAGGCGTCATCCAGCCGGTCGACCTCGACATCGGCGATGACACGGCCATTTTCGATGCGCGGATAGATCTTGGCGAGGCGCCCCAGTCTGGCTTCTCCCGCTGTGACAATTCTTATCGGCGCGCCTTCCGCCAGTTCCGTGGAATGGCGCTCGGGAATGGCAAGGCGCAGGAAGAAACCACCGCCGCCAATAGTGGCAACAGGCTCGCCAGGCATGATGACAGCACCCTTCGTCAGAGGCACGGTCAGCACGCGCCCTGTTGCAGGGGCCAGAACGTCACCTTCCTCGCCCTGCTGGACAATAACGGAACGCTGCGCCTGCGTCGCTGCGATCTGGTTTTGCGTTACATCGACATCGGTGGAAAGCTGCTCCAGCCGTTGGGTGGTGATGACACCACGCTCGACCAGCGAACGCCCGCGCTCAAGCTCTGACTGCGCGCGCCCAAGTTGGGCTTCGAGCGCGCGCAATTGTGCATCAATGGCGGCGATCTGGAAGTCGATCTTGTCGTCACGCACAATGGCAATCTGGGCCCCAGCCTCGACCTCGTCACCTTCGGATACCAGAAGCTCAACCACGGTGCCGCCGATGCGCGCCCGCGCCGGCACCAGATCGCGCGCCTCAACGCGACCATAGACGGCCTTCCATTCGGGCACGTCTTGTGGCGAAAGCACGAAGGTTTCAGCGGAAAGTGAAGGGGTAGCCGCCGCGAGCGCGGCGGCCAGGATGACAATGCGCATGATGATGGGTCTTTTCAGATCAAACGGAGCAGGCTGGCTTGAAGCCGAGGCGCTTGAGCACGCCCGCTGCAGGGCAAAAACCGGTGAAAGCCGACTGGAACATGTTAAAGCCGATAAACACCGTCAGCCAGATGAAGTAGGGCGAGACCCAGACGGTCAACGCCACGGAAATCAGGACCATGACACCGGCAAAGGCAAGGACGGAACGTTCGAGGGTCATTGGGAATATCTCCTGCAAAGTGCGTATATCGCTATATACGCAGATTTGAATGTAAAGGCAAGCCCAATCGATACTCCCGGCGTCGCAAATCAGTCAGTTCACTCGGCAGGTGCAATCGACGCTTTGCGGGCGCTCTGCCACACCAGTGGCACAAGGATCAGCGCGACTGCCGGGAAGATCAGCCAGTTGATCGTCTGCCAGCCCGAGGCGTGCAGCAGCGCGCCGGCAAAGAAGGAAGCGGCGGCGACCGTGCCGAAGATCAAGAAGTCGTTCGCCCCTTGCGCCTTGCCGCGCTCGGCGGCCGTATGGCAATCGGTGACCATGGCGGTCGCGCCGATGAAGCCGAAATTCCAGCCGACGCCAAGCAGGATCAGCGACACGTAGAAATGGACGAGTTGCAATCCGGCAAGGGCGAATATTGCCGAAACCGCGATCAGCAGCAGGCCCAGCGCCGTTATGCGCTCCTTGCCGAAGCGGGTCATCAGATGCCCGGTGACGAAGCTTGGCGCGAACATCGCCAGCACATGCCACTGGATGCCGAGCGCGGCATGATCGACCGAATGGCCATGACCGACCATGGCGATAGGGGCCGCCGTCATCACGAACACCATCAGCCCATAGGAGACCACACCTGCTGCGACCGCCAGCATGTAGCGCGGCATCAGCAATATCTGGATCAACGGGCGTCCCGTGTCCTGCACATTGCTTGTTGTTGTCGCCTTCGGCGTGCGCAACAGCAGGAGAACAGGCACGGCCATCAGCGCCAGCGCCGCCTGGCTGAGGAAACTGCCGACGTAGGGAGTTCCCGGAACCGCGTCGCGGGTCCAGATGACGAGTTGGGGTCCGATGATGGCCGCAATCAGGCCGCCGATCATCACCCAGGAAATTGCCTTGGCCCTGAGTTCGCCGGTTGCTGCGTCCGTCGCCGCAAACCGGTAGCTCTGGACATAGGCGGCGTAGAAGCCGGCAATGAAGGTGCCAAGACAGAAGATCAGGAAGGATGCCGAGAAGATGCCGAAGGCGGCGACCAGGCCAGCCGCCATGCCGAAGCCGGTTCCGAGCAGATAGCCATTACGTCGCCCGATTTGTCGCATGACAAACGCTGCCGGAAGCGTACCGACGGCAAGGCCGAGATTGAACAGGCTGACGGGCAGCGTCACCAGCGCCGGGTCGGAGGAAAGCTGCTGACCTACCAATCCGCCCAGAGAAATGATGATCGGCGGGCTTGCAGCACCCAGCGCCTGGGCGGCAGTCAGTACGACGATGTTCCTTTTTGCGACGGTCTGGTCAGTCATGTCAAACTCATTGAGCAGGCACGCCCGGATTACCAGGACGGGACGCCTGAGGAGAGATTATCAGTCCGTCTGCTGGCAGAAGGAGCCGTACAACACTTCCACCACGCGTCGGGCGACATCGCTTTCGATCCGATACCAGATGGTCTGGCCATCCCGGCGACCGGCAATAAGCCGGTCCCGACGCAACAGGGCCAGATGCTGCGATACGGTCGAATCGCGGATGCCGAGGAATTCGGCGAGTTGGCCGACCGACTTCTCTCCGTCGATAAGCCGGCACAGGATCAGCAATCTATGCTGGTTCGAAAGCGCCTTGAGCAACTCGCTTGCTTCACCGGCCGCGTCACGCATGGCATCTGCATCTATTTTCATATTTAAATTCATACTTGCGTATCTACTATTGTTCGCATATTATGTCAATAACCACCCGCTGAGGCAAGGCCCAGTTTGCAGATAAGTTGGGAGTATCAGTCAAATGCCCGTCAGTCGCC
>WPCJ01042584.1_pt1 | contig 11913 bp, 11 predicted proteins | sample 5399831 | NCBI WGS metagenome assembly WPCJ01 (sample SAMN12869470, study PRJNA574797) | sludge metagenome | isolation source: wastewater treatment of pH10 | place: China:Beijing | collected 2019-05-20 | reverse complement strand
CGGCGCGCTGGTTCTGGCGATCGGCTATGACGATGGCTGCATCCTGCTGGTGCGCCTGACCGACGGCTCCGAATTGCTGGTGCGGCCGGCCGAGCGCGGCAGCGGCATCAGCGCCTTCGCCTGGGACAAGGCCGGCAAGCGGCTTGCCTTCGGCGCCGAGGATGGCGCGGCCGGCGTGCTCGTGCTGCCGGGCTGAGCGCGATGCGCTTCGGTCTCTTCGGCAAGCCGGAGACCCGCAAGAGCGGCGATGCGAAGGCCGAAGCGAAGGCTCAGGCGGAGCGACTGAAGGGTCAGGTCAGGGAGCAACTCGGCCTGCCCGAAACGACGGCGATTGCCGTCAACGAGATCATCTGCGCCGATCCCGCTTGCCCGGGCAACGAAACGGTGATCCTCGTGATGAAGCCGGGCGAGAAGACCCGCGCCTACAAGCTGCAGATGGCGATGGTCGAGGTGACCGCAAAAGCGCTGGCCGAAGTCCTCGGCTTTTAAGGCTTCAAGCCGTTCGGGATAGCCGGCGCCTCGGCCTTCAGCACGATTCCGACCCGGCGGTTATAGGGCAGGTAGGGATTGTCCTTGATCAGCGGCTCGGTATCGCCTCGGCCGGTGACCGAGGTGAAACGCTCGTTCGGCACGCCGGCATTGGCGAGGATCTCGCGCACGGCGCTGGCGCGGGTGACGGAGAGGGTCCAGAGGTCGCCCTCGGGCGCTTCGCCCGGTCGCGGCGTGGCGCTGTGCCCGGAGATGGCGATCTTGTTGGGCATGCGTCGCAGCGTCGGTGCGACGGCGGCCAGGACCTTGCGCATGCGCTCGTTCGGCTGGGCCGAGCCGGGGGCGAACATGGCGCGGCCTTCCTGATCGACGAGCTGGATGTCGATGCCGGCCTCGGAGACCTCGACCAGTACGTTGCGTGAGATCTCGGCGATCTCCGGCATGTCGCGCAGCGCCTGGCGCAGCGAGGCGGCAGCGAGTGCGAAGCCGCGGTCGAAGGTCGCCGACATCAGGCCGTCGTCCTTCTGGTTGTGCTGGCTTGGGCCCGGCGTGTCCGTCGCCTCCTCGAGAGGGCGGATATGGGCGTTCTTGATATGGCTCTTGGTCGGGATGCCGTCGCGCTCGACGATGCCGGCGAGCCGGACATCGGTCTGCGTGCCGAAGGCCTCGCGCATCGAGCCTGCGACGATCTGGAGCTTCTGCTTGTCCTGGCTCGAATAGGCCGCGACCATGACGAAGAACGCCATCAGCAGCGCCATCAGGTCGGCGAAGGTCACGAACCAGCCGTGACCGCCATGGCCTCCGCGTTTTTTCTTGGCCATGGCCTTAGGTCCCGATCATGCCGCTTCGGCCATTTCTGCGCGGTGATGGTCCGGCAGATAGGCGAGCAGCATTTCACGAACCAGCGTCGGGCTCTTGGCGTCGCGCATCTGCAGTACGCCGTCGATGATCAGCGTGCGCGAGATCTCCTCCTCCTCCAGCTTGATGTGCAGCTTGTCCGCGATCGGCAGCGTGAACATGTTGGCGACCATGGCGCCGTAGAGCGTCGCCAGGAGAGCCGTCGCCATGGCGGGCCCGAGCTTGGAGGGGTCCGACATGTTCGCGAACATGGTCACCATGCCGAGAATCGTGCCGATCATACCCCAGGCGGGTGCGCAGTCGCCGATGGCACGGTAGACCTTCGAACCTTCGTCGAGCCGCTGCAGGAAGTTGTCGCGATCGCGCTCCATCGTGTCGCGGATGAAGTCCTTGTCGTAGCCGTCGGCGATATAGCGCAGGCCCTGAGCCAGGAACGGGTCGGAGACCTCGACGTTTTCGAGCGCGACCGGGCCACTCTTGCGGGCGATCTCGGCGACGCGCGTGATCTCGTCGATCAGTTCGCGCGGATGAATCGAACGCATGGTGAAGGCGAAGCGGACACCCATCGGCAGGCCGTTGGCGATCACCGAGAAGGGGAAACGCAGCATCGTGGCCGCGGTCGCGCCGCCGAAGATGATGATCGCGGCGTGCTTGTCCCAGTAAGCGGCGAAATTGCCGCCATCGATCAAGATCAGGGCAACGACCGTGGCGATACCACCCAGAATACCTGCGCCGGTGGCGAGATCCATGACAACACCCTGATGCACGCGCCGCACCGGGATCGCAGCCGGGGCTTTTCGCAGTGCGTAAACCATAAGAGGTGCTGGTTGAACGAAGCGTTAAGGTTGACCGCTTGCCCGGCGCTCCGGATTCGCTGGATGGTCGTGCGCTCTGCCGGGCGCGAAATGGCGATCCACGTCTTGTTCGGACGTGGGATTTATCCGAAAAGCGGAATGTACTTTCCGGTCCGATGTTCCAAAGCTCGTCGCGATGTCTCTGCTCTCGCTCTATGCCCGCGTCCTCGGCGAACTCGGCCCGGAAAGGCGTTTGGGGGTCATCCTGGCGCTGGCCAATATCGTTCTGGCTGCGGTCGCCTTTGCCGAGCCGATGCTGTTCGGCGCGCTGATCGACCGCCTGACCACGATCCAGGCCTCGGGCGGGACGTTGACCTGGGGCGGTATCAACCTGCTGATCATCGCCTGGGTCGGTTTCGGTCTCGCCAACATCGCTATCGGCGTCTTCGTCGCGCTGCATGCCGACAGGCTCGCCCACCGCGCCCGATTGACGGTGATGGCCCGCTATTTCGAGCATGCGCTCACCTTGCCGCTCGCCTACCATACCCAGACCCATTCCGGCCGCGTCCTCAAGGTGATGCTCGACGGCACCAATGCGATGTGGGGTCTCTGGCTATCCTTCTTCCGCGAGCATTGCGCCTCGGCTGTCGCGCTGTTCGTGCTCCTGCCCTTCACGATCTGGAAGAACTGGCAGCTCGGCCTGCTCCTGGTCGTGCTGGTGGTCCTGTTCGGTTCGCTAACCGCCTTCGTGCTGCGCAAGACCGATCGTCTGCAGAGCAATGTCGAGGCTTATCATTCCAATCTGGCGGAGCGTGCCTCGGACGCGCTCGGCAATGTGCCGGTGATCCAGAGTTTCACCCGCATCGAGGCCGAGGTACGCGGTCTGCGCTCGACGATCGCGAATGTGCTGGCGGCGCAGTTGCCGGTGCTGTCCTGGTGGGCGGTCGCCAATGTCGCGACGCGTGCTTCGGCGACGCTGACCGTGCTCCTGATCTTCATCGTCGGCACCTGGCTCCTGATGCACGGCCAGACGACGGTCGGCGAGATCGTCACCTTCATGGGTTTCGCCACCATGCTGGTTGGACGCCTGGAACAGATCGTCAGCTTCGTGAACTTCATCTTCATGCAGGCGCCGAAGATGCGCGAGTTCTTCGAGGTGCTCGACACGCTGCCGAGCGTGCGCGACCTGCCCAGCGCCAAGGATCCCGGCCGGCTCGAAGGCGCGGTCGCCTTCGAGGATGTCTCCTTCTCCTATGACGGCAAGCGCGCCGCCGTGCGCGACGTCTCCTTCACCGTGAAGCCCGGCGAGACCATCGCCGTCGTCGGCTCGACCGGGTCGGGCAAGTCGACGACGCTTGGCCTGCTGCACCGCGCGTTCGATCCTCAATCGGGCCGGATCACCGTCGACGGCACCGACATCCGCGAGATTTCGCTGCTCTCGCTCCGGCGCAATATCGGCGTCGTCTTCCAGGAACCGATGCTGTTCGCCCGCTCGATCCGCGAGAATCTGCTGGTCGGCAAGCCGGACGCGACCGATGCTGAAATGATGCAGGCGCTCGAACGCGCACAGGCCGCCGAAGTGATGGCGCGCCAGGCAGACGGGCTCGATACCCTGGTCGGCGAGCGCGGCCGCACGCTATCCGGGGGCGAGCGCCAACGTTTCTCGATCGCGCGCGCGCTGCTCAAGAATCCACCTGTCCTGATCCTCGACGAGGCGACCTCGGCGCTCGATGCGGCGACAGAGGTCAAGCTGCAGAAGGCGCTCGAGGAGGTGATGAAGAATCGCACGACCTTCGTCATCGCACACCGCCTTGCGACGATCCGCAATGCCGACCGCATCCTCGTCTTCGAGCAGGGACAGGTCGAGGAAATGGGCACTTTCGACGAGCTCGTCGCCAAAGGCGGGCGCTTCGCGGCGCTGGCGCGGGCGCAGTATCTCGTCAGCGACAGGCCGGCCGGGGCAACCGAGGAGGCGCCGAGTCCACTGGCGCAGAAAATCCTTCCGGACTGACGAGCATTCCGGTTCCGAGCGTATCCGCTCCACGCCGGGCGTCAGCGTGGCCCGTTCCACAGATGGAGCCCGGGCATGGCGAATTCGCGCGATGTCGTGATCCCCAGACCGGTCGTCGCACCTGTCCTTCGGTTCAGGTTGGCCCGCATTCTCGAGCTCAGGCGCCGGAAGCCAACTCCGCCTCGATGAAGGCGCGCACCTCGTCGGCTGCGACGCCCGGCGCGATGAAGCTCTTGCCGATGCCGCGGGCGAGGATGAAGGTCAGCACGCCGCGCTTGACCTTCTTGTCCTGTGCCATGGCGTTGATGATCTCCTCGGCGCTGCCTACTCCGCCCGGCACCTGCTGCAATCGGCTTGGCAGGCCGATATGGTCGAGATGTCGGGCGACGCGGCCCGCATCCTGCCCGGAGCAGAGACCGAGGCGCTGAGAGAAGCGGAATGCCTGCGCCAGGCCGATCGCGACGGCCTCGCCATGGACGAGGCGGCTGGAATCATAGTTCGTCAGCCGTTCCAGCGCATGGGCGAAGGTATGACCGAGGTTGAGCAGGGCGCGGTCGCCTTCCTCGCGTTCGTCGCGGGCGACGATCGCGGCCTTGGCGCGGCAGGAGACGGCGACGGCATGGTCGCGCTCGGGCCCGCCGGCAATGACGCGGCTCCAGTTCGCCTCGCACCAGTCGAAGAAATCGGGATCGTCGATCAGTCCGTATTTCACCACCTCGGCATAGCCGGCCTTGAACTCGCGCTCGCTCAGCGTATCCAGCAACGCGGTGTCGGCGATGACGAGCGCCGGCTGGTGGAAGGCGCCGATCAGGTTCTTGCCATGAGGCGAGTTGATGCCGGTCTTGCCGCCGACCGAGGAATCGACCTGGGCGAGGAGCGTGGTCGGCACCTGCACGAAGCGCACGCCACGTCGCAGCACTGCTGCCGCGAAGCCGGTGAGATCGCCGACGACGCCGCCGCCGAAGGCGATGACGAGATCGTTACGCTCGATCTTGGCCGCCAGCAGGGCATCGCAGAGCGTGACGAACTGGGCGTAGGATTTGGAGGCCTCGCCCGGCGGGATGGTGATGCGGGTCGCATTGATGCCTTCCTGCTGCAGGCAGGTCTCGAAGGCCGCGGCATGCAGCGTAGCGACGCTTTCGTCGGTGACGAGCGCCGCCTTGGCGCCGGGTGCGAAGGCGGCGATCAGGGCCGCTGCCTCGCAGAGCTGGTGGCGGCCGATATGGATGTCGTAGCCGCGGCCTTCGAGCGCCACGGGGACGATGATGCGGGCGCCGGTCTTCTCGGGCGTGGTGGCGTTCATGATGCTGTCGCTCCGGCTGCCGGCCCGAGATAGTCGCCCAATGCGGCAATGGTTTCGCCGACCACGACCTCGTGAGGCTCGTCGCTCGACTGGATGGTGATGTCGGCCAGCGCATAAACCGGCTCGCGCTCGGCCAGCATCCGGCGCAGCGTCGCCTCGGGATCGGCTGTCTGAAGCAAGGGCCGGTTCGAACGCTTGCGGACGCGGCGCATCAGCACGTCGGGCTCGGCCTTGAGCCAGACCGAGATACCGAGTTCCTTCACCCGGGCGCGCGTCTCGGCATTCATGAACGCGCCGCCGCCGGTCGCCAGCACCAGGGGGGCGCGGGTCGTCAGCACGCGGCTGATGACGCGTCGCTCGCCTTCGCGGAACTCGGCCTCGCCGCGCTGTGCGAAGATCTCGGGGATCGTCATATGGGCGGCCGTCTCGATCTCGGTATCGGCATCGACGAAGGGCAGGCCGAGGCGCGTCGCCAGCCTGCGGCCGACGGAACTCTTGCCGGAGCCCATCATGCCGACGAGCACGATGGCGCGCGCACCGATAACGGCGCGAAGATCGGTCATGTCGGGCGTGGCGATGGAAGCGGCGGCAGTCATTTCAGCGATGTCCTCGGCACGGCTGTAGCATGCGGTCGTCGGCTGCGTCATGCCCCTGTCATGCGTTCGAACGCGCTTTGCCATGGCGCCGTGGCCAACGGGCCCTTGCGCGGCGCGGTTGCGATCGGGGATAACGGGGCGGGTGCCGGGATTGCGCGCACCATGAGCGATTGCGAAAGTCCGCCCCACGTGCCGACGCTGTTCCGTTTTCTGGCTTTCATCGCGATCATTGCCGGGCTGATCTTCGGAGGCATGATCGCACTCGTCACCTTCGTCGAGCCGGTTCAGCGCGAGATGATCGAGATCGTGCCGCCTTCAAAACTGCAGCCGAAATGAGCCGTCTGGGGCGCCAGCGTCTGAATGCCTTCCTCGACATGCTGGCGGCCGAGCGCGGCGCCGCGCGCAACACGCTCGACGCCTATGAGCGTGATATCGCGGATTATCTGGAATTCATCGGCGGCAGGGCGGTGGGTGATGCGACGGCGGACGATATCCGCGGCTGGCTCGCCGATCTCGCGGCGCGCGGGCTCAAGGCCTCCTCCGCGGCGCGGCGGCTCTCGGCCGTGCGCCAGTTTCACCGTTTCCTTTATACCGAGGGGATGGCCGCGACCGATCCTTCCGCGGCCATCGCTGGCCCGCGCCTCGGCCGGCCTTTGCCGAAGGTGGTGACGGTCTCCGATGTCGACCGTTTGCTGGAGGCGGCGCGGGAGGCTTGCGAGCGCGAGGGCATTGCGGCGGCCACCCGATCGAAGGCCCTGCGCATGCGCTGTCTCGTCGAGATGCTCTACGCCACGGGCCTGCGTGTTTCCGAACTGATCGCGCTGCCGCTTTCGGCTGCGACGACGCGCGAGCGCTTCCTGATCGTGCGTGGCAAGGGCGACAAGGAGCGGCTGGTGCCGCTGAACGATGCCGCCCGTCAGGCTGCTCGCGACTGGCTGGAGGCCTTGAAGGAGGAGGAGAGGGCGGATGGGCGCTGGCTCTTCCCATCGGATGGCGAGAGCGGGCATCTGACGCGTCAGGTTTTCGCGCGCGACCTCAAATCGCTGGCCGGAGCGGCGGGGCTTTCGGCGGCGGCCTTGAGCCCGCATGTCCTGCGCCATGCCTTCGCCAGCCATCTGTTGCAGAATGGCGCCGATCTCCGGGTCGTGCAGGAGCTTCTGGGCCATGCCGACATCGCGACGACGCAAATCTACACCCATGTCCTCGACGAGCGATTGAAGAGCATGGTGCGTGATCTCCATCCCCTCGCGGATGGAGAGTGAGGCGCTTCACGCCTCCGCGCAGCGGATCTGCTGGACGCGCTTGGGCATCTCGCCGACGGCGGGGATGAACTGGCCGGTCGCATTGTCCAGGATCATCAGCACGCCGGTGGCGACGGCGAAATAGGCGCCGTGCAGATGCAGCTTGCCCTTGCTCTCCAGAATCTGAACGCAAGGGAAGGTGCGCAGGTTGGCGAGCGACTGCTGGATCGAGGCCAGCTCCAATCGGTGGAGATAGTCCTCGAAGCTCTCGTTGCGCCCCCGCCCGCCAGTGCGTTCGGCAGCGGGGCTGATCAGCGTGATCCATTTGCCGATGAAATCGCCTGGGGAAAGCGCCTGCTGGCTGTCGTCCGCGAAGGCGCGGATGCCGCCGCAGCGACCGTGCCCGAGAACGACGATATGCCGAACCTTGAGCGCCTGGATGGCGTATTCGAGCGCCGCCGAGGTGCCGTGGAGCTGGTCGTCAGGCTGAAAGGGCGGCACCAGATTGGCGATGTTGCGCGCGACGAACATCTCACCGGGTTTCGCATCGAAGATGACTTCCGGCGAAACGCGCGAGTCGCAGCAGCCGATCAGCATGATCTGCGGCGTCTGGCCGTGCTCGCCGAGCTCTTCGTAGCGGTTCTGTTCGCGGATGAAACGATCGTCGAGGAAGGCGCGGTAGCCTTCCGTCAGGCGCTGCGGGAATGGCTCTGCAGGCTTGTCCATGAATCTGTGGAATAGGAAACCGGTGCCTTCGTCAAGTCAATGTTGCGGTGCGATATCGCTCAATCCATCTGCTGGCCCTTGCGCAGGCGGGTTTCTGGAAGGCCTTAGAGCGTTCACGAACCCGCGCATGGGGAAGGGCCCTCATGCGTCATCCGGTCATCGACATATCGATCCCGTCGCCTAGTCTGCGTGGGTTGCCCGGCGCGGCATGGCGCTTGCGCGAGGGCTGTGCGCGACGGAGACACCTGCCTTGACCGAACCTTGCGATCTCAGCGCCGTTGCCGCGCGCGCCCTCATAGGCGCCAAGAAGCTGTCTGCCCGCGAACTGCTCGACAGCTGCATCCGCCGCATGGATGCGATCGATCCCGCCGTGAACGCGATGGTCGCGCGCGACGACGACAAGGCGCGCCAGGATGCGGCAAAGGCCGATGAGGCCATCGTACGCGGCGATCCGCTCGGGCCCCTGCATGGATTGCCGATCGGCATCAAGGATCTCGAGAACACGGCCGGCCTGCGCACCACCTATGGCAGCGCGCTCTATCGCGATTTCGTGCCCAAGGAAGACCAGTTCATCGTCGCGTCCGTGCGTAAGGCTGGCGCAATCATCGCTGGCAAGACCAACACCCCGGAATGGGGGGCCGGCGCCAATACCCGCAACGCCGTCTATGGCGCGACCGGCAACCCGTTCGATCCCTCGAAGAGTGCGGCCGGGTCCTCCGGCGGCTCCGGTGTCGTGCTGGCGACCAACATGGTGCCGCTCGCAACCGGTTCCGATACCGGCGGCTCGCTGCGCAATCCGGCTGCGTTCAACGGCATTGTCGGCTTCCGGCCGACGCCCGGTCTCGTTCCGAGCGAGAAGCGCCAGCTCGGCTGGTCTCCGCTGCCAGTGCTCGGCCCGATGGCGCGCAATCTGCCGGACCTGTGCCTGCTGCTCTCGACCATGGTCTCGGACGACCGCGCCGATCCGCTGGCGACCACGATCCACGGCAGAACCGTGCGGCGGCCGGAGGATTTCGCCCGTCCCGATGCGATCGACCTTGCCTCGCTCAAGGTGGCGCTGACCCCTGATTTCGGCTTTGCGCCGACCGAACGCCTGATCCGCGACACGTTTTTCGATAAGACCAGAGCCTTCAGTCATCTCTTCCGGACTGCCAACGAGGCGACGCCGGATTGCGAAGGCACGGACGAGGTCTTCGAAATCCTGCGCGCGAGCAACTTCCTCGCGGCGCATCTCGACAAGGTTCGTGACACGCCGGACATGGTCGGGCCCAACGTCCGGGCCAATGTCGAGGAGGGCCTGGGCTATTCCGCACTCGACGTGACCCGTGCGATGAAGCAGCAGACGGTGATCTACCAGCGCTGGCAGCGCTTCTTCGAGGATTACGACGTCATCCTCTCGCCGGCGGTGACGTTGAGCCCGCGGCCCTGGACCGAGCTCTTCCCCTCGGAGATCGACGGCAAGCCGACCCGGACCTATTTCCACTGGCTGGCGGCGGCCTATGCCGTCACCATCGTCGGCCATCCCGCGATTTCGCTGCCGGTCGGGCTCGACCGAAACGGCATGCCTTTCGGCCTGCAGATCGTCGGCCCGCGCGGCGGCGACGCCAAGGTGCTGGCAGTGGCGGCGGCTCTGGAAGCGGCGCTCGCGGGCGATCCGCTGACCGCGCGTCCGGTGCCGGACCTCGTCCGGCTCGCCAAGGCCCGGCCGCTCAGCGAGAGCCCGAACTTCATGGGCTTCGCCTGAGCCCGGACCTGCGTTCCAAACCAATCATAATGGGGAGAGTATGGATGAAGCGTCGTGATTTTCTGATGGGGACGGCCGCGCTCGGTCTTGCCGGTCCGGCCCTGCCGCAGCTCGCCTCGGCGCAGGCCAGCACAACGCTGATGAAATTCGTTCCGCAGGCCAACCTGTCCTCGCTGGACCCGGTCTGGACCACCGCGACGGTGACCAACAACCACGGGTACTATGTCTTCGACATGCTCTACGGGGCGGACGAGAACCTGAAGCCGCAGCCGCAGATGGCTGAGGGGCACGAGGTTTCGGCCGACGGCAAGACCTGGCGCATCAAGCTGCGCCAGGGTCTGAGCTTCCATGACGGCACGCCGGTCAAGGCGATCGACTGCGCCGCGAGTCTCAAGCGCTGGACGCAGCGCGACCCTTACGGCCAGTTGCTCGGCCGGGCGGTCGAGGAATGGGGCGCACCCGACGAGCACACGGTCGAGATCAAGCTCAAGCGCCCCTTCCCGATGATGCTGGACTGCCTGGCGAAATCCGACCAGCCGCCGATCATCATGCCGGAGCGCCTGGCAAAGACCGACGCCAATACGCAGGTGACCGAGATGATCGGTTCGGGTCCCTACAAGTTCGTTGCGTCAGGCTATGTCTCGGGCAGCAAGGTCGTCTACGAGAAATTCGAAGGCTACAAGCCGCGCGCCGAGCCGCCGAGCCGCAATGCCGGCGGCAAGGTCGCGCATTTCAAGCGGATCGAGTGGAACATCCTGCCCGATCCCGCGACCTCCGCCGCAGCACTGACCACCGGCGAGGTCGATTGGTGGGAGCGCCCGCTCACCGACCTGCAGCCGATGCTGGCGAGCAACAAGGATATCAAGCAGGAGGTCATCGACAAGGCCGGGCGCGGCGCGATCATCCGTCTCAATCATCTGCAGGCACCCTTCAACAATCCCAAGGTGCGCGCGGCCGTGCGCATGGCGGTGAAGCAGGAAGATTATATGCGCGCGGCCCAGGGTGACGACACCACGCTCTGGCAGACCTGCCGCAGCCTGTGGTGGCGCGGCACGCCCTATTACGATGGCGAGCAGGAAGACCTGATGCCGCAGAGCCTGGAGAAGGCGAAGGCGGCGCTGAAGGAATCCGGCTACAATGGCGAGAAGGTCGTCATCATCAACCCGACCGATTTCCCAGATATCGGTCCGCTCGGCGAGGTGACTTTCGAGTTGCTGAAGCAGCTCGGCATGAATGTCGAGATGGCGGCGAGCGACTGGGGCACGGTCGTGCAGCGCCGCGGCAGCCGCGAAGCGACCGAGAAGGGCGGCTGGAGCATCTTCCACACCACGGGCTCGGCGACGAGCTGGAGCAATCCGGCGATGTCGTCGCTGGTGCGCGGGCAGGGCGACAAGGGCTGGTTCGGCTGGTGGAAGAGCGATGTCGCCGAGGCACTGGCCGAGGAATGGCTCTACGCGCCCGACGAAGCGGCCCAGCGGAAGAGCGCCAAGGCGCTGGCCCGGCTGGCGCTGGAGGAGGTCGCGACCATCCCGCTCGGACAGTTCGTCAGCCGCACGGCCTATCGCAGGGATATGACCGGGATGCTCGCCGGTTCGGCGCCGTATCCGTGGGGCCTCAAGCGGGGTTGATCACTAGGCGATACGGAAAAGGGCGGCCTCAGGGCCGCCCTTTTTGTTTCAGCGCGTCGCGGCCACTGCCGCCGACCAGGGCGAGACAGCGTCGCTCGATCCTTCCGCGCCGTTCCTGTCGACGCGGACGAAGTTCGGGCAGGCGAAGTTGATCGGCAGCACGCTGTGCTCGACGATCGCGGTCGGCCCGGCCGCCTCCAGAGCAGCGAGCGTCTCGGCCGGCAGGCGCAAATCGGCGCTGGCCGAATCCGGGCCGGAGACATCGATGCGCGGCTGATGTGCGGTCTCTTCCGTGCCCATGCCGAAATCGAGCTGCCAGGCCAGCGTCTGGTAGATGCTGGCAAGGATGCGGCGCCCGCCGGAGGAGCCCATCGCCTGGCGCGGCCAGCCGCCATCCTTCGGCGTGACCACGACCGGGCACATGTTGCAGAGCGGGCGGGCGCCCGGCGCGATGGCATTGGCGCTGCCGGGGCGCGGATCGAACCACATCATGCCGTTGTTCATCAGCACGCCTGTCGACGGC
>WPCJ01341410.1_pt1 | contig 11919 bp, 6 predicted proteins | sample 5399831 | NCBI WGS metagenome assembly WPCJ01 (sample SAMN12869470, study PRJNA574797) | sludge metagenome | isolation source: wastewater treatment of pH10 | place: China:Beijing | collected 2019-05-20 | reverse complement strand
AGCGCGGCGATCTCTCCGCCTTCCCGTCGCACGGGAAGCTGCGGCAGCCTGACGACCGGGTCAGCGATGAGCACCCGGACGCCGACCTCGGCGAGATCGAGCGCTGCGGCGAACGCCGAGATGCCGCCGCCAAGCAGCAGTACCTGACTCACGCGGCACCCGCCCCGCCGCTCGCGAGCGGCGCGGCGCGCCAGACACGGTCGATCCGCTGGCGACCGTAGCCGTGCTTCGTGAAGATGCGTACGACAAGCCAGACGAAGAGCGCGAGGCCCGCAATCTCGCCAACGACGGATTCGATGCCACCCGAGCTCTCGACCTGCCCGGTGCTGCCGCTCAGCCCCGCAGCCATAAAGCCGAACGCTGCGATGTTGTTGATGACGTGAATCGCGATCGCGGCCTCGAGGCCGCCGGTCTTCCATGTGAGCCAGGCAGCGGTGAGGCCCATGAGCCCGACCGCCACGAGACCCCAAATGTCATAAATGTGCATCGCGGCGAAGGCGAACGTGGACAACCCAATGGCGAGCCACGGCGACCGCATCCACGATCCGAGCACCTGCAAGAAGAGGCCCCGGAACACGACTTCCTCTGCCGCGGCCTGAAACGGCACGAGCAGCAGGACGAGGATGAAGGAGATGAGCGCGGCGGTGCCGTTGAACTCGGGCGCCTCGGCGGCGAGGGGCTCGGTCGCTGGTGACGCCGCAACGCTCTCCATCGCCATCCCGAAGAGGATCCCGACGCCGTTCATCACGATGACGGCAAGCACTGCCGCCGCGGTGGTCCGCCAGAGCAGTCCCCAGCGGATGCGTCCGGCAACCGACCACACGCGGCCGACCGGGCGGATGCCGAGCGCCAGCATTGCGAGCAGCACGGCCGGGATCATGAGCGCGACGGTGCCCAGGTTGAGCAGGATCGAGAGTGGGTGCTGCGTGTCGAGGATCGGCGCGATCTGCATGAAGAGCGCGTCATTCACATAGTCGGGATCGAATGCGAGCAGCACCGGCATCAGCGCGAGCGAGTACGCGATGTTCATCGCAAAGTAGATACTCGCGGCGAGCACGAGCACGACGAGTGGTTTCCACCACGCGTAGCGCGGCGCGCCGCGGTAGAGCCGGTGGTACTCGAGCGGTTCGGTCTCGACCTCAACGAACTGCGGTTGCTGCTGCGCCCAGGCCCACTGCGGCGCCACCGCGGGCGCGCCCTGCTGCTGCGGGTACGGCGTCTGCCCCTGGGGTGGCACCGGCGCGGGATGCGGTGTCTGCTCCGGGTACGGCGCGTACTGCGGGTGTTGCACGGGAACGTCAGGGTGGACCGGCGCCGGGTTCGGCGTCGGCCCACCCTGGGGCTCAGCCCCTCCGGTGCCTGGCGTGTGACCGTCGATCGGTGGGGGTTGCGTCATGGTGCTCCCTGTTACGCGCCGCGGAGACGCTCTGCGAGGTAGGCGTGGAGCTCGGCACGCGGCACGCGCTCCTGCTGCATGGTGTCGCGCTCACGCACGGTGACCGCGTCGTCCTCGAGCGAGTCGAAATCGACCGTGACGCAGAACGGCGTGCCGATCTCGTCCTGGCGGCGGTAGCGACGGCCGATTGCGCCCGAATCGTCGAAGTCGATGTTCCAGTCCTCGCGCAGATCCTGTGCGATCTCACGCGCGAGCGGGGACAGCTTCTCGTTGCGGCTGAGCGGCAGCACGGCAGCCTTCACCGGCGCGAGGCGCGGGTCGAGCGCGAGCATCGTACGGGTGTCGGTTCCGCCCTTCGCATTCGGGACCTCCTCCTCGCGGTAGGCGTCGACGAGGAACGCCATCAGCGAGCGGGTGAGGCCGGCGGCCGGCTCGATAACGTACGGCGTGTAGCGCTCGTTCTTCGTCTGGTCGAAGAAGCTGAGGTCCTTGCCCGAGTGCTCCGAGTGCGTCGTCAGGTCGAAGTTCGTGCGGTTCGCGATGCCCTCGAGCTCGCCCCACTCGCTGCCCTGGAAGCCGAACTTGTACTCGATGTCGGCGGTGCGCTTCGAGTAGTGCGACAGCTTCTCCTTCGGGTGGTCGTAGAACCGCAGGTTCTCGGGGTCGATGCCGAGGTCCACGTACCAGTTCATGCGCTCGTTCATCCAGTATTCCTGCCACTCGTCATCGGTGCCAGGCTCGACGAAGAACTCCATCTCCATCTGCTCGAACTCGCGGGTACGGAAGATGAAGTTTCCGGGAGTGATCTCGTTGCGGAAGCTCTTGCCGATCTGGCCGATGCCGAACGGGGGCTTCATGCGTGCGGACTGCAGCACGTTCGCGAAGTTCACGAAGATGCCCTGCGCGGTCTCGGGGCGCAGGTAGTGCAGGCCGGCCTCGTCGTCGACCGGGCCGAGGTAGGTCTTCAGGAGGCCGGAGAACGCGCGCGGCTCAGTGAACTGACCCCGGGTGCCGCAGGCGACGCAGACGATCTCCGAGAGGCCGTCCTTCGGCTCACGGCCCTTCTTCTCCTCGAACTCCTCGATGAGGTGATCCTCGCGGTAACGCTTGTGACAGTTCAGGCACTCGACGAGCGGATCACTGAAGACCTCGACGTGGCCCGAGGCCTCCCAGACGCGCTTGGGCAGGATCACGCTCGAGTCGATGCCGACGACGTCGTCGCGGCGCTGAACCATCGCCTTCCACCACTGGCGCTTGATGTTCTCCTTGAGCGCGGTGCCGAGCGGGCCGTAGTCCCACGCGGAACGCGAACCACCGTAAATCTCACCCGCTTGGAAGACGAAGCCGCGGTGGCGGGCGAGAGAGATGACCTTATCGAGGCGGGACTGTTCAGCCATGTGTGTATTCACTCCAAGGGGCAGACGGGGATCTTGGTTCGTGTCGGGCGCCGACTGGCGCGCACGGACCCCTCCATCCTAGCCCTCGGGGTGTGAGTTCGACTGGGCGTCGCGCTTTCGCGGACGGGTTCGACGGAGCACCGCCTCGCGATAGCCGGCGCGCCGGAACCAATACCCCACGAGCAGGATCACCGCGGAAGCGAAGACCGCCCACCACGGAAACCCCGGGACATCGGGGCTCTTGCCCATCGCGTCGATGTCCGAGCGCGGCGTCGGCGTGACCCGCTCGCCGGTGACGAGTATGCGCTGCGTGTTAATGCCGAGCGGCGTGCACGTCACGAGCGTCATGAGGTCTTTGCCCTTCACCACGCTGATCTCTTCCGTACTGTCGGGCTCGACGATCTGAATGAGGCTTACGCGGTAGGTGAGGACCTTGCCCAGCACTTCAACGCTGAAGGTGTCTCCTTCTTTCACTCCGTCAAGGTGGGTGAACATCGCCGCGTTCGCGAGACCGCGGTGGCCGGTGATGACTGAGCGGGTGCCCTCGCCGCCGACGGGGAGCGAGGTGCCCTCGAGGTGGCCCAGCCCCTTCAGGAGGGTCGCGTCGCTCGTGCCGTGGAACACGGGAAGATCGAGGTCGATCGCGGGAATGCGCAATCGAGTCATTATCTTGGAGGGCTGCTGGGAAAGGATGTCCCAGTAGTCGAGCGCCCCCGTGATCTTGCCCGTGCCCTCGGCGACGTTGGCCCCCGCTTCAAGCAGGGCGCCCGAGTTCAGGGCGTCGTTATAGGCGACGGCCCTGTCCCACTCACGCTGCAGATCTTCCTTGGCGACCTTCGAGCTCGCCTCGGTCTGATCGGTCAGCAGTCGCGACTGGTTGTACTGCGACACCCAGGCCGCGACGGTCGGATACTCGACGAGCCCGAGCCCAACAAGCACAAGGAGCGCGATCGAGAAGTTCAGCCAGCTGAATCTCCACTCGCGCTTCGAGAATCGGTGGGCGCGAGCTCCGCAGTGACGCGGCGGCGCGGTGGTCGTCATGTGTACCCCCAGGTGTGCGGAAAAGACATGGGTGTGCCGCCCCCACTGCGGTGCGTGGGGGCGGCACGGTGAGCGGACCGAGGATCAACGCACAGTGCGCGTCGCCTCGGAGGCTCGGAGGTTAGGCCTGCTCAGCGAGCTTGCGACGACGTGTCGCAACGAGGATGCCTGCGGTCGCGAGCACGATCGCGCCACCGCCGAGCATGAGCACGTTGCCGGCCGCACCCGTGATGGGCAGCGAGGGCAGGTCGCCGGCGCCGAGGCTCATCTGGGTGTTGTCGACGGTCGTGTAAGCGCCTGCGGCGTTCACGTTGAAGACAGCGCCCTTTGCGATGCCCTTGTAGCCGGCCGGTGCGACGGTCTCGTACGCGCAGTAGGTGCCCTCGGCGACGGTCACGGTGTTCGTCTTACCGTCGTTGCCGGAGACGAAGCTGCCCGCGACCTTCTTCGCGCCGGAAACCTCGGTGCCGGTCGCCTTGCAATCGGTCGTGGCGGCCGGAACCGAGTAGAGCTCGAAGGTCGCGCCCTTAAGGTTCACGGTGTCACCCGCGATGGTGGTGCCCGTCTTGAGGACGTGCACGCCAGCGAAGAACTTCTCGCTCTCCGGCTCCTTGATCTCGGGATCGGTCGGGCTCTTCTCGCCGTTAATGAAGACCTGAGCCTTGTTCTCGGTGGTGCCGGTGCCGACGAGCGAGACGTCGATGCGGAACACGAGGTCCTTGCCGACGGCAGCGTTCAGCTTGGTGAGGCCGGCCGGGGTGAGCGTCATCTTGACGGGGGGCCCAGCGACGAGGGTGTAGTCGGTGCCGAGCGTGAGATCCTGACCGTCGATCGCGACCTTGCCGCCCTTGTACGCGACCGAAGACGCGAGGGCGTCCTCGATGCGGAACTCGGTGTAGGTGACGCCGTCGCCGAGCGGCTTGATCGGCACGGTGATGTCGAAGCCGAGCTGGTCGCCCTGCAGGTCAGCGGTCTTCGTCGAGCCCTGGCCACCCATGAGGTTCTTCGGGTAGATGTGCGGGTGGTAGTTCCAGGTGGGGTCGCCCGAGACTGCGTCCTTGCCCGGGTACGGAACCGTGACGATCGCGGGCTGCGCGACGGCGACGGCACCGGTGGCGCGCTTCGACTCGAAGACGACATACGCCTTATCCGCAACGAGATTGGTGAACTCGTAGGTGCCGTCCGCGGCGCTCGTCATCCGCTGCTGCGAGCAGTTGATGGTGTTGTAGCCCGGAACGTCAACGTCGTCCGAGACAGTCTGCACGGCCGTGAGGCCCTTCAGTGCGTCCCAGCCCGCCTGCGTCTTCAGATCGATGCCCTGAATCTCGCAGTACTTGAAGCCAGCAACCAGCGGCTTGACCTTGTCACCGTGGATCGACAGATCCAGCTTGGTGCCATCGGCTACACCAAAGTTGCCTGTCTCCGGCTTCTCGAGCTTGTGCACGGTGATCGATCCCGTGCCACCCTCACCGGGTGCGGCGAAGGCGGGGCTCGAAGCTACGCCGAGCGAGCCAGCGAGGATCACAGCGGCACCCAGGAGGGCTGAGCTGCGACGAACGCGGTTCTTCATTTCAGTCACAACGTGTCCTTTCATATTTTCACGAAGTGTGGTGGAACTCAGGGTGCTTCTCGATTGCGCGAAAAGTTCCAAGAGCTTGGGGGGACCGTTACCGAGCACCGGCCACGGCGAACCGCCGGGACCTGCGCCAATAGGCAACGGAAGCAAGGAGGAGGACGCCGATCCCGCCGGCAGTGAACTGCCACGAGCCGAGGCCTCCCGTGAGAGGAAGCGGCGGCGCCTGCGGCGCGTATTCGGCGACAATCCGGTAGACGGAGTGCTTGCCCTGCGCGACCTCGGCGGCGGCGAGCGTCGGGCCGGAGCTCACTCGCTCCCAGCACATCTCAGTTGCGCCGGTAGCTGCGTTCGCCGCTGCCGCGCAGTCGGGTGCCTCCGTGCGGAGCCTGTCGATCCCCGTCACGGTGTACCCAATCGGCGCCGACGCGGTGAGGTCGTAGCCCGAGGGCCGCGCCTCGCTCACGAAGTGCACGGAATCGAGGCGCACGTTGTAGGTCGAGTTGGCGTTCGCGAGTTCGAGGCCCCACTGCGGTGCTGGGGCCACGGTCTGGCCGCCCGCACGCTTCGTCACGAAGGAGACGTTGGCAGTCTGATTCGTCACGCCGCAGGTGATTGGCGCGCGCACCGGGGTCGCCGAGCCGCTGGCGTCGAGCTTCAGTGTGCCCGTCGCAGGGGTGAATACAGACGCCGGCAGCGGAGCTCCCGCACCATCAACGCATTCGACCTGGCCACGCTGCGCGTAGAGCAGGGAACTCACCGCTGGCGCGGGGGCAATGCGCATCCGCTCGCCGACGGTGTAGGTCTTGCCCGGCTCGAGCTTCTCACGAGCGCCGCCGCTGATCGGGCGAATGTTGCCGCCCTCGGTGACCGTGATCTCCCAGTTCGCGGGGTCGGCCTGCGCGAGCAAGCCCGACTGCTGCGCGACCGGCGCGATGCGCTTCTCGCCGACGACATCTACGGGGTAGACGACCGCAAGGTCACACTTCGGCGCGGAGTCCGCGGTCTCCGTGCCGCTCGCGTCGACGCCGCGCACCGTGAAGGTGTACTTGCCCTGCTCGAGCGGATCCGTGATCTTGAAACTCCAGGTCTTCGCATTCCCGGTGCCAGCAATCGTTGCCTCGCCGAGGAGCTTCGCAGCTCCGCCGCCGGCCGGGTGCTGGTAGACGCGGACCTTCTCAGCGCCGGCGGTCACCTTGCCGGTGAGCGTCGCCTTACCGTCGAGCGACGGTTCGGTCGGGCACTCCATAGTGGGAGGTGTCGGCTCGAAGACGGTGATCTTCTGGTTCGGGCCGCACGCGGCCTGCCCGTTCGCCGAGCAATAGACAGACTCGCCCGCCACGAGGGTGATTTTGGAGGTGTAGGTACCCGCCTTCTTCGCCTTCAGCGTAAGCACAAGCTCGACCTCAGACTGCGCGGGAACCGACTTGTACCAGCTACCGTTGAGTTCGTTGAATCCCGTCGAAACGCTGACGTTGACAATCTCAAAGTCAGTCGACAGCTGGTTTGTCGTGCCCGTCGAGGTCAAGAACCTCAGACCTGCCGCGTTCTCAGCAGCCGTTCCCGTGTTGCGCATTGTCACGCGGTACTCGAAGGTTCCTCCGACGGGCACCGAGCTCGCGCTCACGGTGTGATCGGCTGACAGCACGGCAGTGGGCTTCGGAATGAAACGCGCGGTGCGGTTCACGGGCGCCTGGATCAAGGAGGTGTCGCCAGCGAGGCGCGCCTCAACCACGTAGTCTCCGGCCTTTGTCGAGGTGATCCGCGCGGTTGCGACGCCGTTCGAGTCCGTTACGTTTGTGCCCGTCGAGGTGAGCGTCACGCCCGTTGCCGGGTTGGTGAGTGTGAACACGACCTGCTGGTCTGCGACCGGCACGCCGCCGGTCGCGGGGGTGCTCCGAATTGTGGCCGTCGCCGTGTGTGTCGCGACGCCGTCGGCGAACCTATTGTCCTGGGTGACGAAGAGCTCAGAGTTACCGAGCCCCGGCACCACCGGCTCAGGGATGAACAGCGCAAACACCTGGCGCGAGTTCTTCAGGCCCTTGCCTGCGACAGTCGCCTCGACCCAATACTTGCCTGGCTTCGTCGCGGTAATGTCCACGGCGGCCTTGCCGTCGCTGCCCGTGGACCGAGTACTCGTCGAGAGGGTCGCCTGCGTGGCTGCGCTCCAGTCCTCATTGAAGAGCTTGAAGCTGACACTCACGCCGTCCATCGGTGCGTTCGTAGTGGAGAGCACCGTTGCCGTTGCCGTGTGAGTATCAACGCCATTGGCGATCTTCTCGCCAGGCGTCACCGCGACGTTCGAGCGGTCGTAGTCGACCTCAGGCCCCGCAGCGATGAAGGTTGCAACGTGGTTCTGTCCGCCGGTGATCCGCTCACCCTCGACGGTGGCGACGACGGTGTAGTCGCCTTTCGTGGTCGCCGTGACCGTCGCGGAGACCTTGCCCGAAGCGTTCGATTGCCCGCTGGTCGGCGAGACCGTCGCGTTGAGGGCAGCGGTGCCGTCGGAGTTTCTCACGACGAGCTTCACAGGCTGGTTGGACATAACGGCACCCGTCGTGTCGCGCACGGTCACGACAACGTCGTGCTCGTCAGCACCATTCGCCCATCGGTTTCCTGTCGTCACCTCGAGAGTCGACCGATCTGCGTCGAACACGCTGGGGACCGGCGTGAAGTTCGCGTGCTTATTCCCGCCGCCGGAGATCTCGCCCTCAGCTATCGTCGCGGCGACGCGGTATTTCCCGGCAACCTTCGCGGTGATCCGCACCTGCGCGAAGCCGTTGCTGTCGGTGGTACCCGCGGTCGACGACAGGCTCGCGGTAGCGGCCGTGGCCGGCGATCCGTCTGGGTTAAACAGCGAGTAGGACACGGCTTGGCCGCTCAGCACGGTGCCCGTCGTCGACTTCACGACGACCGAACCGACATGCTCGGCGGAGCCGTTTGCGAGCTTGTCACCGTCGGTCACGGTGAACGTCGACTGCGACGGGGACGGAACGACCGGGGCAACAAACTCGACAGTCTGTGGCGAGCCGTTCAAGGCACCGCCGGAGGCAAGCTGTGCTGCGACCTTGTACTTTCCTGGGACCGTCGCGGTGATGCCGACCGTTCCAACGCCGTCGGCCCCGGTCGTCTTTGCCGTCTCGAGGAGCTTTGCCCCGGTCGCCGGTGTCACGCCGTCTTCGTTGAACAGTGTGAAGTTCACGGTCTGCCCGGAGACGCCCTGGCCACCGCTCGTGCGCACGGTCGCTTTCGCGTCGTGACGCTCAGTGCCGTTCGCGAGTTTCGTGTCGGGGGTGACGGTGAGAACCGAGTTAAACAGCGAGACACCCGTGGGGTTCTTAAACGTGATCGTCTTCTCGAGCGAGTACTTTACTGGTGTCGTCACGCCATTGACGACCGCCGTCGCCTGCACGTAGAACGTGCCAGCCGAGCGCGACGTGACGGTGGCGGTCGCTCGCCCATCGCCACCCGACGTCACTGTCGTCGGGCTGGGAGCCGCGACGCCCGCCAAGACTTGGTTTTTGCCGGCGGCGTCGGAAAAGAGCTTGAAGGTCACATCCGCGCCCGAGATGCGGTTGCCGTTCGTATCGAAGACGTGGGCGGTGAGCGTGTGCGCGTCGGTCTGGTCGGCCCAGCGGTCGCCCGATGTTACTTCAAGGTACGGGGTCTCCTTCGCGGCCGGCTTCGCGACGAAGTTCACCGACCGCTTCGCGCCGCCGGCGATTGCCGTCGAGCCGATCTTGGCGCCGACGGTGTAGGTTCCGGGCTTCGCAGTGCGAATTTTCGTGTATGCGTAGCCGCCCGCGTCGGTCGTGACCGTGACCTTTTCCACGGTCGCATCGCTCGTGGTAGCGGTACCCGCCTGGTTGTACATCGTAAAGGTGACCGGCTGCCCTTCCAGCCAGGTGCCCTTCACCCCTTTGACGCGCACGGTGACCTCGTGGTAATCAACGTTGTCTGCGGTCCGGTCTCCTGGTGAGACCGCGATAGTCGAATTCGCAAAGTCAGGGTTCTCAGGGGCAAAGCCCTCGTACCTAAAAGCACCCGTCCACCCGCTGTGAATATATCCGGCGCCCTGGGCTTCGAAGCCATACGGAGCATAGTCCATGAGGTTGTATGTCAATGGAAACGCGAGCGACGAAGTTGGGTCCGACACCGGCCGCAGCGCGAAGGTCGAACCCGCGCTCAACACTTCGTGCTTCCACAGCAGCTCTTGTCCGCCCCCGGCGCACTGTGCCACGGTCGCAAAGCCAGGCATTTTCCATCCGTTGTGGAGCGTCATCGACCCGGACCCCGTGGTCAGGCAGCGGCCGGACCAACCACTTCCGCCGGTCTTCACGATCTTCCCGATTTGCCCGGCCGCGGGGATGCTCCATCCCGCGTCAGCCCCCGAATTCAGTACGGTATCAAGGCTGCTCGTCCAGTGATCGGTGGAGATCCGGGAGTGACCGGAGAGGCCCCCAACGTTACCGGCAACGACTGGCCAGTACCCGCCGCCACCGCCCACAATGAGCTGGCCCGAGATTCGGTCCTCAGCGGCTGCGGGCTCCGCCGTGCTCACCATGGAGGAGGTGAGGAGCCCAAGGATCACGCCGATACCCATGATGGTTCGCATGAGGCGTCCGGGTCGGGTGTGCTGTGCTCGAGCCACGCTGTGTCCTTCGGATGTAGTGAGTGGGCAATTGATCAGGCTGTAACCTGCTCGGCACACAAAAGTGGGCCGGGATAAGGATCCCTGAGCCCACACAGCCGCCCGACGCCGGCGGCGGGAATGGGGTATTGGAGCGACGCAGCTGCAGTACCTCGCCCCCTACTTACGTGGCCGCACGCACTCGGTGCAGCACACGGCGAGGAGCCCGGCAGTACCGTGCCCGGACCGAGATTCTCGGCGCGCCGCGCCGAGGCGACGCTCCCGGCGCGCAGCCTCGCGGGCAGACGAAACAGGGGCCGGAGCGCACACTGCGCTCCGGCCCCTGGATCGGTAGTGAGGTCTAGCCTCCGAGGACGATGTTCTCGGGCCGCTCGCCAGCACGGAGCGCCGCGATCTGCCGCTGAATCAGGGAGACCATGCGCGGCATCATCGCCGTCGAGTCGCCGCCAGCGTGCGGGGTGATGAGCGCGTTCGGCAACGACCACAGCGGGTGGTCGGCCGGGAGCGGCTCGGGATCCGTCACGTCGAGGGCCGCGCGGAGACGCCCCGCGGTGAGCTCGGCGACAAGATCCTCGGTCACGACGAGCGGGCCGCGGCCGACGTTCACGACGAGCGCATCATCGGGAAGCGCAGCGAAGGCGGCAGCGTCGAACAGTCCGCGGGTCTCGTCGCTGAGCGGGAGCCCAAGGATCAGCACCTCGGTTGCGGGCAGCAGCGCGTGCAACTCGTCGAGGCCGTGGACGTGCACGGTCTCCCCCGCGAGATTCTGCTCGTCGCGCGCGGACCGGGCGAGCCTCGTGATCTTCGTCTCGAACCCGGCGAGGCGCGCCTCGATAGCCTTCCCCACGCCGCCATAACCAACGATGAGCACGTTGCGGTCGGCGAGGCTCGGGAAGGTCTGCAGCTCCCACTTGCCCTCGAGACCGTCGCGGATGAACCGCGGCAGCCCGCGCTGCGACGCAATCGCGAGCCCGACGGCGAGCTCGGCGGTCGCCGCCTCGTGCACGGACGTCGCGTTCGCGAGCGGGTAACCGCTCGGCAGATACTTCTCGATTCCGTTATAGCCGATCGACTGCCACTGGATGAGCTGCGTCGATACCTCCGTCACGTTGGCGAGTCGGCGGATCCCGCCCCAGTATGGGGGCACGATGATATCGATGTGGGATCGGGGCGCGGGTCCATCAAGATCCCACTCGACGATGTCGACGCCGTCGATCTCCCCAATCGCCGCTCGCAGTCCCGGATCAGTCGGCAGTGACAGTACGAAATCGCTCATTGCCTCAGTCTAGGGCCGCCCGCGGCGCGGCGCGGTATGGCGATGCAGCTTGGCCAGAGTCCGCGCCGGAACTACAGCGAGAGTGTCCGCCGCAGCTCGCTCACGAAGTGCGCCATCGTCGCGGCCGACTGCTCTCGCGCGCTGGCGGATTCGTCCGGCCGATTGAGGTAGCCGTGCACGGTTCCGAGCTCGATCCGCTCCGTCACGGGCACACCCGCGGCACGCAGCTGGTCAGCGAACTCCTCGCCGGACGCGCGCAGTTCGTCGGCGTCGGCATTCACGATAATCGTCGTTGGCAGCAGCGCGAGCCGGTCGGCGGGCAGCTCACCCACGACCAGGGGCCCGCCATCAGTCAGCCCGCTGCCAAGGTAGAAGCTGTACATATCGGCAATCCGGTCGGCGCGGAACCGACGAGCCTCCGGCAGCGCAGCAACGGCGTCGGCGAGCTGTGGATCGACTCGTTGGGTGCGATGCATCGTCGGGTATTCGAGCAGCAGCGCGGCCGCGGCACGTTCCGGGGCTCGCTCCGCCTGCGCGAGGGTCGCGAGCGTCGCCAGATGCGCGCCCGCGCTCGCCCCGCCGACG
>WPCJ01081457.1_pt1 | contig 11919 bp, 7 predicted proteins | sample 5399831 | NCBI WGS metagenome assembly WPCJ01 (sample SAMN12869470, study PRJNA574797) | sludge metagenome | isolation source: wastewater treatment of pH10 | place: China:Beijing | collected 2019-05-20 | reverse complement strand
CCGCCCAGGCCCCGACCTCGGCTGCGGTGGGTTCCCAGCCGAGGTCGGGGCCTGGGCGGCGTTCAGGTGAGAGGGGTGCGGAGCATAGACCGGCGGCTGCGACGGCTGGAAGGGCGCCTGAGCCGCGAGGTACGGCGGCTGCACGCCGGTGTCGGTCAGCGGCACGGTCGGCTGCGTCTGCTGCAAGGACTCGTGCCGAGCGGCATCGGCGTGCTCCGGCAGCGGCACGGTGGGCTGCGTCTGCTGGGGGCTCTGCTCGGGATCTGGTGTGGTCGTCACGGTCTCTCCGCCTTTCTCGTGCTTTCAGCGTGCCGGCCGTTCCTATGAATCTGATCAGTGCCGTCTGTGCGCTGGCTGCGCGAAGCTCTGCATCAGCTGGGAGCGCTGCTCCCGATAGCGCGCGGCGCCGCGCAGTTTCACCTCGTCGTAGCCCCGGATCAGATCCGGCAGCTCGGCGATCCGCACGGCGAGCTCCAGGTTCTCGGGCCGCAGACCCTCGAGCAACTCCAGCACGGTCGCCTCGTACTCGGCGAGCAGTTCCCGCTCGAGTCGGCGGATGCGATCGAGGCCGAACGGATCGAACGCGGTGCCGCGCAGGCCCCTCATCGCTCGCAGCACGACGAAGGCGGGGCGGAACCAGGCGCCGAGGCGAATCTTGCGCTTGAGCCCCATCGCCTTCAGGACCGGCGGGTGCAGGCGCCACTCCATCCTCGCCCCCTCGCCGAACTGGCGCTCGGCCTCCTCGCGCATCCTCGGCTGCAGCGCGAGACGCGCGACCTCGTACTCGTCCTTGTACGCCATGAGCTTGTAGAGGTGACGAGCCACGGCCTCCGCGAGCGCGGTCCCGCCGAGGCCGAGCCGATGCTCCCCGTCGCGCACGGCCTCCACCGCGGCCTCGTACCGTCGCGCATACCGCTCGTCCTGGTAGTCGACGAGCTCGGCGGCGCGGATCGCCACGAGCCGTTCGAGCTCCGAACCCCGCTCGGCCCGGACGATCTCGCTCGGCGAGGGCATCGGCGGCTCCTCGCGCTCGAGCTCCTGCAAACGGGCGTCGAGGGCGGGGCGATCCGCGATGAGCTGGCGCCCGCGTCGGAAGGCCTGCAGGTTCGCCTCGACCGCGGTGCCGTTCAGCGCGATGGCCTCCTCGATCGCCTCCACGAAGAGATCCAGGGCCCCGAGCTGCACCGCGGCCCCGAGCAGGAACATGTTGCCCATCTGCTCCGCGCCGAACAGGCCCTCGGCGTAGCGGCGCAGGTCGAGATCGATGCAACGCCCGTGCGGCATCCGCTCCGAGATGCGTTCGAGCGTGGGCGCCACCTCGGGGAAGCCGACGGTCGGGTCGCTCACCATCGCTCCGGTCGGCACGATCGAGGTGGACACGAGCGCCGTCGCATCGGAGGCGAGCGCGGCGGTGTGCCGAGGGTCGGCGGCCACGAGCAGATCGTAGCCGAGGTAGAGGTCGCACTCCCCGTCGCCGATGCTGTTGCCCTCCTCGATCGGGGCCGGCTCGATCACGACGTCCGAGACCACCGCCCCGCCCTTCTGCGCGAGCCCCGTGCGGTCGAGGGTGCGCACGTAGCGGCCCGAGAGCACGGCCGCCGTCGCGATCAGCTGAGACGTGGTCACGATCCCGGTACCGCCGATGCCCATGAGACGGATGCGATGGCTGCGCGCGACCGGGGGCGGCGGTGCGGGGAGCTCGTCGGCGGCGAGATCGACGAGGCGCGATCCTCGTCGCTGCTTCTCCCCCGGCCGCACGGTCACGAACGCGGGGCAGTTGCCGTTCAGGCAGCTCTTGTCGACATTGCAGGAGCTCTGGTGGATACGCGTCTTGCGCCCGAACTCGGTCTCCACCGGCTGCACCGAGAGGCAGTTCGACTTCTCCCCGCAGTCGCCGCAGCCCTCGCAGATGCGCTCGTCGATCATCACGAACTCGCTCGGCTTCGGGGCGAGCCCGCGCTTGCGCTTGCGGCGCAGCTCGGTCGCGCACTCCTGCTCGTGGATGAGCACCGTCGTGCCGGGCGTCTCGGCGAGCAGCCGCTGCGCCTCCTCGAGACGTTCCCGCGGCCAGACGTCGACCGCCGTCGGCAGTCGGCGATCGCGCTGCAGGGGACGAGGATCGTCGCTCGTCACGATGATCCTCGCGACCCCCTCCGCCAGCAGCTCGCGCGCCAGCTCGGCGACGCTCATCTGGCCGACGGCCCGCTGTCCGCCCGTCATCGCGACGGCGGAGTTGTAGAGGATGCGGTACGTGATGTTCGTCCCCGCCGCGACCGAGGCGCGGATCGCGAGGCTTCCCGAATGGTGGTAGGTGCCGTCGCCCAGATTCTGCACGAAGTGGCCATTGCGCACGAAGGGCGCCATGCCGATCCACTGCATCCCCTCGCCGCCCATCTGCGTGAGACCCACCACGTCTCCGACCTGCTTCGGATCCATGAGCAGCACCATCGCGTGGCAGCCGATGCCCGCGCCGAACGCGGAGTCGGTGCGCGGCTTGGTCGAGCTGTTGTGAGGGCAGCCCGAGCAGAAGTACGGGGTGCGCACGGCGAGGGGAAGCTGCGCACGATCGGCGGGGATCACGGCGGTGCGGCGCGCTTCGAGCCAGCGCTGCACGCCGGGCGCATCGGGCAGGCTCGCGAGCTGGCCCGCGAGCGCCTTCGTCACGGTGTCGGCGACGAGTTCGCCGTGGGGCGGGAAGAGCTCGCGGCCCTCCTCGTCCCGTTTGCCCACGACGACGGGGCGATGCTCGGAGCCGTAGAGCAGCTCGAGCAGCTGCAGCTCGATGAAGGCGCGCTTCTCCTCGACGACGATGATCTTGTCGAGGCCGCGCGCGAAGTCGCGCAGCTGACCCGCGTCGAGCGGCCAGGTGACGCCGATCTTGAGCACCCGCACGGTCGAGCCGTTCTCGGCGGGCTCGAGGGCGGCGGCCTCGCCCTCGCCGCCGAAGCCGAGCGTCTTCAGCGCCTGCATCGTGTCGAGGTACTCGGTGCCCGCCGTGACGATGCCGACCCGGTCGGCCTCGCTTCGGCGCACCACCCGGTTGATCCCGTTGAGCACTGCGTACTCGCGGGCGATGCGCACCCGTGTGCTGAGCATGTCCCGCTCGAGCGGGCCGAGCGTCGGCTGCAGCAGCCGCGAGGTCGGCGCATGCTTGCCTGCGCCGAAGGGCAGTCGAGGTTCGAAACGATCTCCGGCGTTCAGGTCGACCGTGGTGAGCCCGTCGGCGACGGAGGTCACGACCTTCAGCGCAGACCAGAGACCGCTGGCGCGGGACATCGCGACGGCGTGCCTCCCGAGCTCGAGCACATCGGCGGCGTCGCACGGGTAGAAGACGGGCATCATGAGGTCGGCGAGCGCGAACTCCGAGGAGCACGGCACACTGGAGGACTTGGCTGCCGGGTCGTCGCCGACGAAGGCCACGGCGCCGCCGTTCGGGTCGGTGCCCATCAGGTTCGCGTGCCGCAGCGCGTCGGTGGCGCGGTCGAGCCCCGGCGCCTTGCCGTACCAGTAGCCGACGACGCCCTCGACCTCGGCGTCGAGCTCGTGGATCAGCTGGGTGCCCTGCACGGCCGTCGCCGCTGCCTCCTCGTTGAGACCCGGCTCGAACACGACGCCGTGCTCGTCGAGCAGCCGGCTCTGGCGGCCGAGCTCGAGGTCGTAGCCGCCGAGCGGCGATCCCTCGTAGCCGCTGATGAACGCGCGCGTACGGCGGCCGGCTGCCGCATCGCGACGCGCCTGGTCGAGCGGCAGACGGGCGAGCGCCTGCACCCCCGTCATGAGCACTCGGCAGCTGCGGTCGAGATAGCGCGCCTCGATCGGGTTCAGGGTCGCCGTTTCAGTGCGCATCTTCGCTCCACCGCCTTTGGTGTCGAGGATCGAGCACGCTCCCTGGCATCTCGTGAATGCGGCGGTCGCCCGCTCGTGGGGGTTGACACTAGAATCGCATCAGATTGCCATCTGAATCAACTGAAACGTCACGATCTGGTCATTTCGATCAGCTCACCGCGCAGCAAGGGGGCGGAAGTGAGCACTCTGCTCAGGATCGACCAGCTCGACAGCGAGCTCATCTCACTGCTCGAACGCGATGCGAGGCAGAGCATCGCGGATCTCGCCGGGCGCCTCGGCGTCTCGCGCAACACCGTGCAGTCGCGCTTGCGACGCCTCACCGACAGCGGGCTGCTCCGCGGCTTCGCGCCGAGGATCGACCTCGCCGAAGCCGGGGTGAACGTCGAAGCGTTCGCGGCGCTCGCGCTCGACCAGGGTCGGCTCGCCGACATCATCGAGCGTCTGGCCGAGATCCCCGAGGTGATGGAGGTGCACGCGACGAGCGGGCGCGAGGATCTGCTCGTGCGCCTCGGCGCCGTCTCACATGCGGAGCTGCAACAGCTCATCCAGCGCATTGTCGCCATCCCCGGCGTGAGCCATTCGAACACGACGCTCGCGCTGACGAACCCGCTGCCCTACCGGGTGGGGCCGCTGCTCGGAACGGCCACGCGGGACGCCGGTTGGGGCCGCTCGACCGCCCTGCCCGAACAGTACCGCGAGGAGTAGCCGGGTCGGCCCGGCGGCGCCTCCGGCTCGCTACTCGCCGCGCCCCGATCCCCAGCGCTCGCGAGTCTCATCGAGCGTGCGCTGCAGCAGTTCTCTCAGCACCTCGCGGTCGACACCGCTCAGGCGGGTGAGATAGAGGCAGACCTTGCTCGCCTTGTAGTTGCCGAGCCTCGCCATGAGATCGGGCCAGCGATCCTCGAAATCCTCGGACAGGTAGATCGTGTGCCGCGCGGAACCCGTCGCAAAGCCGAGCTCCGGGGCGCGCCCGCCGTGACCGCTCTCGTAGCGGTACTCGTACTCGCCGAAGCCGATGATGCGGCCGGCCCAGACGACGGGCTCGGCGCCGCTCACCTCGCCGAGCAGAGCGAGCAGTTCGTCGGCCTCGGCCCGGCGCGGGCCGGTGACGCGGTCGAGCACCTGCTCGGCCGGCACATCCGACGGAGACATCGCGGGCTCTTTGTTCGCCATGCATCCAGTGTACGGGCGCACACCGTGCCGAACGGAGACGCGAGCTAGATCCACCCCCGCTCCTCCGCGAGCAGCACCGCCTGCTGGCGGGTCGCGACGGTCAGCTTCGCGAGGATCGCGGAGACATGGTTCCGCACGGTTCCCGGGGCGAGCGACAGCGCGTGGGCGATCTGGCCCGTGGTCTCACCGCGCCGTCCGGCTCGCAATACGTCGAGCTCGCGGTCGGTCAGCGGCGAGCGCTCGTCGCTGAGCGCGTCGGCGGCGATCTCCGGGTCGACGTACCGGGCGCCGTCGGCGACGCGACGGATGATCGCGGCCACCTCGCCGGCACCTCTCGACTTCGGGAGGAAGCCCGCGACTCCCGATGCGAGCGCGCGTCGAAGCACCCCCGGCCGGGCGTGCCGGGTGACGATGATGCATCGGGCGGCGACGGCGCTCCGGAGCTTCTCGGCGACCTCGACCCCGTCGAGCCCCGGCATCTCCAGATCTAGCAGGCATACCTCCGGTTGCAGCCGGATCGCCTCCGCGACCGCCTGCTCGCCGTCGGAGCACTCCGCGATGACGTCGATGTCGTCCTCGAGTCGAAGCAGCGCGGCGAGGGCGGATCGGATCATCCCCTCATCGTCTGCGAGCAGTACCCGGATCATCCGGCGTCCGTCCTCTCCACGGGTGCATGCGGAAGTTCAGGGGGAGGCGAGGCGTCGGGCACCGTCGCGATCACGGTGAACTCTTCTTCCCTCCGTACCTCGAGCACCCCGCCCGCCTCTGCGATGCGCCGCCGGATGCCATCGAGTCCAGACCCGTCCCGCTGTTCCCCTGCGTTCGAGGCGTCGTTCGCGATCTCGTACCGCCACCCCTCCGGCGACCGGTGCAGCGAGAGACTCGCCCGGTTCCCGCCGCCGTGCCGGAGCACATTCGTGGTCGTCTCCCGGATGACCGGGCCGAGGTCTCCGGCCGGGGCGAGATCCGCGTCGGCCGCGATGCGGGCCTCGACGCTGAGCCCGGCGGCGATGAGCAGATCGCGGGCGTTCGCGAGTTCCACGCTCAGCGGGGCGGAGCGGAAGCGGGTCGCGAGATCCCGGGTGCCCTGACGCGCCTCGTCCACGCTCGCTCGCGCGGCGCGCAGCTGCGCGAGCGACGCGTCGGGGTCTCCGGCGTGCAGACGTTCGGCGAGTTCGAGCTGCAATGCGATCACCTGCAGGTGATGGCCCTGCAGATCGTGCACATCGGTGGCGAGGCGGAGTCGCTCCTGCGTGGCGGCCAGCCGGGCTTCGGAGGCCCGGGCACGATCCAGCACGACGAGCACGTCCCACCACCAGAGCGAGCTCACCGTCGCCGCCGGCATCACCACCGAGTACACCACCGCCAGCCACTCGCCGACCGCGGGGCTCCCCTGCCGTATACCGTCCACGATCGCCAGACCCAGCAGTGCGGCGGTGAGAAACCCGACGACTCGGATCCTGACGCCGGCGGGCCATCCCAGCAGGACGAGGGATTGCGCGAGTGGTGTGAGGGCGAGCAGCCAGCTCCCGACCGAGGCCCCGGCTGCGGCGCCGTAGACCGCCGCGATGCCGAGCGGCACGGCGATGCGCGCCCACGAAGCGGGCGGTTCGGCGCCCCCGCGATGCCGATAGGCGGAGAGGAGCAGCAGCGTCGACGACATCCAGACGAGGCCGCCGATGCCGATGAGCAGCACGGTCGATGTCGTCGTCCCGCCGTCGACGGCGGCCGCGAGCACCGCCATGCACCACACCCCGATGGAGAGCGCCTCGAACATCAGCACCCCGCTCACGGTGTACCACCAGGTCGCGGTGATGCCCCGGGCCAGTTGAAGCGCACCGGGGGACGGTTCGACGCCGCCGTGAAGATTGCTCATGCGAACCACCCTAGGCCCGTGACAATTGTCACCCGTGCAGCGTGCGAAGCTCCGGGGAATCGATGACGCCCCGGCACTGCCGCCGATCGGCCGCATGCGGTGAGCTGGTCTCATGCGGCGGACAGGCCCGCCGCGCCGAAGCCAGGAGCAGAGCATGAATCTCATCGAAACCTTCCAGGAACTCGTCGCCAAGGTGCCCGAGCTCATCCAACCGATCATCATCGCCCTCGCCGGCGCCGTCCCCTTCATCGAGGGCGAGGGCGCCGTGACGATCGGGATCATCGGCGGCGTCAACCCCCTCGTCGCCGCGATCGCGGCGACGCTCGGCAGCTTCGCCTGCGTGTTCATCGTCGTGCAGCTCAGCTCGAGCGCCCGTCGCGCGATCCTGACGCGCCGCGGACGCTCCCGCGTCGTCGCCGCGGCCGGAGGCGCTTCCGCCCTCGATGGCGGGCTCGACGGCGAAGGAGCACCCGAGTCCGCGCGCCGCGCCGCACGCCGGGCGAAGTTCCAGCGATCGTTCGATCGCTACGGCGTTCCGGGAGTGAGCCTGCTCGGGCCGCTGCTGCTGCCGCCGGCATTCACCGCCCCGATGCTCATCGCGGTCGGCGTCGACAAGGCCCGCGTGCTCATCTGGCAGGCCATCGGCATCGTCCTGTGGGTCGTCGCCTTCACCCTGCTCTTCACCTTCGTGCTGTCCACCGTTCGCTGAGGAGAGGTCAGCGGTCTCAGCAGATGCGACCGCCGGGGGCGGCTCGGGAGGATCTCGACCCAACAGCCTGGAGCGCACGAACACCATCGCAGCCGACGCCCTGTACGAAGTCTCTTACCGTTCGACGTGGGCGCGGGCGACGAGGAGGATCCCACCCGGCAGTGAGAAGGGTGGGGTACGGACATCGCGATCCCCGATGAGCTCGGTGGAGACGCGGGCTTCGGCAACGGGGGTTCGTTCCCGCCGCCCCGCGCATTCGCCTTGGATCAGCTCGAGGCGGGCTCTCCCGCGGTGCGCCTCGCCGGTAGCCGCCCCTTCGTCTATCTCGAACCCACGGCCGGGTATCCGTGGCGGGGCACGGCGCCGCCACGATCATGCTGTCCTTCCTTGCCGTTCAGAAGCGCAATGTGTCAGTAGATGCTGCTTCGAGTGTGCGCAGACCGCATCTACTGTCATGCTGCGAGGGCGTCGAGAGTGCGCATCGGTGAAGAGAGCTTGCGAGTGTGTCGAGAGCCTGAACAGACGAAGCGAGCCCGCGTCGGCGCGTATGCTCTCGGGACGGGCCGACCGCGAGAAAGCCGAAGGCCCGGAATCCTCAGGATTCCGGGCCTTCTTTCGTTGCGGGGGCAGGATTTGAACCTACGACCTCCGGGTTATGAGCCCGGCGAGCTACCGAACTGCTCCACCCCGCGGCACAAGATATGAGCTTAGCATGTTCCTGTGCATCGCTCAAATCGAGGCCGCGGAGCGGGCGCAGCTGAACCGCCTACTGGGCCTGCATGGCCCGCTCGAGGGCGTCGCGCAGCCGTTCGTCGGCCTCGCCGTAGGCGGCCCAGTCGCCATCCTTCATCGCTTGGTCGCGATCAGCGATCGCCTTCTGCATGTCGCGCAGCGCCTGGGTCAGCTCGGGCGAGTCGGCGCTTCCGCCTGGCTCGGTGACCTCGGGGGTAGTGCCCTCGCCATCGGGATCGGTGCCGGGTGCTTCGCCGCCCTCGCCGTCGGGCACCGGGTCTTCGCCGGCGGGCACGTCGCCGTCGCCTGCGGAGGCGCCCGAGTTGCCGCCGAAGAGCGAGTCGAGGGCCGCGTCGAGCGTGTCTTCGAAGGCGATCTCGTCACCGAAGGAGGCGAGCACCTTCTGCAGGATCGGGAAGCTCGTGCCCGAGGACGCCTGCACATACACGGGTTGCACGTAGAGCAGACCGCCGCCGACAGGGAGGGTCAGCAGGTTGCCGCTGATCACCTTGCTGCCGCCCTGGCTCAGGATGTTCAGAAGCCTGGACACCTCGGAGTCGGTGGTGAAGCTGTTCTGCACCTGGCCGGGGCCCGGCACGGAGTTGCCCTTGGGCAGCGTGAGCAGCTTCAGGGTGCCGTAGTCCTCGGACACCTCGCCGTCGCTGTTGCCAGCATTGGAGTTTGCGGCGAGGTAGCCGGTCAGGATGTTTCTCGCGTCCGCCCCCGTCGCCGCCGGGATGTAGGTCGAGTAGATCGAGAAGTTCGGATCGGCGCCCTTGCCCGCCGCGAGCGTCAGGTAATAGGCGGGCTGACGCAGCGCCTCGCCGCCGTTCGCCGACGAGCTCGAGACCGGATCGGCCGGGGTGCGCCACGCATCCTCGTCGGAGTAGAAGGCGCCCGCATCGGTGACGTGATAGGTCGAGAGCATCTCTCGCTGCACCTTGAAGAGGTCGCTCGGGTAGCGCACGTGGCTCAGCAGGTCGCCGCTCATCTCCTCGACCGATTGCAGCGTGTCGGGGAACACCTTGCCCCACGACTGCAGCAGCGGATCCTCCGTGTCCCACGCGTACAGCTTCACGCTGCCGTCGTAGGCGTTGACGGTGGCCTTGACCGAGTTGCGGATGTAGTTGACCGGCTTCACGAGCGAGCCGGCCTCGCGCGGGTTGTCGGCGTCGACCACGAGCGAGTTGAAGTCTCGCATCTCCGAGTAGGGGTACTGGTCGGAGGTCGTGTAGCCGTCGATGATCCAGACGATCTCGCCGTCGACGACCGATGCGTACGGCGAGGAGTCGATCGTGAGGTACGGCGCGACCTTCTGCACGCGATCGACCGGGTTGCGGTCGTAGAGGATCTGCGAGCCGTCGACGACCGCGCCCGAGAGCACGATCTCCATCGCCTGGAACTTGAGCGCGTAGAGCAGCTTCGTCAGCACGCTGGTCAGCACCGGGCCGCCCTCGCCGTCGAAGGTCGTGAGGTTCTGACGCCCTCCGTCGCTCTCCGCGACGACCTCCTCCTCTTCTGTTGCGGCCTCGCCGCCCTCGGCGGGCTCGCCCTCGGTCGCCTCAGTCTCGGCGGTCGCCTCGTCGCCGGCCGCGGCCTCCTCGGGCTCCTCCTGCGGCGCCTGCGATTCGTCGTCGGCCGGGAAGTCGAGCTCGATCGGACGATCGCGCTCGCCGCCCACGATCGAGTACTCGGGCGAGTTCATGCCGAAGTACACGCGAGGCTGGAACTCGCCGAGGCGCCCGCTCGTGGGGATGCCGCTCTCGAGGAAGACCGGCTCACCGCTGCTCGAGCGCTGGTTGCCGTATGCTGCGACGAGGCCGTAGCCGTGGGTGTAGACGAGCGTGCGGTTGTACCAGCCGGTCTGGCCTTCGACGTCGATGTCGCGCACGGCCGAGACCGTGTCCTCGATCTTTCCGTCGATCTCGTAGCGGTCGACGCTGAGAGAGTCCGGGAACTGGTAGTACTGACGGCTCTGCTCGAGCTGGGCGAAGGTTTGCGAGACGACCTCGGGGTCGATGATGCGGATGTTCGCGGTGGTCTGGGCGTCGCCGCGCAGCTGACCGGGTTCGGCGTCTGTCACCGCGTCGTAGCGTTCGACCTGCACCTCGTCGATGCCGTACGCCGCTCGCGTGGCTTCGATGTTGCGGGAGAGGTAGTCGCTCTCGAGGCTCTTCTCGTCGGGCCGCACGCGCAGCTCCTGCACCACCCAGGGGTAGCCGACGCCGATGACGAGCGCCGAGACGAGCAGCAGCGCGGTGCCGATGACGGGCAGGCGCCATTTGCCGGTGAAAGCGGTGACGAGGAAGAGCACCGCGACGAGAGCGGCGATGCCCGCGAGGATCTGCTTGCCGGGGATGACCGCGTGCACGCCCGAATAGGTGGCGCCCGTGAAGAGGCCCGAGTAGTCGGTCAGTGACGAGTAGCGGTCGAGCCAGAGGGAGACGCCCTGGAGCAGCAGGTAGACGAAGGCGAGCACGGCCGCCTGGATGCGGGTGGCCTTCGAGACGCGCACATCGCGTCCGGAGAACGAGATGCCGCCGTAGAGGTAGCTCGTGGCGACGCCGAGCAGCAGGCAGATCAGCACGATCGCCGAGGCGAAGCCGAGCACGCCGCGCCAGAACGGCAGATCGAACATGAAGAATGAGATGTCGAGCCCGAACTCGGCGTCGGTCTGCCCCGTGGGCGACGAGTTGTACCAGAGCAGCGCCTGCTGCCAGCCCGTCGCCGCGGCGAAGCCGGCGAACAGGCCGAACGCCGCGGGCAGCGTCCATTTGATGAGACGGCGCAGCGGCTCGACGAGCTCCTGGTAGCGGTCGAGCTGCGCCGTGAGCCTCGCGTACACGGGGCGCTTGCGATAGGCGATGTCGATCGCGAAGAAGACGGGCACCGCCATGGCGACGAAGCCGATGAGGAACATGGCTCCGGCCGCGATCCACTGCGTGAGGAGGACCGGGAGGTAGCCGAGCTGGTCGTACCAGAGCACCTCGGTGATGACCGAGGCGGCCCCCAGGAAGCCCAGGATGAGCAGGACGACGACGACCACGGTCACCGCGATCGGTGAGATGCGGCGTCGTTCGTTCGTCGGAGCGGCGTTGGTCGGATCTGTCACGTCGAAACTCTCTGTAAGGGTCGGGGGTTCTGGCGTTCCGTCCAGCCTAGCGATGACGGCTGACAAGAAGGCTGTGATCCTCGTCCCGCAATCGCGCGACGGTTCGTGTTCGCAGTGAGCGCAACGCCGGCCGCCGCGAATGCCGCGGGATCACGGCGGTTTCCGGGGCGCGTGACGTAGCGTTGAGTCATGAACGATCGAGAGCACGACGAAGACGGCCGACCGGACGACGACGATGCGCTCGGCGAGATGCAGCGCATGCTGAACGAGATGCTCTCGGGCGGCGCGCCCGGCGGCGCCTTCGACGCGGAGGCGTTCGCGAAGGCGGCCGGGCTGCCCGGCGATCCCGCGGCGCTGCAAGGCCTCTTCGCGACGGTGCAGAAGGCGATGCAGCACCCGTCGAACGAGATCGACTGGTCGGTGGCGCGCCGCGTCGCTCTCGACGTCGCGGCGCAGGGCTCGGCGTCGGCC
>WPCJ01214611.1_pt1 | contig 11946 bp, 10 predicted proteins | sample 5399831 | NCBI WGS metagenome assembly WPCJ01 (sample SAMN12869470, study PRJNA574797) | sludge metagenome | isolation source: wastewater treatment of pH10 | place: China:Beijing | collected 2019-05-20 | reverse complement strand
GATGCCGAAGCCCAGGAAGCCGAGCGCCCCAATCAGGATCGGCGCGTAGCTCAGCCGCAGCGAAAATTCGACGAGCAGCACATTGGCGGTGTTGGGCAGGATTTCGCGGAACACGACGGACAGCGTTCCCTCGCCGCGCAGCTCGGCTGCGGCGACATATTCGCGGGTCGCGACCTCCATCGCCGCCGCGCGCGCAATGCGCGTGATGCGCGGCGCATAGACGATGGCAACCACGACGATGATGAGGGCCGGTTGTCCCGCGAGCGCGGGGCCGGCGGCAATGATCATGACCAGCGCCAGCGCCAGGAACGGTATGCTGATCATCGCTTCGACGATACGCTGCAGGATGTCGTCGAGCCAGCCGCCGACATAACCGGAGACAAGACCGATAGCGGCACCCGTGACCATTCCTAGCACGGTGCCGGCGAAGGAAAGCAGAAGCACGATGTGGGCGCCGTACATGAAGCGGCTGAAGACATCACGGCCGATCTGGTCAAGTCCCATCGGGTGCTGCCACGACGCGCCGGAAAGTGGCAGTCCCGCCCCCATTTCGGCATAGCCGAAAGGGGTCCAGAACACACCGACGATCGCAAACAGCAGATGGACGAAAAGGATGATCGCCCCGGCCTTGAATGGGCCGGGTGCGGTATGCCAGCCTTGGAGGGGTTTGGCCGGGCGGGATACGATGACGGTCATCAGCGTGTCCTCAGGCGCGGTTGCAGCAGGACCGCACAGATGTCGGCAACCAGATTGGCCGCGACATAGACGGCGGCGCTGATCATCACGGTTGCCTTGATCAGCGGGATGTCGCGCAGCTGCAGCGCATCGATGAGCAGGGTGCCGAAACCCGGATAGGAGAAGACACGCTCCACGATGACCACGCCGCCGATCAGGAAGCCGAGGTTGAGGGCCGTCACATTGAGCGCCGGCACCAGGGCGTTGGGCAAGGCGTGTCGCCACAGCACCGCCGAAGGACGCATGCCCTTCAGCTCGGCCAACCTGACATAGTCGGAGCGCAGCACTTCGATCAGGCTGTCGCGCAGCACGCGGATGGCATAGACGGCCATCATGATGGCGAGCGTCGTCGCCGGCAGGATCATCGCGCGCAGCATCTCCGGCCAGCTGCTGTGTTCCGAAACCGTTGCCAGTGCCGGCAGGATCGGGATGGCGACGGCAAACAGGAACAGCAGGATCGTCGCCAGCAGGAAGTCGGGCAACGACAGCAGCACCAGCGTGATGACCGAGATGATGTTGTCTACTGCTTTGCCCCGGTTCGTCGCCTGGATGATCGCGGGAACCAACGCCAGGACCAGGTAAAGCACGAAGGCAAATAGCGAGAGTAGCAGCGTGTTGACGATGCGGGGCCCGAGCACGTCGGCGATCGGCCGCCCGGTCGCGAGCGAGGCGCCGAAATCACCGTGCAGCAGATTGCCGAGCCACTGGAAGTAGCGGGTCAGCGGTGGCTGGTCGAGGTGCAGCTGGCTGCGCAGCACCTCCAGCGCCTTTGCCGTCGCATCACGTCCGAGGATGCGGGTCGCGATGTCACCCGGCAAGGCTTCGAGGATCAGGAAGATCAGGACCGAGACGATCAGGAGTGTCAGGGCCGAGAGCAGGATCCGGCTGGCGAGGAGGCGCAATATGCTCATTTCAGATCCAGTCCGGCTGGTGGTGGGGCGGCATCCACCGGCATGTGATCCGGGATGAATGCCGCATCGGTATCGAGGTCGCCCTCCCAGATGTAAAGCAGGACCAGCGGTCTTTCGGCCGAGAGCGTCGCGTGCGGCATCCAAGACGGATGGTGGATAATCGCTTCGGTGCCGCGTGATGCCCAGTCCGCATGTCCGGCGCGCCAGAACGAAGGGCCGGTGACTGTATAATAGAGCTCATCGGCGGGGTGATGGTGAAGCGGGTAGTGCGTCCTGGGCCCGAGGAACATCAGGCCGAATGCGATGTCAGGATCGGTGATCAGTGCAGGCGGACCGCCCTGCGGGCCGCAGATGATGCCATAGCCATAGTTGTCGCCGAATTCGCTGGAAGGTGGATTGGCGAGGTATGTCTTGCTGCGGGTGATATGGAGATGCGGCAGCAATTCGGACAGCGACCGCGCCAGCTCCGAGCTGCCATGGCGGGAAATCAGTTCGCTTTCGCAGGCTTCCTGGATAGGCACGCGCGCTGCCGGCACCGGCCGTACCGGCGGCAGGCTGGCCTGCAGTGCGCGGAGCCGAGCCGCATGTGAGCGGGACACCGGCAGTGCGTCGCTGTCCAGCGCGTCCGCGAAGCTCCGCAGGAAGGTCGTCAGCACTTTCATAAAAGCATCCTCTTCCGCGGAGCAGATCTGCTCCGCGGCTCCAGTTTGTTTGGTGATGAAGCGCCGGCTATTGGCTGCAGGTGAGCTCGGAATAGTCGATGCGGTTGACGTCGACATTGGGCTTGAAACCGGTGCAGCCCTTACGCAGGCCTGCGACGATGGACGTGAACACCGGCAGGATCATGCCACCCTCGTCGGCGACGATGCGCTGCGCGTCACGATAGAGGCCGATGCGGTCCTGGTCGTTGGTGGTCTGGCCTGCCTTGACGACGAGTGCATCGAAGTCGTCACGCTTCCAGTGCGTCTCGTTCCATTCGGACTTGCTGTTGAGCGACAGCGTCAGGGCTTCGGCCGGGGGGCGGGCGCTAGTGTAGGAGATGACGGCCGGCTTCTTCAGCCAGATCGTGTCCCAATAGCCTTCCGCCGGTGACGGGATGACGTTGACCTTGATGCCGGCAGGCGCCGCCATCTGGGCGTAGACCTGGGCGAGCAGCAGCATGCCGGGATAGGAATCCGACGTGTAGAGATCGAACTCGATGCCGTCGGCATGGCCGGTTTCCGCCAGCAACGCCTTGGCGCGCTCGACATCCGCCGTCTTGGGAGCCGTTCCGAGGCCCAGCGGCGAGCTCGGTGGGATGGGCGCGTCGTTTCCGATCTCGCCATAGCCGAGCAGCACGGTGTCGAGGATCTTCTGACGATCCATGACGAGCTTCATCGCTTCGCGGACCTTGGGATTGTCGAAGGGCGGCGTGTCCGTCCACACGGCGACATAGAGCGAGGTGGCTCCCGGCGTAGAGACGAGCTCGACGGCCGGATTGTCCTTGAGTGTGATCAGGCTGGTCGGATCGACGGTCAGCGACAGATCCACCGAACCCGAAAGCAGCGCGGACAGCCGCGAGGTCGATTCCAGGCTTGTCGTGATCTCGAGGCAATCGGCCTTCGGCAGGCCGGCGCGCCAATAATTGGCGTTGCGGCGCAGAACGCGGACGGCGCCGTTGATGGTGAAGCTCTCCTGTACGAAAGGTCCGGTCCCGTCACCCTTGACGCGCAAGTCTTCGGCCTTGGCGCCATCTGGAACCATCAAGGCGTATTTCGTCGCGATCAGCATCGGCAGCTCGACGACAGGTTGCTTGACCTTGAAACGCACGGTGTGGTCGTCAACGGCGGTGATGCCGTCGGCATCAAGGAAGGCAAGGGTCGAGAAACCGCCGGGTGAAACAGCTGGATCGAGCAGCCGGCGGTATGAATAGACGACGTCGGCGGCGTCGAAATCCGAACCGTCATGGAACTTGACGCCCTTCCTCAGGTGGAAGGTCCATTCCGTCGCATCGGCGTTGGATTCCCAGGATTCGGCAAGCACCGGTATCGGCTGCATCGCGTTGTTGCGGTCGACGAGCGGCTCGTAGACCGCGCGGATATGATAGACGCTGTCGGTGCCGATCAGCGCTGCCGGATCCATGGTCTGCTTTTCGCCATCGGATTCGTAACCGAGCACGCGCATGCAGCTTTGTTGCGCAAAAGCGGCTGTGGCTGGCAGCGAGCAAGCCCCCAGGAGCAGCGCCAGCGCGGTGTTTTTCACGAGGTTGGTTTTCATATCCTCCCCCCATTTTCGGGCTTATCGAGAGACTATGAAAACGCTGCCGTTCCCTTGCAAACGATTAGAATTAACGTCTACATGAGCAGAATTCATGTGGCTTGCGAGAGATGGTCCGGCGTACCTTACCACCCCTGACGACGCTGAGGGCCTTCGAGGCCGTGGCACGATTGCTCAGCTTCAAGGGCGCGGCCGAGGAACTGCGTGTCACGCAATCGGCGATCAGCCACCAGGTCGCATCGCTCGAGCGGAATCTGGGTCGGCCGCTGTTTCGGCGGTTGCCGGGACGGGTTGAACTGAGCGAGGAGGGGATGCTGTATTTTCCGGTCGTGCAGGACGCGCTGGACCGGATTTCGCTGACCACCGACCTGATCCGGCAATCGAGCGCCCCGGCATCGCTGACGCTCCAGGTCTATGTCACGGTGGCGGTGCGGTGGCTGATTCCGCGGCTGCAGACGCTGAAGGAAACCTCTCCCGAGATCGCGGTCAGCCTCGATGCGAGCCTTCTCGACTGGGAGTTCAATCCCGACCGGGCCGATGTCGGCCTCATATATACCCGTACGCCAAACCGTCCGAACCTGACATACGTGCTGCTGCGGCGAGAGAAGCTGGTGGCGGTATGCTCGAGCGCCATCGCCAAGGCGATCAAAACGGTCGATGACCTGCGCCACTTCCCATTCCTGGCGGTTTCCGGCAGAACCGAGGACGTTTCGATCTGGGCCGAGAGCGTCGGCATTTCCGGCCTTTCGCAGAAATCGTCGCCCCTGTTCGACAGCAATCTGCTTGCCATCGAGGCTGCCGTCAGCGGGCAGGGGATCGTCGTGGTCCCGGAGTTCCTGGTGGAGGCCGATCTCGCCAGCGGCAGCCTGATTGTGCCGGTCCAATCCGATATCATGCAGCCGGGCGGATGGTACTTGGCTTATCTTCAGCGCCGCGGCGACGAGAAGGCGATCCAGAAATTCCAGAACTGGATCCAGTCTCTATGATGGAAGCCCGCGAGGCGGGCTTCCGAATTTTCCAATCAAATTGGCCGCTTACTGGGTCTTGCTGCCATAGGTCTTGAGAAACGCCGCTCCCGCGGAGATGTCGGGCGTCATCGAACGGTCCTGGTCGAGGAAGGGGACCTTTTCGCGGAAAGCGTCGTGTAGTTTGGCCGTCGCGGTGGCAAGCTTGCGTTCCGGATGTTCCTTCAGGCGCAGGTCGGCTGCCTGGGCTGCATGCATCAGTTCCATCGACAGGATGGTGAAGCTGTCGTCGATCTGCTGGCGTACCCGCTCGACAACGTAGGGCGCGTTGGTGCCGACATCCTCCACGCCGCCCGCGATGGGACGTGAGTCGAACGAGGTCGGCTGCGCCAGCGAGCGGGCCTCGGCAGCCATTGCCATCAGCGGCGCTTCCACCACCAGGAAGGCATGATGGGTGTTTTCCGTGCCGAGATAGCGCGGCAGCTTCGTGTGGGTAGGATTGTTCAACTTCAGCACGCGCTCGGACGACGCCGTGGCATGATGCGCCAGCACGATTCCCAGCTCCTCGAAGGAAATGACCCATGGCAGCGGTTCGAAATTGGCCGTCGGCAACACAGCGCCGCCCTGGACGTAACCTTTGCGGGCCTGCGGCAGGTCGGATTTCGGCTCGACGTCGATGGCGATGCCGGGATTGTCGTCTGAGGAGTTGATCTGGATTTCCACCAGCGCCTTGGTTCGGGCCAGGCTGTCGGCGAAGCTGCCAAGCAGGTATGGCGCCGTGCGAAAGCTCAGAGGATCTTGCAGGATGCGCTTTTCGTCTGCCTGCCAGAGATAGCTGCCGGCCAGCACATCCCGAAGCCCGGAAGTCGAATCGACATAGCTCGGAAAGGGCCTGAGTGCCGCGACATCCTGCAGGAGCGGCGAGACGTTTCCATTCAGCCCTTCCAGGCTGAGACCGTAGACCAGCTTCGAGGTCTCCAGCAGCTGCTCCGCGTCGTGGATGGCGATGGAAGCGAGTGCTGCCGCATAGGCGTTGGAGCTCAGGATAGCCAGTCCGTCCTTGCCGAACGGCTTCAGCGGTTCGATGCCGGCGGCGGCCAATGCCTCCTTGGCAGGCATGCGTTGGTCCTTGTGGTAGACCTCGCCTTCACCCAGCATGGCCAGTCCGATGTGGCTGAGCAGCGTCATGTCGGCCTGGCCCACCGAGCCGCGCGACGGCATCACTGGTGTGATATCGTTGTTCAGGAATGCGACGAGCATTTCGGCGACATGCGGCTGGACACCAGGGCCGCCGGTCAGGATGTTGTTCAGGCGGACCGCCATCGCGGCGCGCACGACCGGAACGGCGGTGTCGGGACCGACGCCGACGGAATGGGCGCGCAGCAGCCCCTCGTTGAATTCCCGCGAAGCCTCCATCAGCTCAGGCGTCAGTTCGCCCTTGGCATCGACCATCTTGCGGTCCTTGTTCCAGCCGACGCCGACGGTCAGGCCGTAGATTTCCTGCCCTTCTTTCGCGCCCTGCAGAAGCACTGCATAGGCACGCTTGACCTTGTTGATGCTCTCGTCGCTGACCGAGACGTTCTCGCCATTTGCCACGCGGACAATCATTTCGGGAGTGGTGCCGTGGCCGCTCAAGGCAACGTCAGCCAAGGCGGTTCCGGACAGGAGCAGGACGATGCCGATCGTTCCGGATAGAAGGCGCAGACTTTTCATTAGGATCCCCTGAAGTTGTTTCGGGGGGACTATCGAAATTTAGAAACACGCCCGCAAATGATCAGATTTTACGTCCACGTGAGCAATTTTCATGGCCTGGCAGGCTGCCGGCTCACACGAACTGCAGGTTCTCCTTAAGCAGGACTTCGATGCGGATACGTTCCTGCGAGGCGAGAAGCTCGCGGTGGTCGGAACGGGCGCGCATGATGCGCAGCGCACTGCGCACTGCATGGCCGGGGTCCTGCGCGATCACGGCGTCGATGCGCTCGTCGAGCAGGGCCTGTTCGCTGAAGGGCGTGCGCTCATGCGCGACGATGGTCAGCGGGCGGGACACCTGCGTGTTCCAGACGGCTGTCAGCGGGATGCGCGCCTCGGAGCTCAGCACGTAGACGGCGACCGTCTCGGGATTGTGCTGCAGGGTGCGCTGGATGATGAGCTCGGCGCGTTTTTCGTCGGCATAGGTTTCCAGCGACGGCAGGCATTCGAGCTGCGGGAAGCGGGTGTTGATGATGCTGTCGAAGCCGAGGCGGCGCTGGATGCTGTCCAGCGCCATCATCGTTTCGGAGACGACCACGATCTTGCCGCGCCGTTCGCCGATGAAGCGGCCGACGATCTTGCCGGCGGTGGCGCCGGCGGCAAAATTGTCGACGCCGACATAGTCGGCGCTTTCCAGCCGCTCCTGACCCGACAGGAACTGCACAACCTTGACGCCGCGTTCCACCAGCCGCAGCAGCGCGTCGCGGACCTGCGGCGATTCCGGCGCCATCACGGCGACACCGTCCAGTTCTTCATGACCGATGCCGGTGAGGTATTTCGCGACAGGGTGCGGGTCGTTCATCGCGATCCGCGCGACCTCGACCTCGGTGGAATCGCCGCGCGCCGCCTCGCGAGCCTCGCTGACCCGGGCGATGAGTTCGGCCAGGTACTGGTCGCCGGATGTCGGCAGCACGAAGCGGAAACGATAAGTCTTGTTGCGTGCCAGCGCCACGGCGGCGGGGTTGCGCACGAAGCCGATACGCTCGATCGCCTCGGCCACTCGTCTTGCCGCCTTCGGGCTGACATTCGGCCGTTCGTTGAGAACGCGGTCGATGGTGGCGAGACTCACGCCCGCGGCTTCTGCCAGGTCTTTCGCGGTTGGCCGCACGCTTGTCATCCCGCTTCCAATTAGCCGGATATCTCCAACAAAAGCAGATGAAAAGCAAGAATTGAGGTGCGCACCTCAAAATTTGCTTGCTTTGAGGTGCGCACCTCAATTATGAGTCTCGCAGTGGCGGGCCGGGAGGATCGGCGTGGACCACAGCGGAGGAGTGAGGCCGGGAAGGTCGTTCCGCGTCAGGTGCCCTGAACAGGGTGTTTTCTTCCGATGGAGGTCGGAAGCAGGGGACGGGAGGCCCCAGCCATGAAATCTCGCTATGTCACATCATTGGCCGCCCTGGGTACGCTTCTGGCCGCCGGTGTCGCCGGCACGAGCCAGGCAAGCGCAAAGGACCTGACTTTGTGCTGGGCCGCCTGGGATCCGGCGAATGCGCTCGTCGAGCTCAGCAAGGACTTCGAGGCCAAGAGCGGCGTCAAGATGAAGTTCGAGTTCGTGCCCTGGCCGAACTTCGCCGACCGCATGCTCAACGAGCTGAACTCCGGCGGCAAGCTGTGCGACCTGATGATCGGCGACAGCCAGTGGATCGGCGGCGCCGCCGAGAACGGCCAGTACGTCAAGCTCAACGATTTCTTCGACAAAGAAGGAATCAAGATGGACGACTTCATTCCGGCGACCGTCGTCGGCTATGCCGAGTGGCCGAAGAACTCGCCGAACTACTGGGCGCTGCCGGCATTCGGCGACGTCGTCGGCTGGAGCTATCGCAAGGACTGGTTCGCCCGCCCGGAGCTGCAGGCCGAGTTCAAGCAGAAATACGGCCGCGATCTTGCCGTGCCGAAGACCTTCGCCGAGCTCAAGGACATCGCAGAGTTCTTCCAGAAGCGCCAGATCGATGGCAAGACGGTCTATGGCGCTGCGATCTACACCGAGCGTGGCTCGGAAGGCATCACCATGGGCGTCATGGATGTGCTCTATTCGTTCGGCTTCCAGTATGAAAACCCGGCCAAGCCCTACGATTTGCAAGGCTATGTGAACTCCGCCAAGGCGGTGAAGGGTCTCGAATTCTACAAGCAGCTCTATGACTGCTGCACGCCGCCCGGCCATTCCGATGCCTACATGTCCGAGGACATCGACGCCTACAAGTCGGGCCAGGTCGCCCTGCACATGAACTTCGCCTTCACCTGGCCCGGCATCAATGCCGACGCCAATGTCGGCGGCGACAAATCGGGCTATTTCCCGAACCCGGCCGGTCCGGACGGCGTCGCTTTCGCCCAGCTCGGCGGCCAGGGCATTTCCGTGGTCTCGTCATCGGAAAAGAAGGACGATGCGCTCGCCTACATCAAGTGGTTTGCCCAGCCAGAGATCCAGCAGAAATGGTGGCAGATGGGCGGCTATTCGGCGCTGCGCAAGGTGGTCGAGGATCCAGGCTTCGCCACCAGCCAGCCTTATGCGCAGACCTTCCTGGACTCCATGGCCATCGTGAAGGATTTCTGGGCCGAGCCGTCCTACGCCTCGCTGCTGCAGGCGGCGCAGAAGCGCTTCCACGACTATGTCGTCGCCGGCCAGGGTTCCGCCCAGGATGCACTCGACGGTCTCGTCAAGGACTGGACGCAGGTCTTCGACGACGAAGGCAAGTACTGACCGCCGCTGGACGACCGGGCGCCCTTTCATATGCAAAGGGCGCTCCACCACCGTGACCCGGCGCATGGCCCTTTCGACGGTCCATGCCGATGTCCGGGGCCATGTCAGCTCTGGCCCGCCGCCACGCGGCGGGTCATGATGCGGCCATCCCGCAGTTGCCAAGCAGGGGAAGATCAATGTTGCAATTATCGGTCGATCGCGTCGCCGCGGCGACGCCGCGCGCCATAACCAGGCGTGTGCACGGCCTGTCCGACCGGGCGCTCGCCTGGCTGTTCGTCGCGCCGTCGATCGTGCTCTTGCTGGCGGTCAACATCTTTCCGTTGATCTGGACGATCCGGCTGAGCTTCACCAATTTCCGGGTCAATCGGCCCAATGCCGAGGTCGAGTTCATCGGCCTCAAGAACTACCTGAACATCCTGTCCGATCGCGACATCTGGCTGACCATGCAGGCGACGGCGCATTTCCTGATCTGGACGATCGTGCTGCAGGTGCTGATCGGCTTCACGCTTGCCTATCTGATCAACAAGAAGTTTCGCGGCAACGATCTCTGGACGACGATCATCGTGCTGCCGATGATGCTGAGCCCGGCGGTAGTCGGCAATTTCTGGACGTTCCTCTACCAGCCGCAGATCGGCCTGTTCAATTATGCAGTCGGCTTCCTGACCGGCGCCGACCCGTCTTCCTTCTCGATGATCGGCGACGTGTCGCTGGCGCCATGGGCGATAGTCATCGTCGACACCTGGATGTGGACGCCGTTCGTGATGCTGATCTGCCTCGCCGGCCTGCGCTCCATTCCGGCCAGCATCTACGAGGCCGCCGAATGCGACCGCGCCTCGAAATGGCGGCAGTTCTGGACCATCACCATCCCGCTGGTGCTGCCCTTCCTGATGCTGGCGGTGCTGTTCCGCGGCATTGAGAACTTCAAGATGTTCGACCTCGTCGTGCAGCTCACCGGCGGCGGACCGGGTTCGGTCACCGAGCTCACCTCGATCAACCTGAAGCGCGAAGCCTTCGAGAAGTGGCGTACCGGCTATGCCTCCGCCTATGCCGTCATCCTCTTCGTGACCGTCTTCGGCTTGGCCTCGATCTACGTCAAAGCCCTGAACAAGGTGAAACAGCGATGAGCAGCTATTCCGTCACCGAGCCGTCGCTGCGGCAGAAATGGTGCGCCGGGGTCCTGGTCGTGCTCTATGCGCTGATCACCATCCTGCCGCTGGTCTGGATCATCGCGACCAGCTTCAAGTCACCGTCCGACGCCATCGCCTATCCGCCCAAAACCTTCTTCACGCCGACGGTCGAGGGTTACGTCAACGTCTTCACCACCCGCACCCGCCTGACCGAAGAGCAGCTGCAGGCGGTCGGCGAACCGCAGACCTGGTACGACAGGCTGGTGCGCAAGGACGGCCTCGTCATTTCCGGGCCGTCGCGCTTTGCCGAACGCTTCACCAATTCAGTGATCATCGGCTTCGGCTCGACCGTGCTGTGCATCGTGCTGGGCACGGCCGCGGCCTATGCCTTCTCGCGCTTCAAGGTGCCGCTGAAGGACGATCTTTTGTTCTTCATCCTGTCGACGCGCATGATGCCGCCGATCGCGGTCGCCATTCCGATCTTCCTGATGTTCCGCGCGCTCGGTCTCAGCGACACCCATGCCGGCATGATCCTGCTCTACACGGCGGTCAACCTGTCGCTCTCGGTCTGGCTGCTCAAGGGCTTCATCGACGAGATCCCGATCGAATACGAGGAGGCGGCGCTGATCGACGGCTACACGCGCTTCCAGGCCTTCTGGAAGGTCGTGCTGCCGCAGGCCGCCACCGGCATCGCGTCGACCGCGATCTTCTGCCTGATCTTTGCCTGGAACGAATACGCCTTTGCGGTGCTGCTGACTTCCGGCAACGCGCAGACCGCGCCGCCCTTCATCCCGACCATCATCGGCGTCAGCGGCCAGGACTGGCCGGCCGTGGCTGCCGGCGCGACCCTGTTCCTGGTGCCGGTCATGGTCTTCACCATTCTCCTGCGCAAGCACCTGCTGCGCGGCATCACCTTCGGAGCCGTCCGCAAATGAGCAGCTTTTTCGACGGATTGTTCCATCTCAGGCGAGGGGCCTGGGAGATGCTGGCATCGGTGCTGATCGCCGCCGGTGTCGTCATGCTCATGCAGCCCTTCGTGCTGGCGCTTTATTCATGGTCCTTCATCGTCACCCTCGTCGGCACGGTGATGTTCATCATCGTCAGCCATTTCCCGGAGTAGGCCGATGGCGCAGATCAGAATCCAGAACGTGCGCAAGGAGTTCGGCCCCTTCACGGCCGTGCGCTCCTCGTCCTTCACCATCGAGGACGGCGAATTCTTCATGCTGCTCGGCCCCTCCGGCTGCGGCAAGACGACGACGCTGCGCATGATGGCGGGCCTCGAGTTGCCGACCTCGGGCGAGATCTTCATCGACGGCGAGGAAGTCGGCATGAAGCGGGCGAGCCAGCGCGACATCGCCTTCGTGTTCCAGATGTTCGCGCTCTACCCGCACATGAATGTTCGCCGGAACATCTCCTATCCGCTGGTCAGCCAGGGCATGAAACGCGAGGAGGTCAGGACGCGCGTCGCCGAGGTCGCCCGTATCCTCAGGATCGAGCACATCCTC
>WPCJ01218612.1_pt1 | contig 11949 bp, 12 predicted proteins | sample 5399831 | NCBI WGS metagenome assembly WPCJ01 (sample SAMN12869470, study PRJNA574797) | sludge metagenome | isolation source: wastewater treatment of pH10 | place: China:Beijing | collected 2019-05-20 | reverse complement strand
AGGGATATTTTCTAATCGGATCACAATTGTTAATGGTTGACAAGGAAAAGAAAAAATTAAGCAAGAAACTTGACTTTAATAATTTCATCCCTACTCTTCCTGAGCAATGGAAAGTCCATGCTAAAACAGGATTTATCAAAGATGATAGGCTATTCCTGTTTAAGGATGATGGTCTGTTGATTGCAAAGAAAAAAGGAAAAATGTATTACATTATCCAGGAAACCACGGCAAACCAATATTTCAAGAACTGGCCATTTAGCTGGGGTAAGGGAAATGTATCTGCTGCAGCTATCGACCCTATCAGCAAGCAAATCATTTTATACAGAAACCAAGAGCAGCTGTTCTTAAATCAAGAATTGACCGAGGTAGGTGAGGTAAGACCAGTAAAACTTAAACGGTAAAATAAAACCCTAAAAACAAGACAATGAAAAAGTCAACTTTATTATATTATTTCCTCTTTATATTTCTCTTCATTTCCTGCTCAAAAGAAGATGAAGGAAGGCAATTGCCTTACGATTATTCCCAGGAACAAGCGGTCGGTCTAGATGAACTTCTAGCGAAAACCGAATGGAAAACAACACAGATAAAGGATGGAATCGTGTGGAAATATTTTCATTTTCCCCAGCTTTTCGAATCCAAGCAGTACATCAATATTTTTGAGATCGACTTAACAAAATCACCTTCAATTGATATTCCACATGTGAAATCTGGATTCTTAAAAACCAGTGCTGCTGCTGTTCAAGCAAATGCCATGGTGGCCATCAATGGTTCGTATTTCAATACCAGCAAAGGTGGATCAACGGTATTCTTTAAATACGCAGGGGACATCATAAACCAAACGGTAAATGGTTTCGATTCACATCGAGAGAATGCGGCACTTATAGTTGATGCTACTGGAAAACCTAGGATCATTCAGAAGCCAAGTTCAGGTTGGTCATCCGTAGCAGAACCTTTTGCATTAGCAGGAGGTCCATTGATGATTGTCAATGGAGAAGAACAAGAACAACTGAACGTGGATTTCAATACCGCCAGACACCCGAGAACGGCAATCGGAATCACTGCCGATCAAAAAATGATCTTATTAGTTGTGGATGGACGTTCGTCTCAATCACAGGGATTGAATATTATCCAATTATCTTCCCTAATGAAAGCCTTGGGTTGTATTTCAGCCGCTAATTTTGATGGCGGTGGTTCAAGTACCGCTTGGGCTAAAGACAAAGGAACTGTCAACTTCCCATCTGATAATGGAAAGTTTGACCACGAAGGCGAAAGGGCTGTATCAACGGTAATCACCATTAAATAAACCGTTGACTCACTAAAAGAGCATTTCTATATAAGCTTTAACGGGTCACATAACTAGGGAAAAGATTTCGCATCTTTTCCCTAGTTAACTCTTCTTATAGGAATTTAAACTCTCAGCTCTGGTAACTGTTGAATAACAGAGCTATCAACAAAACAATCACCTTTCCTTATCTGTTCTTTATCTAATGGATAACAAACAAAAAACACACAGATGGAAAATCTGGGTAGGCATCCTTGCCGCCTTGGTTTTATTGATATTAGGGGGGCTATATTTTGTTTCTTATAAATTGGGATCCATGTTGGACAAGAAGCTGAAGGAAGGAATCACCAAATCCTCCGAAGGACTTTACAGCATTGAATATAGTGACCTGGACTTAAATATCGTGGGTGGTAACCTTACACTAAAAGACATTCTTCTCAAAAATGACAGTACCGCATATATAAAGTTGGATAGCGCAAAAAAAGCACCCAATATTAGGTTTGAAGCTAGGGCGGATCGATTGGCGATTAGTGGTGCCAGTGTATGGGGGTTATTGGTCAATAAGAAGATCGATATCGGAACCATTGCTTTGGATTCCTTGAAAGCGAAGGTTCTACTCCGGGATAGGCCATATAATGAAAAGGAAGAGAAAGACTCTTATGCTATGATCAAAGATCGTTTTAAGTCTTGGGGAGTAGATAAGTTTCGGGCGAATGGCATTGCTTTGGAACTTGCAGACCTAAACATGGAAGGTACTAAACCAAAAAAGGTGAAGGGGGTTGACATAGCCGTTTACAATTTTCTGATTGATGAACATTCGGGCACTGACAGTACGAGGTTTCTGTATTCCAAGGATATTTCATTGCACATTCCGGGGTTCAAGACCAATTTGGAGGGGGCGCCCTATACCTTTAGCTTCAAAGACCTAAAGTTCAGCTCAAAAAATCGGGATGTACAGATTTCCAAGTTGAGCTTGCAGCCTACATTGAGCTTGGAGGCTTTTGCAAAACAGGACAAACTTAACAAACCAAGGATAGAACTGGACCTGGATTCAACATGGATTACAGGTATAAATATGCAGAAACTATTGGCAGAAAAATTATTTGAGGCCGATAGTGCTCATGTTGTCGCTGGAGTTTTTGATCTTTCCAAGGACAAACGCTATCAATTGGAGAACGTGTCCAAAGTAGGTCAATCGCCAGCCCAACAGTTCATGAAAGTAGGCTTGCCATTTTCTGTAAAGGCAGTAAAAGTAAGCGGCATAGACCTCAGTTATGCACAGATCAGCGATAAGTACTTTAGGGAAGGAAAAATAGAGTTCAAAAACATCTGGGGAACATTGAAGAATGTCAGCAACGATACAACTGTTTTGCGCAGAAACAAATTTATGACGGCAGAATTGGTGGGCAATATTTATGGGGAAGGCCGTTTGAGTGCGTTTTTCACCTTTGACATGCTCAGCAAGGCTGGCAATCACTCTTATAAGGGGGGCTTGACGGCTATGAAAGTAGGTGCTTACAACCGGATTTTGGAACCGCTATTGAATATTAGATTGGCTGATGGAAATATTGAAAAGATTACTTTTGATATGCATGGCAATGATGTGAAGAATTGGGGGAAGTTCAGGTTTGACTACAACCATCTGAAGGTTGATGTATTGAAGCATCCTGAAAAGGGACCTGGCAAGAAAGGCATTCTTTCTTTTATAGCAAACAAATTCTTTATCAATGACAGCAACCCCGATGCAAATGGGAAGTATCATGTTGCTCTGGTTGATTATGAACGAAATCCAAATCACCCTTTTTTCAAGGTGGTATGGCATAGTTTGTTGCAAGGGATTATTGAATGTACAGGGACGGACCCTAAATATTTGGCTTTGTAATTGTCCCACTATCCATTTTCAAAAATATCGCCAACAGTCTTCGTATACTTCGTATATATCGTTGAATCGTCCTCGCGGACTCTTTTTCAACGACCTGCGTTCAACTCGCAGTCGGCGAGCAATTCTGAGATTGTGCAAATTCGGAGGGTACGAAAATTTACATGGGGGTATATATGTAAAAAATGGAATCCAATATTTTAATCTCTTCAAAAAAGTGAGACGAAATTCTGCTTTTTTACTGGTTTTTCACTATTTTTATGAAAGGAATAATTAATAAAATTTTTAACTCCTCGTTTTAACAAAACTTTAAAAATTCAGGCTTTAAACACACTTCAGTGCCATAAACCAAAAAAACCACCCCTATTATCTAGAGATGGTTTCCTGTGAACCCACTGGTACAAAACTCGAACTCTTTATTGGAAGATTTAAGGCGATTGAACCAATTGAAAGACACCTCTTATAAGTATGATCTAGATAAAAATAAAGTTAGCTCCGCTAAACCGAAAATTATCTTAAACACGGAAAAACGGAAATTGTAAAAAATGTCAATAAAGAAAGCTATACTCAAATTTAAAGCCGGTTTGTTTTATTTTGTAATTGCTAACCCTAGAACCTTTTAACAACATCACGGACATTTCCCCCAAAAATAACCTTACCAGAAATGCTGGTACATTGGGCAGAAAACTCGTTTTTCCAAATAATTGGAGCAGTGTTTTAGAAAAATCATTCATCATAATGTGCTCGGAAGAAACAGCATTAAAAACCCCGCTGAGTTCATCTGTCTTCAAGATGAATTCATACAACCGGACTAAATCCCGGATATCAATCCAGGGTAAGTATTGCCTGCCATTTCCTAAAGATGTATTGATGCCCAACTTCGCCAAAGGTGCTAATTTTTGATACATACCACCATCTCTCCCAAGGACAACGCCTTTTCTTAAAATCACGGTAGCAACACCCAAACTGTCAAATTGCAGTGCTGTTTTTTCCCATTTCCGGCAAACCGAAGCCAAAAAATCGCTGCCGTTGTTGGATTTCTCTGTAAATATTTCATCCGTAGTAATCGCACCATAATAACCTACGGCGGAAGATGAAATGAAGATATCTATGCTAAAATTCCTTGTTTTAACATAGGTAAAAAGTAAATCTATTGCCTTGGTCCGGCTTTCGATTATTTCAACTTTCCTTTTTTCCGTCCAACGCTTTTCGGTAATGTTTGCGCCTGTTAGATTGATGATTTTCGAAACGCCCTCAAATGCTTTTTCGTCAATAAATCCTTTCTTTATATCCCATTCAAAATACCGAATGTTCTCCATGCTGCTGATTTTGTTCCTCCGTGTTAACACATTGACCATATAACCACAATTTACTAGGTGCTTTATCAATGCTTTTCCGACAAAACCTGTACCTCCGGCGATTAATATCTTGTTCATGAATTGATTTTTGAAAGCAGCTCCGGAAAGGCCTGTCTGAACCAGACCGTATAATGTGATGGATTATTTTTTATATCAGATAGAATTTCATCCGCATTGATCCACTTATAGTCCTGTACTTCATCTTTGTTTAAAACAGGACATTGGTCAGAATAACCAACAAAAACATAATCCAGCTCATGCTCTGTCAAATTGTTTTCAACCCGCTCATTGTATATAAATGAATAGACCAATCTTAAATCACATTTCAGTCCCATTTCATAGATTAACCGCTCCTCTGCACTTGAAGTAACGTCTTCTCCCCATTGCGGATGCGAACAACAGGTATTTGTCCATAACCCTGCTCCGTGGTACTTGTGGTTTGCCCGCTGCTGTAAAAGCAATTCTCCTTTACCATTGAAAATAAATACCGAAAATGCCCTGTGAAGATATCCTTGCACGTGTGCAGACAGCTTTTCCATTTCAGCAATGGCATTATCGTTTTCATCGACCAGTACTACATTATTTCTTTCCATTTTACTTTAATTAAAAAGTTATTGATTGTTTTTCCGCAAAGCTTCTCCATATACATTCAATGCTCTGTCTCTTGCGTAGCTGTGCTCTACTACCGGTTGGGGATAAGCATCTGTTCCAAATTCGGGTACCCACCTTCTAATATATTCCAACTTTTTGTCAAACCTATGCGTTTGAACAGTTGGATTAAAAATCCTGAAATAAGGTGCAGAATCGCAACCTGAACCCGATGTCCACTGCCAATTTCCATTGTTAGCGGACAAATCATAGTCATTCAACTTTTGAGCAAAATAAGCCTCGCCCCAACGCCAATCTATCAATAGATGTTTGCATAGGAAACTCGCTACAATCATCCGGACCCGATTGTGCATATATCCTGTTTCATTTAATTGTCGCATTCCGGCATCTACAATTGGGTAGCCTGTTTCTCCCCTGCACCATTTTTCAAACTCTTGCTCATCGTTTCGCCATTTGATGTTATCGTATTTCGCTTTGAAAGACTGAGTTACTACTTTCGGGAAATGATACAGAATCTGCATAAAAAACTCCCGCCAGATCAATTCATTCAGCCATGTTCGATTGTGGCTCATTGCAAAAGCTACGCATTTACGAATACTGATGGTACCAAATCTAAGAGCGATGCTCAGCACGGTTGTCCATTGCATTGCCGGATAATCCCTGAATTTGTCGTATTCATCAACGATGGTCGCATCTAATTCCGGCTTTTCAAAAGTGATGTCTGTTTTTTTAAAGCCGATCTCACTTAACGAATGGATTTCGGCAAAGTCTTGCCTGAAAAAGTTAGCGTAATCAGAATTATGCAACTTGTAATCTTTTGCTGTCAATAACTCTTTCCATTTTTTTGAATATGGGGTATAAACCGTATAGGGTGTACCGTCGTTTTTCATCACATCGTTTTTGTCAAAAATGACCTGATCTTTGAATGTCTTAAAAAGAACGTCCCGCTCGTTGAAAAACTGGTGAATGTCCTTATCTCGTTTAATGGCTTGCGGCTCATAATCACAATTGCAGAAAACACCCTGAATAGCATATCTTTCGGAAAGCATTTTAAAAATATCGGACGGGTTGCCATAAAATGTATTCAGCCTTGCGTCGAATTTATTCAATTCGTTATTTATTGCCAAAAGTACCTGATGGATGTAGTCAACCCTTCGGTCTTTTTTATCTTCTAATTTATTTAAGATGGTTTCGTCAAAAATAAAAACCGGTAACACGGGGAATTCATAAGCAAGGGCTTGATATAACCCTACATTATCTTCCAAACGCAGATCTCGGCGAAACCAAAAAATAGAGACTTTACTTTTCATTCAGAAATGGATTATCGTTCCTGTCGTGCTTTACCCAAATCAGTTTAGAAGTATCGTAGCCAATCCGTTGCGCAATTTTCAGATAGTTTGTTTTAACCTCATCCGGAATATCTTTTGTTCTTGATAAAATCCATAAATATTTCAAATTTTTTCCAGCGACCAACGCATATTGATAATTTTCGTCCAATGCAATTACATTGTATCCTGCATAAAAAGGGCCGAAGAAACTAACTTTTAATTTAGCGGTATATTTATCTTCCCTGAATTTTGCTAAGCCGACGGCTTTTTTCCATTTCTCTTTCTTATAGTTGTAACCGCTGTTCAACACAGTGACATTACCATCTTCGTTCAGGCTGTATTGGGCGGAAACATTGTCCAAATCCTTTTCAAAACGAAAATCAAAACGGGCAATTTCATACCAAGCCCCCAGATATCTATCTACATCAAAGTTTTCGACCGCTTTTGCCTTTTTTGGAATCGAGGCACAGGAATTCAAAAGTGCAAGAAATCCCAAGGAACAGACTACAACTAAAATTTTATTTTTTGCTTTCATTATGCGTTTGTTTAAATATTTTAAAAAAGTAAAGCACCAAAAGAAATTGCGTATATCCATAAACAGCATCCTCAATTGGTATCGTTAGTATTCTTATGCCTAGAAAATCTCCGGGATTGTAATTTACGATAGGCGTTTCTATCCCAGTTCCGGTCAGCACGCCATTTACAGGAAAAAAACCTAACATCAATATCGTAAACACGAAAGATGCCTTGCCAATCCAATCTGCCCGAGCAATGAAATGCAGGTAAATTAAAGTTGTTATGGTAGCGATAGCCGTTAACAATGTATAGATTTTATCATAATGCAACAAAGCCATAATCGAACAGACAATCACACTAACGAAAACGATCAGGTTATTAAAGCCGGATAGCCATCCTAACTTGAAAAACTTATCAAAACAGAAATAGGTAAACACGCATGAAAACGGAATGAAAATAAAGAAAAGCCATTCTTCAAGAGGCAATCCCGCTATCACTATTCCAAGTGTATAATCTGTATTGAACCACCAAACACCTTTTGCCGTAAACCATATATCCCAAGAAATAAATGGTATAGCAACGAAAATCGCAGATTTTATAAATGCTCCAAAATAACGGTTAAAGAGAATTCGCCTATCGTAAGATGCGATGAAACATATGATGACCGTAAAAAACAACACTAATGAGTAAGTATATGCTATCATTTTTTCTCGGAGTTAAAATACATTTTAAAATACTTGAAAGGCACATATAGAAAACCAAAACACTCGCCATCTTCTTTGCCGATATGCTTGTGATGTTGTTTGTGTGCTCTGCGCAATGCCAAAAAGTAAGGGTTCTGGGTTCGGGACAGAAATTTAATCCGTTGGTGGATAAAAATATCGTGAACAAAAAAATAAGCCATTCCATAAAGCATAATGCCCAATCCGATAAAAAACAGATAATTGAAATTTTCTAACGAACCAAAATACATCAAAGCAATAGTCGGTATAGCAAATATGACAAAGAAATAGTCGTTCTTTTCAAGAACGCCCTCATTGCTGTGGTCGTGATGGTCTCTGTGCAAGAACCAAAGGAAACCGTGCATAACATATTTGTGGATAATCCAGGTTGCCCCTTCCATTAATGTAAATGTGAGCAATACGATTAAAAAAGCCATATCAGTTCTTCATTGTGTTAAATTTTTTTTCTAAAACGTCGTATCGGAAATCAAAGATGTACGCCAATTTATTTTTCACAAAAAGTAGATGTGCCATCTTCCCAAAAAAGCCGAAAGGCAATTCATAATCTACCGTATCTTTCATCAGCACTCCGCCTTTGTTGGGAATAAATTCGTGAAAATGGGTCCAGTATTTATAAGGTCCTTTCTCCTGAAAATCAGTAAAGCTTTTATTTGATTCCACATGGGTAATTCTCGTTCTCCACTTCAAAGGAACTTTCAGCAACGGCGAAACGATATAATCGATAACCATTCCTTCAGCAATCTGTTCCCTGTTATAATCAGACAGCACAGTAAAACGCATATCTTTGGGTGTGATCTTCGAAAGGTTCTTGGGAGAAGAGAAAAAATCCCAAGCTGTTTCGATATCGCAATACAATTGTTGCTGCCTGTATAATCGATGTTTCATTGCTTAGTCTTTTAAAAGTGTTGCTATATTTTTCCGCAAAATATCCGACCCGATTTGATGGTGGTTTTCCTTAATAAATTCGGTATCCTCATTTATGTTTGATTTATATCCCAAAAAAGAGGGAGCATTTTTTTGAACCGAAAGCCGGATAAACCTTAATTCCACATTGGAAGGTTCTTTTTTGATTGCCTGCTCGATGTTTTTCTTCCCATCTTTAAATGAATTGAGTTTACTTATAGGGCTAAAGATGTGATTTGCCCAAATGGTTTGCAAAGCACCTAAATAAGCCAGATGAGTAGCCGAATTGTCTTTTGCTTTATCCAAATCCGCAATCATTTTTTTGCACAATTCTTTATCTGATACCAGCTTGTTGTAATTAGCCCTTACTACATCCAAACCTGTTCCATTAAAATTTATCAAAAAGAATATAGTCGATATTAATAAACCAAGAAATTTCATCACAGAAAAGCTGTTTTATATCTTACATAACTTTTGAAAGCTACATAAGCTTTTTCGGAATTATGGATGCGAATCCTGTTGTTCAATATCTCTTTGGAAGATTTTCTTTTTATCTTTCGGAACAGAGACAGGTAATATTTGTACGCCAGATACACACCGAACATAGATGAATTGGGTAATTTCTTAATGCCGATCAACGCTTCCTTAAATTCTTCCTCTATTTCCTCTTCAATCTGACATTTCACATAATTATCAAAAATGCTCATATCAATATTCGGAAAATAAGTTCTGCCCAAAATCTGATAATCATCTTTTAGATCCCTTAAAAAATTAACTTTTTGAAAAGCTGATCCCAGTTTCATTGCATAAGGTTTCAATTCATTATATTTTTCCATATTTCCATCTGTAAAAACTTGCAGACACATCAGCCCAACTACTTCCGCTGAACCAAAAATATATTCTTCGTATAGTTCTGAATTGTAATCTATTTTCTGCAAATCCATTTCCATACTATGTAAAAACTGCTCAATCAGACTTTTGTCAACTTTATACTGATTTACTGTTTCCTGAAACGATTGTAGGATGGGATTGAGCGAAATTCCTTCATGCAGTGCGTCGTAGGTTTCTGCTTTTAACCGATTCAATAGCTTCTCTTTATCGTACCCGTGAAAACTGTCCACGATTTCATCTGCTAATCTCACGTACCCATATATTGCATATATTGCAGAACGAATAGACGGTTTCAGCGCTAAAATACCCAGGGAAAAACTCGTACTATATTTTTGGGTCGTTATCTTGCTTACCGAGTAAGAAAGTTCGTCAAACAGCTGTTTCATGGTTTTTCTTGTTTAAGCTTGATTATTTCGTTTGCTGCAATTTTACCCGATATAATGGAAGGGGGAACTCCGGGGCCGGGAACGGTCAATTGACCGGTATAGAATAAGTTTTTCAATCTCTTGTTTCTTATCTTAGGTTTTAAAACCGCAGTTTGACCGAGCGTATTTGCCAGTCCGTAAGCATTGCCACCATATGCATTGTAATCTGAAACAAAATCACTGGCACAATAACTTCTTTTGTATTCTATCTTTGACCGTAAATCGGTTATGCCTGTAAGTCTTTCAATCCTTGAAAGCATTTCCGTTAAATATTTTTCCCGTGTAAATTCTCCATCATTGATTCCGGTCGCCAATGGCATCAGAAGAAACAGGTTTTCTTTACCGTGGGGAGCAACGGTATTATCTGTTTTGGAGGGGCAACAAGTATAAAACAGAGGTTTATCGGGCCATTTTTTCTCGCCATAGATAGAATCAATATGTTCGTCCAGATCATTTTCAAAGAAAAGTGTATGATGTTGCAGGTTGGGAATGGTTTGATCGATGCCCAAATAATAGATCAAACTTGATGGTGCAAATGTTCTGTTTTGCCAGTATGCTTCAGAATAATTTCTGTACTCTTTATTTAAAAGCGTTTCTGTATGATGATAATCCGAAGAAGCAATTACAGCATCAAATTCATAGATATTGCCATTGATAGTTAAAGATCTTACCTTGCCGCTATCCGTGTTTATACATTCAACGGTTTTGTCGAAATGGAAAACAACACCTTGCCTTTCGGCTACTTTTTTCATCGCCAATACCAATTGATAAAAGCCGCCCATCGGATAATGCGTCCCTAAAGCATAGCCTCCGTAATTCATCAAACTGTATAATGCAGGAATATTTTTTGGAGAAGCACCGAGAAAAATTACGGGAAACTCCATTAATGTCCTTAGCTTTTCACTTTTAAAGTATTTGGCAACATAGGTTCTGAAGTTCGTCAGCAAATCCAATCTCAATGCACTTTTAGTTATTTTAGGAGAAATGAATTCTGACCAATTATGGCAAGGCTTATTCACGAAATCCTGCATACCGACTTCATATTTGAATTTAGCCGATCGCATAAATTTTTCTAATTGTAATCCTGCACCCTTTTCGATTTGTTCGAACAAGATTTTTAATTCCCCTAAACTTTCAGGTACACTGATTTTCTCTTGTGAAAAAATCATTTCAAACTGTGGGTTTAATGAAATCAACTCGAAGAAATCAGAGATTTTGTAGCCGAAATCAGCAAAAAAACTTTCAATAATATCAGGCATCCAGTACCAACTTGGTCCCATATCAAATACGTAACCTTGTTGGGTAGAAAATTGCCTTGCTCTTCCACCTGGCTGCTCGTGTTTTTCAAATACGTGAACCTCATTTCCCGCTTTTGCTAGGTATGCGCTTGCAGATAAACCCGAGAAACCGGAACCGATAACGGCTATTTTATTCTTCATCGTCTTCTATCTTTTAAAACTTCATTCAATAAATATTCTGGTTCAATATTTTTATCGTAAATCTGTTGATGAAAATCATTGAGTTTATTGAGCAACCTGATCAATTCCATTTTTTCGTTATGGGTTAAATCTCCTGTAACGATTTCAGTTGCTTTTCTGATTTTGTCCATTTGCTTTTCTAAAATCTGAATTCCTTTATTGCTGATTTTTAACACCTTACTTCTTTTGTCGGTCTCAGAATCAGTTTGATCCACCCAACCTTGTGCAATCAACCGGTTGATAACTTGCATTCCGGCAGGTTTTTCATGTACATTCTTTTTTATCAAGTCCATTTTGGTCATTTCTCCAAAAGCTTTTAGGTTAATGAGGTAGATAAAATCTTCCTGTGTTGAAAAATCCGAGCCGAATAGGGCTGATTTTGAATAACTCTTGGCATATCTGTTCATATGAACAATCAACGTATTGATGACGCTTTCAGGACTACGTCCGTTTTCTTTTCCTTCCCAATCAGGTTCATTATTTATTACATCACCTTTATAATTGGCAACTATCCATCTTTTAAAGCCTTCGATATCA
>WPCJ01054058.1_pt1 | contig 11953 bp, 12 predicted proteins | sample 5399831 | NCBI WGS metagenome assembly WPCJ01 (sample SAMN12869470, study PRJNA574797) | sludge metagenome | isolation source: wastewater treatment of pH10 | place: China:Beijing | collected 2019-05-20 | reverse complement strand
CAGGAAGCGACGGCCGGCCTCGGCGTCCGGCGACAGCAGCTGCGCCCGGAAGAACTCCGCCGCCGCCGTGTTCGCCGCGTAGAGGCGACTTCGACCGCTCGTCTCCGGTGCCGCTCCCCCGTCTTCGTAGTGCAGGGTGTATCCGATGCGTCCGGCCAGGCGCTCGACGGCCTCAGTGAAGCTGATGTGATCCATCTCGCGCAGGAACGAGTAGACATCGCCCGACTCGCCGCAGCCGAAGCAGTGGTAGTAGCCCACCTGCTGACGCACGTGAAAGCTGGGGCTCTTCTCGTCGTGGAACGGGCACAGGCCCTTGAGCGATCCCACGCCGGCCGACTTGAGAGCGACCCGCTCACCGACGATGTCCGCGATGTTCGTGCGTGCCTTGACCTCGTCGACGTCGGCCTGCCGGATGCGTGGCATCAGTGCGCCCCTTCGGCGACGGGCCGCCGCCCAGCGTGCGCGCGTGCACCGGGTCGTGCGTGACGCGGAGTCCAGATGCCGACCTCAGCCGGATCGATCTCCCCGACCAGGCGATTGTGCCAGTCGATCGCGCTCTGGTCGGTGAGGCTGGCGATCTGATCGACCACGACCCTCGCACGCTGGGCATCGTCCTCGGCCGCCACGAAGTCCGCCGCGAACGCGGGCTCGAGAACGTCCGAACCGGCGGACCACAGCGCATCCGTCGACCAGAGCGCGTCGGCGAGACGCTTCAGCACCCGCCGCTGCTCCTTGTAGACGCCTTTTCGCGCTTCGATCGTCACGATCGCCTGGCCCATGATCCCCTTCAGGACAGCGATCTCGACCTCGACCACCCGCGGCACGATCACGTGCGCGTTGTAGCGCACGAGTGCGGTCGAACCATAGGCGTCTTTGGTAGCGGAGACCGACGCGCGGGCGAATCGGCCGATCAGGTCGCTCGTCAGGTTCTTCAGGCGGGCGAGAGCCTGACGGGAACGGTCGAACGACGCGAGCCACATCGGCTGGGATGCCAGGCGATACAGGGCATCGGCGAGTTCGTCCCTGGTGAAGTCGTATCCGACCCACTGCTGGATGCGTCCGACGAGGGCGTCGTGGGCGAGGGGATCCGCGAGCTGGGCGACATCGACGTAGCCGTTGACGATCGCGTCCTCGAAATCATGCACCGAGTAGGCGATGTCGTCGGAGAGATCCATGATCTCCGCCTCGATGCAACGCAACCGACCGGGCGCGCCTTCGCGCATCCAGCGGAACACGGCCTCGTCCTCGGGATACACGCCGAACTTCAGGCGGCCTCCGGGATCCGGCACGGGGCTGTCCACCGTCCACGGATACTTGCACGTCGCGTCGAGGCTCGCACGGGTCAGGTTCAGGCCGACGGAGCGGTCGTCATCGTCGAGGACCTTCGCCTCGAGCCGGGTGAGGATGCGCAGCGACTGCGCGTTGCCCTCGAAGCCGCCGATGTGCTCGGCCCACTCGTTGAGTGCCCGTTCGCCGTTGTGACCGAACGGGGGATGCCCCAGATCGTGGCTGAGACACGCGGTATCGACGACATCCGCGGAGACGCCGAGTGCCACCGCGAGTTCCCGCCCGACCTGGGCCACCTCGAGCGAGTGGGTCAGTCGGTTGCGCGCGAAGTCCGCCGTGCTCGCGGGGCTCAGCACCTGCGTCTTGGCGGCGAGACGGCGCAGCGCGGCGGAGTGCAGCACGCGAGCGCGGTCTCTGGCGAAGTCGTTGCGCTCGGATCGATGGGTCTCGGCGAAGAAGCGCTCGGCGTCTCGCGCATCGTAGCCGTCGGCGCGAAGCCCGACCGGGGAGTCAGCCGCCACTGTTCTCGATCTCCGCTCCACGCATCATCTCCGAGGCGGAGGACGCGAGCTCACGCGACTCCAACCACTTGTCCGGCAGCGCCGTGCGCTTGGGGTGTCCTGCCCGTCCGCGCTGGCCCTCCGCGTCCGCGCCGGGGTACGGCGCCGTGTGATCGAGCCGTGCGAGCAGCTCGTCGATCTCCGCCAGGCTCGACGCGGTGGCGAGTCCCGTCCGGATGTCCCCACCGACCGGATATCCCTTGAAGTACCACGACACGTGCTTGCGCACATCCCGGCAGCCCCGGTCTTCGTCCTCGAAGAACTCGACGAGCAGTTCGGCATGTCGACGGAAGGCGTCCGCCACGAAGCCGAGCGTCGCGTCGACGACCTTTCCCTCGCCCCCGAACGCCGTGGCGAGTTCGCCGAACAGCCACGGGCGTCCGAGGCAACCGCGACCGACCACGACCCCGTCGCAGTCGGTCTGGGCCATCATCCGCACGGCGTCGTCGGCCGACCAGATGTCGCCGTTGCCGAGCACCGGGATGCTGGTGACGGCCTGCTTCAGCTCACCGATGGCGTTCCAGTCTGCGTGTCCGGAGTAGAACTCGCCCGCGGTGCGCGCGTGCAGCGCGACAGCAGCCGCGCCGGCATCCTCGGCGGCTCGACCGGCATCGAGAAACGTCAGGTGATCTTTGTCGATGCCCTTTCGCATCTTGACGGTGAGAGGCACGTCCCCGGCGGCCTTGACGGCCTGATCGACGATGTCTGCGAACAGCTTCGACTTCCAGGGCAACGCCGCTCCCCCGCCGCGACGGGTGACCTTCGGCACCGGACACCCGAAATTGAGGTCGATGTGATCGGCGTGGTCTTCGGCGACGATGATGCGCACCGCTTCCGCGATGGTCTTCGGGTCGACGCCGTAGAGCTGGATGGAGCGCGGGGTCTCGGACTCGTGGTGCCTGATGAGTCGCATCGTCGTGTCGTTGCGTTCGACGAGTGCGCGCGAGGTGATCATCTCGCTCACATAGAGTCCGGCTCCGTACTCACGGCACAGACGTCGGAATGCGGTGTTCGTGATCCCCGCCATGGGTGCGAGGACGACCGGCACGTCGAGATCGATCGGACCGATGCGAAGGGGGCGGGCGGTGGTGGCGAGAGTCATGTCGTCTCTATTCTCCCAGACGCGGAGCCGGGAGGGATGCGGCGATCTAAGCTGTGGATATGACCGAATCCTCGCTCCGCACGATCCCGTTCACCGACGCGAAGGGCGAGCAGAAGACGCTCGACGATCTCGGCGCCGATGTGGTGCTGGTCGTGAACGTCGCGTCCAAGTGCGGCCTCACGCCCCAGTACGAACAGCTCGAGGAATTGCAGCGTCTCTACGGTGACCGCGGGTTCACCGTGGTCGGGTTCCCGTGCAACCAGTTCTTCGGTCAGGAGCCGGGTTCGGTCGATGAGATCCTCGAGTTCTGCTCGACCACCTACGGCGTGAGCTTCCCTGTCACCGACAAGGTCAAGGTGAACGGCAAGAACGCCGCCGAGCTCTACAAGGCACTCAAGGAGACCCCCGATGCCGGCGGGAAGGCCGGACGGGTGGAGTGGAACTTCGAGAAGTTCCTCGTGCTGCCGGACGGGGACGTCCTGCGCTTCCGTCCTAAGCAGAAGCCGGACGCCCCCGAGATCGTCAGCGCGATCGAAGCGGCGCTGCCCCGCTAGACCGCGGCGGTCTCCTCGGTCTCCCCGCGCTTCGCCCAGAGATCGCGAAGGACGTTCTCGAACGCGGCCGGCGGCTGCGCACCGCTGATGCCGTACTGGCCGTCGACGACGAAAAACGGCACCCCTTGGATGCCGTAGGCGCGCGCCTGAGCCTGGTCCTGACGCACGGCGGGCAGGTACTGCTCACTCTCCAGCGCCGCACGAGCACGGTCGGCGTCGAGACCGACCTCGACAGCGAGCGCGACGAGATCGTCGATGCGCCCGACATGCTTGCCCTCGGTGAAGTAGGCGGACATGAGCCGCTCCTCCATCTCGTGCTGCAACCCCTCGGCCTTCGCGAAGTGGAGCAGCTCGTGCGCCTTCACCGTGTTGGTGTGCTGCAGCAGATCGAAGCGGTACTGGAGCCCCGCGTCGGCGGCGACACCGGTCACGTTCGCCAGCATCTGCTCGACCTGGTCGCGGGGCATGCCCTTGTGGCCTGCGAGGAAGTCGATCTCGTCCCCGTCGAAGTCGACGGGGGTGTCGGGTGAGAGCTCGAACGAGTGGAACGTGATGTCGACCTGCGGCGCATCCGCGTCGGCAGCTACGGCTTCGAGACCCTTCTCGAGGTTGCGCTTGCCGATGTAGCACCAGGGGCAGGCGATGTCGGACCAGATGTCGATGGAGATGGGTTCAGTCACACTTTGATCCAACCGCATGCGCCTGTGAGCTATTCCGCTGCTGCGGGGACCGGCGGATAGGATTCTCGGATGCTCTCCGTGGACGACCCGCTCCCCTTCCGCCCGAAGAGGGTGCTGGTGGCCGGGGTGTCCGGGTCGGGGAAGACCACACTGGCAGGTCGCATCGCGGAGATGTGGGACCTTCGTCACGTCGAGATCGACGGGCTGTTCCATGGGCCGGGCTGGACTCCGAGGCCGGAGTTCCTCGACGACGTACGCGCCTTCGCGTCGGACGACCGCTGGATCACCGAGTGGCAGTACACGAGCAAAGGCACGGATGCCGTCCTCACCCCGCGCGCGCAGCTCGCGATCTGGCTCGACTATCCGTATCCCGTGGTGCGCAGACGTCTGATCAGGCGCACCCTGGCCCGCGGCGCCCTGCGACGAGAGCTCTGGAACGGCAACCGCGAGAAGGGGCCGTGGAACATGCTCAGCCGCGATCCCGAGAAGAACATCCTCGCGTGGCAGACGGCCACGCTCCACAAGTGGGCCGAGCGCTTCCCCGAGTTGCAGGACGACTTTCCCCACCTCACGATCGTCCGGCTGCGTCATCCGCGGGAGACGGAGCGGTGGCTGCGCTCTCAGGCTGAGGCGTCGGGGGTGTCGATCGCGCTCCCGAAGCGACGGTCGCGCGCCACGTAGATCGCGATCGCCCGCCACAGCTCCTCCCGGGAGAAGTCCGGCCAGAGCGTGTCGAGGAACACCATCTCGGCATACGCCGACTCCCAGAGCAGGAAGTTCGAGGTGCGCTGTTCCCCGGAGCTGCGCAGGAACAGGTCGACGTCCGGCATGTCGGGCACATATAGGTGGCGGCGGACCATTTTCTCGCTGATCGCCTTCGGCTTCACGCGTCCGGCAGCGACATCCTCGGCGATGGCTCGCATCGCGTCGACCAGCTCCACCCTTCCGCCGTAGTTCACGCACATCGTGAGGGTGAGGACGTCGTTGCCGCGGGTCAGCTGCTCGGCGTACTGCAGCTCCTTGATGACGCTTCCCCAGAGCCTCGGCTTGCGCCCCGCCCACCGGATGCGCACGCCCCACTCGTTCAGTTGATCGCGTCGCCGGTGCAGCACGTCACGGTTGTATCCCATGAGGAAGCGGACCTCTTCGGGGGAACGCGCCCAGTTCTCCGTCGAGAAGGCGTACACGGAGAGGTGCTTCACGCCGGCCTGGATCGCACCGGCGACCACGTCGAGGAGCACCTCCTCCCCTGCCTTGTGACCTTCGATGCGATTGAGCCCCCGGCGATTCGCCCACCGACCGTTGCCGTCCATCACGATCGCCACGTGCTCCGGCACCGCAGCGAAAGCGGGAGGATACACACCGGTCCAGTCCAAGGGACGATACGGAACGGCGTCTTTGTGCGTGTACGGCTTGGGAGTCACCGTGCTCCTTCGGAGGGGATGTCGGACACATGCGCGAGCGAGCGGATGCCGCGCTCCAGGTGCCATTGGGCATAAGCGGAGACGAGGCCGGAGGCTGCGGCCGTGTCGGCGTGCGAAGCGGCATCGATCACGTCCCACTCCCCCGCGAGGAGGGAGCGGAGCAGCGCCAGCGTCCTCTCGGCGACGCGCGGGCTTCCCGCCGGAGCGCAGTTCTCGCACACCACTCCGCCCAGCTGTGCGACGAACCGCGCATGCGGGCCGGGCACGCCGCATCGGGCGCACTCGTCGAGGGACGGCGCCCACCCCGACAGGGACATCACCCGCAGCAGGTAGGAGTCGAGGATGCTCCGTGCTCCGTGTTCGCCGCGCGACAGAGCACGCAGTCCGCCGACGAGGAGCAGGTACTGGTCGGAGGTCGCTTCGGCATCGCTCAGCCGATCGGCCGTCTCCACCATGGCGTTCGCCGCGGTGAAGCGGTCGTAGTGCGCCGCGATGTCCGCGCCGTAGGAGCCGAGCGACTCGGCCTGCTGCACGATGTCGAGCGAGCGTCCCTGGTAGAGCTGCACGTCGGCCACCATGAACGGCTCGAGCTTGGCGCCGAACTTCGACGAGGTGCGGCGCACCCCCTTCGCCACCGCACGGATTTTGCCATGACGTCGGGAGAGCATCGTGACGATGCGATCCGCCTCACCGAGTTTGTGGGTGCGCAGGATCACCGCTTCGTCTCGATAGGTGGGCACCCTTCGATTATCCTCCGTGCGCGAGAATGGACGCGTGACCGAACCGCTCTTCATCATTCCGCTGTGGGCGGACCTGCTCGGCGTCGGCCTGGGCGGGGTCCAGGGTGCGATGTTCGCCTCGGGGTTCCAGGGCCAACGACGGCTCGACTGGCTCGGTGTCGCCATCATCGGGATCATGATCGGGATGGGCGGCGGTTTGATCCGCGACATCCTGCTCGGGCAGACGCCCGCGACCCTGCAGAACCAGTGGTACCTCGTGACGGCCGGTGGTGCGGCCCTCTTCGGGATGCTGCTCGCCGGCCTCTTCACCCGGCTGAACACCGCGATCGTGGTCCTCGACGCCGTCGTGATCGGGATGTTCGGCGCGTTCGGGACGAGCAAGGCTCTCGCGTTCGGGATCCCCGAGGTCCCGGCCGTGTTCATCGGGGTCTGCGCCGCGGTGGGCGGAAGCGTCCTGCGCGACATGCTCATGGGGCTGCCGACCGCGATCATGCACGTCGGATCCCTCTATGCGGTGGCCGCCGGCGCGGGGTGCACCTTCATCGTGATCGCCGTCGCACTGGGGATGCCGATCACGCTCGCGGCGATCATCGGGATCGCGGTCACCGCCGTCATCCGCGTCCTCGCCGTCACCTTCGACGTCTCCCTCCCGGAGCAGCGCCGCATCTACCGACGCAAGGTCGCCGCGGAGACGGGTGCGATCGCGATCGTGAAGCCCAGCGCCGACCTCTGAACCTCGGCTTCCGGGATGCGGCGCGGCAGCAGACGATCAGAGTGATCCGAATGCGAAACGCCCCCGGTACAAGGCCGGGGGCGTTCCACGTCGGAGATCAGACCGCTGCGAGCTCGTGCTGCCGAGTGCGGATCGAACGGTTCACACCCGACACGATCGCCTTGAGCGACGCCGTCGAGATATCGCCGTCGATACCGACACCCCACAGCCGCTGGTCGCCGACCTGCAACTCGACGTAGGCCGCAGCCTGCGCGTCGCCGCCCGCGCTGAGAGCGTGCTCGACATAGTCGTACACCGTGATGTCGAAGCCCTGGCCGCGCAACACCTCGACGAAGGCGGCCACAGGTCCGTTGCCGTTCCCCGACACGGCCAGCTGTTCGTCATCGTCACGCAGGACGACATCGAGCACGACGTCACCCGACATGTCGCTGCGGGTCTGCGTGGCGAGCAGCTCGAAGCGCCCCCACTTGGCCGTCGAGTCATCGGCAGGCAGATACTCGTCGTTGAAGATCGACCAGATCTGGTCGGACGTGACTTCACCGCCTTCGGCATCAGTCTTGGCCTGCACGACCCCCGAGAACTCGATCTGCAGCTTGCGCGGCAGGTCGATCGCGTGGTCCGACTTCAGCAGGTAGGCGACTCCGCCCTTGCCGGACTGCGAGTTGACGCGGATGACCGCCTCGTACGAACGTCCGAGGTCCTTCGGGTCGACCGGCAGATAAGGAACGGCCCACTCGATCTCGTCGACCGTCACGCCCTCGGCGGTCGCCCGCGCCTCCATCGCCTCGAAGCCCTTCTTGATCGCATCCTGGTGCGATCCGCTGAAGGCGGTGAAGACCAGGTCGCCGGCCCACGGGCTGCGCTCCGGCACGGGGAGCTGGTTGCAGTATTCGACCGTGCGCTTGACCTGGTCGATGTCGCTGAAGTCGATCTGCGGGTCGATGCCCTGCGTGAAGAGGTTGATCCCCAGAGCCACGATGTCGACGTTGCCCGTGCGCTCGCCGTTGCCGAACAGGCATCCCTCGATGCGGTCGGCACCGGCCATGTAGCCGAGCTCCGCGGCCGCGATCGCGGTGCCGCGGTCATTATGCGGGTGCAGGGAGAGGATGACGTTCTCGCGGTGGTTCAGGTGCCGGCTCATCCACTCAATGGAGTCGGCGTAGACGTTCGGAGAAGCCATCTCGACGGTGGCCGGCAGGTTGATGATCACCTTGCGGTCCGCCGTCGGCTCGAACACCTCGATGACCTGGTTGCAGATGTCGACCGCGAACTCGAGCTCAGTACCCGTGTAGCTCTCGGGCGAGTACTCGTAGTACACCTTCGTGTCGGGGATCGTCTTCTCGAACTTCCGACACAGGCGCGCTCCTTCGAGCGCGATGTCGATGATGCCCTGCTTGTCGGTGCGGAAGACGACCTCGCGCTGCAGCACGCTCGTGGAGTTGTAGAGGTGCACGATGGCCTGCTTCGCACCGGCGATCGACTCATAGGTGCGCTCGATGAGGTGCTCGCGGGCCTGGGTCAGCACCTGGATGGTCACATCGTCCGGGATCAGGTTCTCTTCGATGAGCTGACGGACGAAATCGAAGTCGGTCTGGCTCGCCGACGGGAAACCGACCTCGATCTCCTTGTAGCCCATGCTCACGAGCAGCTCGAACATGACCCGCTTGCGCTCCGGCGACATCGGGTCGATCAGAGCCTGGTTGCCGTCGCGGAGGTCGACGGCGCACCAGCGGGGAGCCTCGGTGATTCGAGCGTCCGGCCAGGTGCGGTCGGGCAGGTGGACGTTGATCTGCTCGTGGAACGGCCGATACTTGTGGATCGGCATCGCGGACGGGCGCTGAGTGTTCTGCATGATGGGGCTTCTTCTCTTCGTCAAAATGAACGGGCCAACACAAGCGCCGCGACGAGGGAGGCCCTAGCTTGAGGACTCGTCGCGGCAGCTAAGAAGAAGCAGACCGCCGAAAGGCATGTCGTCATGCTAGCAGGGAACACGCCTCCACTTCGACGAATCTGAGACGATTGCGCGCCGCGCGACACTTCCCGCACATGAGCACATCGCTACGTCGTCTGGCCCTCGCCGCGGTATCCGCCGTCGGTCTCCTGTTCCTCGGCGGTTGCGCGTTCGTCCCAGGACCCGCGGCGGCACCCACGAGCACCACGGTTCCGTCCGATCAACGGCTGGAAGAGGCGCACCCCGTGCCGCCGGAGGGGCGTGTGGTCGGGGTGGGCATGGTGCTGGACGCGAGCGGGGACGTGCAGTTGTGCCTGGGGGCGATCATGGAGTCCTACCCGCCGCAGTGCCTCGGCGTGCCGTTGGACGGCTGGACCTGGGACGGCGTCGAAGGCAGCGACGACAGCGGCGAGACGACCTGGGGCGACTATGCGGTGTACGCCACCTACGACGGCGAGCGACTCACCATGACCGATCCGCCGATCATGGCCGCACTGTACGACTCGATCGCTCCGGAGGATCCGACGGGAGGAGTCGACGGCACGACTCCCGAGGATGAGCTCGCACGGGTCCAAGACGACATCGCGGCACGCCTCGGCACGGAAGCGGTCACGGTCGGGACGGATCGCGGATATGTCTGGGTACAGGTCGTCTGGGATGACGGCGCGATCCAGGAAGCGATGGACGCCGAGTACGGCGAACGAGTGGTGGTCGTCAGCTCCGCACTTCGCGAGACCGACTGACCTCCGGGATCAGAGCCAGCTTGCCTCCGGGGTGTCCCGTCGCCAGGAGGCGGTGGGCGTCTTGGGCTCGCTCGAGCGGGAAGGTCTGCGCGAGCGGCACCTCGAGGTCGCCGTTCTGGGCCAGCGCGATCAGCTCCCCCCGCACCTCGTCGCGGAAGCGGGCACTGGCCGGCTGGGAACCCGCGATCGCGAGGAACCCAGCGGCCTCGGCGCGACCGGGGGCCGCGATCGTGACGATGCGGCGAGGGGCGGAGACGAGAGCGAGCGACACGTCCACGGCCTCGTCCGTACCGACAGCATCGAGTGCCGCCGAGATGGGCCCCGCCGCCACCTCCCTCACGCGATCGGCGAGCCCCGTGCCGTAGCGGACAGGTATGCCGCCGAATCGGGTCACCTCGTCGAAGCGGTTCTCGCTCGCCGTACCGATCACACGGATGCCTCGCAGCCGGGCCTGTTGCAAGACGCTCACCCCGACCGCGCCTGAGGCACCGTGGAGGAGGATGGTCTCCCCTGGCGTCGCCCCGGTGACCGCGAGCATCTCGGCGGCCGTGGTGCCCACGAGCAGCAGGTTCGCCGCCTCCGGATGCGAGAGGGTCGACGGTTTCGCGAACACCTTCTCTGCGGGAACGGTGAGTGCCGTCGCGTATCCGCCCCGCACCCGGAAAGCCACGACCTCATCGCCCTCCGACGCGGTCCCGGAGCCGATCCGCGTGTCCGGTCCGATCGCGATGATCTCACCGGAGACCTCGTAGCCGATCGGGACCGGAAGAGCGGAGTCAGACCTCGCCGCGGCGACGTGTTTCGCGTCGGCCGGGTTCACCCCCGCGGCGCGCACACGGATCGTCACCTCACCCGCCGTCGGCGGCGGAATGCTGACGTCGGTGAACTCCCATGCCTCGGGCGAGCCCCACGACGTGGCGACCCAATGTCGTGCTTCGAGGAGCTTCTTCGACGTCGACATCGGCGGACTCGCTCAGGCGGCGCAGCGAAGGTTGTTCACGGTACCGGACACGTTCGCCCAGTTTCCGGCACTCACCGTCTTCAACACGGTGGCACCGTTGCGTGCCTGGACGTATCCGGCACTGCGCGCATTCGCCACGGACCGCACGGTGAAGCTCGGCGGCACGGTGTTGACTCCGCAGCCTCCGAACGAGAGCGAACCTCCGGCCAGGGAGAGCGCGTTGTATGCGCAGAACCTACCGGTCGCACAGCTCCCGACGGAGCGCGCCGTCAGGTCCGATGCCGACGGCACGCTCAGAGCCATGTCCAGCGCCGGCCACACGGCGTGAGTCGCATCGACGATCACACCACCGGGGACCTCGTCGAGCATCGCCGCGACCAGCGGGTCCACGTCATGATCATCGCGCGCCGAAGCCATGGTCGGCACCGCTGCCCACGCCAGGACGGCGCCGAACAGGACGGCCGCCAGCACGGTGCGGAGCTTCATCGGACGGTGTCCTCATCGAGGTCCCACATCCGGTAGGAGATGATGGCGCCCGCGGAGAACACCCCGTCATCCTTCAGCACCGTGCGTTCGATGCCGACGATCCGGCCGGTCTCGCGCGATACCAGGATCAGGTCGCTCACGGCCCCGTCCGGTGACAGGACGCGGATGCCGGCCACCGGTCGGCCCAGTCGATCCGTCGTCGTCCCGAGAGCTTCGCCGCCGCCCGTCTCCGCGAGCAGAACGAGCAGTTCCTCGTGCTGCGCGTCGGTCAGCGTCCACTGGTCGAGCGCCGTGGTCATCGCCGTCTCCACCTCGAAGGCCGTCGGATCCTCCGGCATGCCGAACGCGCGGAGCATGGCGACCATGTCCTCGCCGGTCTCGCCGGGAACCGTCTTCCACGGGGTCTCGAAGTCGCCTTCTCCCATGATCAGATCGGTGACGACCTCGCCGCTGCTGGTGACCTCGGCCCCATTGCTGGCGACCGCGTCTTCCGGATCGTAGGGAACACCCGCGATGATGGTCATCCGTCCGGAACCGTCGGGCTCCCAGGTGAGCGTCGAGAGTTGGGGGACGACGGTCGTGGTCTTGGTGTCGACCTCGACCGAGAATCCCCACGAGGCCGTCCTGACCGTGCGCGACGGGATCGAAGGTCCCGTCGAGTTCGCGAGGGCGACGCCCGCCTCATCGACGATCTGGGCGACGGTCGACGAGCCACTGAAGTCGAGCGGCGAC
>WPCJ01382129.1_pt1 | contig 11956 bp, 16 predicted proteins | sample 5399831 | NCBI WGS metagenome assembly WPCJ01 (sample SAMN12869470, study PRJNA574797) | sludge metagenome | isolation source: wastewater treatment of pH10 | place: China:Beijing | collected 2019-05-20 | reverse complement strand
GCCTGAGTTTCAATGAACTGGTTGGCACCCCTGATTAGATCATCATAAGAGTTCTGCTCTTTTAGTCCGCCAACACCCGCTCTTTCAGCCTCACGACGCGCATCGATGATGCCTTGGTTTTTTAGGATAAGATCGAAGGTTGCTTGCGCTGCCGCCTTCGTTTCTGGTGAGCCAAAGCTGTCCAGAACGCTTTGGAGCTGATCGGCGGCAATCTGCTGGGTAGAGCGGATTTCTGGCACCATGCCCTTGAGAGCGTCTAGCGCAGTTGTGCCGTCCAAAATGCCTTGGAGTTTGGTGTCGAGCCCAGCGCCAGCATTCAGAGCTGCAAATGTGGCGTTAAGCGTTTCCACAGCTTGGGCGGCTCGCATCCCTGCTTCTGACAGCCCGCCCATGGCGATAGCCAAGCTGCCTAGCTGAGCCTCTGCGTCGGCAGCGTCACGCACCATGTCATATAGCTCTTGCGCCAACTCTCGAACGAAGGGCGACACATTGGTGTTCGATGTGATCGAACGCAGTGATCCAGCAAAAGTGTCTGCATCTGTTGCACCAGCGACATACTCGTCCCTGAGCTGCCGCAGGACTTGAATGTCCTGGTTAAACTGCTGAAATGGCCCGAACGGAATTGCTGAGCCATAAGCTAGACTGAACTCCTCAATTCCGGTGCGCAAGCTGTCCAGTTGAGCTTGAACCTGCGTCATCTGATCGCCCAAATCGATGCGCAGCAAATTTGCAGGCAGCCTCGTGGCGGTGTCGAGATACTGGTTCACCGCCTTATTGATATCGTCGTAGCCCTTGAGAATGCCCCCCAGCCAATTCTGGTGATCTTCCATGGTGCGCTCGACTGGCCCCATGCTCGACACCCATGACATGAATGCCTGCACCCCGGCCGCACCAAGCGCAATCACGCCGATTGTGGCAAGGTTTATCGGACTCAGCAGCCCCATCAACGCGCCGCCGAGAGCCTGAACAATCTGCCTCCCGTTGCCGATCTGGTGGAAGATGCCGCCAACCTGCATGCCCTGCTGGAGCGCAAGCATCATAGGAGCTTGCCCCATCATGGACATCATGGCGATGTCCTGCGCCTGAAAGAGCAGGTTCGTGGTGTGGAAGCTCCCGGCCATCGACTTGTTAGCCGTGGTGAGCTTGTTCGCGGCCTGAGCGGCCAGCTCATATTGGGCATCGAGGCGAGCTACCGCCGCCGCTTGCTCTTGCGCTGTAATGGCGCCGACCCGGTGGGCATAGTTGATCTCGTCAAGCGATGCCTCGTACTGCTTCGAGGCGGCAAACAACGGGTTGAACTTGGCACGAAGCTGGTCCATCTCGCGACCGTATGCCTGGATGTCATCATTTCTGATGTCGGTCATCGACAGTTTCTCAACCTGAGCAGCCATGTACGCTGCCTGCTCTGCGGCGCGCGCGGAGATGGCATTGAAGCCAGCCAGGGACCTATTCGAGAGGTTTGACAGAGCACCATCAGCCGTTCGTGCACCCTTGCTAAGTCGGTCTGCCGCTCCTTCGAGCCTTTGGGCCGAAGATGTCACCCTATCGAGCTTGCCCGGCATCTCCGCAACGCCCTGCCCCTCAATGCTGATGCCTAGCGCGGCAATGGTCATGGCTTGCTCCTGAACGCCGATATGACTAGCCTCGCGCCCTCAATTGGGAGGGCGGCGATTTGTGGCTTCGGGGACTTGTTGCGGTAACTTGTGTGGCCGTGCTGGCGGCTATCGGGCTCTATTTCTGGACTGAGTACAAGCGCAGTGCCGAGGATACGCGGCAAACAGAAATCGCCAAGGAGCGCGATATCTGCCTCTCTATACTAGATGGCTACACACAGCGTGATTTGAACAATCCAGAGGCGCCCGCCATGCTTGCGAGGGTTGAACGGTGCGTGAATGATGGGCTGATTTCTGCTGCCGACATCAATGCATCTATCGATGGGCGAGTCTCGCGTACAGACAGTCGGGCACCGTCGCTTGGTGACCTGGATTTCTCTTGCGACAAAGCAATCCAGACTCTGCAGCAAGAAGCGACAGACCCGACTTCGGTGACCGCGGAAGCTAAACAAGCTGCAATCGATACTTATATCGGGTGCCGATAATCATCTTACCTCATAACCGCCCTAAACGCATCGCGTGCTGGGTTGTCGCTCGCTGGCACATCGCCGTCTGGGCGAAGGTGGCTCAGATACACTTGATCGAGTGAACGAATAGCATGTCGGAAAACTTCGGCCTCTGCATCGGGCCATCCATCGACATGCCTATCAATCGAGGATTTCGGGATTGGCCCCGCTAGCCCCGGTGCAATCTGGCGGTCTGTGCCAAGCTCCCAGAAGTCCGAGAGCCATTCGGCAGTGCCGGCGATTAAGTCTGGCGGGTACAGGCTGTCAGGAATCCGCCAGCCTTTTTCTTCGAGCGTGATACGCCGCGCATCGGCGCCTGGATTTTCCAAGCCCCAGCGCAGCGCAGCTACAAATTTGAGGCGATCTCCTCGGCAAAGCCAAGATGGCGATCCGCCACCACGCCGGCACAGTAGGCAACGGCATCACGGAAGGTCTGGCCCATGCCGCGATCATCCACGGAGGTCAGAACCTGATCCGCCAGTTTGCGGTTGTATGCGGAATCTTTGCCCGACTTCTTCACTGCGTTTTCCCAGTCGAGCAGCAGGTGCTCGGAGATCAGCGCACCGGCAGCCTTCTGGTATTCTGGTGTGCTCGGAGCAGTTGCCGCTCGCTTGCCGAAGGACCGAAGAAGACGGTCATGGGCAACGGTGAATGGCTTGTAGTTCCGGCTGCGGACCTTGAAACGGACGCCGGGATGATTGGGAATGTCGCCAACCCACTCGCCACCAGCGAGGTCAACGGGCTTATCGGCAAGGTCGAGATCAAACATAGGGGTTCTCCGGGGTTCATGGGGTTCTGATGCCGGGAGCGCGCGAACCCCGCCACGCTCCCGGCCAGCCTTTGCAGGCTGTTCGCTTAGACAGTCACCGCAGGGGCTATTGGTTGAATCGGATAGTTCACCAGTCGGCTTGCATCAGAGCCACCGCCGGTCTTGGTGCCGTACATGGCATAGCCAGCGATGTAGTCGGTCTCACCAACGGGCACCGCAACGGCGGTATGCGTGCCAGAGCCGGCAGCCGTGGTGTTGATGGCAGAACCGCCCGGTGTTGCGGCCACGCTGAACGTGTTGGTGTTGGCGCTGACCACGTAGTAGGTCGTGCCGGCTGTCAGACCGGTCGGCAAGGCGCCCGTGGTCGAGAAGGAGATTGGCGTCCCATTGGGCAGACCGTGGCCATTCCAGGTGACGACACCGGGCTCGGCATTAGAGATCGTGACGGTGCCTGTCTCTTCACAGTCGGCACCCCACACGATGCGGAAAGGATAGGGTTTGCAGGCGCGCTGTGCGGCACGGAAGGCAGCATGGCCTGGGTCCTGACCATCTGGAACGAACTGGTTCGACATGATCGGGAACGAAATATTGCCCTTGGCATAGACCGTCGTGTTCTGGTCGATGATCGTCTGGGTGATCGTGGCCTGTTCAGAGCCAAGGTCGCCAGCGGTTGCCCATCCTGGAATGCGGGTCCAGGTGAAGCCGGTAAAGTCCGCGACCTCATATTCGGTTTCGTAGTCGATGGGGGCATTGCCGATAAAGATGGCGCTGCCAGAGATTTTCTGCAGTCCCTGCATAGGGCTCTCCATAGAAAAGGCCCCGCTCGAGAGAACGGGGCTGGGTTAACCGGGCAGCGCCGGGATGGGGTTTCAGTCTTCGGACTTGGTCACTTTTCGCGCAGGCTTCTTATCGCCCTTGGGCTTGAGGCCGACCATCTCCGCGGCGCCGGTGACGGCATGCCCAGCGGCAGATAGGAGGCGGCCCTGAAGCGCGGCCTCTACCATCGCCTCGCGGCGCTCACGGCATTCCTTGCACATGGTTTGCTCCTATTCGTAGGCCAGCAGGATTTCGACCGGCACCTGAATGTGCGTGCCCACGATGGGGCGGTAGACGGTTGGGTCTTTGGTGATCCGCACCTTTGTTCCCATGAAGGTCAGTTTCCGATCTGCCGGAAAGTGCTGCGCCAGTTGCCCGGCTGCTTCGCGCGCCACCCCTGCCCCTTGCGCCACTGTGCCCATGACGTCGATTTGTAGGATGCCGGGCCGCGTATTGCGCTCCCTGCTCCCGATCAGTGGTCGCTGGGTGGCGTTTGGCGTGAATGTGCAGCGCAAGTATCGTTTTGTCGGAACGGGCGTGTAGGGGCTCCCTGAGCCGTTTACGAGCGTTGTCTCGCCGCTGGTCCACGCCACATCGTAGCTGGACGCCATTGGCAGCGCCTCGACGCGCGCCTTGATGGCCTCGAATATGCGGGTTTCGATGCTCGGAGCCATTAGGCGGCGTCTTCAATGCGGATTTCGACCTTGCCCGACACTTGCTCAAGCCAGACTTCTTCCGAATTGTTAGGATCGCTTTGGATGCGTCCCTGATCGTCTAGAACACAGCGATCGACAATGCCGAGACCTTCGTCGGCCATGCTCACATGCCTCTGCTCCACACCGTCGAGCAAGATGCGGTGCACCTTCCCCCCCAAATGCTCGGCAAACCAATCCGCATAGCTGACATCGCTTTCGTTGGAAGAACGTCGCATAATGATCTCCTATAGGCCAAACGCGGCTTTGACCTTGGCGGCTTCTTCGCGGACGATCTCAGGCCACCGCTGAGCCGCCAGTGTTACCCATGGCTTGGGTGAATTGCCCTGCGCACCGAAATGGACATATGCGCCATATGCTGCGGTGTATCCGAGATAGAGCGTTCCGCCCCCGTCCCAGCCATTGATGACCAATACGATTTGGCCCATGGCATCGGCATTGACCACGGCGCCAGGATTGTCCCGAATGAGCTGCGGCATGGCCGAAGTTGAAGCCACGAAGGACGCCCGCAGAAAGCCCGTCCGCTGGTAGCCCGAGGGCGACGGCGGCGCCTGATAGACTTGGCGGTCGAGCTCGGCGTCGATTTCCTTGGCCAGCCTTTGAGCGCTGCTTTTTAGGACGGCGTCGATGGCCTCGGGAACGCGGCGGCACCAGTCTCCTATCACGGCACTGAAGCTACCCACCGACGCGCTCCCGATAGCGGCGCGCGCCTTGGGCGATAAAGTCGATCGTGACGTCCGGTGGAGGACATTTGCAGCCCACGAGATGATGCGCCGGCAGGTTCGGATCATGCGGCCCGGTGCATTGCGTCCCATCCGGCAGCACGAACAACTGATCGAAGGGAACCGATACACCCACCATGGCGAGGTGATCTGCGCGCTTCTCTTTCGAGATCGAGCGGCCCCAGGTTTTCACCACGTCGCCTGCTTCGAGTTTTCCTGCGTCGATCTGCTGCTGGAACGCATCCATCTTGGACTGCGTCAGCGCGATATTGGTTTCGGTCAGCGCCAGATTGTCGGCGCGGTATTTCAGTGCCCGGTTTGAGTAGGCGGTGACGATCCGGTCCACGGCATCGGCTGGCACTGTTCCACCCTGTTCCAGCGCGCGGCGCACGTGGCCGTCAAAGCGCTTGTCCCGCAGAGCATAGCCCAGGTAGTCCCGCATGGCGTGCGCATCACCGGCCCTGAGGCCAGCATAGACCTTATCGAGCGTCTGAACACTGGAAGGTGTCAGGCCGATGCTGCCGCCTTCTCTGAAGCCGGTGCGGCGGTTGATTTTGCCCACCAGCCCCAATGCCGTCTGGCGCGGGTTCTGGCCGCGAGAGAGGCCATCCACCAGCACAGACCGCACCGAAGTCAGTTGCTCGCCAACAAGGCTATCCACAAGTCCCGCAGCGTGTTGCCGCATTGCTTGTTCCGCGGGAAGATTGCGGACGCCCCAAGAGAACGAAACCCGGTTGCCGTCTGGGCTCCGCAGCGTAGGCAGTCCATTGACCGCGGCAACGCCGCCCGCATTGTAGGCTTGCAGTATCCCCACCTCAAACCGCGCAAACCGCTCGGGCTGAATGTCCAGCATCCGCATTGCGGCTTCGAGATTGCCACGCTCGAGCTCGGCGATCAGATCCTTGAGCACGACTGCCGAGGTAATCGACCGGATTGCGTCCAGCCATTCGCGGGCAAGGGCTTCTTCCCATTCAGCAGCGAGGTTCTGAAGGACTTGGCGGGTGGAGAGACGCTTAAGCATCTATGCCTTGCTCCAAATCTTCCACGCCACCGGCAAACCTGCACCCACAACTGGCCTGACTTCATTCACTGCCCGCTCCGCGCCATCAATGATGAGCAGATCGCTCAGCACTGGAGCCGTGCCCGGATCAGCAAAAGTCACTTCATCGCCAGTCTCGCTGATCAGCGTCCCGCCGATGTTCCGATGATTAAGGCGCTTCACGACAGCATTTAGGGGCCAGTCTTGCGTGGCCTCGGTATTGCCGAGCCATGGCTGTGTCGGGTCAATTGGCGTCACCGTGATGCGACGAAGAATGACCGATCCCTGTTTCCACTTTTTCAGTAGCCGCGTGGCCGTTTTCTGAAATTTCCGATAGGGGGCCGACATGAGTTAGCTCCCGATTGCCCAGAGGCCAGCCCATTCGCCCGTCTGATCTGGGCACAGGAAAAGCGACACCATGCCGTCGATCATCGGATCAACGTTGAATCCGGGTGCGGCATTGCCGGAAGCCTGACCATCCTTCGGGCCGAAATACTCGGTATCGATAGCGCCTTCGACACGCTCTCGCTTGGCGATGCGGTTCGGGTCTTCGCCGGCCAGCGCCCATCCCTCTTCGGTCGCATGAAGATAGGCAGCCCGATATGAGCCGTTTATCCATGCCTGCGGGATCATATCGTCGGGGAGCGTTTCGCCTCCCACAACATGCCCCACGCGCGGGAAAGCGCGTTCCTGCGCGAAACCAGCGGTGCGGCGCGAACATGCAAGGCGTGGCTCATAGGCAGCGTCCATGTAGTCGCTGCCTATCTGACGAAGAACAGCGGGCACGGCACCGACGGGCAAGGTTAGGCCCTGCCCTGCGAGCCAAGCGGCGAATGCTTCATTGGTGCCATAGCCAGCCATGACCGATCCTCAGAGAAGCGCGACGATATCGGCGGCGGTAGTGCCGGAGGACAGCACGCGCGAGGGCTTGATCGGCAGCAGAGTGCCGTCCGGCACGGCCTTGAGGATCACATCGCCAGAGGCGAGTGTGACCGCAAGATCGCCGCCAGTGCCCACCCACAGCGCGCGCGGAATGTCGCGGAGATCGCCTGTACCCGGCGTCACGGCAAAGGCGTCCGTGGCGCTATCAAGCGACCCACGAGACGGGAACTGATTGCGCGGAGCCATGATCAGGCCGCCAACTTGGCGTCGATCAGCTCTTTCAGCTTCTCGGTCGAGATGTTCTTGGGGAAATCCAAGCCAAGTTCGCCGGCCTGCTTTTTGAGTTCGTCGCGCTCGCTGGGCGGATCGTTCGGCGTGGCTCCACCAGTCTTGCCGTCGCCGTCATGGTCGAGCGGATTGAGCACAGGTTCCTTGCCCTTCTCGTCGGCAAGGACGCGATAGCGGCCGTCCAGACCCTTGGGCTCTTTGGAGACCTCGATGATGGTGCCGATGGCGACTTCGCCCGCGGTGCCGTAGATGCCACGGCCGGTGATTTCAATGCGCATGTCGCGCTCCTATGGTTGGGGTGGGCACACAAAAAGGGGCCAGAAACTCCGACCCCTTCATAGTGACCGCCGAGGCAGATCAGTTGTTGATGACCACCGAGTAGAACACGCCGGCAGCGCCGTTCCAGTCCGCACGGATGTCCAGGCCCATGGCGCCCATGACCAGGAAGTTATAGTCATCGACGGGGTTGAGGCGGACGGCGGCGGTGGTGTTCACGGCCATGCCTACCAGCGGGCGGATGAAGGTCGCGTCCGGGACAAAGGCGAAGAATTCATTGCCCGAAAGCAGCGAGGTTTCCTCGATCTTGTTGATGTTCGGATGCGTCCGCAGATAGTCGATCAGGCGGCCGGGCTTGTAGCCAGCCGAGCCGGAGAAGCTGCGGGTGAAGTTCTGCATGATCTCAGGGGAGACATACAGGTTCACCTTGCGGCCCGCCAGCTTGTTGGCCCGGATGGCGCCGCCGATGCCGTTCGTGAAGAACGTGTCGATAGAATCGGCAGTGGTCGTGCCCGCAGTCAGATCGATATTGTACCCGGCCGGGCTGGACAGGTTGCCAATGTTGATCGCCTTGGCGTTCGGGTGGTTACGAATGCCGTAGCCGACCGAGCCCTCGAACTTGATAGTGGTATCGCCATCGAGGGCGTACTTGGCCATATCACGGCGCAGAGCAGCGACGTGGGCTTCCTGATCATCCGCCAGAGCGTCGAAGTTCTCCGACTGCATGGTGTTCCACTCGCGCCACGAGCGGCCATAGCCGGTATTGAAGATCGGCACGATTGCCTGGCGGTAATCGTATTCGACCTTATCGACGGTCTCGGGCACCTTGCCCGAAATAGTGCGGCGAACCGTGCCGGCGTCACTGGAAACGCGATAGCCGAACGCGATCTTGCCGATGTGGACCGGGCGGGCCAACGGCATCAGGTCGCGCATGAAGTTTTCACCTTCATCGTCGCGCATGACGCGGCGGGTGATGGTGTCCATTTCCAGCCAGGCATCGCGTGGCAGAACGGCGGCGGCATTGGTCACAAGACCAGTGCTGCCAGCCAGATCAGCGAGGTTGTTCTCGTGGATATGGAAGGCCTCACGCTGAGCACCAACCTCGGCCCACCACTGGCGGTGCGGCCGGGAATTGGCGACGAGCTGTTCATCGAAATAGCGCATCGAATTTTCTCCTTATCGACCGCGGTTAACCGGGCGTGCCCTGCGGACCCTGCGCGCCGGGGATGCCGGACACACGAATACGGATCAGCTGGTCAGCGCCGGTGGTGTTGTTGAAAACCTCGTCCGCGAAGGCGACGATGTTATCGGTGCCCGGCGTGGCAATGGCGAGCTTGCCGCCCGACGCCAGCTTGAGCGGGGTGCCAACGGCGGTGATGTTCGTGCCGGTGGCGATGACGGCGGCGTACTGCGTGTCGTCCTGCAATTCGAGGCCGAGCACAGTGTCGCCATGCACGACCGGCGGACCGGCCGAGTAGGCGGTGTAGGCGTCATTGACGCCCTTCATGGCCAGGTAGTTCTCCTGGGCCAGCCAGATCTTGCCCACGGTGGACGCGCCAGCGTTGACGAAACGGCCCGACGAGAGAACGACGAACGTGCCGGGCTTCACGGCTCCGCCCGCTTCGGCTTCACGGACCTGCGGGTCGTTCTTGCGAGCCGGGCCCAGATGGATGCGGTTGTAGCGACCCATGACGGTTACTCCTTCTTGTCGCCGGCAGGCAGCTTGAAGCCGCCGCCTTCGGTGGTGGAGGCGCCAAGGGCTGCATTGAGCGTGACCGACTTGCCCGGCTCTGCCTTCTTCGCCAGCGCGCGCGCCGCGTTGAGGGTCAGTTCCTTGGCAGCGGCTTCGTCCAGCAAATTGGCCTTGACGATCTTGCCCTGGAGTTCCGCAAGTTCGGCGTCATCCTTGGCCTTCTGGTTGGCGGTCATCTCCGCCTGCGCATCGACCAGCGGCTTGACGGCGTTCGCCACCACGTCGCCAATCGTCTTGCCCAGCGCTTCGGGCTTGAGCGCCTCCGAGAGGGTCTTCACCTCTACGGAGAGCGCATTGAACTGCTCTTCAGAGACAGCCATGTCGTCTTCCTTTCGATTGAGAGAGGGTTCCCGCTCGGTTAGCCCAAGGGCTTCCATGATCGCGGTCTTAATTCGCTCCAGGGCGGGCGCTTTTTGGCGCCGCTCCACAGCTCGGGCGAGGGAATCCAGCGCCCAATTCATGTCCCGCTCGGCTTCGTCTTCGAGCGACGAGTTGATGACGGGGATTTCTTCTTCCTTGCCGGCCGAGTTGACCAGCATGCCGACGCCCTGATCCGGGGTGGCAGCGCCCTCTTCACCCAAGAGGATGGCATCATGATCCCAGACCATGTTGCGGGCGATCTTGGCGTACTTGGCGTTGTTTGCGACCGGCTCCAACTGCATCAGCAGGCCGGTACTTGTGTGGATCGGCTCGCCTGCCTCGATGGCCTTGAGAACGGATTTCCCACCCTCACTGCTGTTAGCCACCTGAACGTCGATTACCTTGTCCACGAGGACGCGGCCATTCTCCTGGCGCACGTTCTCATTCCAGGCGCCGACGAAGTGCCGAACGATGGCCTCCGGGTCTTTGGCCGAGACGAACTTGCCATTGATGACGGGGTGGCCGAGCGGCGCCGGGGTGCGCTCAAGCTGCTTGAACGACTTGGCAATCTCGTCGGCGGGATAGAACACCTTGCCCTGCGAGCCATTCATAACGATGTCGTCGGGCATGGTAGCGCTCGGCACGATGATCACGTCGCGGCCATTTCTGGTCTCTTTGCGGATTTTGGCCGCATTGACCACGGTCTTTACGTTGCATCGAACCATGTCCATGGCATCGTGCTCCCAATAAAAAAGCGGCCCGCTAAGGCCGCTTGTGATTTGTTATGTGCAGGTTGGCTATTCGAGCCACGCCCAACTTTGACCGCGCAGTATGGCGGACACATTCGATCTGGTGACGCCGAACATGTCCGCAATTTCTTTATGAGTTCGGGACCCGCGAAGCCTGCGGATATGCCGAACCTCATCCTCTGTCAGCTTATGCTGCTCGTTGCGCTCACCACGGTTATGAGTGCCATGCTCCAGCTTGTCAGCGACATTCCCGACCCTTGTGTCCCATCGAATATGATGGGGCGAGACGCAGGCCTCGTGGCCTCGCCCGCATGAATGCGCGCCATGGTGCTCTGGACTAGGTGGAGGGCCGTGCATCCGCTCGCAAACGATGCGATGCACCCGCTCCATCTTTTCGCCGTCCCATACTTGGCCGTACCCGTAGCTGTTGCGGGAGAAGGGCCACGCGAGACACTCGTCTCCGGTATGCGCCATCACGACTTCATTAAGGTAGTCCATGGGTTCGCCTCTCAGCGTCCCCGCCACTTGGTCTTGCCCGGTCCTGTAGACACGGGCGTAGTGCTTCTGGCAGTAGCCTCTGGATCGCGCGGGACTGTCGCAGCCCTGTGCAAGACACTTGCCGTCATTGCGTTGACGAGGCGCGCCACCAGCGAGCGGGTCACCATGTCGCTGCCAGCGTCGATAGTGCATCCCGCACCATCCGCGCTTTTCGGCAGTCTTGCCGCACCCATCAATCGTGCATATGAGATAGATAGCCACCTGACACCTCATCCGTGTTGGCTTGGTTAGAGCCGGGCCGGTGTTGACGCACCGCTCGGCTCGAACATTCTATCCTTTCTCAGCGCCAGAACAAAGCCAAAACACGACCGCACGCACATTGGCGCGGACTGTCTGGTTCACAGCGATGTCTCCAGGGGTTATTGGGCCGCAGGAGGCGGCAATACGTCTTCGTCGTCGGGCAGATCGTCCACCTCGCGCTGATCAGCCGTCAGCGGGTCTAGCCCGGTCTCCATGCGGATCTCATCGGGCGTATAGACGTACTCATTCGGATGCTTGGCGTTGATTTCCGCCATGTCCTTGGCACGGGCCATCTTATCTTCAGGCGACGGATCAAGAAGGCTTGGCCACTCGATGTGCCAATCCTTCTGCGGGAGGATACCGAAGCGTTCCAGCCGATTGATGAAAGCCTGGATGAGCGGAATATTGCGGTTGCTGCGCCGCGACATGCAGGTCTGTGCCCACGACCGGGCATCTTCCGTGCTGGCGCGCTCGCCAGTGATGTTCCCCAGCAGCTCCTTGTACGGAATGCCAAGGCTTGCCGCGAACGCCTGCACCGGCCCTGCGAAGAAGTGTTCCGGGCTTGGTAGAGTGATCGTCATCGGCTTGGCGGTCATGCCGCCCAGCATCAGGCCCTTGTCGAAGCCGGATTGGAAATTGTCGATCTGCTCGTTGATCTTGTCGAGATATTCG
>WPCJ01110389.1_pt1 | contig 11957 bp, 10 predicted proteins | sample 5399831 | NCBI WGS metagenome assembly WPCJ01 (sample SAMN12869470, study PRJNA574797) | sludge metagenome | isolation source: wastewater treatment of pH10 | place: China:Beijing | collected 2019-05-20 | reverse complement strand
GCCGGAGCCTCGCGGACGGCCTGCGCCGCCGCGCCGCCGGTCAGCAGCATGGCAAGCGGCACGGAGCCGCCGGCAAGGGCGCGCAGCGCTATGGGCACGGAATCGAATCCTCTCTCGGATACTCGGCCGGTTTCGTGTCGGACGATGTTGATGTCCGGCCATTGTACAGCCACGCGCCCAAACGTGCCGCCTGGCAATGAATCCGAAATAATTCACATTTTCACAGATACTTATCCATATCCCCCATCCAGCGGGAGGCTCAAAACATGTGGAAATGGGGACACACCCTCCCGCAGCCATGCGGAATTCCGCACATCGTACATGCCCGACCCATGTTCGCGCCGGGGATGACGCGCCCGCGCGCCTCGGCTATGCGGCCCGCATCATGACCGAATTCAAGTCCGATCTGCTCCGCCTGCTCTCCACGCGTGGTTACATCCACCAGGTCACCGACCCGGAGGCGCTCGACGAACTCGCCACGAAGCAGATCGTCCCCGGCTATATCGGCTTCGACCCCACCGCGCCGTCGCTGCACGTCGGCAGCCTCGTCCAGATCATGCTGCTGCGCCGCCTCCAGCAGGCCGGCCACAAGCCGATCGTCCTCATGGGCGGCGGCACCGGCAAGATCGGCGACCCCTCGTTCAAGGACGAGGCCCGCAAGCTGATGACCGACGAGGTGATCCGCGCCAACATCGCCTCGATCAAGACTGTGTTCGAGAAGTTCCTCACCTTCGGGGACGGCCCCGGCGACGCAGTGATGGTCGACAATGCCGACTGGCTCGACAAGCTCGAATATATCCCGTTCCTGCGCGACATCGGCCGGCATTTCTCGGTCAACCGGATGCTGAGCTTCGATTCGGTGAAGCTGCGCCTCGATCGCGAGCAGTCGCTCTCGTTCCTCGAGTTCAACTACATGATCCTCCAGGGCTATGACTTTCTGGAGCTGTCGCGCCGCGCCGCCTGCCGCCTGCAGATGGGCGGATCGGACCAGTGGGGCAATATCGTCAACGGCATCGAGCTGGCGCGCCGGGTCGACGGCACCGAGGTGTACGGCGTCACCACGCCGCTGATCACCACCGCCGATGGCGGCAAGATGGGCAAGACCATGTCGGGCGCGGTGTGGCTGAACGAGGACCAGCTCTCGGCATTCGACTATTGGCAGTTCTGGCGCAACACCGACGATCGCGACGTCGGCCGCTTCCTCCGCCTGTTCACCGACCTGCCGCTGGACGAGATCGCCCGGCTGGAGGCACTGGAAGGCGCCGGGATCAACGAGGCCAAGAAGATCCTCGCCAACGAGGCGACGGCCATGTGCCGCGGCCGCGCCGCCGCCGAGGAAGCCGCCGAGACGGCCCGCAAGGTGTTCGAGGAAGGCTCCGCCGGCGGCGCGCTGCCCACCCATGCGGTGGCGGGCGGCAGCATCGCCGTGGTCGACGGGCTGATCGCGCTCGGCCTCTGCCCCTCCAAGGGGGAAGCCCGCCGCAAGATCGCCGAGGGCGCGATCCGCATCGACGATCAGGTGGTGAGCGATCCCGCACTCGAGATCGCGGTGGCCGCGCCGGTCAAGCTCAGCTTCGGCCGGAAGAAGCACGGGATGCTCGTGCCCGCATGACATTCCTCCGACAGGCCTGATAAGTCGCTGTTAAGCGTCTTCGTTGCAACGGGATTCACGCGGTAACGGTATCAACCGCAGACGTACCTCAAGCGTTTCGTGAGGCCGTGCGTGAATTTTGGATCGAACCTGGCTTATTCGGAGATCCGGCGGGAGGGGCGCGAGGACGTCTATTACCGCGCGCGCGCCTTCGGCCCCGACGCGAAGCAGCTGAACTTCATCATCGTCAACATCTCGCCGCACGGCCTGATGGCGCGGTGCGACGATCCGTTCGAGACGGGCGCGCGCATCCGCGTGGTGCTGCCGCATGCCGGCACCGTGGTGGCCGATGTGCGCTGGGCGCTGGGCGGCCGGATCGGCTGCCAGTTCGAGCGCGCGATCGATCTCGCCAGCTATTACGAGCTGATCTCGACCATGGTGAAGGCGAAATAGGCCCCGGGACGGAGGGGGCCGCCCGCTATTTCAACTGGCGCCAGACGCGATCCGCGGCCCTGCCGAGCACCACCGGCACGGCGACGGCCAGCAGGAGGATCACCCAATGGGGCGCATCCAGGCGCATCGCCGCCAGGGCCCCTTCGTAAACGCCGCCCACCAGGCCGATCGCGACCACCAGCAGCACCGCCGCCAACCACCATGACCTTTGCATAAAGGCCTCTCTTCCTGCGCCAGGTGGCGACCATAGCATGGATGCGGGGCCTGGGCATCCGTTGATGCCGTGGGCCGATGAGGCGCTTGGGCGGGATGCCGCTGCCCCGGACTCAACCGCACGACAAGAAAATGTCAGCTCGACTCAGCGGCTTCGACACGCCCTGTTCGCTACCGGCCCTGCAATCTGCCCAGCAACTCCTGCAGCAAATGGCCGAGCGTATCGATATCCTCCCGGCCCATGACTTCCTCCCAACGATCCTGGACCCGGCGACCCGCGGCAACGGCGACCGGCCGCACGCTCTGGCCACGTAAAGTCAGGAACACGAGGCGTGCTCGCTTGTCCGAAGGATCGGGCCGCCGCTCGACATAGCCCAGCCTTTCCAGTTCCTCGACCGCCTGGGCAATCGACTGTTTCCGGACCCCCGCAAGCTTGGTCAGCTCGCTCACCTGGACCCCCTCCGGCGGCGTGAAGGCGAAGATGTTCGAATGGGATGGGCGGATATCGTCGAAGCCCGCTTCGTCGAGCGCCGCGTCGACCGAATGCGTCCATTGCTGATGGAGCTGTCGCAGCAGAATGCCGAGCGCGGGCGCTTGCGAGGTGTCGGCCATCGAGATCAATTCCCTCCTGTCGAAAATCTCGGCCGGCGCCATTGACAGTTACCTGTCTAATCAATATCTGACAGCTGCCTGTCTATTTGCCCGGGAGGGACAGATTGTGTCCGAGATTTCCGTCCTTGATTCAAATATATACTATGAAGAAGCTGGCATTGGCGCGCCGATGGTTTTCCTGCACGGAAACCCCACGACCTCCTATCTATGGCGTCATATAACACCCCGATTGCGCGGGCAATTCCGCTGCCTCGCTCCGGATCTGATCGGCATGGGTCGATCGGGAAGGCCGCCAATCGGCTATGCCTTTGCCGATCACGCGCGATATCTCGATGCCTGGTTCGATGCTCTCGACCTGAAGGAGGTCGTCCTGGTCGGCCATGACTGGGGCGCCGCGCTCGCCTTCGATTGGGCTTCGCGCAACGCCGATCGTGTCCGCGGCATCGTTTTCATGGAAGCCGTCATGCGTCCCATGCACCTGAATGGCATGCCGCCCGAGGTGGCGGAGCGCTTTCGCGCATTGAGAACGCCCGGCGTGGGAGAAAGGATCGTGCTCGACGGGAATGATTTCATCGAGAAGACGTTGCGGGCAACCGTCCTGTCCGATCTCTCTGACGGCGATATCGCCGCCTACACCGCACCATATAGTTCGCCGGAAAGCCGCAAGGCCCTGTTGCAATGGACCCGTTCGATGCCTTTCGACGGCGAACCCGCCGATGTCGTTTCGCGCATCGAACATTTCATCGACTGGTTGGCGTTTAGTCCGACCGTCCCCAAGCTCCTCCTGCCGTTCGACGGTCCCGCCGGCAGCCTCGTCATCGACCAGGACGCGGTCGCCTGGTGCAAGGCGCGCATCGCAAACCTCCGGGTCAAGCTTTGCGGCCCCGCCAAGCACAATGCCCCGGAGGACCAGCCGGAAGAGATTGCTGCGGCGATCGGAGACTGGCTGGCATAGCATATGCGACGGAGGCGAACATCGATCCGGGCGCGGCGCGCATGGAACGAAACCGATGGAAATTGCGCCCGGTCCACGCCGTTGACGCGCACTGAATACCTGCCATCGGCGTCAAGATTGAGCCTGACGATGCCGCCCCGCCGAGTCCGCATGACCTTCCGAGGGGCCGAAGGCCGAACGGCCGTGCGGAAGCCGTTTACGCACGCCCGGCAGGCGTTTCGCGCGATGGCCTGCCCGGATCGATCCCGGCAGGCCATCGGGTTCATCAGACCGGAGGATCGCTGCAGCAGCGCTGGCCCGGACACCTGGCCTCATCGCTGCAGCATATGGGGCCGGCGGAACAGCACCGTATCGTCGAGCAGGGGCTGCAACATATATTGATTACCTGGCCCTTCTTCTTGGCGGACAGGAAGGAGACCGGCTTCTTCATGGCCGCCTTCCACTCGGAAATGCGCTTTTCCGAGCAGGCATTCTTTCCCCATGACGTGACGTTCGTGGCCAAAGTATCCACGACCTCCACATTGTACGTCAAAACTACATTGCCGTACTTCGGGAGATTGTAACTCATATCGACGCTTCGCCCGATCGTGGCGAAGACATTGGGTACGGCGACAAGCTCCCACCGGCCGTTGCTGGAGAAGTAAAGCTCGGTGGTGACATTGATCGACGAGGTCTTGATCCCGCCATCGGTTCCGGTCGATGTTCGCAGCGAATATTCGCCGTTGGTTGCCGTCATGATCGCCGAAGCGCCGGGGGTCATGATGAGGTTGGGCTTCCCGATGATCTTGCCGCCGCGCTCGATCTGCAGCGAGACCTTGTAATATTTGGGCGAATTCTGGGTTGAGGCGCCTGCCGTCGTCAGGACGCAGGCAGAAAAAAGCAAAAGGATTTTCGTCAGGAAGGACACAATACCTCCATGCTTAGAACGTGGATTTCGCCGACCGACGGAATGCACCGCGGACCGCACGATTCGAATATAGTTTTCATTAGTAATATTTCCGGGTCATGACACGAGATCCGCGCACCATCGATCATTCAAGTCACCGGCTCTCGAGCTCATTACAACTCTACGTGAAAACAACGAGATAGATTACTATCCAGCCAGGTTGGGATACGCATGTTCCCGTCCCGCTATTCTACCCGCTGCCGCCCCGCAGGCAGGAGCAAGGGCGACGAGGCTGGGCTTGCCCCCCCGATACCCGGCGCGATTGCCTGGATTGTTCCACGCTACCCTGGATCCCCGCCTGCGCGGGGATGACGGAGTTTGATGATTGGGGCGCGCCCCCAGGTTGGGAACCCAAACGAGTATCCGTTTCCCGCCGTCATCCCGGCCTTGCGCCGGGATCCCGCTTCCTCCGCCCCAGGAAGACGGCGGAGCCGATCGCCCCCTACCCCGCTCGCAACAGGCTCACCGCCGCGTCGCGCTCGAACAGGTAGAGCGCGATCCGCGCCGCCTCGCCCCGCGCGGTGTGCAGCGCGCGGTCCTGGTCCTCCAGCAGCCGCGCATCGGCGTTCGCCGCCGCGATCAGCGTCGCCAGGCTCTCCGGCGTCGCCAGGCGAAAGCTCTGCTCGCCCGATTGGCGCGTGCCGAGGATCTCGCCTGCGCCGCGCAGCTCCAGGTCGCGCTCGGCGATCAGAAAGCCGTCGGTGGTGTCGCGCATCAGCGCCAGCCGTGCCCGCGACGTCTCGCTCAGCTTCTCCCCGCGCAGCAGGATGCAGTGGGACTGCCCCCCGCCCCGGCCCACGCGCCCGCGCAGCTGGTGGAGCTGGGCGAGGCCGAACCGGTCCGCCGCCTCGATCACGATCAGCGTGGCGTTGGGCACGTCCACCCCCACTTCGATCACCGTGGTCGCCACCAGCACGCCCAGCTCGCCCGCGGCGAAGCGCGCCATCACCGCGTCCTTCTCCGGCCCCTTCATCCGGCCATGGACCAGCCCGACCTTGTCGCCGAACCGCGCGGTGAGCGTGGCGGCGCGATGCTCGGCGGCGGCAAGGTCGGTCTTCTCGCTCTCCTCCACCAGCGGGCACACCCAATAGGCCTGCTTGCCCGCATCGAGATGCCGGCCCAGCCCGGCGATCACCGCGTCGAGCTTGTCCTCGGCGATCACCGTCGTCTGGATCGGCTGGCGGCCGGGCGGCATCTCGTCCAGCCGGCTCACGTCCATCTCGCCATGGCTGGCCAGCTGGAGCGTGCGCGGAATCGGCGTGGCGGTCATCACCAGCAGGTGCGGCGGCACCTGTGCCTTGGCCTGGAGCATCAGCCGCTCGGCCACGCCGAAGCGATGCTGCTCGTCCACCACCACCAGCCCCAGGTCGCGATAGGTCACGCCCTGCTGGAAGATCGCATGGGTGCCGACCAACAGGTCGATCTCGCCGGCGGCAAGCCCCATCAGAACGGCCTCGCGCACCTTGCCCTTGTCGCGCCCGGTGAGGATCGCGATGCGGATGTCGAGCCCGGCGAGCAGGCGCGAGAGATTGTCGTAATGCTGGCGGGCGAGGATCTCGGTGGGAGCCAGCATCGCGCCCTGCGCTCCCGCCTCGGCGGCGATCAGCAGCGCCATCGTCGCTACCAGCGTCTTGCCCGCGCCGACATCGCCCTGGAGCAGGCGGAGCATCGGCTGGCTCTGCGCCATGTCGCCCTCGATCTCGCGGATCGTGCGCGACTGGGCGCCGGTGGGCGTATAGGGTAGCCGGAGCCGGTCGCGCAGCCGCCCGTCCCCGGTCAGCGGCCGGCCGCGCTTGGCACGGGCCTCGCCGCGCACCAGCATCAGCGCGAGCTGGTTGGCGAACACTTCGTCATAGGCGAGCCGCTCGCGCGCCTTGGCGTCGGCGGGGTCGGCATGGATGCGGGCCAGCGCCTCCTTCCAGCCGGGCCATTGGTGGCGGTCCTTCAGGCTCGGCTCGATCCATTCGGGCAGATCGGGCGCGCGCGCGATCGCCTGGGCGGCCAGCGCCGCGATCCGCTTGGACGTGATGCCCTCGGAACACGGATAGATCGCCTCGCGGCCGCCGCCTTCCGCCTCTTCGGGCAGCGCGACCTCGGGGTGCACGATCTGCAGCTCCTGGCCATATTGGTCGAGCCGGCCCGAGACCCAGCGCTTCTCGCCCAGCGGGAGCAGCTTCTTCGCCCACCCCGAATTGCCGCCGAAGAAGACGAGGCTGGCATGGTTGCCGTGCGCGTCCACCGCCTGCACCCGCGCGGGGGAGCGGGCGCTGCCGCCGAAGCGATATTGCACCGGAGTCAGCTCGATCGCGATGATCCGCCCCGCGTCCGACGCCATCAGCGCGTCGCGCGGAATGCGGTCGATGAAGCCGGTGGGGAGATGGAAGGCGACGTCGACGACGCGCGCCAGCCCCAGCCGCTCGAGCGGCCTGGCCAGGGCCGCGCCGATCCCCTTGAGCGCCGTGACTTCGGCGAAGAGCGGATTGAGGATCTCGGGGCGCATGGCGCCCGACCTAATCCTTGCGATGGCGCGCCGCTAGGGGGTGCGGGATCAGGCGATGCTGCGCGCGGGCGCGATCGCCTGGCCGGCCGCCTCGATCGCGGCATGCACTTCGATCACGGTCGAGCCGACCACCACTTCGTGCGCGCCGTCGAACGAAAGCACGCCGACATCGGCACCGGCCATGTTGATCGTCGCGACCGTCCGCACCGCGGCAATGTTGACCAGCATGGGGTCGCCGTTGATCGACTTGAGCATCACGAAACGCATTTTGGAACGGCCTTTACGCAGAGTATCTGCCCATCATAGGAAGATCCCCGGCCCTATGGACGGAAACGGCCGATTAAGTTGCGGCTGGCGTTCGCCGGCGCGGCAACCTATCTGGGAAATCGTACCCACCATTTTCGCCGACACGCATTTTTCGCGCTGCCGGCCATTTCCCGTTGAGGACCGAATGGACCGCGAAACCCGTCTCAAGCGCCTGCGCTTCCGCGCCTGGCATCGCGGCGTGAAGGAAGCAGATCTGCTGATCGGCGGCTTCTTCGATCGGCATGGCGCCGGCTGGAACGATGCCGAGATGGACCTGTTCGAGGAACTGCTCGAGGAGCAGGACGTCGATATCATGGCCTGGGCGATGGGCGTCGAGCCCGCTCCCCCACGCTATGCCGGTACGGTAATGACCGCCCTCAAGACCTTGAACTACGTGCCTATTTCTCGCTGAGCCCGAATGCCCGACCTCAAGACCATCCTCTCCGCGCAAAGGCCTCTCACCCTGTCGGGCGCCCCGGCCGGTTTCCTTCCCTGGATGCTGGCCGATCTGGCGCGCACGGGGCGGATGGCCGTCTTCGTCGCGCCCGACGAAGCCGCGATGCGCGCCGTGGCCGGCACCGCGCCCTATTTCGCGCCCGAGCTCGAAATCCTCGGCTTTCCCGCCTGGGACTGCCTTCCCTATGACCGCGCCAGCCCGACCCTGCGCGTCATGGCCGAACGGCTGGCTACGCTCCATGCCCTTCAGAACAAAAGCGAAAAGCCGCGCCTGCTGGTCACCACGGTAAACGCCGTCACCCAGCGCACGCTCACGCCCTTCCGCATCCGCCAGCTCGTTGCCCGCCTTGCGCCCGGCGAGCGTATCAGCCTGGAAAAGCTCGGAAATCTGCTTCAGGCGAATGGCTATATCCGCGTCGACACCGTGAACGACGCCGGCGAGTTCGCAGTGCGCGGCGGCCTGGTCGACCTCTTCCCCTCGGGCGCCGAACAGGCATTGCGGCTCGACTTTTTCGGCGACGAGATCGAGAGCGTCCGCACCTTCGATCCCTCGGACCAGCGCACCACCGGGCGGATCGACGGCTTCACGCTCCTCCCCGCTTCCGAGGCCCTGCTCGATGAGGAGTCGGTCAAGCGCTTCCGCACGCGATACCGGGAAAAGTTCGGCGCCACCGCCACCGGCGATCCGCTCTACCAGGCGATCAGCGACGGCCGCCGCCTCGCCGGCATGGAGCATTGGCTGCCGCTGTTCGAGGAACGACTGGAGACGCTGTTCGAGCATCTTCCCGGCGATGCGATCCTGATCCGCGACGCCGGCGATGCCGGTGCCGCCGAGGCGCGGTTCGAAGCGATCGCCGACTATCAGTCGAACCGCGTCCGCGCCCAGTCCGCCGATCCGGGCAGCTATCGCCCGCTCGCTGCCGATGCGCTCTATCTCGTTGCGAACGAATGGGAAAAGCGCCTCACCGACTGGCCGGCCCACACCAGCACGCCCTTTCACGAGCCGACCAGCGCCACCGTCCTCGATTTCGACGTCGACGGCCCGCGCGACTTCGCGCCCGAGCGCGCCGCCGGCGCCAATGTCTATGAAGCCGTAGTCGATCATATCGCCAAGCTACGGAAATCGCGCCAGAAACCGATACTCGCCAGCTATTCGAACGGCGCCCGCGAGCGCCTGACCGGGCTGCTCGCCGATCACGGCCTCAAGACCGCGCGCAAGGCGGACAGCTGGCACGAGGCGATGGGCATCGCCGACAGCGCGGTCGCGATGATCGTGCTGCCGCTCGATCATGGCTTCTCCGCCCCCGGCGTCGCGGTGCTCACCGAGCAGGACATGCTGGGCGACCGCCTCGTCCGCCGCTCGAAGCGCCGCAAGTCGACCGACGCCTTTCTCAACGAGCTGGCGACGCTCTCGCCGGGCGATCTGGTGGTGCACGTCGATCACGGCATCGGCCGCTATGAGGGCCTCACCCAGATCCCGGTGCAGAAGGCCCCGCACGACTGCGTCGCCCTCACCTATGCCGGCGGCGACAAGCTCTATGTCCCGGTCGAGAATCTCGAGGTCCTGAGCCGCTACGGCGCGGGCGAGGAAGGCGCGGCGCTCGACCGGCTGGGCGGCGAGGCCTGGCAGCGGCGCAAGAGCCGCATGAAGGAGCGGATCCGCGAGATCGCGGGCGAGCTCATCGCCACCGCCGCCAAGCGCGCCACCCGCCCCGCCGAAGTCGCCGAGCCTGATGCCGGCGGCTATCCCGCCTTTGTCGACCGCTTCCCTTATGAGGAGACCGACGACCAGGACCGCGCGATCGGCGACGTGCTCGAGGATCTCGCCGCCGGCCGCCCGATGGACCGGCTGATCGTCGGCGATGTCGGCTTCGGCAAGACCGAGGTGGCGCTGCGTGCTGCCTTCGTCGCGGCGATGGCCGGCATGCAGGTGGCGGTGGTCTGCCCGACCACCCTGCTCGCGCGCCAGCATTTCAACAATTTCACCCAGCGCTTCGAAGGCTTCCCGATCAAGGTGGGCCGCCTCTCGCGCCTGGTGGGCAGCACCGAGATGAAGGCGACCAAGGACGGCGCCGCCGACGGCACGATCGACATCGTCGTCGGCACCCATGCCGTCCTCGCCAAGGGCGTCGAGTTCAAGCGGCTCGGCCTGGTCATCGTCGACGAGGAGCAGCGCTTCGGCGTCACCCACAAGGAGCGGCTGAAGGCAATGAAGGCGGACGTCCATGTCCTCACCCTCACCGCCACGCCGATCCCACGCACGCTCCAGATGGCGATGTCGGGCCTGCGCGAGCTGAGCGTGATCCAGACCCCGCCGGTCGATCGCCTGGCGGTGCGCACCTATGTGATGCCCTGGGACCCGGTGGTGCTGCGCGAAGCCCTCCTTCGCGAGCATTATCGCGGCGGCCAGGCCTATTTCGTCACTCCGCGCATCTCGGACCTGCCCGAGATCGAGGAGTTCCTGCGGAGCGACGTGCCCGAGATCCGCTATGTCGTCGCGCACGGCCAGATGGCGGCGGGCGAGGTCGAGGAGCGCATGTCCGCCTTCTACGATCGCAAATACGACCTGCTCGTCTCGACCACGATCATCGAGAGCGGCATCGACATTCCCAGCGCCAACACGCTGATCATCAACCGGGCGGACAAGTTCGGCCTCGCCCAGCTCTACCAGCTGCGCGGCCGGGTCGGGCGCTCCAAGACCCGCGCCTATGCCTATCTGACCACCCCGGCCCAGCGCCTGATGACCGAGGCGGCGGAAAAGCGGCTCAAGGTGCTGTCCGACCTGGAATCGCTGGGCGCCGGCTTCCAGCTCGCCAGCCACGATCTGGACATCCGCGGCGCCGGCAACCTGCTCGGCGACGAGCAGTCCGGCCATATCAAGGAGGTCGGCTACGAACTCTACCAGTCGATGCTGGAGGAGGCGATCCTCGACGCCAAGGCCGGCGGCCTGCGCGACGAGCGCCCGCGCGACCTGAGCCCGCAGATCACCGTCGACGCGCCGATCATGATCCCCGAGGCCTATGTTCCCGATCTCGACCTGCGCATGGGCCTGTATCGCCGCCTCAACGACGTGGAGGACCGCGCCGGCATCGAGGCCTTCGCCGCCGAGCTGATCGACCGGTTCGGCAAGCTGCCCGAGGCGACCGAGAACCTGATCACGCTGATCGAGGCCAAGCTGAACGCCAAGCGCGCCTGCATCGCCAAGCTCGACGTCGGCCCCAAGGGCGCGCTGGTCAGCTTCCACGACGACAAATTCCCCAATGTCGACGGCCTGCTCGCCTATGTCGACAAGCTGGAGGGCACGGCGAAGCTGCGCCCCGACATGAAGCTGGTGATCACCCGCGCCTGGGCGACGCCCCAGGCCCGGCTCAACGGCGCGCTCCAGCTGTCCCGGGGCCTCGCGAAAGCGGCGGGATAAACCCGTAGCGCCCCGCACCTCCGCCCTCGTGGCCTCCTAGAATGGGGGGACTGGCCCGCCGCCTGACCGGTGGGTCTCCCCCCAAGGAGTGCCGAGTGACCGACCCCATTTCTTCCCGTCTCGCGTTCATGGAGATGGATGCCGCCCAGCGCGCCACGCTTTCCGGAAACGGCGCGCTGATCCGTTCGGCGATCGGCAAGGCACTCGACCGCTTCTACGCCCGCGTCCGCGCCACGCCGGAGACCGCGCGCTTCTTCGCCGGCCCCGGGCACATGCGCAGCGCCCAGACGGCGCAGGAAGGCCATTGGAACCACCTCGCCACGGGGCAGTTCGACGCGCAATATCACCAGAGCGTGCGCCGCATCGGCGCCACCCATGCGCGCATCGGGCTCGAGCCGCGCTGGTATGTCGGCGGCTATGCGCTGGTGCTCGAGCAGCTGCTCCACGAGGCGATGGCGCGCACGCCCTGGTGGCGGCGCCTGCTCGGCACGCTGCGCCCGCGCGCGC
>WPCJ01381141.1_pt1 | contig 11959 bp, 16 predicted proteins | sample 5399831 | NCBI WGS metagenome assembly WPCJ01 (sample SAMN12869470, study PRJNA574797) | sludge metagenome | isolation source: wastewater treatment of pH10 | place: China:Beijing | collected 2019-05-20 | reverse complement strand
GGTGCGCAGCGCTGGACGGCGCGCACGGCGGCCTCGGCGACCGCCTGGCCGGCGGGACCGGATGGAATGGCCTTGATCTCGGGTGGCCCGGCGAGGTCACCGTCGATGGTGAAGGTCACGCGCAGCGGCACGACCATTTGGTCGACGCCATCGGCTCCGACCGGTGGATTGAAGCAGGCGGTCACGGCGGCGGTCAGCGCGTCGAGCTCGCTCTGGCTCATCTCGGCCACCGGACCGGTGCGGTTCTCCGAGCCGAGCGAGGCCTCCTTGTCGGACTCGCGCCCGCCACCGCCGGACGGATCCACCTTGTTGAGGAGCGCCGCCATCTCGTTGGGGTCGAAGTCCTCGCTCTTGGAATCCTTCTGCGTCTGCTTGGGCTTTTCCTTGACGGGCTTGGCAGGCGTCTTGTCGGGCGCGTCGGCGGTGTCCTCGGTCGGCGTCGGGGCCGGCGGCTTGGGCTTCACGGGCGGCAGCTTCGGCGGAACGGGAGCCGGCTTGTCGGCTTCCTTGATCTTCTCGGCGATCTCGCCCGTGTCGGCCTTGGGGGCCTCCTCGAGCGCCGCCGTCTTCGTCTCCTCCGGCTTTTCGGCCGGCGGCGGCGTTTCGGCGCGCGGCACCGGGCAGATCATCCTGGCCGGCATCGCGGGCTCGCAGCTTTTCAACGCGCTCACCTCCTTCATCATCACCAAGTCGGCCAACGCCGAGCAGGCGCGCGGCATCATGTTCTGGCTGCTCGGCAATCTGAGCGGCGTGCGCTGGCCGGATGTGACGCTGGCCGTGCCTGTCGCCGCCATCGGCCTTATCGCCTGCGTGTGGTATGCGCGCGCCCTCGACGCCTTCGCCTTCGGGGCCGAATCCGCCGCTTCGCTGGGCATTCCGGTGCGCACCGTACAGACGGTGCTGATCGGGCTGACCGCGCTCGTCACCGCCGTTATGGTCTCCATCGTCGGCTCCATCGGCTTTGTCGGGCTGGTCATCCCGCACGCGGCGCGCTTCGTGGTCGGCGTGCGCCATGGCCGGCTGGTGCCGGCGACGGCGCTGATCGGAGCCGCCTTCCTGATCGCGGCCGACGTGCTTTCGCGCACGATGATCCCCGGACAGGTGCTGCCCATCGGCGTCATCACCGCGCTGGTCGGCGCGCCGGCCTTCGCCCTAATCCTCCTCAAGGGGCGGCGCCGGCCATGATCCTTCAGGCACGCAATCTGGGCTGGCGCGTGGGCCGCACGCAGATCGTCGGCGGCGTGGACCTTGCCATGTATGAGGGGGAAACGCTGGGGCTCGTCGGGCCCAATGGTTCCGGAAAATCCACGCTTCTGCGGTTGCTCTCCGGCATCCTGAAGCCGACGGCCGGCGAGGTCGCGGTCGAAGGCCAGCCGCTCGGCGCCCTGCCGCGCCGGCTGGCGGCGCAGAAGATCGCCTATCTCGAACAGCAGGCCGATACCGGCGAGGCGATCACCGTGCGCGATGCGGTGGAGCTTGGCCGCACGCCGTGGCTGACGCCGCTGCAACCATGGTCGCATGAGGACGACCGCATCGTCGCCGAGGCGCTGGCCGACGCCGATCTGCACGGTTTCGAGAAGCGCTATTGGGCCACGCTGTCCGGCGGCGAGAAGCAGCGCGTGCATCTGGCGCGCGCGCTGGCGCAGCGCCCGCGCATTCTTCTGCTCGACGAGCCCACCAACCATCTCGACGTGCGCCACCAGCTTTCGATCCTGAAGCTGGTCGCGGCCCTGCCGGTGACGTCGATCGTCGCTCTGCACGACCTCAACCAGGCGCTCACCTGCGACCGCGTCGGCGTCATGGCTGGCGGGCGGCTGGTGGCACTCGGCGCGCCCGAGGAGGTGCTGGACGTGGAACGCATCGCGGAGGTGTTCGGCGTGCGCGCCAGCATCGTCGTCGACCCCGCCGACGGCGCCCGGATTTTCCGTCTCGATCACATACGCTGAAAGGAATACCATGCGCATCGCCGCATCCGCCCTTATCTTTGCCTTGCTTGTCCCCTCAGCGCCCGCCGTCGCCGGAATGCATGAGGTGAAGATGCTGAACCGCAACGAGACCGGCCCGATGGTCTATGAGCCGGATTTCCTGCAGGTTGCGCCCGGCGACACGGTGAAGTTCATCAAGACGACCAGCGGCCATAATGCCGCGACGATCGACGGCATGGTACCGGAGGGAAATCCCGGCTTCCTCGGCCAGATCAATGAGGAGATCGAGGTCAAGCTCGATCAGGAAGGTTTCTACGGCATCAAGTGCTCGCCGCATTACGGCATGGGCATGGTGATGGTCATCCGCGTCGGCGATGCGGCCCGGCCGGCGTCCTTCCCGGCCGACAATGTGCCCCAGCGCGCCAGGAAGCGCTTCGAGGACATCCTCGGCCGCAACGGGTTCGGGAAATGAACGCGCCTCTGCCGCATGCCGGCAATTTCGACCTCAAGGAGGAAATCCGCTCCTACTGGTCGAAACGCGCCGAGACCTTTGATCTCGCCTTCGGCCACGGCATATTCTCCGAGGCAGAATTCAGCGCCTGGCAGCGGCCGATCCGCGACACGCTGGGCGAGGAACCGCTCAAGGTGCTGGAGCTCGCCTGCGGCACCGGCGAAGTCACGCGGCTGATCCACGATCTCGGCCACGACGTCACCGCGCTCGACTTCTCGGAGGCGATGCTGGAGGTGGCGCGCGCCAAGCACAATGGCAAGGAGCGGCTGCGCTTCATCCTTGCCGATGCCGAAAACACCATGGAACCGGATGCCGCCTACGACGCCATCGTCTGTCGTCATCTTGTGTGGACGCTGACCGCCCCACAGGCGACGTTCCGCGAATGGCTGCGCCTGCTGAGACCCGGCGGCCGGCTGCTCGTCTATGACGGCGACTGGACGAAGCCCAGCCTGACGGGCCGCCTGTTCGCGCGGCTGGTCGCGCTGCTCGACCGCATCCACGGAGCCGACCCCTACTACGACGGCGCGCTCAGCGACAGGCACGCCAAGATCATGCGCGCCCTCCCCTTCGGCGAGGGCCTGACCTATGACGGGCTTGCCGCGCTTCTAGCCGAGGCCGGCTTCGTGGACGTCCGCTACAGGTCGCATGACGCTATCGCCAGGGCGCAACGGCAAGGCGCCGACCTGCGCAACCGGTTGCGCACGCGCGTCTACCGCCGCTTCATCCTGAGCGCGCGGCGACCACTGCCCTGACGCCCCCGGTGTATCCGCGATCCGGCCGGCGGCGTTGTCAGCCTTCCCGGTAGTAGTAGCTGTAGCCGTTGAGGGCCGGCGCGCCGCCAAGATGGGCATAGAGCACCTTCGATCCCTGGGGGAAGAAGCCCTTGCGCGTCAGGTCGATCAGGCCTTGCATGGATTTGCCTTCATAGACAGGATCGGTGATCATCGCCTCGGTGCGCGCGGCAAGCCGGATCGCCTCGTTGGTTTCCTCCGAGGGCACGCCATAGGCCGGATAGGCATAGTCGGGATTGATGACGATCTCGTCCTCGCGGATGGCGCGGCCGAGGCCCACCAGTTCGGCAGTGCCGTCGACGATCTGGCGCACCTGCGCGCGGGTCTGGTCACAGGTTCCGGAGGCGTCGATGCCGATCACCCGGTCGGCGCGGTCCTGCGCGGCGAAACCGACGATCATGCCGCCCTGGGTCGAGCCGGTGACGACGCAGACGACGATGTAGTCGAACTTGAAGCCCAACCCCTCTTCCTGCTGCGCCACTTCCTCGGCGAAGCCGACATAGCCGAGCGCGCCGAATTTATGCACCGAGGCGCCGGCCGGGATCGGATAGGGCTTGCCGCCCGCATCCTTGACCGACTGGATGGCGTCTTCCCAGCTCTTGCGGATGCCGATGTCGAAGCCGTCCTCGACGAGGCGGCTGTCCGCGCCCATCAGGCGCGTCATCAGTATGTTGCCGACGCGGTCGTAGACCGCATCGTAATGCGGCACCCATTTTTCCTGGATGACCACGCATTTCATGCCGATCTTGGCGGCGGTGGCCGCCACCATGCGGGTGTGGTTCGACTGTACGCCGCCGATCGACACCAGCGTGTCGGCACCCGAGGCGATGGCGTCGGGCACGATATATTCGAGCTTGCGCAGCTTGTTGCCGCCCATGGCGAGGCCCGAATTGCAGTCGTCGCGCTTGGCCCAGACCTCGACCTTGCCGCCGAGCGCCTCGCTCAGCCGGGGCAGATGCTCGATGGGTGTCGGGCCGAAGGTGAGCGGGTAGCGTTCGAATTTTTCAAGCAGGGACATTGACGGGCTCCGTTGCGAATTCGAGGCGCAAGGTAGGGCAATCTGGATGAAAGGTGCTCTCTAATTTTGACTGATCAGAACGCCATAAATCTGCTATGAGGCGATATATCCAATGATTTTCATTATTTCTGGTAGGATTATGGAAGATTCTTCCACAATTGTTTTGGACCGCACCGACATCAAGATATTGCGCGCCCTGCAAGCGGACGGACGACTGACCAATGCCGAGCTCGCCGCGCGCGTGAATGTCAGCCCCGCCACCTGCCACCGGCGCACGCAGCGCCTGTTCGAAGAAGGGCACATCACCGGCGTGCGGGCGGAAATCGCGCCGGCCTCCGTCGGCCTTGGCGCCGTGGTGATGGTTGGCGTGGTGCTCGACCGCTCGACGCCCGAAAGCTTCGCCGCCTTCGAGGCCGCGGTTCTGGAAATCAAGGATGTCCTCGACTGCAATCTGGTGGCCGGCGATTTCGACTATCTGCTGAAGATCAGGGTGCGCGACATGGCCGATTTCAACAAGCTGCACGGCCAGAAGCTGATCGCCCTTCCGGGCGTGCGCCAGACCCGCACCTTCTTCGTCATGAAGGAGGTGAAGGACAATGCACGCCTGCATTTCTGATGCGTGAAGGCAGGCGCGGCCGATTGCGGGGCTGAAGCGCCAGCGCCGTATATCGTGCGATCCGTTCCCGGTGGGAAACGGCCGGCACTCCTTGACCGGAGAAAGCAGCTTCAGCGGTGGCCGCGACGGCCAGACCATCCGTCATCGTCTCGAAAGCAGGCGGTGCGAGGTGTTTTGGAATCGCTGTGCGCATCCCTGTGCGAGCCGGCCCGGGCGCCGCCGCGGAGTTGCCCCCTTCTCCGACGCGCACCATGTGGACTGCTACCCTGCGGGCATAGCTGTCCTTTTGAGAGCCCTCTCCTGCTTCTACCCGAACTTCAATGCAGGGTGATGATGCCGTCGACCGCCTGCCATTCGGAAGGCTTGATCAGGTGGTGATGGGCGACCCGCACCGAATGCAGCGGGCCGTCCAGCTCCCGGGTCCAGTAGTCCAGGAAACCCCGCAATTCAGGGAAATGCGGCGCCAAATCGTATTCCTGCCAGATGTAGAGCTGAAGCAGGCTCGGGTGATCGGGCATGTGGTAGTGGATTTCGGCCGTGGTCAGGCCGTAGCCCTTCAACTGGAGTTCGAAATCCCTGCTGACCGTGGTGGCCATCGGCGCATCCTTCCCATGGTCCGGGCTGGTTCCCTCGAAACCGTGCCTGCCCCGGTCGCAAGGCGACGGTCCGAGCGGATGATGCGAACTTTTCCGGCGCGATCGAACTCCTTGACCTTTTTCCTTGCGCCACCCGATTCGCGCTCGGTCACCCACCCTTCTGGAATTGTCGCCGATTGCCCTGCAAATTCAAGCCGGCAATGCTTCACGATTTCAAAAAACTTCGTGATTCCATGGCACTAGCACCAACTCAGTGCGAGTGCCAGAAAGCGGATGCGTGCGGTCTCAATCGGCGATGCCGAGATGGTCCTTGGCCGCGGCGCTCATCATGTCCGGCTCCCACGGCGGCTCATAGGTGAGCTTCACGTCGACGAACTCGATGCCCTCCACCGCCCATGCCGCCTCACGCGCGCCGTCCTTGAGGTAATTGGTCGCCGGGCAGCCCCGGGTGGTCGTCGTCATGACGATGGTGGCGGTGCCGCCGTCCTCGACGACCACGTCATAGACGAGGCCGAGGTCGATGATGTTGAAGCCGAGTTCGGGGTCGATCACCAGCCTGAGCGCATCCTCGATCTTCGCAGCGAGCGTGCTGGGTTCCGTGTCTTCCTGCGGCGGCGGCTTGCGCAGAGGCTCGAGGACGACGGGCGCCCCCGACATGAAATGCTCCATGATGATTCCGAGCAGGGCCGGCTTGAGGTGCCGCCAGTCGCCGGCATTGCGGGTGATGGTGATGGAGTCCGCGTCGAAGGACAGGGCCGCCACGCCCCTGATCTCGAACAGTTTCGCAGCCAGTGGCGAGCGGCCGGCCTCCGCCCGGTCGCGAATTTCAAGTGTCCCGTGCGGCAGGACCTGCCGGCCGGGCAGAAATTTCAGGGTCGCGTCGTCGCCTGTCGTTTCGGTCTGGATGAACATGCTTGGCCTCGGTGGTTCTGCGGCTGCGTTCTAGGCCGCCGCATCATGGGCGCCACCATTGCGCACGAGTATCCGGTAGGTGGTGCCGTCAGGCTCGAAACCGCCGCGCCAGGCATGGCCGCGCTTGGTGAGTTCCGGCAGCAGGAAGATCGGTTCGCGGCACAGCAGCGCCGACAGCACTTCACCCTGCTCCATCGTTTCGAGGGCGGCCAGGATCAGCACCATCGGCTCGGGCGGCTCGCGGTCGCGGCTGTCCATGTGCCGGACCGGCTCCGGCCAGCCGTCGGCATCGCCTGCACCGGTTGTTTTGGGCAAGGGCCCGGGATCGGCGGCGGCGGGCGCTTCGGAACGGTGGAACAGCACCTCCCAGTCGCCCTCCCCGATCTCGCGCGCCTCATAACTGAAGCCCCGGTTGCCGAGAAGCTGGAACAGGGGCACCGGCTTGAAGGAGGCCAGCAGCCGCAAGCCCTCGTGCGGCGCCAATGCCTCGACGGCCTGGATGATTTCGGACAAGGGTTCCCCGCCGTCGCGCAGGATCGGGCGGACGTCGAGGTCAACGAAGATATCGGTCATCGGAAAGGCTCCTGTCATCAGCCTGTGGCGGCAAGGGAAATGAGAAGATGGGGACGATGCGCGCCTTCGGGCAACCGGTTGCCGGCGGCCACGTCCGACAGCAGGCGCGTGCGCACCAGCTGGGCCGCAATGGCGATGGTCGCGACCAGCATGGCGCCTGCCGCCAGCCGGAACAAGAGGGGCTGCGCAATGGCAAGCGCCACGCTGCCGCTCCAGACGGCGGCATAGTAGAGGAGGAACCATTTGCGGGCGCGGGCTTCGACCACAAGGTCCTGCACACGCGGAGTCGGCTGCTTGCCGAGCACCGGCCCGTAGCATTCCAGCCAAGTCAGGAAGGCGACGATCTTGTAGAGCTTGGCGAGGCCGAGCCCGCCAAGCCAGCCGAAGGCCAGAAGGAAGACGAGCGTGCCGATCTGGTCGAAGAAGAGGTCGAGGGCGAGCAGCACGGCGCCCAGCACCGCCGCCGTCGCCAATGAAACCAGAGCCAGCGCCGCCATCTGGCTGTTCAGCTCGATGATGCGGCGCTTGCGGGTGCGATAGAGGTAGACGATGTCCGCGCCATAGAGCGCGAGAGAGACGGCGCCGAGGACGGTGCTCGCCAGAAGCGCCGGGAAGACAGAAATGTCGAGAAGGGCCAGCGCAAGGCCGCCGACGATGGCCACGGCAAGGGCGCCGGTCCCTAGCCAGAGCGCCGTGCGCGGCCGCAGCCCGTCAAGCTCCGGGGCGAGCATGAACATGGCCAGCAGCCGGTAACCGACGCCCATCGCCACGAAGGTCAGCCAGCCTCCCAGCCCGGCGATGATGTGGAGGGGAAGGCCCGATGCGGCGATGGCGGCAAGCGCCTCCGATGGCAACAGGGCCGCGAAGGCGAAACTGAAGATGGCGCCCAGCGTGACGGTCGCCGCAAGACATGCAAGCCCGACGGCGACGAAGCGCGCCGGCAGCGGCAGCGGGCGCGCCGCCCACAGGGTGCGGCCGAGATTGTAGAGGACGATCGCAAAGCCGGCCGCCAGCGCTGTCGCCGCATAGGGCAGCAGCGACGGCGTCGGCGCGATGGTGCCGGCAAGCTGGAGGAAGCCGCAAAGCAGCAGGCCAAGGCCGGCCACCAGCAGAACCAGCGCGGGCAGCGGCAGCGTGTCGCTGTGAAGATTGCGTGCCACCAGAACGGGCACGAACTGGAACAGCGCGCCGCACAGCAGCAGGCTGAGCCAGCCGATGGCGATCAGGTGGACGAGCACCAGCGTCTGCGGCGCGCGCAGCGGCGCGGCGGGAAAGCCGTATCCGGCGAGCATGAGCGCTTCGCCGAGGACCAGCGCGGCGAGCGCGACGGCAAAGTAGGACATCGTCCAGCGTGAAAGACTGACACCGGTCATGACCATGGCCTCGGCGGCGTGACGCCGGCGGAGACCGGCGCCACGGGTGAATGGATTCAGGCGGCCTTGGCGAATTTGGCGATCTCGACGCGCCAGACCTGCGGCCCCTGCTCGACATAGGTCCACGAGAACTCTCCCGGATATTCGGCCTCGAGCTGGTAGCGCAGCGGCTTCGGATCATGGTCGTTGACGAGGAGGAAGGAGGCGCCGGGCTGCAGCGCGTCGACAAGTGCGAAAATCCTCGCATGCCGCTCGGCCGGGACGAGAACGCGAACGTCGATGACGTCAGGTGTGCTGGATAAATCACTCATGGGAAGCCTCTTTGGAAAATCTCTTTGGTTGAGGAAGGACGATCCTTGCGGATGCGCATTCAATCTTCGCCTCAAAAGATATATTGTCAATATATCTTTTACGGGCTACCGTAGCCGGCATGAAGCTGGGTGCCGGGCATGGTTCTTTCCGCCCCGGCCCGCCAGCCGCCGGAAGGCGAGACCTTGAAGGAGACGATGCCATGGACAGGCCTCGACCCCGCGAAACGGTCATGGATATGGCGGGCGTGATGACCAGACGCCTCATGTGCCTGTGCGGCATGCGGGCGACGGGCGTCGTGCCACCGTCCGTGGTCCTGGTACCGCTGCCGGACGACAATGCGGAACGGCGCCTGGATTGGCATCTGCGGCTCGAACGGCTCCATGCGGCGGCCAATGCCGGACCATGGGCGGGGCCATGCGCCGACTGCGGCGCGCTGATCGTCGCCATGGAGGCGATGGAGCGCGACAGGCATGCATAGGCAAAGGAGAAAGCGATGACACAGTTCGCCGAAGACCGGTTGTATATGGCATTGAATGGGTTCACGCAGGCAATCGGGCCGGACGACGCTTCTACGCGCCTGCGCCACGAAGCCCTGATCGCCGCCGAGTTCGACCGCTGCCACCCGGGCGATTCCTTCGAGGACCTGAAGCGGCGAGCCCGCTTCTCCAAGGAGGACCAGGGTTTGCTCTGGGACTGGATGGCGCGCGCCGCGCGCATCGAGGCGTCTGCCCGGGATCGGAAGCCGGACGAACCGGTTGCGCTTGCCGCCTGAAGGTCGGCCACAACTCCCTTCGCGCCTCTGGCCTGCATGATGGGGCATTCGCACCGTGCGGGCCTGGCTTCGCCGGCTGGTGATAAGATGATTTCCCAATCCATCTTATGGTGCCAGATGTGACCGATTGTTGCTAACATGGGCGGCCTGCCGACGGCGCCGCGCTGGATGGGGTTACATGCGACTGACGATGTTCACCGACTACGCCCTGCGGGTGCTGATGTATGCGGGCATGGCCGGCGACCGGCTGATCACCATCGAGGAGACTGCGAAAGTCTATGGGATTTCGAGGGCTCATCTGATGAAGGTGGTCAACATATTGACGAAAGGCGGCTATCTGAAAGGCGTTCGCGGCCGGTCGGGCGGCTTCAGGCTCGCCATGCCGCCGGAACAGATCAATCTCGGCGCCGTTGTGCGGGCGACAGAGCCGGACTTCGCCCTGGTGGAGTGCTTCGCCACGGGCAACCAGTGCATCATCAGCAGGTGTTGCCGCCTTCCCAATGTCCTCAACGAAGCGCTGAACTCCTTCGTGGCGACCCTCGACCGCTATACTGTCGCGGACCTGATGTTCTCCCAGAACGCCTTCAACAGGTCGCAGGCCTCCGAAACGGTGATGCGCGGGCCTGATTTCCTTGCTGCGGATGCCCGGTCCTGATTCCACGCGCGCTATGCGGCGGGCAGGCCGTCCTGCTTCATGCCGTCGCTCGCGAAGGCGCTGAATATCTTGACCAGCGCCGGAATTTCGGCCCCCGCAAGCGAATAGTAGACCACCCGGCCATCCTTTCTGGTCTTGACCAGGTTGCCCAGCCGCAAGCGGGCCAGATGCCAGGAAACCACCGATTGCGGCAGTTCTACCGCCTTCACCAGTTCGGAAACCGACTTCTCGCCATGGGTGAGGATGGTCAGGATGAGGAAGCGGCCCTCATGGGCGGCCGCCTTGAGGATTTCGCTGACCTCTCGTGCCCAATTGGTCGAAGCATCGGCAGGTGCCGCGCCGAAATAGGGGTTGCGGTGCCGAGAGGAGGCGGACCGACCGGCAGAGGGGTGAAGATCGAGTTCCATCGGCTTCTCCGGATTGCGATGAAACGCACCATAGGCGTTTTGCCGACGCTTCTATTTGGCCTGGATCAAACAGAAGCGATATCGATGCATGGCTGCACCTCCGGCCGAACCGCGGCTGTTGGATCAGGCTGATGGAAGCCCCGCCATGCGGGTGTCGCGGCGGATTTCTGGCAGAGCCGTCTCGGCGACCGCAGTGAGGCACCAGTCCGCGACCCGCGCGGCATCGGGCGGCAATTGCTGCGCCATTCCGTCGGTGAATTCGAGGAACGCCGGCAGGTTCAGCCCGTTGACGCCCACAAGCACGGGAAGCCCGCGTTCGAGGGCATGCGCCATGCAGCCGGCCAGACCCTTGCCTTCCGCTTCCTGCTTGCCGAATTTGTTGACCACCAGCAGTTCGGCCTTCGCCAGCGCGCCGGCAACCCACAGCGTCGATTGCTCCAGCGCCCCGGCATCCAGCCGGCAGCCGCGCGCTTCCGCCCCGCGGTCGACATTGATGCGCACCACCGGGCCGTCGGGCAGCAGGCGCAGATCCATGTCGCAACGGGGGCGGTCGTGCCGCTCGATATTGGTCTGCACGGTTCCGGCCAGGGCCATGCCACGGGCTTCCAGCCGTTCGACGACCTCGGCCAACAGCAGGTCGATGCGGCCCTTCCCCTGTACGGTCACGTAGCCCAGTTTCATCACGGCTCTATCCTTCGTGGAAGGGCAGGAATTCCAGCATGTCGCCACGTTGGATGCGGTCTGTTTCCGACGGGATCAGCAGCAGGCCGTCGGCTTGCGCAAGCAGCGCCACCCGATGCGAAACCTCCGAGGTGGCGATCTCCACCGCCCGCGTGCCATGTCCGTCATAGGTGCCGAGGCGGGCCGGCAGGAACTCGCAGCGCCCCGGCGACCGCACCCGGTCGAAGCCGGCCCGCACGATGATGCGCCGCGGCGCGCCGTCCGTCAGCCCCGCCAGGGCTTCGGCGATGCGGGCTCCGATCACGTGCCAGGTCACGAAGGCCGAAACCGGGTTGCCCGGCAGGCCGAGATAGAGCGCGGCGCCGATCCGCCCGATGATCAGCGGCTTGCCGGGCTTCATCGCCACCTTCATCACGTGGATGACGCCGCCCGCAGCGCGCAGGACCGCCGGCATATGGTCTTCGTCGCCGACGGAAATGCCGCCGGTGGTCACCACCAGATCGGCTTTGCGGGACGCTTGTTCCAGTGCCTCCCGCAGCCGGTCGGGCTGGTCGGGGATGGCACCCATGTCGATCGCCTCCACCCAGGGCAGGTCGAGAGAACCCTGAAGGTGGTAGCGGTTGGAATTCCAGATCTGCCCCGGCGCCAGCGGCGTGCCGGGCGCCCGCAGTTCGGAGCCGGTGCTGAAGAAGGCGACGCGGATACGGCGGCGTACAGTGACTTCGCCGCAACCCGTGGAGGCCAGAAGCGCCGCCGCGCGCGGGCCGATGCAGCGCCCGGCCGGCATGATCTCGGTGCCTGCGGCGAGGTCCTCGCC
>WPCJ01203197.1_pt1 | contig 11960 bp, 11 predicted proteins | sample 5399831 | NCBI WGS metagenome assembly WPCJ01 (sample SAMN12869470, study PRJNA574797) | sludge metagenome | isolation source: wastewater treatment of pH10 | place: China:Beijing | collected 2019-05-20 | reverse complement strand
GTGGTAGATTGTCACCATTTTATGCATTCAAAATATTCAAGCGGAACATTGCTCATGCCGGTATGTTTTTATTCAGGCTGTATTCGGACGCCTATCGGTGAGCTGACCGTTATTGTGAATGATCAGGGGGCGGTTATGCGCCTTGATTTTGAGAATGACAGCCGCGTTCATCCGGCCAATACACAAATCCCTGTTACGCGGCATGATGATGCAGCTGTAGGCCATGTCGCTGAACAGATACATCAGTATTTCGCAAAGGAGAGACGTCATTTTGATCTAACACTTGCACCGCTTGGCACGCCTTTTCTGAAGGCAGCATGGCAGGAGCTTGCAAAAGTGCCTTATGGTACAGTCGTCACCTATGGTGAACTTGCAGAGCGTGCCGGTCATCGCGGCTCTGCACGTGCTTTTGGCCGCGTGAATGCGATTAATCCGATATCAATTATTGTTCCCTGTCACCGCGTTATCGGCGCCAATGGTCAACTAACAGGCTTTAGCGGCGGCCTAGCCAAGAAAGAAGCACTGTTGCGTCTGGAAGGCAGCCTTTATCAGGAACGCTTACTCTGACAATGTAGTAGCAGTTCATAGCTTCCCGTCATCCTCGCTTAAGCGATTGAGGTGAAGCCCTTAACAGTCGCTCGCTTCTCACCTTTAGGGCGAGAGTGCTACTGCGAGAGTTTTTCTTCTGTGAGAAGGACTATCGAATTTCAGATATTTTTTGGAGATTTGGTTGCGGAGGCGCGCAGCCACCGATACCGACATTTATTCTCAATTGAAATTTAAGCCTTACCTATTAGGTTCCAGACTCATTGAGTTTCACAGCGAGAAGATGACGGTTGCGGCGATGAGGATGGCTGAGAGTAAAGTCTCCGGACATCTGCGGTATCGGGTTGCAACGCGCCGCCAGTCCTTGAGGCGGCCGAACATAATCTCGATGCGATTGCGTGTTTGTAGCGCCGCTTGTCATATTTGCAGTTTCGCGCCAGCTGAACCTATCATTTCAAGTGAATGTGAAAGTGAACCCAAAATCCATGAATTTGCATCATCACAACACCAGACAGACCATATAAGCGAGATCGCGCACCAGCAAGACACCCTAAGATATGAAGCTGAAATATGAATGCTTATTCTTTTGCGAATATAGGGCCTGACAATTGAGGAAAAATTTTTAGCCCGGAATGGAGCCGATAGGCCAATCACCGAAACTCACCTCAATTTCCGAAGCTTCGGATAGACACATCATCACAAGTGAAAATGCTTTTTCACCCTCTGCATACCAAGCTGCCTCTTGGGCATTCTTATCTGCAAATTGTCCATAGCAGACCGCAGCCACACTCCCGTCAGCGGCGATCATCACGCCCCAATTCACGTCACCACCACTCGCTGGCTCAAAACCACGTGTATAAAGAAGTTTTTCACCCACCTTCATGATCGGTGTGACGTTCTCACTTCTGTATAAAGAATATCGCGCACGTCCCCAGTCGGCACTGCGGCTTCAATAGCAGCGCGCACCTGCGGGTGGTTCAGAAAACGCGTGCCATCCACTTCATCATAGACATATTTTCCAGCATAAACAGCCAACGGCGGCGTAGCCGATACCATTTCAGCCTGTGCGAATACATTGGAAATCGAGAATAGATTAACCAAGGACGACAACCCAATAAAGGGTAACAATTTCATTAAAACAAATCTTTTAAATGTTATAAAATCTTAAGCCATTACTCACCTATTTGCGCTGACTACCACGATAGACTTTTTGATCAAGATCGCACAGGCTCTCCTATAGGAGAGCCACAACCACGAAATTTTATATACGCAGAGCTTAGTTCTGCATTTTTTTCATCTGTTCGCACATGGTCTGCTTCTGACTTGCACTGCCTGCAGCAATTTTAGCTTTGGTTTCTTCATAGCCTTTGGTAAAAATTGTGTCGAACTCTGCTGATGAAAGTCCGCCAGCGGAAGATGCAGATTGCTGTCCTGCCTTCATTTCTTTCAGCTGATCAGCAGAATAACTACCACATTCTTCAGCCATGGCATGCATCGCGCCGCCGAACTCGGCGATTTTTGCCATATTTTCTTTTTCCTGCGCCATAACAGCACTTGGCACAAACACAGTCGCGCATAAGGCGGCCGCAAATAACGTTTTTGTTACACTTGAATAGAACATAGAAATTCTCCCGCAATAAATAGCCAAATAAAAGCTGCTGGCCTGCGTAAAGCACCCTGCAATAGTTTTCAATGATAAAATTATAGTATCGTGTAAGTATTATTGGCTTTTATTCTCACAGCGCAGCCATTCAAATTTTCCTGAATCATAGCACCAACCAGCTTGCTCCATGGCATCTTCAAGCGCGAATAGCGGGGCAATTTTGGTTTGCCCATCACGCTGACAAGTGAAGGACGCGATATCCTCGTCCCCTTTGGAGATGTGAACACCTGCTTCCAGCTCGGCCTCCTCATCAAGCCGGTCGAAGCTCTGCCACACCTGATATTTGTAGCCCTCATTATTAAAGGTAACAGTTGAATTAATGGCTCTGCCAACACCTTTCCAAGGCGCTACCGTTTTGGCAGAAAAAGCCTCACTCAACGAGAGCCCGTCTTTGCCCTTTTCGGTAAATTGATAAGTAAATTTCGGGGCTGCATCACCATTCTCCGGCTCAATACAAATTTGGAGATGCTTATTCTTGGCAACATTACAGGAAATAAATGCTTCACCCGAGCAATCAGGCGCAGCGAATGCAAGTTCCGTATCAACCACTGCTAGCCCGCCGCCCAGTGCCAGCAGTGTTAAAAAGGAAGTAACAAGGCTTTTATTTCTCATAAAGATAAACCACAAAATAAAGAAACTTATATACTTGAATCAACGTGCATTAAGATTGACACATAGGGCGTATACATTAAGCATTTGCATTTTGAAATAACGAATCAAGGATACTTATGCAAAAACCTGTCTTCATTCTGATAGCCAGTCTGGTGCTTGGTACTATTTTTGGTTTTCTGGATGTCAGCAGTTTTATAGCTGATCAAGGCTTGAGCAATATTACCGGCTACGGTATTGGTGCTGCAGCAGTAACTATTCTTGGTATTGCCGGATTAATACGCCTGTCATGGGTCATTGCAGGCGCTGTTATCAACGGCTTACTCATTGCGGCTTTTGCCTATTTTGCATCCAACGGTATTCTGACAGGTGAATTTACCGGGCAAACAGTGGTAGCCACACCGCTTTTGATGATCATTTTGCTGCCGCTGCCATTTTGGGTTTCTTATGCGCAGACCCGTCATTTTGATTATGCAATCGTCTATCAATCCGCATGGAATATTTGCTGGCGCGTCTTCGGAGCGCTTGCCAGCCTATTTTGGGTCGCGATTTATTCAACCGCCTCGGGCATCGGTTCAGATATTGTCGATCCGGAACTGATGCGCTTTTTTCCATGGCTCATTGGTGGAGCGATAGCCGGTGTGGTTGCCATATTAACAGATCGGCTTGAGCCATCTTTCATCTCGCCAAGATCGCGCTTCATTGCACATCTGATCGGGCCGCAGTTGCTGTTGCCGCTCATGGCAATGATGATGCTGATCGTATTTTTCAGCACAGAAGCGGTCAATGACTCTCAGTTTTCAATCAGCCTCACTTTATGGGCCATGCTGAGCTGGTCAATTATTGCCACCATCATTGCCGAGCGTAATGAAGCAGAGCGTCTGCAAGGTGGTTATGACAGGCTAGGCAAAATCGCAGTGATTGCTGTTTTGGCTTTCGGGTTCCTGACCGCATGGCTGCTTTATGGTGATTATCAAAGTTTCGGTCTGGTGCCAGTTGATGTCACATTCATTTACCTGACAGTCATCGGGCTTATCTACGGCTTTGCCTATCTATGGGCACTAACCGGCGGAGCAGCATGGGCACAGCGTTTACGCTGCATCAACCTTGTCATGGTGCTTCCGGTTTACTGCATTTTTGCTCTGGCTTTGACGGATGCGCTCTCGCCGCTACGAGTTGCCGCACAGCAGCAAGTGAGCATGGCCTTGGCGGGAGATGCGCGCTTTACCGAACATAGTGTCAAGCAGCTGATGAAATGGGGGCAACCCGGTGCCGATGCCCTCAAAACCTTAAGAGAAGCTGTTGTCGACAAGCCTGAGCTTGGAAAACTTCTGGGCACGCTGCTCCCTGAAAAATCCAAACCACTATCCGTACCGGAACAAGTCATCACACCTGCACAGGGGCTTAAACTGCGCGATCAGCTCATTGAGCAGGCGGTTTTTGTGCCGGACAATGAGGAAATCCAGCAGATAACCCGCAATGCTTTTACGCTGATGCCGGATTATCTGTTTCAGAATTATGCGAGCCTATGCGCAGTAACGGAAGCGAATACAGGCTGTACCATTTATCTGGCCGATTTTCTTCCCCAAGCCACAGGCAAAGTGATCCTGATTGATAGCGGCAAAGCGGATCCGTTGCGTTTTCAGGCTTTACAGGTCAATGGAACAAATTCTGCGTCGCTGCAAACCTTTGTTCATGGCGACATCACCGATGAAGACAAAGGCGGCGCAATGGTTGCTGTTGCAGGATGCGACGTCAATGCTATGCAATTTGGCAAGGCACTTGTGTTGGCTCTCGATGGATTTGATAAGAAAAAGGCATGCCAATTATGAGCAATAGATTCACCTTTAAAATTTTGTCAGGTCTGATGCTCGTTGCAGCCTTAAGCCTGTCGCAGCCATTATCTGCAAAGGCGGATGCAGCAGAAGGCGATCTGGAAGGCGCCAAACTCAGCGAATTGCTGGAGCAATCCGGCATTCAATGCAGCGATACTAAGGGGCTTAACTGTAGCGCAGGAAATTACGAAGTGACCATTCATAGTGATTGTGCGGTTGCACCCTATTATGGCGCGATCTATGGCGGGCCTGCCAAGCTCAGCGCACGCGCTGGCGGCAGTGATCAGAAAATAGTCGCCAGTCTGGCCGAGGATCAGCTCATCTGCATCAAAGCGACAGCCAAAACCGGTATTTCAGATGCTGAATATTTTGTCATGGCAATGCCGATAGATCGGTTCGGTAAATGCGACGGTGTGAATGTTTTATGCCGCGTCTCTGCACCATTGCCGGAGCCTTACCGCACGACTATGGAAAATTGTAAACAGCTGAAGAACGGCGAAATTTCATCTTGTCCGCAAGGCTGGGTACAGGCCGATGCGATCGAGCCTTATCCGAACGGCTTGGAATAAGAGGGGTACGGGAATCATGATCAATTACAAGTCATTATTAGCGAGTGCCTGCCTCGCCTTCTCACTCAACGGCACTGCTGTGGTCAGTGCACAGACACCACAACAGCAAGAAGCCAATTTCGAGCGCTATGGGCCGTTTTTCTTCTTTCCAGATAAGCCTGAGCTTCTCATTTATACCGGTCAGGTGGGCGCAAATGACCTGCTCAATCTTAAAAAAGCATTGCGCGAGAACCCTGCTGTCAACACGCTTATTTTGAGCAACAATCCAGGTGGTCTGGTTCATATCGGGCTGGTTATCGCGGAAGAAGTCTATGAGCGGGGCATGAATACTTATATTCCGCCGGATTCATATTGCGCTTCAGCCTGCTCCTTTGTGTTCTTTGCAGGCAAAAACCGTGTTGCCGATGGCCGTCTTGGCGTTCACCAGATTTCCGCACCGGAACTCAGCGGAGAACAAGCGCAATTTGGCGTATCGGATATTGTGGCGACTTTGCCAAAATATGGCGTATCAGCCGATGTGCTGGGCATTATGTTCAGCACACCAGCCAAGGATATGTATTATTTCAGCCCGCAGGAAGTGGTGAAATACGGTATCAATCGCACCGGTGAAACCCAAGTTGCCTCAGTGCAACCGGTCCAGCCCAATAGCGGCAATGTTACTACACCAAATCATGTTAGTCCGGCTCAGGCACCGCAACAAGCCGCCCGCCCGAGTGATGCCAATGCCAATCCTCAGCAACAGCACAATGCGCCAAGCGCCATGCCGGCAATGAATGATGAGAATAAGGCCATGAATGTTGCCGCCCTCATGATCCAGACTGGCAGTGCCAATAATGATGATGCGATGGCATTCGTGAATGAATATTACGCCGATACTGTCGATTACTTCAAAAAACGGCGCCCCAAAGCAGAAATTTTGCAGGATAAAAACAGCTATTTCAGCCGCTGGCCGGTCAGACGTTTTGTCGTTGATGAAAGCTCGCTGAAAGCCAAATGTGAAAATGGCCTTTGTGCAGTCTACGGTCTTTATGATTACACAGTGTCCAGTCCTGACCGCAACAAGCAATCCAGCGGGACCTCGAATTTCACTTATGTACTGGACCTACAAGACAACTACCGCATTGTCCATGAAGATAGCGAAGTAGTTAAGCGTTAAGGCTCTCCGCCATATTCTGATGTGCCAGAAAGTAGACTATCTGCCTTCTGGCACATCCGCATCAGAGCAAATGACCATACGCCACTTATTTAAGACACCGACACTGACCACCTCATGGAATTCAAGTTTTGGTAAGACCAGACCAAAATCATCCGCAATTTGTTACAATCCAAGCGTGATATCCTGACAGGCAAACGCAAAATCTTCTATTTTCAGCCATAAACGCAGCGAACTATCACAATATTGCAACGCCCGATAATCAAGTATGGATAACCGTGCTGTAGTCATGACTTGCCGGATCGCGTCAGCCGGGATCAGGCGGCGCTTACCATTTTTCCTCTACCAATACAGCAGATCATCAAGACGGTAGAAGATAAACGGCAAGGTTTCGCGTACCCAAACCACTTTCAGCGCATATATGCTTAGTGTTCTAATTCGCTATGATTCACTATTGAATAGTCTGCCATCTTTGCGTGTCACGCTCACAATTTTGGCTGCTTGGGCTCTCTGGAAAAAATATTACCCCTTACGCAATCTTATAAGCACCGTTTAGAGCATAACGATTGCAGTTTCCATTTTTCAGCTTTATCGCCATCAATTTATCAATGCTCTAGGCGGAACTATTCTCAACTGTTTGGCTGGTTGGCTGGCGCAAGCTTTGTTCGATACAAAGGCTGAATAATGCAACTGAAACACTATATAAAAGTGTTGAAAAACGCTATTTTTGCGTAGGGCAAAGCCTATATGAACGCAGTTTCAAGCCATCGTCGAAATGAAACCTGTCCGACGCAAGTATTTTAAGCTGTGCTTCATTCAAAAATTCTGCACGTAGTTCAGGTTGCTCGCATTTTGCTTTCAATGAATATTCATCGCCACCAATTAATTTTGCTCTGAAAATTCACATTGAATTTCAGCTATTCTAATCATTTGATTGCTAATTTGTGCCGCGTTTTTATTGCCAACCGTTTCACGAGATGTGCCTTCAAGATTATAGCGCCAGTCTGCTAAGGGCAGCGGATCATCAGCGAAGCTTGGCAATGTAAAAAAGCATAAGATCAAAAAACTACGTATAATCAAACCCAAAATCAGATATTAATCCCATTTATGTGGCGGCTGCGGTGGCGGCGGAAAGCTTTCTGCCCCCAAAATCGTATAGCGCTCTGCCAACATAGCTAGTTCTTTGCATTCAGAAATTATATTCGGTAAGATTGCGCCACTCCCAGTTTCTTTATCAGCATCCGCATGACAGCGAGCCTGAAGCTGTTTCTTCCACGCAGCATAGTCGCTATCTGTCTTAGCACCAGTCATTTTGATCGCATCACCCAGCAACAATTCCGCCTGAATAGCACGCTGAAAAGCACATAGATTCATATTGCGCTTATTTAATTCACAATCGTCGAGCATAAGTTGCAAATCACTAACCGAAATACCACTTCGGTTTGCAAGCTCGGTTAACACGCGTTTCTCCATGTTTTCCGAAAGGTTTCCGGCCATTACACTTGATGGTAAGAAAGTCAGTGCGACGATGTAATATAGTATTTTATGCATGATGTAGTCCTCAATCCCAGCGCCAATACGGAAATATTCGCCCATCAGCATCTTGTTACCACTTGAAACGGCCACATCACAATAAGGCTCTGGAGGACGGCAAACCGTCCTTGTGTTCTAAAGTAAACGGACCACCAAAATCGTCAATCGTCGCTTTTCGTCATTAGTAAAAGATATCACATACTCAAAGTTGCAAAGCCAAGAGCCTGTCACCAGATTAAACCCACTGGCTTTTACTAAAGGCTAATCCAGTGTTTTGACCTATTTCATAGGTCGCAGAGCGTGCACTTAGAAACATCTGTTGATCTACCCCAAGCGCAGTTTGCAAAGAGGGTAATGGTAGCTTGATCATGGCGTTAAAAGCAGTTGTCATCGCGCAATCAGCTTTTGCCAAGGTCACCGTCCAGTTGATCAGCGGTATAACAAGGTTGTTTTCCGAAACAGTCTTTCAGCTTGCAAATTTTTCTGCAGCTCGAACATCCAACATGGGCGAGCAAAGCTGCCTTTCGATCATCTTAGGGCTTCAACAACCTGCGTTAGACGAACATCATCATATACCACCACGCTCGCACCTTTTGGGTTCTCCGCCCCCCCCAAACTACGATCATTAAATATTGTATGTGGTTGCATAGTTCGTTACCCCCGATTTGAACCTGTTTTAGCTAAAGCACTGTTATAACTGATAAAACGAGTTTGCGATGCTTTTCGGGGATTTTCGACAAACAAAAATCATCATCTAATTATTTGAATTAAATGAGTGTTTTGAGTTTTGTTTGGTTGCGGGGGCACGCAACTACCGATACCGACACTTATTCTCAATCGAAATTTAAGCCTTATCTATTAAAATAAGCAACCGAATTGATGTCACACAAATAACTTTCCATTTGTGGAAGACACGTTACTAAAATTTTCAGTGCTACATTAGAAAATATAGCTATTTTACTAGATGTAATAAGCGGAGACGCGCAGCACGCCACTACCGCGCCTAAACACACTTAAAAGGTTGCGTTGATAGATATCTAGCCGCCTTATCAGCTAGCTGGTCTATGGAGAGACAAGATAGCTGGCACAACTTTAATATCCGTGACTATCGGAAATTAAAGTTGTGCCATAATCACTTTTACGACGGTTCTTCCTGGCGTTGATGAAATTTCTAACTTGCCACCGACTTTGAGAATTCTTGTTGACATACTTCTCATACCAACACTGATATTGGCTGTTTGTACCGCTAAAACATCAAATCCGATTCCGTCATCTTCCAACTCAAGTACGAGTTCATTTGGGCTTTGCTGCTGCAACCGAAAGCACATCTGCTGCGCGCGACTATGTTTTATGAGATTTGTTAATGCCTCCTCAACAACACGTGTGAGTGCCAGACATTGTAATGTGCTGGGTGTACTCCGCCAAGCCGATGGAAATTGCCAGTCGGACTTAATGCCAAGCTCATCAAAAAGAATGCTAAACCGATGACGTAATGGGGCAATCCATTCCTGCGGCGTAGCTGGAACTTTAGTGCTAGGACTGGAATTATGATCAATGGTTTGGCGCAAATCATCCCGAAGCAATTTCAACATGGAAATGACTTGGGGGCGATGAACCTGCTCACTGCCTTGTTCAACTTTAGCCATCATATGAACGAGCGTTCCACCGATACCATCATGAAGATCATGGGCGATATCCAAACGCTCTCTTAATTTTGCATTTTTTAGCTCTAAGAAATGTTCTCGCTCTAATGTAACGGCTAGTTCTGAACGTGCGTTCGCAATGCTCTCGGCTAATTCAACATTAAACCGTTCAATGCGTCTGACATTATGCGCCTGACGCAGCCCCAGTATCCCCGCCAGGCACAATGTGATGACAATATTCGCATATGGCAATATTGGAAATTTTTCCGGATCAGGCCGAAAGAGGAGGAACGCATCGTACTGAATTGTCACAAAAAGTACTAATAAGCAAATTGAGAACAAAAAATATTCGTGATTGCGCTTTTGAAACGTCAATACTGGAAACTGCAAACAGTTAAACAAGAAAAAGCCTAACGCAACGAGTACACTCGATATTTGTATCGCACCAAGATAATCTTGTGGTGTAAGAATGAGTGCGCCAATAAATACGCTGAAAATCCCCCATAAAAAGCGTTCATAACGCTTTAAAACCAGCTCGCCAAAGCGCAATGTAAACATGCAAAAACATGCAATATTCAGCAATAAAGCAATTGCGTTAACTCTTACGAATGTTACAGAATTCGAAAAAGGCCAAGGCGTGGTCACAAGAATATTAGCTATGAAGACAAGCCAGAACAGTGACGAAAATGCATACCACCCGTAGTAGGTCTGATCACGGCGTATGATCCAGATACAAAAAAACAAGATACCGATAACGCCGGAAACTATCACATTTGCAACATATAAAGTACGTTGCCGCCACCAGTAGTTGTCATAAATACTTTGGACCTGCGTTGGCTCACCAATGATAACGGAGCCTAGCCCAAGCGCTTGTCCTTTGACACCAACAGTTTTAACCCAAAGTGTATTGATACCTTCAGTCAGCCATGCATTATGCAGAACCCAATAGCGCGGCATATTCCAGCTGCGCGATAATGGTTCCGTCAGATTCTTATCGCGCCAGAGAAAATGGTCATTAACGAAAACCTCTCCGGCCATATTGATTGTCTGTATGAACAGTGCAACAGGATTATGACCTGCTTCAGAACATGTCTGTCGCCAATGAATGCGATACCAAACTTCATCTGAATATTCTGAATGCAGTTGGTTCCAATAATTTGGTAAGGTTACGGCTTCCCACCGTAAATTTTCAGATTTACGTCCATCAGGACCAGCTTTTGCGGCAGAAATATCAATGATCTCTGCGGAACATTGCGCTGAAGTACTCTCTGCCAAAGCTGGCATAGCAAAAAGGCCAAAACATATAATAAGCAGCCACTTCACTTTAACAAACCGCGCTCTCTCGCCGCATGAATAGCACGTGTGCGTGAAGAGACTGCGAGTTTTCGGTAAATATGTTTAATATGGCATTCAACCGTATAGCGCGACAAAGAAAGATGGTCTGCAATATCCTTATTGCCAAGTCCGTCGGCAACTAGCAATAAAATTTGATTTTCGCGTGCGGTCAGCACTTGCTGGGACAAGTCTTTATTGTCTCCGTCTTTTTCAGGTGCTTTGGAAGGCAGTTCATCGATAATGCGCTTTGCAATAAAGGGATCGATTGGCGCACCCCCGCGTAAAACACTACGCAATGCAATGGCAATCTCCAGATCATCCCGCTCTTTAAGCACATAACCGACAGCACCGGCACGCAAGGCAGCTAGAATAACGTCCTCTGTGGCCCAAGCCGAGATAACCAAAATGGAGAGGCCAGGATCACTCGTATTCAGCTCGGATATCAAATCGATACCACTACCATCCGGCAAGCCAATATCAATCAGCGCCAAGGCGACTGGCTGATCTGACAATTGCGCGCGCGCTTCATTGAGTGAAGCAGCAAAAATAAGGGCATCAACTTTATAGCCAAATTCTAGCAGAAGATTTTCCAGCCTCAAGCGAACCTGCATATCGTCTTCAACGATAAGTACCGGCGCAGGCAAAATGAGATTGACCGCTATTGCACCTAAAGACATAGGTTGGCTCCTCAAGAAGGCCGTAAGGGTTACAAAATCTAATACAAGATAATTTACCCGCATGAAACTTAACGGTTAAATTTACCTACATACAGCTCTCCAAATCCAGTTTATTCTTACTCAGTTTAAAACTTCACGCTGAAATTGGCATTGACGCCGTTTTGAGTGATACCTGAGCCAAACTGTCCTTGATAAGAGACACCAAGTTTAGAATTTTTCGTAATGGCGAAATCAAGTCCGGCTTCAATCAGTGCGGTATCTTTGCCAATCGGACTGCCCGATGCTGTGAACGCATTGGAGCCTGCAGCAAAGCTCGCAGTCGATAACGGGATCACATCGCCAAAAGCATGTCGCCAACCAAGATCAGCGCGTGCGGTTGTCAGTGTATTACCAAGCT